>Ga0209489_100977_pt1 | contig 57510 bp, 19 predicted proteins | sample SiratrowhiteBW_FD_187527 | JGI IMG/M metagenome (GOLD analysis project Ga0209489, IMG submission 187527) | Root nodule microbial communities of legume samples collected from California, USA - Siratro white BW (SPAdes) (version 2) | ecosystem: Host-associated > Plants > Roots > Nodule | place... | reverse complement strand
ATATATATATATATATATATATATATTTTCGTACCTGTACGAGATATGTACTCAATTAGGATTAACATCAGACTAACCAAATCTCTTTTATTTTATGTGTCATTTGAGGTCATAGTCAAATCTCCCGAATTTGATATGATCTTCCTTTGATGCACTTTCCGTTCTAGATTTATTTTGTAATTAAGTCCTACTATGTATGTGTCTATTATTTTTGAATTGATACACATCAAGTATTCTTTCTCCAGTATTCTTTCTCCATAGTATTCTTCCTCTTTAGTCTCTACAATCATATGGTATCAAGCTTCGCCTATGATTATGTGGAAGCTTGCCATGTAAAATAAAATGCTAAGACCACCATCACATCATTCACTATCATATTTGATTATCCAAGGTATCTAAATGCTGAACTGTAAAATCTATAATTAATCCAAAAAACTAATCTTCAACAGGAATGGAAAGTTAGGCTACCAGACAAGAGACACCCTTCAGCTAGGAAAAATTGAATCATCTATCCCAAGATGGATGTCAGAAAAAATTTCCAATCATCATGTGCCGGACCGACTCAATGGACCCTTTCATTGGAAAGTCATACTTATTCCTTCTAATTGTGAAAGATGTGTGCAAGTTGTACATAATTGCTTTTGATTTTATGATATGTAGAACTCTTCACAAATTTCTTATGTATTGAGTAACATATAAGAAAGAAGACTCACAAAACTAATGTCTTAAGGTTTTGGGTTAAAGGTGGTGTCATTTCTTTATGTGTTAGCTCTTGTCTCATTCTTGTTTGATCTCTCCGATGTTTCTCCCTTCAATTTTTCCAACAAGTAATATCAAACAAGCGTATTTCGTTTAATATATATATATATATATATATATTATTTTTATCTAAACAATCATTATTTTTTTATCTTTCCGTTATAATTATCCTTATATAATATATATATATATATATATATATATTAATATTTTTGTACAGACAAGCGTGATGTACTCGTATTTGAAAAGGCTTCCGCTCGTGTGAGTCTAAGTTTCATATTGAGTAGAAATAAAAAGGTTGAGCAACATTATAAGAAAGAAGACCCAAAATCTAATGTTTTAAAGGTTTTAGATTGAAGGTGGTGTCATTTCTTGTGTGTTGGGCCCTTTTCTCATTTTTATTTGTCTCCCTGCTATTTTTTCTCTTGATTTTCTAGCAAAGTTTGAGTCTACTAAATATGTTTTGTAAATAGCAGATTATTAGGATAAAAAATATTCTCAATATTTCTATAATTATGAGAAAGAAATATCTTCATAATCTTCCTATTTATTTCAACATATTTTTATTTCCTTTTCTTAAGGTTTTGTTACTACAAATAAAGATTATGAGAATGTAGATAGAGAAAATAGAAAATGGGAAAGACCTTTATAGGTCTATTATGAAGAAGAAAGAAAAGGGTTAAATTGTAATTAGCATGCAATAGATTGTTAGTTATTTATTGTGGTTAGTGGGTGAGGGTATAATAAATAGGTCCTCGGTTGTAAGTGGGGACAGTGTTTTACAAATTAAAGTGGTAACTTGATATTGCCAATGTGAAAGGAAGAGTGTTCCTTTCTGGGTAATTTTGTCCACCCTAGTGCCTTTTTGTGTGTGTGTGTCTGAAGTGTGAAATAATACAGAAGTATTTCAATCACTACGTTATTGCAACTGAGATTGTGCTTTTGTGATTAGGATTCCACATTTTTTTGTTGTTGTAGTAAGGGAATTCCTATAAGATTCTTTCTTGAAGGTAAGAATGAGTATGAAACCCTGGTTGAACTAAGTTCACTATCAAGTCAAAATAGATCAATTCTATGGCTCATTTCTTAAATGATTTGCCAATTTACTAGAGTAGTAATCTTTGGATTTAATGGAATATATGAGAGGAGCCATTAAATTGGAACATTTTCATAGCCATTTTATGGGTTTCCATCACATCTAATCCCGTGCAGTGAGAGATAAGGCATGATTATATTGTCTTACTATGCTATTCTTGCAGCTTTTTGGAAAACTTAATTGGAACTATTTCTGTTGATTGCAAAAGAAAATGTTTCTAATATTGGCCCGCCTAATTGAGAATATGAAACAATTTTTCCTTCACTTATATGCAACACTCAATTATAGTTGCATATTGACTTTTCATGGCTTTGTCTGCAGTTGTGAACTTAACCCTCATCGACCTTCCTGGGTTGACAAAGGTTGCTGTAGGTAAAGTTTCACACATTTCCCAGTATTTTTAATAAGTTGGATGTAAGTTTTAGAAGAGTCTTCTTAATGTTTAAAAAATAATAGAATTTGTGCTTCTTTTGTAGAGGGACAATCAGAATCTATTGTTCAAGATATTGAGAACATGGTCCGTTCTTATATTGAGAAGGTAATTGTACTTCAAATATAAAATGAATAATCATATATGATTGCAAATTGTATTAAACAAATAATGAAGCACGCTATATGACCTTTGTCAAGTAAGGGCTATTAAAGGAAGGAAATTAAAGCCAATATACTATATATGAACTATGAACTCCCTTCCAAGAAAGTACCATGTACCATGTTCCAGTAGATTAAAACTTCCCTTTGAATTTATTAGGTATTGTGTTCTCGCAAATAACCCCTGATGCATTTCTTCATTTTAACCACCCAACTAGTTTCCTTTAGGTACACCTATTTCGATCATTGTTTATCTTAAATTCTCAAACAAAAAAAGTGTGTTACGTCATCTCCAATTTTTACCTCCAAGTTATTTTCCCCTGCTTCTTGCTAAAATTTCAATACATAATATTTGTTATTGTTACTCATGCAAAAACCTTTTGACTCCAATGTTTGTCTTCAAAGCTGGAGTTTGGAGTTATTCTTTTTTCTTGGTTTCTCAATCTAAATTCTATCATTAGTAAGAGAAAGTATACATTCAGAGATAATCTTGTATGTTCTTAGAAAGCGCATTCAAGACAAAATTAGTCAAAAGCAAATTCCAAATATAAGTTATGCAATCCATTGCCTTCCAGAACTTTCTCTTGGCACTTAATCATATAATTTTCAAAAGTCAAATAAAAACCACGTGCAACTCTCTTTAGTTACTTCAATACCTCATAATCAATTCCCATACAAGATAAATGTAAACACCTGTTGAACCATTTCTAGCACAAATCCAAATTAATTATCTGCAGTCTTATACTTTTTCTTAAATTATGCCCAATCTTCTTTTCCCATAATTTCAATATGCTTCGAAAATTTATTCTTATAAAGGTTACACAATTGTACATACGTTGGAACCAAAGAACTCTTCCATTTTGACATTTTCTTATGTTTAAAAATCACATTATTGTGTCAAATAATAACTTATTTTCATATACATTTCCAAACTTAAATCAGAATACCATCAAGACCAACAACTTTGTCTTGAATTCTGCAATAGTAAGCAAGATTTTGTTCATTCCCTTGGATTTCTAATAGTTCCGTGTTACATGTCTATTATTGTTCCAAGATCTTGGAAAAACTAGCTAAAAGTTTTTGTATTATTGTGTCTCACAAGTTTCGTTTTTCATTTCTATCTTCTAATACCTTTTCCAAATATCAACATCATTACATGTATTTAAGGCCTTAAAAGGTTCCCTTTTGTTTCTTACCTTGTCGTCAACATTTTCTTTTCACCACTAAGATTCCGTATCCCTTGGTCCAAAACCTTTTGATTCACCTAAGAAGACATTAGAAACCTTCCTTACTATCAAACATCTCATCCCAAATTAGACTAGTACTATACAAATTTATGATTCTCATTATCTTCATCCAATATTTACCTCTCTAAAGGTGAAAACTCCAATGTTCACCACTTGTTCTTGGATTTGTAACTTCTTGATTTTTCTGTTTGTGACGTTCAAAACAAATATAAATGATAAAAACCTTGACTGTTGTGTAACAAGATTCTCTCCTGGAATCGCCTTGGAATCCTTGCGAGCGTCTTCTTAGAGTTTCTTAAAATAATAAATTTGTCACCTTGAGATGTCACGCTTATAAGTGATTCAATGTTCCTTCTACATCTTACAACAAGTGCATAATCTAAATTGACATGTCTATAGAAATAAAGAACAAGTGTAGGCTGTCCTTCCCCAATTTGATATTCAAAAACAAAACCATTATAAACAATTGTTAGCACACTGCAACAATCATTTGCAGCATAACCAAATAGCATAAAATAAAGAAAATAATTACAAACGAGTACGGGGACTAAACCAATACATGTGTCACATCTTATCATTTAACTTCTATATGTCTATCACAAACAATCTAATTTTCTTATGGTGCAGCCCAATTGCATTATATTGGCCATCTCTCCTGCAAACCAAGATATTGCCACTTCAGATGCAATAAAAATTGCAAGAGAAGTTGATCCTTCAGGTCTGTCTTTTATGTTTGAAGTAATTTTTAGTGCTGACACTGTTTCCTACGATCACATCTTTCTTTATATTTTCTTTTTAACCTAGACTCGTTTAGGAAGGAGCTAATGTGGTTGAGGTATTTTATTCTTTTTTCAGGTGAAAGGACATTTGGGGTGTTGACAAAACTTGATCTTATGGATAAAGGAACCAATGCAGTTGAGGTATAATTCTGTAACAGCTGCATGATGATGATGTTCAGTTTGATGTTGTCACTATGACTGAGTCTATCACCTGATGAAAAGTTGTCTTTATGTGAATCGAATCTTAAAGGTTCTCGAAGGAAGACAATACAGGTTGCAGCATCCTTGGGTTGGAATCGTCAATCGTTCACAGGCTGATATTAATAAAAACGTTGACATGATTGTTGCTCGCAAGAAGGAGCGTGAATATTTCGAGACTAGCCCCGAGTATGGACATTTGGCACATAAAATGGGTGCAGAATATCTGGCCAGACTTTTATCCCAAGTATTTTCAATAATATTTCTTCACGCAATTTTCCTTAATGATTTTGTTATGTTGATTTAAGTGATCGTGAGTAATTTCCCTTTCTTCCTATTCTGGCATTTATAACTGCAGCATTTGGAGTATGTTATTAGGCAGAAGATACCCAGTATCATTGCCTTAATAAATAAAGCCATTGACGAGCTTAATGCAGAGTTAGACCGAATTGGCAGGCCGATAGCTGTTGATTCAGGGGTCAGAACTTCCATCAATGCTAAAAACAATCTTCTTTTGTTCGAAACTTGTTGAATTTTGCTCGTACTAAGTTCCGCTACTTTTTATATAGGCCAAGTTATACACAATTTTACAGATGTGTCGAGCATTTGACAAAGTATTTAAAGAACACCTGGATGGAGGGTAAGTACGTTTCGAGTATAAGTTCTTATAATTCACTTTAGAAAAACTAAGTGATTAAAAGATTGAAAAAGAGTTCAGTTTTAATCACGTTTTTGTTATGAACAAAATTTATGGAAGTAATTTTCCTTATTGTCTTAATTTTTTTTTGGAGAATTAATATATTTAAGTAACCGACTGGTATTCTAGCCGTCCTGGTGGGGACCGGATATATGGTGTTTTTGACCACCAATTACCAGCTGCTTTAAAAAAGCTGCCATTTAATCGTCATCTTTCCGTAAAGAATGTGGAACGGGTAGTTACAGAAGCGGATGGTTATCAGCCACATCTAATTGCTCCAGAGCAAGGCTACAGAAGACTCATTGAGGGATCTATCGGCTATTTCAAAGGCCCAGCGGAAGCCTCTGTGGATGCTGTAATCCTCTTCACTTTATTCCTTCATCTGTTTAAATATGTGATGGACTTAAAGTGTTCATGTGCTGTGAAGGACATCCTGCTTTTAAAGGAATTGTTTATATCCTTGTAGTTGTCAACATTGGACAGGAAGCTTTCCATGCCCATATTTATATAAACTTATAAAAGAATACAATAAGGAAAAATGAAATCATCATCCCCCATAAGTTTAAGAGAAAAAGCTTATTTTGTTTTATTATTCTCTTATAAATACTTTTAGAATAGTTTATCTAAAGAGGATCAAGTCTAGCAATGTCACAGGTGAACTATGGTATAATCGGAACATTTAACAGCATATGATACCTGTTCTGATCTGAATTCCTAATTAACTTTCTTTAGTTTTCATATGTCCCACCTTATCAACCAAAATCCGGGTGATAGCTACTTTAAACCCCGATTGTACACTGTAGAAACAGAGCAGACATTTTCTTTTTTAAGTTTTTAAACCTCTCGAGATGATCCTTCAGTTTCGAAGCTAGAAACTTTTAATTTTTTAATTCCAAAAACCATAATTTTGAAAATGTGCACCCTTCCTCAAGTCCATCACATTTTGATTGTTTAACCTATATTTTTTGTACTGCTTATTTTTGTTTGTTAGCATTCAAATAGGAAAAAGAGGTTGGTCCAAAAGAATGGGTTACCTCTTGTATGTTTCACTAACTACCTGCATTACTTCGTGTTTTTTCATTCTGAAAAAGATTGCCTCGTAACTGTTTCTTCTTCAGTATCTTTTACCACTGTTTGTTCTGCTTACAAATTGATTCCTGATACCCACCTTCAGGTCCACCTAATTCTGAAGGAGCTTGTACGGAAGTCAATTGCAGAAACTGAGGTAGGAATAGCTCTTTTTTAAGTTGATATAACTCGTTCAGAAGACTTCAATTTTCAAATAATGCATCCTAGTATTAAGTGTATTAAAATAGTTCAGAATATTGAGATTGTATATCTTCAATTTTATCTTTAGTATTAAGTGTATGTTTAGACTTTGGCATTGCTTATAGTGTTAGTATGTGTTATGGTTGCTTTATCAGCTGTTCTTTAATGCTATGTTTCTCTTCTCTCTATATAAAGAGAGCACCTATTATTTTATATAAGACGTTGGATGAAAGTAAACGTTAGGTCTAAACAAGGGGTTTGACTAAAGCTTATAAATCACTTTGGAAAACTTTTAGAAATAAGCCTATTAGATGTTTGTGTGATGGTTTTTAAAACAAGTTCATGATATTTTCAAAAGGTTCTAAACAACGGCCAAGAGTAGTTGGTTGATAATGGTTCACCCAACCTAAGCTAAGCCTTGTTCTCCTTTGCATGGTAAAGGGTTTCACTAATCAATCTTGATTACAAGGATTATCACTGTCACTTTTGACTTATCCACTAATCTCCCTTTGATATTAAGCATGAGTACACAATGTCACTCTTGGCTAAGTACACAAAGTCACTTCTATGTGTACAAAAAAGGTTTTTTAAGATGATACAATGAAAACTCTCTATGAGATCATATACAAAGGATCACTCCTTGCTCTAGAGTCTAACTTCACAATAAGATTTACAATTAAGGTACACTCTAGCTATCTATCCGAGTACTATCTGAAGCACTCAAAAGCTTGTGAGAATATTTTGCACGTCACATTGACATATGATGTAAATGTTCACTCATTCATTAACATTTTGCACATGGAGAAGCTTCCTTTTATAGACATCTTAAATCGGACCATAATAGCTTGCATGATGTGGCTTGTCCTTTTTGTCAATGCCTTTTCAAAATTATGTTTGACTTTATACCGGTACCTTTTGATGTAGCACTCAAAGTGTTGGATAAGGATAATCTTTTTCTATGTTACTTGTATGCTCTTCTGACAGCACGAAATGGATACAAACTCTAATGGTTGGTGTGCTGTTTCAAAATCCTCCTTGAGAAGTGTCCTTGGTCAACTTGTAACTTTAGACTTTGTTTCATCATAGTGATGCATCTAGTATTGAGCACTTGTAGTTAAGGTACTCATCTTGCCTCGTCTTCTAAGACTTTAGGAGACATAGTCTAAAGTTCCAAATGTTAAGATCAAAGCTTGAAGTGTTGAAAAGAATATATCGAGGAATGCTAGAATATTGAGATAGTTTATCTTCAATTTTATCTGTCGGATTAAATGTGTGATTAGACTTTAGGATTGCTTATAGTTTTGCGTAAATGGTTGTTTGTTCAATAAAAGTTGTCAGCTGCAGGGTAATGATTGTTTCCTTTGCTTAGTCATGATGACTACTCATTGTATCAATTTGTAATTGTTGTAATATTGAAATCTTTGAAGTCAGTTTTTTCTCTCCCTTGTGTAAGTGTTGGGTTCAGGTTTTACTTTTCGTCTGTTGTTTCTTCTCACACAGGCTCAAAGTCTGTTAAATCATGTCGTTTGAAACATATTGTATCAAATGCATAGTCTGTTTTCAGACTCAGACTGTATCATTTGAAACACTATTTTGTCTCAGTCTGGTACTGTTTTTCGGCCGAGTGAGTTTTAGACCCTCTCCACGTGCAATATTCCAACAAAATCGCATGCGGTCCTTCTAGAGATGGATTCGACTGAGCTCAAGTTCACATAGAATACCTCATACTTCAAGTATAAAACATCTTAGCATTTATATACTTTTAGTTTGGAGTTTAAAACTCTTAAAGTCTAAACACAAGTTATGTAAACTTGAATTATGTAGTAATTCTCTGTCCTCTATTCAGGTATTGAATTTCTCTAATATACTACTACATGTATGAAATTAGGGAAACCAACTATAACTCCTCACTAAAAGAAAAGAACAGAAATAATTATCTTTTGTCTGATTTACATAAAATGCACTAATAGTGATGCTTTACATATGAACAAAATTAGCATTGCATGGAATGCAACCTTATTGCACTCAGTATTCAGAAAGTCACAAATGAAATAAATCTTCCACTAGTTATAAATTTATTGCATGTAGGAATTGAAGAGGTTTCCCACCCTTCAAGCTGATATAGCTGCTGCTGCAAACGATGCTTTGGAACGATTCCGAGAAGAAAGTAGGAGGACCGTGATTCGGATGGTGGATATGGAGTCTGGCTATCTAACAGTGGAATTTTTTCGTAAGATGCATCTTGAACCAGAAAAAAATTCAGATCCAAAGAACCCAAATCGGAGTGCTCCTCCTCCCAATGTGGATAATTACACAGATAGTCACCTCAGTAAAATTGGTAATAATTCTCTGTATGCATTATCACTGCTTTGTGTTAATTCTTTAGAACTTCACCCTTTTTCTAGTGTATAATTATGTTAATTCTTGGTTCTACAAAATTAAGAATAGGGTGTTTGGATAATCATTTAATTATCTTGTTAGATCTGGCTTTGATTGATGATGTTGAATTGATGTTTGGGAGATATGGTCTTGAGTAGAAATGTGTCACAAACAGTGAGTACAAACACCTATTGAATAAATCCTCATTCAAGTCCGTGAGATTGTAAGCGTTGGTTACTTTAATCCTTAACTTTATGAAATTCTCATTTTAGCTTCAAGCTTTGCAAAAAGACCCTCATTTTAGCACCAAAAAGGACCAAGTGAATGCCATTTTTGCGGAGTTAGATACTAAAGCGGGATTTTGTATAAATGCATTAACCAATGTTTGCAATTTCGTGGAAATAAAATGGGGTTTAAATCGAGATAAATTTCTTTCAACAATTAGGTCAAGAGTTAGTATACATCTATTAGTACAAGTATTTCCCGATAAATTTACTAAATAACAACAAAGGTCTTATTAGTTGTTACTATTTATTTTGGATTTTATTTCAAAAATATCTACAGATCTCTGGATTTTATCTTCACTATTCAGATCTTTTCCCTAAAAAATTTATAAAAAACAGACTTAGGGTTGTTAAAGGATTCTGTGACTCTTATTTCAGGGTCAAATGTTAATGGTTATATCAACATGGTTTGTGATGGACTAAAACATTCTATACCGAAAGCCGTGGTTCATTGTCAAGTTAGAGAGGCAAAGAGATCATTGCTAAACCAATTCTATGTTCAAGTTGGGAAAAGGGAGGTATAAGTTCATATCTTTTTGTTATTTTTTTATGCTTTACTTTACTGGTCTCTCAAATGCTCCTTTTGGAAACTTATTCACAAGGTTAAAGCAAATTTGTGATGTGTATGCAGAAGGATCAATTGGGGGCCTTGTTGGATGAAGACCCTGCACTAATGGAAAAGAGAGCACAACTAGCTAAAAGGCTTGAATTGTACAAGCAAGCTATGGATGACATTGATTCTGTGGCTTGGAAATCATGAATATACTTCCCATCCTTTACAACCAATGTTATAGGTTCGATTTTGCGCATCTACTCTACAACGAAGAGCTGTCAAAGATAAATTATTTCACTATTTGTCACTAATTTTTTTTATCTATCTGGAAAGCTAAAAGCATAGTTGCTGCAATAAGTAGTAATTGCACACTAGAACGTAATTCTTTTGCCGTAGTTTTTAAGTCCGACTTTGTGTTTTCCCTCTTATTAACAGTTACTCATTGAATTCTTTGCACTAGAGTTTCTTGTATTAACATTCCTTCAATCATCAAATTACAAAGTGAACTACAACGGAAAGAAAAAAAAAGAAGAAAGACTTTGTCTACTAGATCCTTTAGTGAAAACCTTAATTGTATCTTAATAAAATATGACAAAGTAATATTAAGATATAACAAAAGAAGTATAGGTTCAAAAATCTATAAGACAATGTTTGGTAGATCAAAGTGGAGTAATTAATTAACAAGAAGTTAAATAATACAACATGAAATAAAAGTCAATCAAATAAACTAGTACATAACAATAAACGAAAGTTAGTTTAACAAATAAACTAAGATATCATAAATTATGGAAAAATAATCCTTAAAATTATAATTAGGCGAAAAGATCAAATTGAACACTATATAAAGTTAGACGACATATCATCAAGAAAATAAAGTTTAAAGAAATAATCTATCAAGAGTATTAGAATCATCAAAGAGTTGGAAAACGGATAAAAAAATATTAATGAAATCTATTTATAAAGAAATTTGTAAAAGTTTTAAAATAGATTTTCAATAAAATATTGAGAAATAATATTTTCAGGATTATGAGGCTTAGGGGTACCTCATAGAAAAAAAAAATCAAAATACAATACATATGAATATACATATTTTCTTTCTTTATCTTAGGAGTTTCGAAGTAAAGCTTCTTCCACCAATATTCTCTCATAAGTTTTCTTGAGAGGTGTGTAATTTTCATATAGTTGAAATTTCTTAATTATTATTCCTTTGTAACCATATAGTTGAAATTCAATAGATTCTTTAGAATCTAGTTTGGATTTGGTCATAAAGATATATGAGTACCAAGATATGAAAAATCTCTCTTCAAACAATGAAAAAGGTGTTTATGCATAGATATTTACTTAGACCTTTCTAATTTTTTTATGAAATAATCCTTATCCTTTAAGCTTGTTACCTAATGGAAAAATTATAATAAATGTTAGTAAAATAGAAGAATCTTACTGCTACCAATTGACATACCAATTAGTTTATAAATAATGGTTACTTTTAAATATTCTCCCTAGTATATATAAAGATTAGACTATCATCATAAAAACTATTCGTCCATACTTTTTGTAAAATTTTTATCTTTTATCTTTGTGTTCAAAGTCTTCTCCTTTTAACCTCTTGATTTAGTATTGTCTATTGACTTCAAATTGTCTATCAAGTATAAGTTACTTATTAACTGTCCAATAATGAATAATTCATTATAAATACATCTTTATTGTTTGATCTTCGGTCATATGTCTCACATTATAAAATTTGACTTTCTAAGTTCTTAAATCTTATCACTGAAACTTTTTAGTGATATTAAATAATTTAAATAGTTTTATAAAAATTGAAATGTTACAAATCACATATCATTTATTTGCCATTTATTCATTCCAAACAATCAAATTTGATACTCGGGTGCCCTTAAGTGTATTGAGTGCTAATACACATCAAGCAAGAACTCATTATGCTAGCGTCATTGTTTTGCCTTTAGTGGGATTAGTACCTACAACAAGTGTATTCCTACTTCAAGTCATGAGTTTTCGTTTCACACAATCACTTTAAGCAACTCATACTTTACTTAAGCGATTGACATTTTACCACAAATTTTCTCATCACAATTAGCAAAGACACACAATGATACTTCCTTAATTATGTTTGTGATGAAAGAATAAGGTTTTGTGATAATGAAGTTATATCTTGTCACAATTTTGTGACACCTACTCTTGTGAAGACATCACATTTTTTCCACAAAATTTGTCAAAATTTTCTGTAACAAATTTTTAAGTATTTTCCGACAAATGTAAAAAAGAAAATGTTGTTTCTTGTAGTTTGGTTTCCACTTAAAGAGAGACCACTTGTTAATGGATAGGAAAGCAAGCTTGAAAGCTATTGAGTAAAGAGAATGAGTAGGTATAAAAAGAGTTGCACATTGATAGTGTTGGAGATGAAATTATATATATATATATATACGAGCAAGGTCCAAAATCAAATAAGGCACAACTAACTTTCTTGCAAACAGAAAAAAATTCTCTACTTTCCTTCTAATGATCCATAACCAATGCTGGTCATTGAAGAACTTTTCCAAGTAATTATTTATATAGGCCTCTCACCAGATTCGTTCATATTTTAAGAATGGAAAGGTATAGTGGTCCTACCTAATTATGCCAGTAATCAAACTAAGAGCCTTAAAATGAGTTTTAACTTCTCCAAGGAGAAAAGTTTTACCAGGGTTCAAGAAAGTGGATGAGAAGAAGCACGTTGCATCTCTCATATGCGAATAAATAGTAAAAATTATTACTGCTTGTGGTTCGATTGACACTTGACAAAGTTATTTATCATATATATGTTGGAGAAGGTTTTAAAAAACTCTCTACAGAGAATTTCAGAAGGTTTCAATTTTTTTTTGTTTTAAGAACAAATATTTAAAAATACATTTAAATTGTTCTGAAATATTATTTCGTAATTGATTTCAGTTTTCTTCTCAAATTCTCTCTGCATGTACGTTTATATTCTTTGCATATATGTTTCTATTAATAATGAAAGTTTTTATTATTAGATATTTGAGAGTGATTTATCTAGAATAGTTAAAAAGAAAATATGAATTGTGAATTTTGTTCATTCTGAAATATACTTTTTCAAAATATTTTCAAAATATATGATTCAAAAGTTTTTTAATTCTTGCAAAAAGTATTTTTAAAAATATAAAAAATTTAAAAGATTACTTTTGTGAATGTATGAGGAAAACAGAGTTACATGAAGCAATTACCCTTGATTCAACTGCCCTTGTTGGATGATGACAAAGCTTTTAATCCTTAGATAAAGTAGGAACCAAGATGAAGCCACAACGTGATGAAAAAAAAAAAAATCAAGACATTATTGATTTAGATATCTTTATAATATAAATTCCTATAATTTACTTTATTTAAATAGTTAGGTAGAAAACAAAAAGAATGTTTTTATTCTACGCAGAAGAAATTAAAAGAATGACATTTTTACAATTAAAAATGAAAATAAAAAACTATTATTTCATCTGGTTTGGAGAAAAATTAGAACAAAATAACATGGTCCCTAATTATTAAGAGAACACAACTTAATTAGAGAGAAGTTTTGTCTTGAATTCTTCCCAAGTTACACCCTTTTGCAGATACTCTATATTTGCAGGATCAAAAGGTCCTTTCACTCTATCTATGGACACTATCACTGCCCTTGCTGGAATAATGCTTCTTGTTGGGTCAGGGGAGGTACTGTAGCTCAAGCATGAAGAGAACCCCTGAAATGTGTTGCAACCAAATTTCTTTATCTATTTCTTATTTGAAATTATTTACTTTAAATTTAAACAATTTGTCTAATATGTGAAACAAAATTAATTACCTTGAAGATAAGCAATTCTACTTCCTCTTGGTCCACAAGTGCATGCACAAGGAGTGCTTCTCCTTTTGCTGACTGACTATAAATCTCCAACTTAGTAATCTCCTCATTGTGACCATACTCTTCATCTCTATCTTCTTCCCCCTCTTGGTACCTAATTTGCCTCCTTGCTGAACACAAAACTCTTGTGCCTCTTTTCCTCAAATCCAAATCTTTAAAGGCATAACACAAGCTTGAATTGTGAGTGGAAGAAGATGGTAATGATGTAGGAAGCATAGGTGATGGCACCATTGTCCATGAAGAAATGGGCACACTTTTCATTTGAAGTGTGGTATGGTGCATATTGCATATATATTCTAGTGTTCTCAAATTACCTTGTTTGCTCCAAAACAAACCAAATGAAGGAGATGATGGCTTCAAGATAAGGTTGGGTTTGGTGTGTTGGCAATTATAAAAAGAAGTACTTTTAGGTTGGGAAATGACCCTTTTGGGTTCACAAACAACCTTGTTTGAGAAACTCATTTGAGTAACAATGTTTTTAATTAGTTTTATTTTAGTTTTTAATTAATTATATATATATAAAATATCTTTGCCACCCTTATGATTTTCTTCCCCTCCAATTTTCCATTGGCACCTTTCCTTTTCCCTCCTCACATTTCTCCAATTCCCGCAAATTTTTCCTTCTCCGTCACTCACACCTTCTTCTCCTCACTTTTCCACTCACTTTCCTTTTTCCGTTAGGGTTTCCGTTATTCTCCTATGCTCACTCTCCCACATTGTGCCGCGCTTCTTCGCCTCTGAACTCCCGCAAAACGACGTCGTTGCTCTCGTCGCTCCCATGGCTCCGTCGCGTTCCGGCAGCGACGCATGCAAGGGCGCCGCGGCGGAGTTCCCGGCGGGGCTCCGGGTTTTGGTCGTCGACGATGACGCCACCACGCTGAGGATTATAGAGCAGATGTCAATTCGATGCCGTTACCGCGGTTAGTTAGTTTGTTATTTAGTTTTGACGGAACTTCCGTTTCTCATTTATATTCTTTGTTTTCTTACGAGATTAACTAGTGAGACATTACTTTCTCTTGCAATTGTTCCCTAGAGTGAAAAACCCTACTGGTAGGAGTTGGGTATGCTACTGAATGTGTAGTAAAACATTGAGCTTCTCCTTCTAATGAACCAGTCTTTTGAGTTGGGTATCCTAACAATTGGTGCTTTCGTTGAAAGTTGAGTTACGGTTACCTATAGGCTATATTGAGGTGCAAACTGAATAGGCTATATTGAGGTACAAACTGAATACTTATAGGGGCGTGAAGCCGTCGAAGGGGAAGTGACTATCATTGAGTCAGTGTCGATAGACTACGGCTTTTAATGAAAGTGGCAACTTTAGTTAGGAGTAATTACTTTATGTAGTACTTAAGACTTGAGGTTCTCTTACCTAATGAATTAGTCTTTTGGGTTGGTGTCTCCTCTTGTGCTTAAGTCCCAACACCTACCTGGAAGTGTTATGATTAATAGAAATTATGCTAAGTGGTTGCTATTTTTAACTTACGGAGAAACTCGCTACTTTAGAGATAAGTAATTCAAGTATGAAATTGGTGGTATACTAAAAGGTTTGTTTATTTTTCCAACTTGGATCCAAAAGTTACTTTGAAAAAGTAAAGCCGCGTACTTTTTCTTCTAGCTCACTGGCACCGCGGGAAGATTTTTGAAAATTAAGCTGACTGAGGCTTTGACTTTGTTTTAGGGGAACTGAGCTTAGTGCCACTTCAGCGATGACAATTTTTGTTATGTTTTAGGGTCATGAATGATCATGTATCAGGTTTTCAGGATATGCCTAGCTTGGATAGGTTCATGTACCTATGGAAAGAAGGAACTCCTAGGAAGGTTCATCATATCCACCATATCCCTCACATGCAAGATTGAGTATTTTAAGTGGGGAACTATATATTTATGAGTGATTCGATAGTTGTTTGATAGTGTTGACATGATAAGTAATAAATCTTGTTATGATAGACCATGATACCATCTTAGAAAGAAGGTTTAGGCAAGTCTATCTTACAAAATTGACTTTTAAGACAAGATTTGCACTTACTTATATATTATAGTTTAATCATATCTCGAGGCTAAATGATATCTCTAATAGTTTAGTTAAGGACCGACGGTAATTTTGCCTTTCTGCAAATGCTGACATTGTTCGACTCTCTGAAGATGATTGTAAACAAATAGGCAGATAGGTTTTGCACTTTATTTTGGGGGTGTTCTCATTTAGTGTGTTCAACTATGTGTAATGAATGTGAAAAGGCTTGGTTTTTACCATGGGTTAAGGAGCTCAACAAAAGTTTTGTTTAAATCTAATGGAGAAGGTTTATGATGCAGTGTATTCACTATGACCTGAAATTTCAGTAGAAACACAGTCCCATGGAAATTTAGAACTGATTTCAAAAGATATTGTAGATCTAGTAAATGCTATGACATGGATTTTTTTCTGATTTGCAACTTGTCTTTAATTTTGAACTATGTTTTTCGTGTTGTTGTGTTTTTATCTTCCAGTTACCACATGCACTGAAGCTACTGTGGCTTTGAATCTTCTGCGGGAAAGGAAAGGTTGTTTTGATGTGGTACTGAGTGATGTTCATATGCCAGACATGGATGGCTATAAGCTCCTTGAACATGTTGGGCTGGAAATGGACCTTCCTGTAATTAGTAAGTGTTATTCCCCTTGTCCTTAGAATTACATGTGTGTTAGTAATGCTTAACATTTGAAATATATTCCGCATGGTGCAGTGATGTCTGGTGATAGTAAAACTAGTGCTGTCATGAAGGGAATTAGACATGGGGCTTGTGATTATTTGATTAAGCCTATACGTGAGGAAGAACTGAGGAATATATGGCAGCATGTTGTTAGGAAAATCTGGAATGAAAATAAAGAACACGATAATTCTGGCAGCATGGAAGACAGTGATTGCAATAGACGGGGGAATGATGATACAGAATATACTTCTTCTGTTGCTGATGCATCAGAAGTAGTTAAAGGACCAAAAAAGAGGTACAGTTTAAAAGAAGAAGATATTGAATTGGAGAGTGATGATCCAGCTACATCTAAGAAGCCTCGTGTAGTGTGGTCTGTAGAACTGCATCAACAATTTGTCAGTGCTGTGAATCAACTTGGGCTTGACAGTACGAATCCCATGCTATGTTTTTCTTGCTATTGCTTCTATTTTTTCACTTAGTTACTAGAGTTCATTGGATTACAAAAAGCATAAAACATACATAAATGTTTTCCTTTTGTGTATTTAAGTATTTATCACAATTTAGCTTACAGATTGTTTCTTATCCTTGTTTTAGAGGCTGTGCCAAAGAGAATACTTGAATTGATGAATGTCCCTGGTTTGACTAGAGAAAATGTTGCAAGTCATTTACAGGTTGGTTTTTAGTTCAAAATGTGAAGCAATAATTTACCACTTTCCCACAGAATTGTTTACATATTTTAATTTACAATACTTGGATGTGCAGCTGGTCTCGTCAGTTACACTATTTATTTTCTTGTCTTTTTAATTTTCTTAATTTCTATTGTGTTATATCTCCTATTTTGACACGTGCCTTAGCCTTCAGGTTACTTTTTATTTGGTTCAAATGCCAGCATATTATTTTCTTCTGTCTTGATGTCAATTTTATGTTGTAACATTTTTTGTTGCAATTATACCTTCTGAGCAGATATAACCATCGTGGTATCTTCTATAAACTTTAAGTACCATTGCTTGATACTCTTACGTGCATGATTAGTCTTTCTTAGCATTGATGAGTTAGCAAGAGTAGGGGTAGCTTCAACTAATATGTACTACGTGTTACAGATCTGTAAGCTCAAATTTTGTTATTAGAAAGTCAATCGCTCCAAGCACTGATTAAACTGAAATTTTAATTTATTTTTTCTGTTCCAATTTTGGGAGGGGAAGTTGATGAGGTTTGTCTGTCATGAATGAGGTATTAGTTTTCTTGTTCTTTGAGACAACTTAAAGCTGATGCCAAGAACGTTCAACAGTGTTGTCTGTCTTTGTTTTACTATTGTGAATGAGAAATGTTAAGTTACTAAGAAATGGAGTATTGAAAAATGATTTTATGAGAATCTTGATATGGATTATGCAGCAGAACGGACAACTTGTTAAAAAATATTGGTTTTGACTTTAATCAATGGAATGAAAGGATACGTGTATTGATGAATGAGAAAGGGAAGGGAGACCAAGAATGACATGGGTAGAAGTGATAGCTAGAATTTTGCAAGTATGCCGCTTTTGTGGTTTCTCCTTTTTGAAATGACATGTCATTAGTTGATTGGATCGAAAGGCCAAATGTATGCAGAAATGAATGGTAACCATTTTTAAGTGATAAATGTCATTTAATGTAAGTTTACTGGTGTCAGAATTAAGACTTTATGACCTGAGTCATTCTTTACTAACTGGAAAATATTGCAATGATCGGGTGAAGAATATTATCTGCTATTATGCAAATATTTTATCTCTTTAACTAAGTAAGGCAATGGATGTAGATAAATGTGCTTACATAGTTACTCTCAAGTGTAATTAGCATTGTCATTTGAACTGCAATATTCATTTACAGAAATTTAGACTTTATTTGAAGCGATTAAGTGGAGTGGCACAGCAACAGAATGGGATGCTAAATGCAGTTCCTGGGACTATAGATTCCAAGCTGAGTGCTACTGGAAGATTTGACATACAAGCTTTGGCTGCTGCTGGCCATGTTCCGCCTGAAACACTTGCAGCCCTTCATGCTGAGCTCTTAGGTCGCCCTGCATCTAACATAATGTCTACAGTGGACCAGGCTACCTTGCTGCAAGCATCCATTGGGCTAAAACATTCCCATGCTGAACATGCTGTGGCATATGGTCAGCCTCTTGTAAAGCGTCCTTCTAACATTGGCATGGATTTTCCTCCATCTGTCTTAACTGCAAATGATGTGTCGTCAGGATATGGTGCATGGCCATCATCTAATAATACAATGGGTTCAATGAGACCCAATAATAGCGTTGAAAGAGTGGGTACTCAAAATAACAACATACTGATGGATATATTAGACCACCAACAAAGGCAGCAACCCCATCAAAAACAACGGCAGCACCACCAGCAAAAGCAACAGCAACAGCTGCTTCAGCAGCCTCTGATACCTGATCAAAGTTGTTCAATCAATGTTCAACCATCTTGCTTGGTGGTTCCGTCTCAATCCTCTGACACTCTACAGGCAGTAAATAGTTCTGCTTCTGTCAATCGGAATTGCAGTTTTGGCAGGAATGCCACTATTGATTATAGTTTATTGTCACAGAAATCAAATAATTCAGTTAGTGCATCTCAATTTCCCAGTGGGGACGCGATAGCTCAAGGTGTTCTCTACGGGTATACTACACCCTCCACTTGTTCTATGAGCTCCATCAATGGCAATCTTCAGCAGCTTCAAAACTCAACTTTGACATTTGGTGCTGCAAGACCTTTGCCTTGCTCTTTGCCCATGTCTGATAGACAAGATCCTTATGGTTTCAAATCCAGTGATTCATTCGATCAAGTATGCCTTAGGAATATTGGGTTTATGGGCAAAGGTACCTGCATTCGGAATGGGTTTGTGCAAAATGAAATTGAATCATCTTTAAGTGATTTTAGTCAAATGAAAGTCAGTGTAGATAGGAGTGGCAACACACTGAAGGAGGAGCCAAATTTTATAAACATGCAAAAAGTGAGTCACCCAATCGTAGAAAGATATCAATCTTGTGATCGTTCAAGTGTGTTTACTGAATAAGTAAGTTGATGACTCGTTGAGTATTATGTTTTATAAGATTGTGAATATTAGTTTAAGCCTACATCCTTAATGATTTGAACATTATTTGTTATTGGAGCTTATTGTATGTATAATGTTATTTTTCTGCACAAGTTGCTTTTTAATTTAAACTTCTAAATTACATTTCCTATAAAATAGTATTTATCCGTATTGTTAAGTGCCTGGATATGTGCATTTATAACGTCTTTGATATTTCCCGAACGTAGATATAATAAATAACTACTGCAGAAATGTGTTGGGAGTTTATTAAAACTGAGGAGGAAGTTGTTCGGCAATTACCATATATATTTTTCTTCCAAACTATGCTAATAATGAAATACCAACTGGGATGCGTTCCACCAAAAGGTTGAAGATATTGTAGCAACTAGCAAGCTTTGGGATCATGCAAGTTCATTATTATAGTTTCTCACTCTTTGATGTTCCTTGTTTATTTTCTATATGTTCATTTTTGCTCAAACTGTGATTGAGGAATAGCAGAAAGTTGAATGGACTTACTCATTTTCTCCTCCTCCCTTGTGCTTGCTTTGGTCTTCAATATTCCTGGATTACGCATTTCCCTGCTATAAGTTGATATCTTTCAAATTATATTTGTCATTATATTTATGTTGGTTGTGAATGCCTGAATCTTGTTTGCAACAGGTTGAAATATATTTAGCAAGAGAAGGCTTTTTCATACAGGTATAAAGTCAGTAATAGTAATCCTTCATACAGAGTCAGTCTGCATTGGTCAATGTACCAAATGATCGTTGAGAAGGCCTTTCCATGAAGGTACAGATTGCTTCCTCGGTCTTTTAGATGAGTATTGTAGTTAGCTTGTCTTCATTGGGCTCTACAATAAATTGTAGATTCCAATGAAAACTTGCTGTCTATAAAGAAAGCTGAACTATAATGACTTCTGAAAAACTGAAGGAGAAACAATGTGTACGTTAATGAAAGGCATATTCTCATCAATTATTTGGTGCATTGTAGAGCCCAAAGAAGTGTGTCTATATACATGTTTAGTATTTATAGGTGTGTTTGTTTGCTCGTATGTAGCTGCACATGTATCTAGGAATGTTATGTAATATATGAAGTAGTCTGTAAGGGAAATAAAACCTTTTTCTAACTTAAACTGTTTGAATTGATGGCTTCTTTCCAGCGAAATTTTATCTAGGGATTCTTTTGTCTATAATGTTAATGCTTGGTGATTATCCGTTATGAAAGTAGTCTCTAAGTTTTTTGGTGTAGGGTCCAATTATACTAATGGTCTTCTTACCTTTGCATGTCATATTAACTGCTTATATATGTTAGTTGAGAACTTAATATTTAGGGTCAAATGCAATGTTCAACCTTAGAAAGTTCCATTTTATTTTCCATTCTTTATATTTGTGGTGAAATTATTGCTATTTCCAATTAATGGCTTCAGTGAGTTTGTTAGGGACTTCCCCTAGACGGTCCCTAGATGGTCTTGTGTTTTTGTCATCTTTAGTTGCAAATTCTTATAAATAGGAATTGTTGTTGTAAATGAGATATGAACATTTGTAAATAACCCTCCTCTCTGTTTTCTCAATAAATGCGCAGACCCTCTGTTGGTATCCCCGTTTTCTATACTCTTCGCGTGATCTTCACGCCTAGACTCTTCTCTTGCTTCTTCCTTCTGTTTGTGTTTTCTCTATGATTCATCGCCACCCTAGAAGTGTTTCCTTATCGAGTGGTATCAGTCTTGGTTGATTCAACATGCAACGTTGTGGTCCTTAAGAAAATGGAGGAAATACTGGTCGTTAAATTAGATGCTCATTTAGGTGAGTTGGTGGAGTCTCTTCAACACATTGGCAGATACTTTGAAAAAAACTGTCCAAGAACTTGTTACACAATTTTCTTTCAATGATAGCCACTCTTCTAATGGCAGAAATGTTTCCAAAACAACATCCTATTCTGCTGCAACGCGATTTCTACGCATTGAATTTTCAAGGTTCAATGACGAAAATGTAGGCCAATGACTGTATCAGTGTGAGAATTTTTTTCTTTGTTGATAATACACCGGATGATATGCAAGTGCAATTAGCCATTATACATCTAGAAAGACGTCGGTCTAATGGTAGACAACTATGGCCAAATACACCAATTCTTCTTTGCTTTCTTGGAAGGCCTATAGTGATAATTAGAGAAAGATTTGGAGGTTTGCATTATCTTTATTGAACTTGCGACAACAAACTACAGTGGATGACTACTATGACATTTGACACTCTTTATCAATAGATTAAATCCTTTAGAACCCTACGCTATAAGTTGTTTCTTGGGTGGATTAAAGAAAAATTATACAAACATTGGTGTGCATGTTTCAACCCACTAGTATCCATAGAGCCTTTTTTTTTTTTTTTCTTGGTACCTCACTGGGAATGAAGGTATTTTTGGTCCCAAACCAGCGAATGCTGAAAAAACTGAATTACCTGAATATGCTGATAGGAGTAGAACACAACAACTACGACCTAGTAGAACTCTAACACCAACATTCATGAATGAATGAAGAGCCAAGGGGTTGTTTTACTTCTGTGATGCACAATCCACCCTGGAACACAGTCTTACACATGAGAAACTCCAGGTGCATGTGCTGGAGATTCAAGAAACAAAGGAAGAATAGGAAATTCTGCATACTGAAACAACTAAAACTCATGAACCTCAAATATCTGTCAGCATACTTATGGGAATTCCAAATTTTTGAACTATGAAATGAGGGTGACAGGGTATTTCAACAAACAACCCCTGCATATTTTGCTGGACAGTGGCAGTACGCGTTGCAATAAACAACATTTACATCAAATGTCTTAATACCATTGGGTTGCTGGATTTGGTCCTGGGAGTAGAATGTTTGGTGACTCTAGGAAACATCATTTGGAATTTTGATAAGCTCATCATGGACTTTAAAGTATAAGCCAAGTGACATGTCTTAAGAGGGGCAACAACACAGCCGATAAAGACTGAAAAACCATCTTCACTAGACTATGGAGAAGGGGGTTTCATTTCTCTATGATACAATTAGGTCATACTAGGGAAGGTTTGTTGCAGACTATAACTGTGCAAGCAGAACAGTCGAAGATCCCACAACAAATCCAGGCGTTGCTGTAGGAGTTTGGTGATGTGTGTATCTCGATTTGCCTCCTTTTAGATCAGGGTTTGATCATAAAATTCCCTTGTTAAAGGATGTTAACCCGATCAATAAAAGATCCTAAAGGTTCTTCTCATAGGGAGGGCAATGTTAGGAACGGTCTTATGGTCTTATTTTTTGTAGGCTTTAGCTGCCAATTCCAAATTGGTGTTCTAAATCTGAGGATATGTACATTTGCAAACAACTTCCCTCTCTGTTTTCTCAATACATGCACGGACCCATTGTTGGGTCCCCATTTTGCCTAGACTCTCTTTTATCTTGCTTCTTCCTTCTGTTTACGTTTTCTGTGATTCATCCTCACATAGAAGTGTTTTGTAACATTCTTAAATTTTATCTTTTAAGGAGTTATAATATGCAAAGAATTAATAAATATAATATATACATATATTCAAAAGTAGTTCAAAATATAAACTTTCTCATAGGGGTTTTACATTTACAATACAAAACAAAAGTAAAACATGCATAAAAAAATAGTAGATTATGCTTTTAATCAACTCATGGAGAAATTTTAATACCTATTAAATCTTCTGCTCGTGTGCGATCATAGTAAATTTAAAAACAAAATAAACATACTAAAGAAAAGGAAAAGCTAGAGACTTTAAAATGTAAAATATCACAACTCAGACACTTATTAATAATCTCATACATTATTTTACCATTTTCATTTTTATACAATAACACATGCTATGCATACATTGATTTATATACAAAGATACTTGATTCTACTTTTAGAAGACTCGTGTATTGAATAGATCCAGAGGTTTGCTTCTGTCATACAATTCTAAATTGTGAACCATAGAGTCCCAAATCAATAAATCAACAATCTTGTATGACAAGGTTAGTTCACTCGAGTTTGTTCTAATCAGTTATATTTCAAACTGCAGTCATTCAGTTCAAACCTCTATCGACTCTCACTACTTAGTAATCTTTATCTTTGTGATTCTAATATATTAGTAAAGTCTAGATACTTCCTTTTAGATGAATTTCAAGACAACACACAATTCTAGACATCTCAACACAACTATCTTTTTTAATACTGTTCATTATTCATAATAAAATTAAAGTGCACTATCAAAACAATTCAAGCTTAGTTTAATAATGAATTTCAGAGGATCCACAATATCAAACATCAAGTTTGGTCATGCTATCACATACCATATGACTCTATCATCATCATATCAACATAAAATTATCCAATACATGATAACTACTAACTCTACACAAATCTAAGTATAAGAATTTAATTTCAAATAATTCAACCAAAAGCCTTGTAGGAGATTTTTGGAACTTGGTGACTACATTACCTTAACATCCAAGTCATCTAGCATAAAGTTTATTGAAACTATCAACTAATAAAACATGTAATTAGCTTTTCTTACCTGTTTAAGGAGAATCGCCTATAAAAGACTCCAAGCTATCGTTTGCAAGAATAACTCAACCTGTAACATACAGTTCTAATAAATGATCTGAACCTATCCTTAAGATCTAAAACGAACAAGGATCATTCTTGATCCCTCTAAGACTACATGCGAGAAAGTACACACAAATTTTTTTTTCAAAACCCTAAATAGTTCAAAAACAGAAAAAAATTGGTACTTACCTTAACCAAAATGGTGACCCGTTAAACTTATTGTACCCTACACCAGTAATTGGATGGGGCTTTAGATCTTCAGTCCGAAATAAGAGAAAAACTAGATTTTTGAGAGAGAGATCATATAAAACTATATGGTTTTGTTGTTTAGAGCGAGAGTGATTTTTGTTAAAATGATTTTCTGAATCCTTACAACTAGAGGGATTAATTAAGACTACGTACATTTCACCAATTGAATTGAGAAAATTCTATATAGAAGTTATTCATATTCATCCATGTAATAGCCATATTACATGGTGTATCCTTCAGCCTAGTTTCAATAAGAGACTTCATTTCACTTCTAGTTTTAACATGTGATTCTAGATATTTTAAAAAATCAGACAAACTATCCCACTCTCAAAAGATTTGCTTAGAACTGTCTCTTGGATTATTCGAGTAGTTAGGATAAAATTTTACATCAAGTAGAATGTTTTTATACTAAGTTTGGAGATTCATCTTGGAATATGGATGAAACCATGAGAGAAACCTATTATTATATTTTTCTAGGCAAGGACGAAAATTTATTTTGTTGGGAAAATTGTAATGATTCAGAAAATCATTTTAACAAAAATCACACTCTCTCTCTAGACAATAGAACCAATGATATAGTTCTCTCTGCTCTCTAATTGTCTCAAAAATCTAGTTTTCCTCTTGCTTTAGATTGAAGATCTAAAGCTTCCATCCAATTCTTAGTGTAGGGGAGAACAAGTTTAACGGGTCACCATTTTGGTTTTAGGTAAGTTCCATTTTTTCCTGTTCTTGAGCCGCTTAGGGTTTTTGAAAAAAAAAATATTTTTGTGTACTTTCTTGCATGTAATCTTAGAGGCAAGAGTGATTCTTGTTCGTTTTGCATCCTTAGGATAGGTTCAAATCATTGATCGGAACTGTAGGTTGAGTTATCCTTGCAAGCAGTAGTTTAAAGTCTTTTATAGGTAATTCTTCTTTTAGATAGGTAAGGAAAATTAGTTACATGTTTTATTAATTGATAGTTTTATTTTTCAATAGAACTTCATGGTAAATGAATGACCTGGATGTTTGAGTGACATGATCACCAAATTTTAAATTTCTCTTGCAGGGCATGTTGTTGAATTATTTGAAATAAAATTCTTATGCTTAATTTGTATAGAATTAGTAGTATGATATATTGTAGAATTTTATGTTGATAAAGTTACGGTATGTGATAAGATGACGAAACTTGATGTTTGATATTGTATGGATCTTTTGAAATTGGTTATTGAACTGAGTTTAAATTGTTTTGATGGTTTACATTAGTTTTTATTGTAAATAATGTATTTTATTATATGGAGATGTTATGATTTGTAATTCAGATACCTGTTGAAATGTCTAGGATTATGTATTGTCTTGGGATTCATCTGAGAGAAGTATCTATATTCTACTAGTATATTGGAATCATATAAATGAATATTAGTAGGTGGTGAGAGTTGATGGAAGTTCGAACTGAGTGACTGTAGTTTAAAATATAATTAGTCAGAACAGATTCAGGTGGACTAATCTTTTCATATAATATTATTGATTCATTGATTTTGGGGTTATGTGGATTCACAATTTGGAGATATACGACAGGTGCAAACCTTTAGGTCTATTCAATGTATGAATAACATGTGTTATTATATAAAGTGATGTATGAAATGAGTGTCTTAGTTGTGATATTTTGCTTAATATAGAAGATTTAAACTTTATGATTCTAATTTTAAAGTCTTTAGTTTATTCTTTTCTTTGATATGTTGTATATTTTGTTTTTTAAATTTATTATAATAATGTGTTATATATGAGTAGAAGATTTAACAGGTATTAATATGTTTTTGTATTATAAATTTAAAATTATGTGAGAATGTTTTTATTTTAGACTCCTTTTAAATATGATATGTATATTATATTTATTAATTATTTTTTTATTATAACTCTTTTACAAAGCAAAATTTAAGAATGGTACCTGTTTCCTTAACAGAGTTGCACCGATTTATCATTAGTGTTTAGATTCGTGGTATCAATCCACGTTGGGGATAAATCAAGGCCAAGGTAACTATTTCTTACTTCATAACATGGTAAGAATCCATCGTAAGTCTATATTGAAAATCCCATTTTTCCAATTTTTCTTAGTAGCTTGATATTAAACATAAATAAACTTAGATTTACTAAAATGTTTTATTTTTTAAATATAAGATGCTTTTGTGATTTAAAAAAAATTATAGCTTATTATTATTTTTTATTTTTTTATTTTATAGTTTCCTTGTCTTTTACGTAAAAGTTATTTATTTATTTATTTATTTTGATCCAAATGAAATTAATTATATTAATGTTTTTCTCTTAAAATTCTCTTTAAAAATAACACCTTTTTAGTCTTTATAAAATGTATAAATTTTGATTGTAATTTGTGTAAATTTATTTATATTTTAATCTTTTCATAATTTTAAATTACTATTTTTATTCATAATTATCTTTTTAAGATTCATAAATTATAGTTATTTTTTAAATTTTAAAAGGTTTTTAACCGTGTCACATGTTGACAGTCTAACACAAATGAATAATACATAACATTTAGAATCATTACACAACCTTTTGTTCAACAGTAACCAGAGATATAAAACAATGATTATCAAACAAATAATTTTATAGATAAAAAATATTAGTTATAAAAGTTAAAAACAGATTTAAAGAAACATAAAACTTTGGTGTTCAATATCGCTTGAAGTAGTGTTGTGAATTGAATGATTTTGATAGAAAGAAAAACTTGTACTTTGGTGTTTCCTTTATTTTATTTTGACATAAGAAAGCAAGTATTCTTCAATTTTTATTTTTTTTTATAACAATCACATTTATATTTATATAATTAAATATTACTACTTTATAAACAACTTATCCATGCTTTGTTTGGATAAATTGTGGTTTGTTTGAACTGAGATGAATATGAGGAAGGGAAAAAGAAAAGAAAGAATGAAAATGTAAAATAAAAGTTTGAGAGTTACTTGATTGATATAATAAATTTTAAAAAAATATAAATAATGCATATATTTTTAAATAATAAAGTTATCCTTATTATTATAAATTAAATTTAGTTAATTAAAAATTATAATAATATTATTATTATTATTCTTTAATTTTATTTATTTTATTATTGTTTATTATTTATATGATTTTATTTTATAATTATCTTATTATTAATATATAAATTTATTATTAATATTTGTAATTTTTTACTTTTATTAATATTTATTGTTATTGTTATTTTCTAATTTTATTAAATTTAGTATTATTTAAATAATAATACTTATTTTATGTTAATTATATGATGAATTATATTTATGCTATTATAATATAAATATAAATATTAATAAATTAATAATAATAATAATAAAATGTATATATATATATATATTTAATTTGATGATTATATTTATTATATAATCTGATATGTGTTTACCTAATTAGATAATCGATTATATAATACATATTTTATCATATTTATATATTATAATTCATTATTTCTCTATTAGTTCATTAGTTGTTTTTTTATTTATTTTTTTTAATTTTTGAAACTATACGGAAGCAAGGGTGTCTGACGAATTCTTCCTACACCCTAATATGTTCTTCCTGCACTCTAATAAAAAATTTTAATATCACAATTGTCCTTATATAAGAACCGGATGACATCTCATCCGGTTGTCATTTGAAAAAAAATTGACAACCGGATGACCTGCTTTTCGATTTGGACTATGAGAACCGGATGGGTTTCATCCGGTTATCATTTTGATTTGGAAATGAGAATCGGATGACACTCCTATCCGGTTGTCATTTGAAAAAAAAATTAACAACCGGATGGGATGTCATCCGGTTCTCATATAAGGGTAATTGTGGTATTAAAAATTTTTATTAGAGTGCAGGAAAAACGTATTAGGGTGTAAGAAGAACTCGTCAGGGTGTCTCTCAAATTTTCTTACTTGTTTTTTATTTTTATTATTTTATTTTCGTGCTTTGACATATTTTCTCCGCTTCTATCCATTTGTCAAATCCATCCATCCTCCCAAACAACTCTAAATAAATTCAATTCTTACAAAATTATTATTTCAAAATAAAACTTTGTACATTAATACTCATACTATATTCTAAAAAGTTTATATAAATAATATATATAACTAATTAACTAAATCTTTCAATTCAAAATATTCTTAAATAAAAATAATTCTTAAATAATTAAATTTTTAGTTTTTATTAAAATTCATGATGAATATCCTGTATTATTTTGACTAAATGAATTAATGAAAATCATAAAATCATAAATTATTAAATATAATTTTTATTGCATTCAATAATTTATTATAATTTTTAAATAATGTTAATCTAATTTTTAAATATATCATATACAAAGAAAGATATACCAATTAACTATGCACAACAAATCTGAAATAAATCATATTGTATACATAACACAGCAACAAAGATCATATTGCCAAACAACATTAGCAATAATTGTGTACCTATGGAAACTAAAGCAACAGAACTTCAACCCATGACACAAACCTAAACAACAAATGTTCAACTAATCCACAGACCAACAGTGATCCAAAAGCATTGCAATCTCACCAAGAAAAAAAAAACGCTTACCACCACCAACCAAATCACGAGAAACTCAGGAACCAACAGATGAAGCTCACCAACACCTATATATCATAAACATTAATGAAAAACACCATAGCAATCTCAAAGCAAGGAAAAAAATGCATCACTCAAGCGTCAAATATGATCAACGACGCAAATAGTCGATTATTGGAAGAAGATAATTGATTATATGTATAAAATTTGACACATAATCGATTATGGTATCAGGATAATCGATTATTCTTGTCAAAATTTACGTATAATCGATTATAATTTTTGTCATAATCGATTATCACCAAGTTTGAATCTTACCGCTTTGACGAATCTCGTTCATTCCCGACCTTCGTCGTCATGTTCTCCTGTGATATCACAACACATCAAGTCACCAGCTTTCTCACCCACCACAAACCTCTAACTCATGAGCTCAGAGAAAAGATGAAACAAAGAGTCAAAGCAAGAGGAAGAAAAAACTCAATCAGTAACCACACTGTCTCCAACGTCCCTTTTTAATGGTGAATTCAAATCCTTCAACCGTCATCAAATGAAGTCAAGATTCCTCTGCCAAGTCTCAGAATAATATCTGGCAAAGTGTTAGCGGAATCTCTACCAAAGGTCCTGCTCTGCATGCAGTGTAACGTTACACAATGGTAGATACTGTGGAAGCACATGTAAGGTTAGAAATGTATTTGCACATATGTTACCATGGTTTTCCCTCCTCTTCTTCGCACTCGAGGGCGGATGAAGCCCTCGTCATCTCCCTCATTTCCGCACTTCTAAATCAGTGCAAATCATCTCAACCAAACAAGAATGATCCTGACATTCTATGTCACATACAGTCGACCCCCAATCAAACTAGCATAAGACAGAGTCTAAGTCAGTTTTAGGTCTTCTTCCTACTCCTAACTTTTTTAGCACGTGTTTTATCCACTTAACAACTCTTCACTTTTTTCAAAAATTTGATTATGTGTAATACTTTTTCTCTAAGTACATTTCATTTGTTTTTTCTTTTCATTTTTGCTAATAGAGCAATGTATTTTTTGAGTTTATTGTTAGTGCTGAGTCTAGATTAAAATGCAACATAATTTACACGTAAAAGGAAACGGAAAATAGCATGCCACCAGGAAAAGAAAAAAAAAAAACTCAACTGGTAATTTCTTTTTCTTTTTTTCCAATAAATATAATTTCCAAAAGTATATATATATTACAACATAATTTTTGTTTTCCTTTGCAAGATCATAAAGATAAAAAATAAAGTAAAATGATTTTTTTTATCTTAACTTTGATGCCAACTTTTGTATAAAACAAACTTTAAAGTTAACTCACTAATAAACATAATAAATTAAGCTTGGTATTAACTATTTTGTTTTATTTTTAAACAACAAAAATATGCTCTCTTCCTTGCTATTTAATCTCTCAAATTAGAAATAACTTTTGCTTCTTTTAATAAGTTTGAATTCATAATGTCTCAAATTACTTGCTTATGATAAATACCTCTAATTAATATGAGTAGAGAATATATTGATAAACATTAAAAAAAAAAAATATCAATGACAAGGATAGGTTTGAAAACAAATACAAATTAAGAAAAACTTACTACAATAAGATAAATTAAATAGTTTTTTGACATAAGTAATTGAAACTTATATTAAAAAAAGAATATTATCAATTAATGCCAACTCATTTTATCATACGAGAAAAAAAAACACTCTTAAATCTTTAGTTAAGATAGACTAAAAGATAATTTAGATAATTTAAACAATTTTATAAGTAATTCTATATAAGACACGTAGGTTAATAAAAAAATAAATAAAAAAATAAAAAAAATATTTTTAAATAGATAAATAATAGAAAATTTATCTAAATCTAATTTAAAAGATAATTAATATATCATTAATATAATAAGAGAACATATTTAAAGAGATAGCAAGATAAGGATCAAACAATAATACATTCAGTAAGTGTTAGTGAAGTGGTATATTTTATGTTTCTGTAATTTATTGGAAGTGACACAACAAACTCAAATATTATAAGGACACTTAAACGTTCCAACGACACTCAAGTCTAAATATATATTTGAGTTAGGGAGAAACAAAACTAATATTAATCTTGTGTTGTGAGCCTACTAAATGTAACATAACAATGTAAATCAAAAGAAAACTATTTTCACATATTTAAAATGTTCACTTGGTTTTTGTTCTTTGACTTTTTTATGTTCAAAGTATGGAATTAATTTATTAATCAAGCTACATTATTTGTCCTTCAAAATCCTAATTTATGGATAAGCCCCTTAGATCAAGGTTATTTTAATGGCTTATGTCCTCTATCATCTTCTGCACGTGCTGGCCCATCTCTTTGACTTCTTCTCTCACCGTCAAATCTAATAAATTCAAATAATTAGAAAATGTTAGTTTCACTTTTCAGTGATGTTCACGGTCTCTATTTACCAGCCTTAGAAAAAAATAATTATTTACATAATTCATAATTAAAATTTTAAAGATAGAAAGAGGAGGATTAATTGAGTTTGGTATATCTATATTTTGATATTAGTATTTTTGTTGTAATTGTTGTGACATGTTAGCCATTTTCATTACAGATTTATGAAATGAGCTTTTAATTTATTTTTATTTGTAAGAAATTAAGGATTTTATAAGGTTTTTACATTAATAATATTTTTTCTAATTTTTTACAATGAAAAGCCTTTTTACAATAATAAATAATTGTTTTTATTTTATGACTAGAGTTTTATTTAATATCTAAAATTTAAATTTTATGTTATATCAATTCGATGTAATAGAAAGAATTTATTCTTCTAAAATCTAGACTTTAAATTTGAGATTCTAGTTATAATCTGAAATTAGTGAAATGAATATATCAAACATTGAATAAAGGTTCTGGCATATACAGCTATTTACATTAAACTTTTCGGTTGAAATTTAGTTATAGACAGGGTGGTGGTTGTTGATGAAGAGACTTGAATGAACCTAGTCCAATTGTTTTCCAAGTGTTTATGTTTCTTTTGCTTTCAAATTTAATGTTCAATCAAACACTCTTTTGGATATAAACATTCACATTAATTAAACATAAATAAAAAAATTAATGAAATGGTGTATATTATATTATTCTAATTGGTTTCAAGTAATACAATAATGATCATAAACACTTAAGTATACCATAAATATTTGAGTGAGAGATAAAATTAATATTGATCTTTAGAATGTTTCCCCTTAAGTGATATCTGATTGTTTAAGTGAGAAAATATTTTTCAAGCAAGGTTGATCAAGTGAAAAAAACTCACTTAAGTGATACTCAGTTAATGAAGATGAAGATTATATGTATGAATACAGGAGATATATGTTGATAATTGTATTGATAATAAGATATATGGAATTGTATTATATATATGATTATATGTATTGTGATGTCTGTATAGCATATTATCATTTATGGGTGTGTTGTCCTTTATGGGTATGTTTCCATTTATGATTGTATGGTAAGGATACTTGGAATAATATCCTAATTCTAAGGCTCATAGTATCAAACATGAACTTCATTAAAGAAATGTTATATATTATACTTTAATGATAATATGTTCATGTAATTAACACATCACATAGTTAGAAGTTGATGAATACATATTTATATTTTAGCTTGATTTAGTATTAAAACTTGAATTTGCTTTTATTTTTTATGAATTGAAGGTCAAATAATAAGAAACTCAAATATAGTCATAACTAAAAACAAATTTAATTAATAAAGATTATATAAGTGTGAAATCTTGTTTTTAAAAATAAAACAAAACATGAACATAAGAATAATAACACAATAAAACAATGAAAATAACTCTTAGAAGCTTTCTACCTAACATGAATTTAATCTATAAGATTATTTAAGTATGAAAATTTGTGTAAATAATATGAATATAGACTTATAACAATAATACCAAAGAAATAAAAAGTGAAAAGAACAATAAAATCTCGAAGATTAAAGGAAACAAAGAAAATAATGGAAGAACTATAGATTGATATAGGATGTCATACCACTTGAAAAAACTCTAAAATAAAGTGTTGATAGAGTTGTCACTTGATCCAATAATTCAAGTTAGGACTCAAATGAGAAGATAACTCTATCTTTAAAAGAATTTTTGAAGTGTTCTAAGAAATATCTTAATTCTTCAATATATTAAAAGTTGTTGACGAAGAAAATAAAATGACTAATTATAGAGTATATAGTTGAAATTACTATGTAGATATAGTGTAAATGCACATAAAATTATATTCAAATTTAAACCTAACATCTAATGACTAAAAATTTATCTAGACTAGGGAGGGAAATTTGAATTTCAAAATTCAAAATAAAATCAAGGAGAAAATAAATTAATTGGCTGAAAATTGAGGAACATGTACTTTATGGTTGGTTATGCTCTTTTCAAACTTGTTTTACCCTCCTTTTGTTACAAAGTGCACCAATTGTCCTATAGTATAGCTCAGGTAGGTCAACCTATAAGCAAGTTGTAAAATTTAAGTTACTAAGCTCTTATATAAAAATAATTATGTCTTGACTATGAGTTATAACCTTTTGGCTTAGTTTTAAGGGGTTGATATAACAATTAATATCGGGTTAAGTTTATCACTTTGATTCTTAGGAAGACCTTTTGCTAAACTTTTCTTTACCCCCTTATTGATCCAACTCCATATGGGATGAATGAGTTTTTTAGTCTTTTAATATTCGCACCCCTACCTTATTGAGCTTCACAAGTCTAATAACAAAAATTGTTATTTGCACATACTTTTCTTAAAAAGTAAAATATAACCAATTTCTTATTTCTAAAATTTTATAAACAAAATAAAATCTACTCTATAATAATTTATTTTTTAAAACTATTTTAAATTCATCCTATCCCAAACAAGAAGATGAAGAAAAATTGCGCACAAGTTGTTAAAAAATAAATGCATGAACTACCTTAATATAACAAGTTTAGAAAAAAATTTCAATAAACTTTTTAAATTTAATATTAATTTTTCATAAGACATACTTAATACATAATTTCTAGCAAACCTTAATAATAACAAATTATATTATTTCATTGAGATACAATGAATAGTTTATATATCATTTTATTTAAAATAATTTACTCGTAATTTGTTGTGTATATAATATGTTAAGAGCATGACAATAAATATATATATATATATATATATATATATATATATATATATATATATTGATTTATAAGAAAATTTTAGCTATGAGACATATATTATATTATAATAATATTAAAATCTAGGCCTTATAAGACCTAACTAAAATATATTGAGTCTTATATAAGATTTTTAGAAAAAAAAATATTTTTATCACAAACTAAATAAAATTTTAGGATTAAAAATCTTATAAATTTTTTTTCATTAGACTAAAAATTAAAAAAAAATCAAAATGATGTAACAATGTAACTCATAAAAATTAAATTAAAACTTTTAAAAGAACTTTGGCAATAAAAATGTCCTAACATAAAATGCAATTAATTTCAAAATATTAAATTAATCTTTATAATATATATATATATATATATATATATATATATATATATATATATATATATATATATATATATATATATATATAGGAGTAATGTTATTTTGATACTAGTACGTGGCATGACATCCATTTAACACTCTTGAGGTGACAAAATTATTAATTTTTTAAGTTAGCGTTAAAGAGTTAAAACTGGAAAGCCCAAAGCCATTTCGCGCCTCTTTGCCTCTCTCAATCTCTGCACTCTCTCACTCTTTGCCTTATGCTCTCTTTTCGTCTCTGCGCTCTCGAGCTCTCTCTTCGTCCACCTCAACGATTCGTCAGCAAAAGGTTGTTTTTTTAAGGTCATTTATGTTGGAAATGCGTGTAAAGATTGGTCTTTTAAGTGATTTTTCTTGGAAAATGATGTTTTTGTTTGTTTGTCCTTTGATTTCCGTGTAAAATTTGTGTTTTTATGTGCTTTTTGATAGAAAATGAAGTCTTTTTGATGTTCTGTTCTTCGTCGTTGTTGAAATATAAAAGGTTTTTGTATTTAGGGTTTGATTTCCGTTGGTGGTTGAAGTAAAATTTGGTTTTTTTTTGTGATTTACAGTGTTATTCTTGGTTGTTGATGGAAAATGAATGATTTTTGTAAGGGTTTTAGGTTTGTAATGTTTGAATCCGTTTGTGTTGGCAAGTGATGAACACATGTGTTGAGTCGCCAAAACCTGATTTACAAAAACATGATTTTCCATGAAAAATCATTTAAAAGACCAACCTTTACACGCTTTTCCAACATAAATGACATAAAAAAAACTAACCTTTTGCTAACGAACCGTTGAGGTGGACGAAGAGAGAGCTCGAGAGGGCAGAGATAAAGAGAGTGCAGAGACGAAAAAAGAGTAGAAGGACCGCAAAATAACTTTTAAACTTCTTAGTTTCAACTTTTTAATTGTGTCACCAAAAATATCCTTGTCAATATCAAATGGGATAAAAACCTAACAGTATCAAAATAACATTACTTTATATATACACACATGCGCAAACTAAATATCTAAATATTTTACTGACGTGTAAAATATATACCATATACAATTAGTAACCTACATTGTATATAATTATGATGTCTACATAGTAGATTATTACTATTAAATATATTTTACGTCCTAAATATATTAAAGTAAATCAATGATCATTTCACAATTATATGATCCTAGTTTTAAAAGTACTTTATCTTTTATGGCTAGAAATTTATTAAAAGGAAAAAAATAAATAATAAGAGGCTTAGATTAAATCTCAGGAAAGAGACAAAAGAAAATAAAAGAGTCAAGACAGTTTTATTTGTTATATTAAAAAACAAAATAATAAAAAGAAGAAAAAACCAAAACTTATATGTACAAATTTCTCTATAGTACCTATTTTTTAACAAGAATTTTAATAATCTTAAAAATATAAATTTTTTAATTTTTCAATTATTTTAAAAAGTTGAACACCTTTTTCATATATAAAAACCTTTACTCTATTCAATCAATCCAATATTTGAAAATCAATCAACACTCTCTTTCTCGAACTTAATTTTTTTTATTTTTTAACAACTTACACTTCTCAAGCATACAACTGAGACCCTACTTACATTACATTAGTCAGTATGCAAACTAGAAAAGTTAAAACTATTTCTTTTTATTAACTTTTACTAAATATAAATTAAAATATAATATCATGAAAAGTAATAATTCTATGAATATACGCCAAAAGACAGAACAAAAATAGCCTTCTTTGTCCGTTTGAATTAAATTGCGATGCAGATTATTTGGTGAGTCTTCAATCAATTCCTTCTTTCGAGAAAAAAAATAAAAATACAAATATGTCAAACCAAAAAACCAAAATCAAGGAGACGTGTCCCACCCAACCAACCTTCCTTTCTCTCTCTCTTAATATATATATATATATATATATATATATATATTTCTTCCCTTTCTTTCAACTTCAATCCTTCTTCTTCTATATGTTGATGCCATACTGAAAGACTGGTTGGTCATTTCCAAGATCTCTCCTTTCTTCTCTCTGGGACCTGCTCTCACTTTTTCTTCGCCCAAATGGATCAAAAAAGAGATTTTGCACTTACCCAGATGAGAAAATCCGTTGAGAAGCTTGGTTCTTCTGCTGAGGTCAACCCAATCTCTTACTTTTCTTATGCAACCTACTCACTCTCTGTTCCTTCTTCTACTGTTGTTGTTGATGCTGTTTTGGTTTTTAATTTAATTTTTGGTTAAAATATTTAATTTGTTATAGTATGTGAATTTCCTCCCTCTTTGTGGAACTAAGAATATTTAAGTGAGAGACAAAATTCTTAATTGTAAAAAAATAGCAAAATCATTGTTATGTTTTGTACTTGGGAATATTTGAGAGTCTAGAAGAATTCTTGAGTACACCAAAATATATTTTTAACAAATGTTATTATTGCATGACGTCTTCTAAAACGATAATTTTTATCTTTTTTCACTTTCCTTTTCAATTGAAATTCCAAACTTTTCTCTCATTTTGAGTGTCTCTGATTCCTAGTATGATGCACATTTTGTAGGGGTATGGTGAGCCTACACTGATGAGGTTTTTGATTGCTCGATCAATGGAAGTGGAAAAGGCAGCAAAGATGTTTGTGCAGTGGCAGAAGTGGAGGAGATCCATGGTGCCTAATGGATTCATTTCAGAATCTGAAATTCCAGATGAACTTGGAGCAAGGAAGATCTTCTTGCAGGGCTTGTCTGGGGATAAATTCCCTGTCATGATTGTTCAAACAAACAGACATTTTGCTGCCAGTGATCAGATTCAATTCAAGAGTAATTCCCTTCCCTTCTTTAAGTTCTCTTCAATTCCAATATATATTTTTTTTATGAAAAGAGATTTTAGGATTAACCATGTTTTTAGTCTTGTAAATTTAGATATATTTGCTCATAGTTTAAACACAAAATCATGTTCTGTTTCAACATTGATTGATCTAGTTGGTAAAAATCTTATTGTTAAGACTGGTTTATCCTAACACTGATGAGCCCTCAAATTTATCTTCCTAACCATTTTTCTCCCAAAAAGGTTGTTGTTTCCTTTTGACCATTTTGTTTGAAATGTGCTATATATAATGATAAAAAAGGAAACAATTTTTACTGATTTAAAACATAAATTATCCTATTAAAGAGAATGAAAATATATTTAAGTATTATTTTGTTATCATTCATCTTTATTTTCTATTTAAAAACTTAAAAGTAAGGCTTTATATTGAAAAAATATATATAAGATACAATAAATATATTTTTTAACACAGCTTGTTACATGTATTTTTTTCATCTTTGGGACAACCATGTTATCCATTGGCTTTGCTAATAAATAATTTCAGGATTTTATTATCATTTACTTCATTTTCTATTTTAAAAAATTAAATCTAATAAGCTTATATTAAGTATAAAATACAATTTTTCACTGTTTAATGTATTTTTCAGAACTGAATGTGGAAAGTTTGATGCCAATACAGGGAGTTTAAAGATTCCATTTTCATGTAATTTGTCTCAATAATATTCTGGAAGACTTCATTAATTAATGTTACCAAATTGGTTTTACTTGGGTTTTGTTCTTTGACTGTTCAAAGTATGGAATTAATTTATTAATCAAAATACATTATTTGTGCTTCAAATCCAAACTTGTGGATATGCCACTTAGATTCAGGTTATTTTAATGGCTTATCTTCTTCATGTGCTGGCCCATCTCTTTGTCTTCTTCTCTCACTGTCAAATTTTTAATAAATTGAAATAATTAGAACATTTTTAGTTTGACTTTTCTTGGTGATGTTCATGGTCTCTATTTTTTCAGGCCCTAGAAAAAAATAATAACTATTTACATAAATGATTTCATATTAGATGTCATAATTAAAATTGAAAGATAGAAAGAGGAGGATTAATTGAGTTTGGCATGTCTATATTTTGATATTAGTGTTTTTGTTGTAATTGTTGTGATATGTTAGTCATTTTCATTATATATTTAGGAAATGAGATTTAAATTTATTTATTATTATTTTTGGGACATTAAGGATTTTATAAGATTTTTACTTTAATATATTTTTTCTATATTTTACAGTAAAATTCTATTTAAAATAATAAACAATTTTTTAATTTTATGAGTAGAGTTTTCTTTCATAATTTTAAAATTTGTTATATCAATTCGATGTAATAGAAAGATTTTATTCTTATAAAATGTGGACTTTAAATTTGAGATTTTATAATCTCTGAAAATGACTGAAATTAGGGAAATGAATATATCAAACATTGAATGAAGGTTCTAGCATATACAGCTATTTACATTAATTTTTTTGGTTGAAAATTAGTTATAGACAGAGTTGTGGTTGTAAATGAATTGAATGAACTTAGTCAATTTTCTTCCAATTGTTTGTGTCTTTTGCTTTCGAATTTAATATTTCTCAAACCTCTGTCCTACCTAAAGATTTATATGAAAAAAACATAAAAAAAATAAGTTTTTGATAAATAAAATTAACTTATATAAAATAAAAAATCAGATTTTAAAGAAAACTTTTACAAACTATATAGTTTTCAATAAATTTTAATAAGAGATAGTGGGTTATACATATTCTTTCGTACCTATTTTCAGATCCAATTGCCTAATTCACCAAAGTTAAAAAAATACTCACTCAGTATTTTATGTTTATATGTTTTTAGGATTATTTTGGAGGAACTAATAGATATAGTAATAAAATTTTGTAATTTTAATAAAATTGCAGTTTTATTTTATTTTATTTTATCTATTTCTCTCTCCATTTAACTAGACAAATATACATATAAATTATTCAATAATGATTGTAAGTTATTAACATTAGAAAACAGATAAAAAGGGACATTACTTTTTCAAAATTAAGATAGATAAAAGGAACCGAGTCAATAATTAATATTACAATAAATTTTTTTCAATTTATATATTTTATTCAAAATTACCTAATCATTAATGCTCTTCTCTCTCTTGAAAAAGCTTATCAATACAACCTGTCACTGATTTTAATAAAATATTTCAGTCTAAAAAAAATTACTCACCTATTCCTACTCAGAAGAACCATATACTTAATTCATTGAGAGAAAAAATATTAATTTAGATTCTAGCAATACTTTGTCCTAAAATTAAGTATATATATATATATATATATATATATATATATATATTTTTTTTTTTCAACCAAACAGTATGCAGGTTTAATGTTAAATCCCTTGAAACAATTGACCATGAGTGTAGAAAATTTATTAAATATAAACTTAAAGCAAGAGTTTGCATATGACTAGGGAACTTTTAAGAAAGAAAAATAAGGAACATATTATATTGTTATATATTTTTTTTATGAATAAGCTAATTTTAATTTATGGAAATGTTTATATTTTTTTTCAAATTTTTTCGGAAATGTGTTATACTTTCCTTTTCATGCTTCCATATTATTTCTCCATATGCCTATATCTGATGATTATCAATTTAGTAATTCTTAATTGACTTTTGATTTGGTTATTGGGGATTGATAAAATTGTTTCACTACCTTCTTTAAACTTTTCATTTGGCTGACTGTCCTATTTTGTTCATTGATTCAGAATTTGTTACATATTTATTGGACAAGACAGTTGCAAGGTACTGTAATTTTACTAACACTGTGGTGCTTTTATATTCATTATCTAAATCAAATAATTTACCTCCTAACTACAATAAAGGTTGTATTATCAAATAGGAATTTTCATCTGTGCTCTCTCTTTAATCTTATAGAAAGTTAGAAATTAATATTTGATGTCTTTGAACTTCAGTGCTTTCAAAGGAAGGGAAATAGGGAATGAGAAGTTGATTGGGATAATTGATCTGCAAAATATTTCATATAAAAATGTCGATGCACGTGGGTTGATCACAGGATTTCAATTTTTACAGGTAACTTTCATTTTATTTTTCCTTGAAATTTGCATGCATATTATGCATATTATAAATGCCAATATGTAAAATCCGACTTCCACTTTATTGTAATTTTGGTCAAAATCCCTGTTCATATCATGTCTGAATTGGCATCAATATAGTGTGGCATTTTACCAACATTTATTGGAAAGATGAATACAGGATATAATTTAATTTCTTTTTATGTTGTTGGTTGAACTGCAGAGTTACTACCCTGAACGTTTGGCAAAGTGCTATATTTTACACATGCCATGGTTTTTTGTGAGTGTTTGGAAACTAGTTTCTCGTTTCCTAGAGAAGGCTACTCTAGAAAAGGTATTTACTGTCTTAAGAGCAAATTTTATGCTTGTGAACATTTGTAATTCATTGGCTACATGCATCACCTCTGTTCTAATCTCTCATTCTTCCTTCTAAATTTCATGATTATGATAGTTTAATCCTATTTATGAACCAAAGGAAACTCAGCCTACATAATCAGAACCTCTTTTGAATAGAATCGGGACATAATATTTAGATGTGACACAATAAACCTAACTCAATCTTATAAAACTGGTTTATAAAGTGAAAATTGCTTCCACTTATATATCATGAATTGACTTTATCTCTAGTCGATGTAGGATCTCCCAACACACTCCGCATACGTCGAGATTACTCAACTCGTGTGTGAAGAACTAGATAGTTGGTAGTGGCCCGATAGACCAATCAATCTTCTCTAGGATAGACTCTGATACTATATTAGGAAGTAGGTTTAAGTCTAATTCAACCTTACAAAATCGATTTGTAAAATAAGGATTGCTCCTACTTATATATCATAAATTGACCTTATCTCCAATCAATGTAAAACCTCTGACATAACATTTGATAATAAGTCTCCATTTATAGTAAGGTTTATGTTTGAAATCTTCAGTGTGTTACGTCTCCATTTATAGTAAGGTTTATGTTTGAAATCTTCAATGTGTCATAACATAATTCTTCTCAACATATATATCTAACACTACAAACTTTGATTTTTGTTGAAAATACTACTATCGGACTAGGAATAAAACTAATTCATAATATATAATTAGATGTAAACTCATCTCGCAAAAAAGTTTTTATAATATTGAATTAGATTAAAGTTTAATTTTCATTTTATAAATCTCCTTCTATGAATAACCATGAAGAAAGGCACACTCTTAAGCCAAAGGTGATAAGCTTCCAAATAGATGCTATAAGAGAGGTTTCAACACATTATTGTTCATGATCTTTCACCCAAAATAGCTTGAGGTTTTTTTATGATTGATGCATGACATCCTTTACATTTAAATGACATGCAAAAAGGAAACATTACTGAACTAAAAGGAACTTCTCAAAATCCCGGGACTTTGGTATAGAATTTATAAAGCTTTAACAGTAAGCTTTTATAGAATGGTTCTCCTAAAGTTTTTATTAATTGGTGTGACTGACGAATAAACTGAAGGTTCCATATTTAACCTCACTGTTTTTGGTACCTAAAAGTATGATCTTTGAGTTTTGTATGCTAGTTTATTACAATTTTGTTTGGCTTCAATTCCTCACTTTAAGGATCTAAGTGAAACATGTTTAACCAGATTGTAATTGTGACCAATGAGGAAGAGACAAAAGAGTTCATAAGAGAGGTTGGTGAAGAGGTTCTTCCAGAAGAATATGGTGGAAAAGCCAAGCTTGCGGCTATCCAAGATGTTGAATTGCCACCACTTCAAAATGGATCAAAAAACTGATTAAGGTGATTTGCCTCACATGCACTTATGTCTTGTAGGGCATATGGACAAACTATTTTTAATCACTTTTTTTAAATTAAAATTTCTTTATATATAATTCAATTTCTAAAATTTCTCTTATTTAATGTTTCTAATTTTAACTTATAGAAAAAATATTTTCTTTTTTCTTCTTATTTTTTCTATGTAGAAGTTTTTAAGGAACTTACAGACTCTAACCCTATTATCTAGCACAACTTTCTTTCACATAAAATTGTTAAATAAAAGTTAATCTTGTCAAAAAGATAATTTCATAATTTATCTATTACCCATGCAATTTTATGGTCTTGTTTTCTTTACATTGTCTTAATTAATCTTTATCTTATTCCAAATTTAATATTAACTTTGAAACTAGTTATATTTTTGTCATATTTGGAAAAAAATGTTCCTATATGTTTTCTTTTATATAATATTAAAGGTAATATATCTTAAAATTGAATTATTTTTATTTTTCTAAACTGAATTTAAAAAACATTTTTTTAACATTTTAAAGTTAAATTTTAAAAAATATTTAATTATAAAATTTGTTGGGTTAATTTTGATTTATTAAGTATTGACCAAAAGATCTACTGCATTTTGAAAAAATAGGGGATAAATTATTAACCGACCATAAAATGAAAAATGGATACAATTGTTTTATTAATGAATCGATTGAATGAATGTAGTTACAGATGAACTAAATTGATGGTTGATAATATATAATGAACAACGATACATAATACAAGTCATGCAACGAATTCATATATTAAAAAATATAATAATTTTTAATTAAATATTTTTTACTATTTGTTATTCTTAGATATTTTTTCAAATGTAAGATATTATATATAAGATAATATCTGGAATCATATATAATTAATCAAAAATTGAAAACATCAAAAATGAATATGAAAAATTAATCAGAATACTTTATTATTAAAATAAAATCACTACCACTTATTTTAAAAAATATAATTTTAATACCATTTATACAATTGTTCCCACTCTTGAATTATTTCCGGATAAAAGATTAATTATTATACAACTGTATAACTTTTTTTTAACACCTTTTATTCCTATCTCATAATTTAATTGAAAAGGAGAGATGAAAAAAAAAAACAATAATTTAAAACTATTAATGAAAATAACAAAAAAATATTATTAAAAATTTATACAATCATACAAACAATTTCTCAAGGTAAAGTATTAAAGTTGACATGGAGCTCATTAGACTCTATACACAGTGGGAACAAATTTGTTTATGTCATTTCAAGTCAATAGGTATCTTTTTACCTTCCCAATTTTAATTCTTCTCATTAAATATTAAACAAGTATCATTAAATTATTAATTCTTAGATCTTAAGTAATTAACATAAGAGAAAAATAAAACTCATTATATATTTAAAAGTATAAAACATCTACACATGAAAGAGTCACTTTATTTACTGTTTCAATACTTATATTTATTTTATCTCTCCCATTGTTCTCAATTTTACTTACTTTCTTTAACATGGAATCATTAACAGGTGAACTTGGATTCCATCTTGCTCTCATTCCTCTGATCAGTGTCAAGTTCATTTGTCATTATCATCCACAACTTGACTTATATTTCAAGAGATAGGAAATTCCACCTTATTTGAAGAATTCAATCTAAAGACATTGAGTTTCTCACGAAAAGAAATAATATAATGATAAATGATTAATAATAAGTTAAGTTATATACATGTTATGTTCTTATAATATCTTATACTTTTATGAATTTCAACCCTGATCAGCTTTGTTGATAATAATTTGTCTAAATAAATTTTCATGCTTCTATTTGGAAAAATTATAATAAAAAACAGTATAAGAAAAAATTGAGTTGCCAAACAAGAAAAATAAAATAAAAACAATTTCTAAAGATTGAGAATAGACCTATTTTGTAACTATCCCACATTTTATATCACATAAGTTTAATACATCAAGATCTAATAAAGCAATTCAGAGAAAGAAACATTAATTATTTTTGTGAAACCAAACCAATTATATTTGATTCTAAAATAAGTAAAATTTGTACATTTTCAAAACTAGAATGAGATATTTTATCTTTCTTCCAGTAATTGTGGAACACTATGAATTACATATAATGTGATTAAATCCAAATATATGTTCACCAGACCCTTGCATGGGTTAACCAAACTATAAACAGAAACTTTTAGTGCGCCACTGTTTTATCATCTGGTAAAATTTATAGGGAGATTGAATCTAAATTAATCATAAATCGTGAGTGAGTTTAAAACCTTTATAATATATTGGAGCTTAAAAATTCGTATTAAATTACTAATATCTATTTTTTAATATGTATATGTAAATACAAAAATTACTTGCAAACAAATAGCAAAATTATGCAGATGAAATCTGTTCAGTTGCTAACATGTTTGGTATACAGAAGTATTCCACTGTGTTGTGTAGCTGGGTTGGTATGAAAGTGACAGTTAAAACTATTAAGGCAGTGTTAGCATCATATATGACCTATACAAATTACATACTTTTACACCAAAATTACCAAACATGTAATTTGTTATGGTATATGTAACGTCTCACAAAAATAAATCATTTTTCTATATAAAAGAATGAAAGTAAAGGAATTCACAAAAACATGATAAAAACTTAAAAATAAAATAGAAAAAGTGACCTTAAATAAATAAATTGGCGTCTCACACCTCCATACTCGGAGTAAGTTAATAAAAATAATATTTTAATATATAAAGTAAAAATGAAAGAAAAATAATAAATTTAGAATTCGTGTTTTGTTATATCTTATAAATTATAGATCTGATATCAATTATCATATAAAATCCAAACAAATTTATCATTCGATCACAATCATTTATACTTTATTTAAAATATAGGGACTTCACCTAACTTCATTTCATTTATACTTCACTCAAAATATAAGGACTTTACTTAACTTCATTTGCAATCTCTGTATCTTGATTTCTTTTCAATCTCCAATATTTTGATTTCATTTTCAGACATAACACACATCATATCATTTTTCAACTGTACAAAAATTATATATATTTATTTGTAACTACGGTACCATAAATTTCTTTCAACTCCAATACTATGATTTTATTTCAATCAAAATGATTGAATATGTATTTATAATTCAGTCACAATATACAAACATTTCAATTCCATCATGCACAACCATCTATTCAATAATTCACAACACACAATTCTTATCTATCAAAATATTAACATCAAAGTTTATACAATATACATAATCAACCAATATTTTATTATAAGACATCCTTATAATAGAAATTCAAACTCAGAACCAGCCTTATTCACAATCAAATCTTCTAATTTAAGGTAGTATTAAAAGACTTATTCCAATAAGAAAATAAATAAAAGCACATAAAAAATAATAAAAAGTTAATATAATGTGACACCTCAAGTTTTATATTTCCGAATATTTAAACAAAAATATTTTATATATTATTGAACAAGCAATTGCAAACCCTCTTGTGAAACTTTTACAAAAATAAAACTACTAACCTTCTCATAAAACTTTTACATTTACAAAAAATAAAATTGTAAATCCTTATATAACATATAATTATCCAAATCTCTCATACAATCAAGGAAGTTGTGGTGACAATATATAAATATACATTACTTTTACAGTAATTTTCTGCTTTTGTTTTTTCCTTCTTGATATTGTTTAATATAAAATTTTGATGAATTATACCCACTTTAAAAAACAAAAAAATTATCAGCTGAGCACAAGTTTTGGATATTCATTCTCTTTCAGCTGCTTTCTGACTTTTATATAGGCCTCTCTCTACTTTATGGACTCTCTTGCTGCATTATTATGTGTTGGGAAGCAACCAAGTGGAAGTATTGTATATGTTACAATTAAATAATTATGATCACCATTTCTCTTCAAGTAATAAGTAATGGTTAGAACTGAATTTCATATTTTCCAAAGTACGAAAGCAAAGAAAAGAATGAGCATCCTCGCTTCTATACTTGCCTTCTTGTCAAGGAGAAGGCAAAGCACATATACCTCCGTACACAAACGTAAGAAGTACAAATTAAAAGGAAGAAGAAAATTATAAAAGAATAGCAAGATGCATATATATGGAATAGGAAAATTTAAGAAAACTTATAAGATAATTAAAAATAATAATAAAATTGTAACGAAATAAAGAAGTAAATGGGAAATATGAATACTGATAAAGAGAAGATGATCAATTTTAGAATAAATGTAGCACTGATTTAATGGAAAATATAGTAAAATTGTTATTCTTGTCATAAATCTAATATTAAATATAAAAACTTTCCATGGTAGAAAATGTATGATATCTTTCTTGAGTTCGCTTTAAGCTAATTATATCTAAAGTATTAGCTACACCTTCATATATACTTTTATTGATTAAAAGATATCTTATAATTAAGGGGAAAATGTTTATAAACTAGTGTTAATATTAATTTTTAAACAACAAGACAGCTTTTTGTGCAATGAAATGGAAGAGATTCTGATAAATAAAACTTGTACACTCTAACAATCATATAAAGTTAAGTAACCATTTCAAATTCCATCTCTACGAAAAAGGGTCCATTGTGTAGTGTAATTCAGGCACTATTTCTTCTTGTTCTTTTATGCATGTCCAGGGTTGCTCAAACTAGAGAGGTACAATTTGAGTTTTCTTTCAGCTTGCGTGTTGGTAAATTATCTTTTGATGCTTAATTTTTTGTGGTATTAATTACTTTGGAGCTATGAAAATGCATAGTTTTAGTTGAAAGCTGCTGCTGCTGCACTTTTGTAGTTTGGCCTGCAAGACATTCTATAAGTAAGTGCTTTGCATGGTTTTATTTTGATGACTTCAGTGGTATAAAGAATAAGTGTTTAGAATTTGAAGTATGAAAATTATGTATAACTATTTGATAATGAAACATCTTCCTTTCTCTACATATATTAAGATTCAATTATAAGTAGCAATATTGTGAGTAAAAATTCTTTCACCACAATGCATTTTGCAAAGAATCACTAAGTTTTAGTTATTGGGTGATATTTAAATGACATCTTGCACACACCCTCTGAGGTTTAACATTGATCGTGCATGATGTTGAATTGGAATGAGATTGGAATGACCTAATTATGGATATAATTTGTCTCTATTTTATAGTTTTCTTAATTTCCAATCCAATAGTTGGTCATTCTGAAAATGATAATGGGATTGAAACTAAAACACGACCGAGAATGGATTTCAAATTTTGACAATGGTTTGTTTTATCTTGAAGATTAGAAATATAATAATGTTCTTGAAGGTTATGCAATGATATATTTTGTCTCCTTTTTTTAGTATTTATTATTCTTCAAATCCATTGTACACTCTATTATGTCTCTTTCTCACCAAGCAAAGAATTATTGGTAGACCACATTCTCTTCTTGAAACTATCATGTTATAACAAGAAGCATTTCCTCTAGGGCAATGCACTCAATAAATGATTATTTTTTATAATTAAAAATTAAAATACATAAATAATATTTGATATATAAATTATTATTATTATATATAACTTATAATATATAAATATTTTTAAAAATATAAAATTGTAGTTTATATTTATGATAAAAAAAAATGTAATATAAAGAGGTGTTAGTGAAGTAAAAAAAATCAACAAAAGAATATTATTTCAATGTAAAAAAATAAAAAAAATAAAAAATAAGACAAAAAGATTGTTATTTCAGGAATTAAAAAATAAAGAGTGTTATTGAAAAAAATAAAAATAAAGAGTATTATTGAGGGAAATAAAAAATAAAAAGGTGTTAATGGGATAAAAAAATCTCATATGACCTATAATAAATGTATGTTTTGAATTTGGATGAAACTTACTACTCAAAGGTCAAAATTGAAAATGGAGATTGTATTGAGGTTAAAGGCTTATGTGATATTGTTATTAACATTGGCTGAGGAACAAGAATTATCTCAAAATGTTTTGTATGTTCTTGATATTGATAAAAATTTGTTAAGCGTCAAACAACTTTTAGAGAAAAAGCTATGTTGTTGTGTTAAAAGATAAAATTTGTGAAGTCTTTGATACAATTGGCATTAAATTGATGTCAGCAATAAAGATGAAGGGGCAAAAGCTTCTTGGCAAACATACAAATAGACTTAGCCTACTCCTCTGCAGCTGAAGTTGGGATTGGGAGAAAGCATAAACAATTGAGAAAGCAGAAAAGAAAGAGATTAAAAGCCTTGATGTTGTTCCAGAAATAACTGAGCAGGAAGGTTCTGATAAAAATGTGGATGATCATCCTGTGAGAGGTACTAGATCCCTCTCTAACATATATCTTAGAGATGTAATGTTACAATATGTGAACCTGCTGATTATGAGGAAGCTCTCAATGACCTCAAGTGGAAAAAAAGTAATGGAGGAGGAGTTGTATATGATTGAGAAGAACAACACTCTTATTGACATACCTCCAGATAGAAAGGTAATTGTTGTATATGATGGTTCAATTAATAAATATAAAGTAAAGTTTGTTAGGTATTCTGATATTGATTGGAGTGGTTCTTGTGATGATATGAAAAGTACTTTAGGATATTATTTTAGTCTTGGTTCAGGAATTTTTTCATGGTACTCTAAGAAATAAGAAATTGTTGCAAAGTCTACAGCAAAAGTTGAATTTATTACTGCTACAGCTGTTGTTAACCAAGTATTGTGGTTGAAAAAGATTTTGATTGATCTTAACATGGAGCAGAAGGAAAGTACGAAAGTCTTTGTTGACAATCAAGTTGCAATAGCTACTGTCCAACCCAATAATAATCCTGTTTTTCAGGAGAAAACAAAGCATTTAAACATTAAGTTGTTTTTCTTAAGGGAGGTACAAAAAGATGGAGCTGTTGATCTTGTTTATTGCAAAACTGAAAACCAGATTGCATATTTGTTTACTAAACCACTACCAGTCAACAAGTTTGAATTCATAAGACAGACAGAAGATTGGAGTTTGCAGTTCCAAAATCAAGGATGAGGGTTGGAAATTTATTTTTGAAACTGCACATTGATTTGTTTCAGTTTCTAAATATGTCTTTAATTAGAATATTTGTTTCTAATTGTTTCCTAAATGTTAGGATTTTAATTTTTTTATAACTACTCCTAAACTTTAAAGAGAGTAATTTCAGTTAGATATTTTTTCTTTATGCAAGTATTATAAAAGTAAGTTATCCATGACTAAAAAAATAAGAAAAAATAACTATATTTCTCTTCATACATTTTCGTTTATGCTCACCTATTCTGTAAAACCAACAATTGGGCTCTACAATACATTGTAGATTCTAATGAAAACTTGCTCTCTATAAAGAAAGCTGAACTACCATGACTTCTGAAAAACTGAAGGAGAAACCATATGTACGTTTATGGAAAGGCATATTCTCATCAATTATTTGGTGCATTTTAGAGCCCAAAGAAGCGTGTCTATATACATGTTTAGTATTTATAGGTGTGTTTGTTTGCTCGTATGTAGCTGCACATGTATCTAGGAATGTTATGTAATATATGAAGTAGTCTGTAGGGGAAATAAAACCTTTTTCTAACTTAAACTGTTTGAATTGATGGCTTCTTTCCAGCTAAATTTTATCTAGGGATTCTTTTGTCTATAATGTTAATGCTTGGTGATTATCCATTATGAAAGTAGTCCAAGTTTTTTGGTGTGGTGTCGAATTATACTAATGGTCTTCTTACCTTTGCATGTCATATTAACTGCTTATATATGTTAGTTGAGAACTTAATATTTAGGGTCAAATGCAATGTTCAACCTTAGAAAGGTCCATTGTATTTTCCATTCTTTATATTTGTGGTGAAATTATTGCTCTTTCCAATTAATGGCTTCAGTGAGTTTGTTAGGGACGGTCCCTAGATGGTCATGTGTTTTTGTCATCTTTAGTTGCCAATTCTTATAAATAGGAATTACTGTTGTAAATATGAGATATGAACATTTGTAAATAACTCTCCTCTCTGTTTTCTCAATACATGCGCAGACACACTGTTGGTATCCCCATTTTCTGTACTGTTGGCGTGATCTTCACGCCTAGACTCTCTTTCTCTTGCTTCTTCCTTCTGTTAGTGTTTTCTCTGTGATTTATCGAGTGGTATCAATGGGTTGATTTTTGATGGCTGATTCAACATGCAACGTTGTGTTTCTTAAGGAAATGGAGGAAATACTAGTTGTTAAATTAGATGCTCATTTAGGTGAGTTAGTGGGTCTCTTCCACACACATTGGCATATTCTTTGAAATAAACACTTTAAGAGTAGAATCGCTTATAAAAGACTCCAAGCTATCGTCTGCAAAGATAACTCAACCTGCAATATATATCAATGATCTGAACCTATTTTTAGGATTCAAAACGAATAAAGATCATTCTTAGTACCTCTAAGACTACATGCAAGAAAGTGAATGTAATTAACCCTAGATGACTCACTATTTTAGCTTAGGTAAGTACTAAATTTTCCCTATTCTTGAGCCCTTTATGGTTTTTGAAAAAGAAAATTTGTGTACACTTTCTTGCATGTAGTCTTAAAGGCATAGAGTGATCCTTGTTCGTTTTGGATTCTTAGGATAGATTCAAATCATTGACCAGAACTGTATGATTGTTGCAGGTTGAGTTATTCTTGCAAGCGGTAGCTTAAGTATTTTATAGGTGATTATTCTATTAGACAGGTAAGGGAAGTTAGTTACATGTTGTATTAGTTAATAGTTTTATTTATTGATAGAACTTTATGGTAAATGACCTCGATGTTGGTGTAACGTGATCACCAAAGTTCCAAATTTCTTATGTTGATAGAGTTATGGTATGTGATAGGATGATGAAACTTGATGTTTAATATTGTATGGATCTTCTGAAATTGGTTACTGAACTGAGCTTGAATTGTTTTGATGGTGTACTTTAGTTTTATTATGAATAATGTATAGTATTAGATTGAGATGTTATGATTTGTAATCGAGACATAATGTCTTCAAGAAATGAGATACTCGTGTTGAGATGTCTAGGATTGTGCATTGTCTTGGTATTCGTCTATAAAGAGGCATCTAGACTCTATTAGTATATTGAAATTACATAGATGAAGATTACTAGGTGGTGAAAGTCAATAGAAGTTCGGAGTGAATGATTGCAGTTTGAAATATAACTAGTCAAAACAGACTCAAGTGGACAAACATTATCATACAAGGTTGTTGATTCATTGATTTGGGGACTGTGTGAATTCATAGTTTGAAGTTGTATGACAGTTGCTAACCTCTGAGTCTATTCAATACACGAATCTATCTTTCAGAAGTAGAGTAAAATATCTTTGTATGAATTAATGTATGTATAACATGTGTTGTTATATGAAGATGGTAGAGTCATGTATGAAATGAGTGTCTGAATTGTGGTATTTTTTTAGTTAATATAAAAGATTTAAACTTTATGATTCTATATTTTAAAGTTCCTAACTTATTTTCTCTTTTTTTTCTTTTCTATGTTATTTATCTTGTTTTTTTTTTCTTTTGTATGTTATTTATCTTATTTTTAAATTTGTTATGATAATGTGTTATACACTGAACAAAAAATTTGACAAGGGCATGGTATTTTTTTAATACATATTTTATTTTTGTTTTATATTGTAAATGTAAAATTATGCGAGAATGTTTATATTTTAAACTTCTATTTTGCAATATGATATCGAAATATTATATTTATTAATTATTTACTTATTATAACTCTTTTAGAAGGTAAAATTTAAGAATGTATATGTTTTCTTATCAGAGTTGCACTGATTTGTCATTAGTGTTTAGATTCGTGGTAGCATTCCACGTTGGGGATAAACAAGGCTAAGGTAACTATTTCTTACTTCATAACATGGTAAGAATCCAGTGAAAGTTTATCAGCAAAATCCCATTTTTCCAATTTTTTTCTCTTGTTTTGTAAAATAAGCTGGATATTAATCATAAACAAACTTAGATTTACTAAAATATTTTATTTTTTAAATATAAGATGTTTTCGTGATTTTAAAAAATTATAGCTTATTATTATTTTCTTTTTTTTTTCTTATAGTTCATAGTCTTTTACGCAAAAGTTATTTAATTTATATCCAAATGAAATTAATTATATCAATGTTTTTCTCTTAAAATTTTCTTTAAAAATAACACCTTTTTAGTCTTTATAAAATGTATAAACTTTGATTGTAATTTGTGTAAACTTATTTATATTTTAATCTCTCTTTAATCTAAAATTACTATTTTTATTCATAACCTTTTTAGTCTTTATAAAATGTATAAACTTTGATTGTAATTTGTGTAAACTTATTTATATTTTAATCTCTCCTTAATTTAAAAGTACTATTTTTATTCATAATTATTTTTTAAGATTCATAAATTATAGTTATTTTTCAAATTTTAAGAGGCTTTTAACCGTGTCACATGTTGACAGTAAAAAAGACACCATGAATAATACATAACATTTAGAATAATTTCACAACCTTTTGTTGAACAGTAACCAAAATATAAAACAATGATTATCAACTAAATAATTTTATAGATAAAAAAGATTATTTATAAAAGTTAAAAACATATTTAAAGAAACATAAAACTTTGGTGTCCAATATCTCTTGAAGTAGTGTTAGTGTTGTGAATTCATATGATTTTGATAAAAAGAAAAACTTATACATTCCTGTTTCCTTTATTTTATTTTGACATATCTTTTAAGAAAGCAAGTATTATTCAAAATGTACTTTTTTTCTTTTTTGATACTTTTTAGAACGTATTGTATCTCTAGAAAATATAAATAAACAGCTAATACACATATTGATACTAAATATTCAAGATGGAATTATCAAAACACAAATCCTATCACTTTGAAATTGGTTTTACATCCATGAAAACTTTTCTTTTGTTTTCCATAAATTGAAACAAATTATAAATACAAGTTTCTCTTATGTTTAACAAACTCTGTAATCACTGTAAGAGCAAAACCCAATCAATAAATTCAATATTTTATTTATTGACAACAATCATATTTATATTTATATAATTAAATATCAATGCTAGTATAAATAACTTATCCATGTTTTGTTTGGATAAATTATGGGTTGTTTGAACTGAGATGAATTTGAGGAAGTAAAAAAGAAAAGAAAACAATGAAAAGTAAAGTAAAAGTTTAAGAGTTATTTGATAGATATAATAAATTTAAAAAAATTATAAAAAAATATTTATATTTTTTTTAAAGTAATAAAGTTATCCTTATTATTATAGATTATTATATATTATTATTATTCTTTAACTTTATTTATTTTTATTATTTATATGATTTCATTTTTATAATTATCTTATTATTATATAAATTCATTATTAATATTTTTTATTTTTTATTTTTATTAATATTTATTGTTATTATTATTTTCTAATTTTATTAAATTTAGTATTATTTTAATAATAATACTTATTATTATGTTAATTATATGATCAATTATATTTATGTTATTATAATATAAATATTTATTATATAATCTGTTATGTGTTTATCTAATTACATGATTATGTGATAAATGTTATCATATTTATATATTATAATTTATTATTTTTTAATTAGTTGATTAGTTTTTTTTTTTAATTTTTGAAACTATGTGAAAGCAAGTGCCCCAACATATATACCTTGTTTTCTATTTTTATTATTTCATTTTCGTGCATTCGTTGATTTTTCCGCTTCTATTCATTTGTCAAATCCATCATGAAACAACCCTTAGACAAAGAGTTTACGGCAGTTTTAGGTTCGGTTGCTACTCCTAACTTTTTTTTTTTTAATGTTAAAAATGAGTACATATTTTCTAAATACATAAAATTTCCTTTTCGATCCACTTAACAACTCTTCACTTTTTCAAAAGTTTGATTATGCATATACTACATTTTACATTAGCAATCCGTTTTCTTTAGGTACATTTCATTTGTTTCTTTTTTTCATTTTTGCTAATATAGCAATGTATTTTGTGAGAGTGTCGGTCTAGATTAAAATGAAACATAATTTACACGTAAAAAGAAATGGAAAATAGCATGTCACCATGAATTAATATGAATATACACTTAGAATAAGAATACCAAATAAATAAGAAGGAGAAATAATAAGAAAATCTAGACAATTTTGAGAAGAAATATGGATTAATATAGAATGTCATACCATTTTGAGAAACTCCAAAATAAGTGTTGATAGAGTTGTCACTTAATCTAATAATCCAACATAAGACTCAAATGAGAAAATAACTCTCTTTAAAAAAAACTTTATAAGTGTTCAAAAAAATATCTTTTATTTTTCAATATATTAAAAGTTATCAACAAAAACAATAAAAATGACTAATTATAAAGTACACAATTGAAATTAATAAGTAGATATAGTATAAATGCACTTAAAATTACATTGAAATTAGAACCTAATATTTAATGGTTAAAAATTGATCTACACTATGGAGGGAAATTTGAATTTCAAAATTCAAAATGAAATCAAGGAGAAAATAACTTAGTTGGGAGAAAGTTGAGGAACATACACTCCATGTTGGTCATGCCCCTTTCACACTTGACTTATTCTTTTTTTGTTGTAAGATGTATTAATTGTTTTATGACATAGTTCAGATAGGTTGATGGATCAACTTACAATCAAATTAATTGTAGAATTTAAGTTATTACCCTCTTAAATAGAAGTAGTTGTGCCTTCACTATGAGTAATTATAATCTTTAACCTACTTGTAAAAGTTAGATCCACCATTAATTAATACTGAATCATATTTATGAGTTTGATTCTTTCTAGGCCCTTATTGATTCAACTCCATGTGGAATGAATGAGTTTCTTATCCCTCTAATATTCACATCCCTAACTTCATAAGGTTAATCACAAAAATTGTTATTTGTATCTATTTTACTCAAAAAAGAAAATATAACCAATTTTTTTATTTTACAAACAAAACAAACTCTACTCTATAAGAATTTAATTTTTTTTAATTATTTTCAATCCATCCATGCATTGACAAGAAGTTGAAGAAAATTTGTGCAGGTAGTTAAAAACATAAATGCATGAACTATCTTGACATAACAAGTTAAGCAAAAAATTTCTATAGACTTTTAATGAATTTAATGTTAGTCTTTTCTAGAATATGCTTTTTACTAGTATTCTATAATACGTCAATAATAATAACTTATTTCCAAAACAATTGATAATTTATGTATTTTTTATTTAAAACAATTTACTCGTAATTTGTTATATGTGTATTATGTTGAGAATACAAAGATAATTATATTAAAAATACATTATAAAACTTTTGCGATAGACCAAAAACTAAAAAGAAAATTACAAATAATGTAACAGTATAATCAATAAAAATTAAATTAAAAATTTTAAAAGAACTTTTACAATAAAATGTCCTACATATATCATAAAATGTAATTAATTTTAAAATATTAAATTACTATTATATATATATATACAATAGTAATATATATATATATATATATATATATATATATATATATATATATATAAAAAAAATATATATATATATATATATATATATATATATATATATATATATATATATACGAACTAAATATTTTATTGACCTGTAAAATGTATTAAATAAATTAGTAACCTACATTGTATTACTATTAAATAACTCATAGTTGTTTATTACTATTAAATAACTCTTTATTTTCTACGCCCTAAATATATTAAAGTAAATTAATGATCATTCCACAATTACATCATACTAAGTTCAGAAGTAATTTACTTTTTATCATTTCAAATTTACTCAAAAGAAAATTACTAAAACTAAGAAAAATTAATAAGACTTAAAAGAGATTTATTTTTTTATTCAAAGATAAAATAATAAAAAAGAAAATTAAAACAATTCCTCTATTTTTTAATATTTTTTTAAGAAGTTTTTTAACAATAACTTTGAAAGTATCATTTTTTAGTCTCTTCCTATTTTATAAAAATTTAAACATATTTTTCTAACTCATTTGATTCTCTTTTAAACCGATCTTATACTTAAAAATTAATTTACATTTATCTTTGAGCTTAAAAAAAAAATACTAAATAACTTGTATTCCTTCGTAACATGTGGGGTTGCAGCTCCACAAATATCAACTAACAACCGGTAAAATGAAATCCTTAAACAAGCCACAAGGTTAACATCATTCAATATACAATTAAATATGTTTTTTCTTACATTTTATCGTTCAATATAAATATTTTTAATATTATCAACTAGCAATAACAACAAATATACTAAATATAAATTCAAAAATAATATGATAATTCTATAAATATACGCAAAAAGACTGCACTAAACAACTTTCTTTGTCCGTTTCATTAAATTGTGATGCAGATTATTTGGTGAGTCTTCAATCAATTCCTTCATTCAAGAAAAAAAATAGAAATACAAATATGTCAAACCAAGGAAACAAAAATAAGGAGACGTGTCCCACAACCAAGTCTTTTGCTTTCAAATTTAACAATCAATCAAACACTCTGTTTGATATAAACATTCACATGAAACAAACATAATAAAAAAATTAATGAAATAGTGTATATTACATTTCTAATTTATTTTAAGTAATATACAATGATCATGAATAATTAAGGACAGGGTAAAGATTTGAGTGAGAGAGATAAAATTAATATTGATCTTTAGAATTCTTTCCCTTAAGTAATATGTCGACGTTTAAGCGAGAGAATCTTTTTCAAGTGAGGTTAATTAATTGAAAAAAACTAACTTAAGGCGATACCTAATTGATGAAGATGACATATATGAATGCATAAGATACATGTTGATAATGTATTGATAATGAGATATATAAAATTATATAATATATAAGGTTATATGTATTGTGATGTTTGTTTAACATGTTATCCTTTATGTATGGGTTGTGTAAGGCACGAAAACCTTATAAAAGTAAAAGCCGTGTGCCTGCACCTCCAGTTCCTTTTCTTTTTCTCTCTCTCGTTCTCTCAAGCTCTCTCTTTTCTTTAATTTTCCTCCTCATATCTCATCTATTTTAGATTCTGATCATACCCTACAGTAGTTGGGGAGTTAGGGATCATTTCTAACCGATCAGAATCTCAAACAGAGTAAGTTCATATTTGTTCTAAAGATCCCTTATTCTCTATTTTTCCTTAGGTTATTGTCATCAATCTTAGTAGGGATAGTTGAGAAAAATACTTCTCTCAACTTAATTAAGATTATACTAAAATTTGGTTTTATTCTGATAACTTTTTCTAGATCCCTAGATTTTGAGATTAGCATCTTTATCGGGTGGAGGAATTGTTGTAGAGATCTTCATCA
>Ga0209489_100976_pt1 | contig 57515 bp, 37 predicted proteins | sample SiratrowhiteBW_FD_187527 | JGI IMG/M metagenome (GOLD analysis project Ga0209489, IMG submission 187527) | Root nodule microbial communities of legume samples collected from California, USA - Siratro white BW (SPAdes) (version 2) | ecosystem: Host-associated > Plants > Roots > Nodule | place... | reverse complement strand
TTTGTGTGTATATATTTATATATATATATATATATATATATATATATATATATATATATATATCATGAAAAAAATAATTAACAAAAATAATAAGAGTAAAATAAGTAAAAAAAAGTATAAAAATAATAATTGATAAATCAATCTTCATTGTTTATTTTTAGAGATTATTTGGAACGCTTAGGCATTAATTGATTAATTCATCTTTCCGTTACCACAATTGTTTGTTTAATGCATTGAATTTAGCAAAGAATTAGGATTGGAAATTGTATTCAACTTCAAATCTTAATTAAGGCGTTTGAAAATATTTTTAAAATTGGAATCACAATTTAAAAATGGGAACATTGATGAAAAAGTAAAGAATTTGAAGTTTCAATCTGTGTCTCACCATTAAAAACAATCTTTTTTTGCTCATTACATCAATATTACCTTAGGTACTAGTGCAATCCGTAATTACAAACTTCATTATGATATTTTAACAGGTAATGAAGTAAATAGTTCTCAATGACTATTCTCTAATTTATTCGCAACCCATTTTTTCTCCATCACGGATACCAAATAAAGCACAAGTCTTTTATAAGCTCAATTTAGCTAAGAATTTGAATTACAAATTTGTATTGAACTTAATTCGAAAATAATTGCATACGAAAATATTTTATTGGAACGCAAATTTTAAACTCATATCCATGAACTCATAATGCAATATATTTTGATCAAATGTTCCTAATTTATAATTATTTTTCTCTCACAAAAATTTGATAAAAAAATACTCTATATACTATTTCTCTGTATCATTGCCACAACCATAAAACTATTTCTCTGCACTTCTTGCGTGTCATTATCACAATCGCCAAATTAATTACATGCTAATACGTAAAAAAAAAAACTTTACACTAGTTTCAAGTGTCAAAAAGAAACTGATTTTATTTATTATATTATTTAAAAATTATAAATTATTATTTTGGATGTACCATGCACTCACTTTTATTTTCAAGAGTTTTAAATGAATGGTGATACACTTTGTTGAAAAAGTTTTTAATTTTATTATTAAATATTTCATTTCTAATCTTAAATTATATTATTATTATTATTATTATTATTATTATTTTACTTCATTTTCTAACCTGAAAGGCATGCTAAATATTACATTAGTGAAAAAGATTTATAAAAATGATAAACTTGTAATTATTTATAACTCAGTTATGAGACAAGAATTATATTTTACTATGGCAAGTTCAAACAGGGGTTAGGTGAATAGTTTGGATTATTTCCCTTTTTCAACATCATGACACGTGATGACGTTGTTCTCTTCGCCATTTTGAGGAATCATTAATTAATTATCATAGTATTATATATGACTTATATGTTATAATGACTATGGATATAAAATGAAGGCAGTCTAATATTGTTTACGTCGTTATCGAAAGAATCCTAAGGCTTTGTGCAACCATACTTATTCCTAGATTGTAAATGAACCTAATCCAGTCCAAAACTTAAGAGTTGAATTTACAAATAAAGAAATTGTTCAATCCTTTGGATATTTACAATAATACGTTTAATATTTTTAAACAATAAGGATACGGGTTGCTTAACGTGTTTATTCCTTGCTAAAAAATTTCATTATTTTGATTTTTTCAAATAGATTTTTATGATGTGTAATCATTTGACTTTTTAATAACTATATTGCTCTGTTAAGTCTAATTGATTAGAGTATGTGATAATATTTCATCAATTTAAAAAGAAATGACCGATAGCGGTAATTAGAATTCATAGTGTAAAGGAATAAACGTTTGTTTATTAGTTTAAAGTAATATTATTAAAATGGTATCTTTCAACATAATTTTTTATCTTATATAATTAAGAGAAATTCTCATCTTATAAATTAGTTTGATAAAAATAAATTAAATTTAAACTCATTTTGTAATATAATATAAAGTCTATAATATAATAAAGTTTGATGGATTTGTGGAAATATCACCTATAAATATATAATTCTAAATACAAATTGGACAGATTTAATATGAAAAGATATATTAGAAATCCAACATTAATTAGAAATAAATTCAATTCATAATCTTTGCCTTACAAAATAATTTTGTAAATTAAATTTATTTTGTAATCATACTTGAAGTAAAAATATAATAGTAGTGTGATGAAACAAAGTTGAGTGGGTAAAGAAAAGGGTTTGATGGTAGTTCTGAAGTGTGATAATTTTGTAGTTGAAGAGGTGTGGGAAGTGTTGAGTTTCAAAGCTAAACAAGTTTGGATTGTCTCTTAGTGAAAGAAATGGGCTAGATAGAAGAGGGTTGAAGCCGGCACCCATCGCTTTCGGAGGCCAACAAACCTCGCAAGGAAATGGCCGCGTGGTTTGGCTGACGCGTAAGCTCGCCTAACTTTTTCTGATGACGTGGCGTTACATGTCGGCCATGGACCCCTCATTCCTACGTGTTCCTGGCCCACATGTCTACCAGCCAGGTGTACAACAAAAGTTGGTTTAATGTTTTGTCCCCTCAAGCCTCGCTCCTAAACTACTATTTCCCTCAACTCCCCTATAAATACCCCTCCCCTCTCATTTCCCTGCACCGTCTCTCACCCTCACCCTACCCAAAACCTTCTCTCTCTCTCTCTCTCTATCTCTTTCCCTCCGTCTGTTACAGTCATCAAAACTCACCATGGCCGTTCAATCCGTTTCCCTCTCCTTACCTCTTGACCTCAAGGGCCAAGACGCTCTTCAGATCATCGAGGACTTAACCAAAAACACTGACCCTATTCAGGAGGAAGTCCTTCGCCAGATTCTCAGCCAAAACGCCAACACCGAGTACCTCAAACGCTTCGGACTCAACGCTGCCACCGACCGTCACACCTTCAAGTCCAAGGTTCCTGTCGTTACCTACGAAGATCTGCGCCCTGATATCGAACGCATTGCTAACGGTGACCGCTCTCCCATCTTGTGCGCTCACCCCATCTCTGAGTTCCTCACAAGGTACACGCCTATCTCTCTCTCTCTTTCATAATTCAAGGATGCATTTATACTTATCGTATAAGAACATTCATGGTTTGTTTTTATGGATCGTGCTTTGACGAATGATGTTGAATCAAAATTATTTTACAGTTCAGGAACGTCTGCTGGCGAGAGAAAGTTGATGCCAACCATTGCTGAAGACATGGACCGTCGGCAGTTCCTGTACTGGTTGCAGATGCCAGTGATGAACCAGTATGTTAACTGTTAACGTTAATGCTAACGTGTTTTCTTCATTAATTGCTAAGTCACATATTCCTTGCATTGCAGTTATAGTAATTACTGTTTAATTTATTGATTAATTGATTTAGTTTGTTTGTTTGTTGAAGATTCGTGTCCGGTTTGGACAAAGGGAAGGCGCTTCACTTTCTGTTCATCAAAGCCGAGAGCAAGACCCCCGGCGGGGTAGTGGCGCGTCCAGTGCTGACCAGCTACTACAAGAGCCAGCAATTCAGGAAAAAACCATTTGACCCTTACAGCGTCCTCACCAGCCCCAACGAGGCCATCCTTTGCCCGGATTCCTTCCAAAGCATGTATACTCAGATGCTGTGTGGCCTTCTCATGCGCCATGAGGTTCTCCGTGTGGGAGCTGTTTTCGCCTCTGGCCTTCTCCGAGCCATAAGATTCCTGCAGCTCAATTGGGACCAATTGGCCCATGATATCCACACCGGAACCCTAAATCCCAAGGTCACTGACCCTTCCATCAGGGAATGCATGTCCAAGATTTTAAAGCCCGACCCTGAACTCGCCGCTTTCATAAAAAATGAATGCTCCGGAGAAAACTGGGAACGTATAATCGTGAGGATTTGGCCCAACACAAAGTACCTTGACGTCATAGTCACGGGTGCCATGGCTCAGTACATTCCAACTCTCGATTACTACAGCGGAGGCCTACCCAAGCCTTGTACCATGTACGCTTCCTCCGAGTGTTTTTTCGGCCTTAACCTTAAACCCATGTCGGAACCCTCTGATGTGTCTTACACCATACTGCCAAACATGGGTTACTTCGAGTTCTTACCCCATGACGATGACTCTCAAGTTACTCTCTCCAAGGACTCTCCTCCTCGCTTGGTGGATCTAGCAGACGTGGAACTTGGTAAGTTCTATGAACTCATTATCACCACCTATTCAGGTCTTTGCCGTTACAGAGTGGGGGACATCCTTCAAGTAACCGGGTTCCATAACACGGACCCGCAATTCCGCTTCGTGAGGCGTAAGAACGTTTTGCTGAGCATTGACTCCGACAAAACGGACGAAGCGGAACTGCAGAAGGCCATTGAGAATGCCTCGGAGCTGTTGAAGGAGTTCGACACCAGGGTGGTGGAGTACACGAGCTTCGCTGACACCAAATCCATTCCGGGGCATTACGTGATTTATTGGGAGCTGTTCGTGAAGGACACATCTCACTCTCCCACGAGCGAAGTGCTGAACCAGTGCTGCTTGGTGATGGAAGAGTCGCTGAATACAGTCTACAGACAAGGGAGGGTTGCGGATAACTCCATTGGGCCGTTGGAGATACGTGTGGTGAAGAATGGAACGTTTGAGGAGTTGATGGACTACGCCATCTCGCGTGGAGCGTCGATTAACCAGTACAAAGTGCCAAGATGCGTGAACTTCGCGCCCATAATGGAACTCCTTGATTCAAGGGTTGTTTCTTCTCATTTTAGCCCTGCTGCACCGCACTGGACCCCAGAACGTCGTAGTGTATAACGTAGCATGTAGTCGTCATGCATTAGATCTTCAATAAGGAGAAGAAAAAGAGAGAGAACAAGATGGATGACAGAAAAGGGTTGTTCATTGTTGTTGTCACTGCCAAACCCGAAACTGTCTGTATTTGTTGATTTGATATTTCCAAAGTGCTTGTTTTTCTCTTCTTTTCTTTTTGGCCGTGGCTTTGTTAAACAGTGATGCGCTTTTGAACTTTTCCTGTCTGTGAAATATAGGATAAATTTCAAATGGGTGAGCCATGTAATTAATTTTGTAAAAAATTAATGCTTGTTTTATCCTAGTGTGGAAAACCATTTGTTTCACCCTGTATTTTGACGATTTGAAAAGACGTGGAAAGCTCAGTGATGGAAACAGTTCATTTTTGTTTAGGGTAGGTTGATTTGGTAAGAATTGAGCTTGTTATGTGGTGATGGTGAGTGATCCAAGTAGCTTGAAGTTATCTCTTTCAGTAGGCACTATGCGGATGTACTTTTGTGCACGTGCTAGATATTCTGTCCGCCACACTAGGTTGGTTTATAATTCGCAGGTAGATTGTGAAATGTGTCAAGTGCTAACCGTAGTTTCGGCTTTAAGCTTTTAATAAACAAAATAAAAATGTTTAACTGAGGCATTATGTTCTTGGAAGCATCAGAGGAACCTTTATACCGCACCGATGCGGGCGGTTTAGTGCGTGGCTGCGTGAACGACCTTATTACTGTCTGTCACAATCGACAGCCTTAAATATAAATTATAATACGCATTTGATAGTTTTCAATTAATAATCAATTACTTTTAGATTAAATTCAGTAGCCTTTCTAACTAACATCTTTGACTATCTTTACCCCATCTCATCTGATTGAAGAAGGGTAAACAAAGGAAGGTGGAACGCACTCCACCATCATTTCTGCATTCTACGGAATTTGAATTTCTCCAACTGGAAATGGAATATGCGTGCTTTAAAAATGAACACAAGAATATAAAATTCCTGATAAAGTTGTTTCTGCATTTCGATGGTTAGTTAACATATTTGACCGTCCTTAACGTATTTGACTTTTTAGCAGTATGCGACTCAAGTTGTGTTACTGTGAATATTGCTTCGAAAGTGGCAGTTATATGATTCAATGTTGTACTTGAATGAATGCCCATTAAAGAAACTAAAAGAAGAGGGAATAAAACAATAACTATATTTAAATATTAAAATCTTCAGTGGAGATTAACTTATTTGAGAAATAATTCTGACTATAGAGAGGTGTACGACACTAACCCAGTCAAGTCAGAAGAAACTTGAACCTAAATAGTGGAAAATGTGATACATGAGGTCACACTTCAGCATTCTTTATACTTATCACGAAATACTGTAACGTTAATATTAAACAATGCTGTTCCAAGAGTTGATATTTTCGTGCTTGTTTCCTTTCACCCATATGAAAGTGTATTAATATTAATCGAATATTTCAACAGGGTCTTTGTGTTGGGATTGGTTTTTACGTTATGTGAAATGGTCAAATAGGTTCTGATGTGGGTTGGTTGGTTCGCTTAGTTTGATAAATGATTTGGATTCAATTGTGAAAATTTAAACAAGAGAACCCAATTTTTTACTGGTTCGGGATAATTGAGTAAGTTCTGTAGCCTAATTTTTATTTTATTTTATTTTAATCAATAGAATCATAAATAATTTTATATTGCATATATTGTTGATACATATTTGAAGATTAATATAATTCATTAACCTTACTGAAAGGATGAGCACTGATATTAAAGGTAAGATACAATAGTAAATTTATTTAATGGATGTAAATTATTTAAACTAATTATTTAATGATTAATCATAAATGTAAAGAGATATAACTAATAATTAATACAGTAAATAGAGACTAAAAAGAAGATATGATAAAGTCAGGTAGAAAAAAATGAACAAGTCATACTTTCTTGCTAAAACCAATCATATTAACTATTGTTTTAAATTTGTAATAAATTTTATTTTACTTTTCTTATCTCTATCATTATGTGTTTTTATTAACTTAATTGTGTTTTTAGTCTTTAAAAGACCTTTGAGATGCATGTCTCGTTGAAGATTAATAATTCATTAACCTTACTTATAGGATGAGGACTGATATTAAAGGAAAGATATATACAATAGTAAATTTATTTAATGGATGTAAATTATTTAAACTAATTTAATGATAATCATAAATGTAAAGAGATATAACTATTAATTAATACAGTAAATAGAGGCTAAAAAGAAGATATGATAAAATCAGGTAGAAAAAAATGAACAAAGTCATACTTTCTTGCTAAAACCATGCATATTAACTATTGTTTTTAATTTGTAATAAATTTTATTGCAATTTTTTTATCTCTATCATTATGTGTTTTTATTAACTTAATTGTGTTTTTAGTCTTTAAAATTTAAGATAGATGTAACTTCGGTTTTTCAAATTAAATAAAAAAGTATAATTTTAGTCACCAAGATAAATAAAAAATATATATAACTTTAGTCTCACAATTTTCAAAATTAAATTTGACAAATAAAAAAATATTTTAAAAACTGATGTTAATCTCTAAAATTTAGTATTTAGGAATTAACATCGTAATTTTTAAAGATGAAAAACTAAAGTAAATTTCTTTTAATTTGAGAAACAATGGATCGAACTAATCGGAATCAACAACCCTATCATTTTGTCTACGGACATTGTTGATTACTTTCAGTTAGAGGGTTGTTGAAAAGGGAAAAAAAACAAAAAATAAAACAAAGTATGGATGTTACTTTGATATGTGATGGTTTGAACTTTGAACACTATAGTTGAAGAGAAATAGTATTATATTTTAAAAGACCTTTGAGATGCATGTCTCGTTGATATGACAAGTGTGAAGGCAAATTAAGACTTTGAACACTATAGTTGAAGGCACATTAAGACATCCGTACGTTGGTGACTTTAAGTTGAGGTCGAGGGAGCACTGAACTTTAGCATACGATGATGTTATATGTTGCAATTTTTTTTATCTGAATATTTAAATATAAGTATATATCTAACTCGAATTTAATATCATTAATTAAATTAAAATATTTAATCATCGCACTAAATATTCTTGAAAGACGATACTTAACTTTTACCAATACGTTTCACACCCACACACAGAGTTTAACACACACACACAAACACATTTGTGTTGATTTTCAATATCAGATTTTTACTTCAGATCAGAATTTGCATTGTTATGTCCATCCCCAAAAGTGTATTTTTTTGAGAGAAACACGGTTACACATTTCCTTACAAGTTTTGTTTTAATATATATGAAGATGCGTAAAAAAAAGAAAGAAAATGTAAACTGATATAATGCAAAGAAATTAAGCAATAAATTATAAAAAGACAATCTACTAAACATGAATAAAAGTAATCTAAACCTTTTTAAACTATCTTGTCACCCCCTAATTGGGGAAAACATAGGTTGTGTGAAAGTGAGGCAAAAAAAAATGTGACTAAATGGTAGCTTTTTTAAGTTAATTGAATATAACCGCAGGCAACCCTCAATGAAGTTGGTGGTGGTCGGAATAAGGTTTTAAAGTAGAAGGAAGCTGCTAAAGTAAAACCTTTGGATGTCTTCCTGTCTGGTGAAGCTCACTCATCTCTGCTTATTTTCAATCATAATTTGAATATAGAACCAGGAAAGCTCTCAAACATCTAAAAAATAAAGTAAACAAGATGATAAAAGCACAAAGTAATGATTATGTGAAAGAGTTCAATTCTGATTTATTTGCAAGGAGCTGATATGATCAATAAATACATTTAGGACACTATAGTTAAACAGATAAAAATGAACATTTATGAGATTTTGGATGCAAACTTCATCACTACCACATACACACAAAGAAATGAAACATTTCACTTCAGAATAATAAAGTACAAAAGTTCAAGTAGTAATAAGAAAACTAACAATTAATTATGTGAACGTGAATACTAAGTAATGGATTAGACAAAATTTACTCTCTTGATTTTCTTACCAATAGCTAAAAATCTTAATTTACTTTGTAAAAGTTAATCGCTCTTTCCATTCTAAAAAAAATGATTGATATCTTTACAATTTAACGGAACACTATATTTTTTTTAAAGAAATTTTCTTTGAATTCTCTTTTTAGATTATGTTTTTAATAAAAGAGTGAGACTGTTATATATAGTAAAATTATTTTTAACGGCCTATTTTCTGGTATTGTTAATGTTTATAAAATAATATAGATTGCAATAGAGTTAAAAAGTTATCCGTGTCTCCTCATAAAACAAGAATATTTATTATTTCGGTGGTTAACCCGATCCCACTGTCAAATTGTACTTGTATAGAAGTGATGATTAACATTGTTATGAAAGAAGCTAAACGTTAATTGAATGAAAATATTTTTGGACAATACATATCAAGGTGAATTCTAACCCTATTTACGTGGGTGTTGTATCTGGTGGACATTAAATAAGCATTAATGAAGCTTTGGCCTAAGGTGAAGGATAACGATGGTGAATTTGCTTTGTAGGTTGCATGCTTGGGAGTGAAAAGGAGCCAGAAATGTGAGGGCTTCTTCAGTAGTGGGGGTGCAACTGTTTTGTGGTGAAGTAAGAAGATTAGGTTAGATTCCAGAACAATCACGTGCGTTGTTGTCTTCTACTTCGACAGTTCAACATCATTCTCTTTCTCTGTACTCTTCTTTTCCTTTGAGCCTTGTCCCTTGATAACTAGAAGCATTGAGAGATTATGGTCCTTGTTATTTATCATCTGTCACTTTTCAAATGCCCAAATTCTCGAACCACGATACACATCATGCAAGTTTCTGCTAACCCTTTTATGTTTCTGTATTGTCTTCTAGTACTGCAATATACTTCATTTGTTTGTGTATATATATGGGTACCATTGAATACAAAACTAGGATTTTTCTATAGAAACACTTTCGAATGACCGTTTTGTATATAAGGGTGCGCATACAAAATTAGAAGAATAATTTGAAATCTTTCTCTTTTAGAATGAATGGAAACTTTCTTTTGAAAAGACTTTTGTGTGTGGGGCTACATGTTGCTCTTTATATCACTTAATGTTAACATTAGGGGATAATTACCAATAATTTTTAATCAGTGAACTAATAAATTATTACTAGTAAAGTTTACGTTATATTTAATCTAAAATTTCAATATATTAAGTTTAACCGTTGTTTTAATTTATATGTCAATTAATTTACTTGTTTTTATTCAATGTAACGTTTACTTTCAAACATTGGGAAGATACTTTTTCATTGTATGAGGATATTATATTTTCTTCTTGTGATCGTTAAATTACAATCCTTTTTTTTTTCTTGTTTGAAAACACAGGCTCCTTTTTTTCTTGAAAGATCAATGTTTTACATGACTTTAATTTAACACTTATTAAAAATATAGAGATTTTTTTTGTGAAGTAATTTTCAATATGATTAATAGTCAGTTTTTAGAATTTACTGATGATCTCTTAATCTTACAATATAAAACTAGAGAAGATTTCAAAGGCAATATTAAAATATTGAAAATTTTATTTTCTGTTCTAATATTTTTCTAAATTAATTATTCGACTAAAGATTATGGAAAAGTATGCTGTTCAGAGATGCTTTCATAATTATTCACTATTGTTAATGAAATTTATTTATGTTGAATTTTTTTAAAATGTACTCTTCAATAAAATCTCTATATATTCCCACGTGTCATAAGTTTTAACACTGTGAATCCTGTTGAAACTTAAAGTACAACTTACATTAATACCTATAATGGGGACCGTATTTTTAAAGAAAAATAAAATGTAGTTTGATTATTCCTCTTCATAAAGGACATAAAATAAAATACATAAAAAAGAATTAAAAGTAAAATAGAAAATAAGATAAAAGCTAAAAGTGTTTTATTCAAGGTACATAAGTAATAAATGAGAAAAGAGATTGATATATAAATAAAAAGAAGTAAACAAATAATAAAAAATTCTATTTTGTTTTACCTTTTGTTCACTAAATAATTAAACTTTAACTCATTTGTTTCCTTCTACATTTTCGATACCAAACATATCACGAAAGAGAAGAGCATTATTTAGGGTATGTCTTGATAAACATTTTAATAAAAACTTATAAAAAGAATATGAAATAACCTTTTTATAAATAAAAAATAGATTATATATAAGTTAAAAATATATAAATAAATTATATAAAATAACTTTTATAAATTAGGTTATACATAAATTCATTTTAATTTGTTTGCTTATTTTTAAAGTTTTAATAGTGATAAACTTTGTATTTTCTCCCGGGGTTACCTATTGTGTTGAGATATGTGTAGATGAAAAAAGAACTAAGCTAAACTGCTAAATTACAAGCAAAACGGAATCCACCGTTATATCTAACTCTGATAAAAAACAATAATAACATATGTAACTTATAAATAAACAATGATAACATATGTAACTCTTATAAATAAACAAAACAATGATAACATATGTGAAGTCCGTTACATTTTTTACTAAATCCTCTATTTAAATGGTTGTGCGTAAATATTTATCTTAAATTATTTTATATAAAAATATTTATTATTAAAAATATTGAAAGATTTCTGTCAATGAAAAAACATAATATTAGAATACAAGAAACTTAATCTACATTTTTGCAAAAAAAAAAAATAAATAAAATTATCAACAGCTTCTATAATTTATAACATGAGCGACGAGAGAAAGTGTTCGCTAAATATACCAGCCCATGTTAAACTCATATTGGGCCTGACTCACGAAGTATTCTTCCCACACTGCTATGCAAATTAACGAAGGCTCTTTTTTCCCTACACCTCCATAATTTTTCACTGCACTCCTTTTCCTCACCTTCATAATTTTTTTCACTGCACTTTTATATAGTTTGAGAATTATTAAAAATATCATTTTATATAATTTCTTAAGGAAGATTCAATATTGAATGATTCAAAAGTTTCTAAAATTACAAAATTTGAAAGATAAAAAATTGGGAATTATATTCCCACTTGTATAATCCATAATTATTCTTTTCAATGTTATTTAATATTTTGAATTTTGCAACTTAAAATATAATTTTAAATTATGAATTCAGACATATTTATCAAAAAATCCTTTGAAGAATGTGTCTTTCTCCATCCATACCCATGACCTTGGAAGCAAACCAGGAAGTTATAAAACTGACACACACCTTGTCCTGTTCGGTGAGCAACAAAAAAAAAGAGGTTGGTGTTGAGTGCTCACTGTTCACTGGTCAGCTTAGAAATGGAATGAGAGTTCACAGTGGCAGTGACAATGACATTATATTTTAGGGTTTACTATAGGAGTGAGTTCTGAGAGGTGAATGCCAACGACACAGACATGGAAACAAGTATCTTCCTTCATTCTTCAGAAAATGAAAATAATGAAGGTTATCAATTATACGATCATATCAACTGCTATTATAATCTATAAATACTTCGATGTGACTATTTTTTTCTTTTATGTTGAAGATGGTTAACCATCACATCATTCTCTAATTTCACGACTTCTTTAACTAATATTTTCATGAGCCTTCCATTTTGACATTTATGTTAGTGATGAAAATAACGCAATAAAAATATAAGGAATATTTTTAGTTTTCATTCAAAGATTTGCTTCATATGAAAAAGAAAACTCGTTGATACACTGAGAAAAATTGTGGAAGAATATATTGTAAAATAATATAAGACAAAAAGAAAGAAACAAAAGAAAAGAAAGTGAATAATGAAAAAAAAAAAATCTTCATAGGATAGAGAGAGGGAAGAAAAACCTCACTTTCATGGAAATAAAAAATGAATTATTTAGAAAAGATAAGATAAAAAAATATTATAACTTCATGGATGTAACAATTTTCTCAATGGTTAAAAGATAATTTATATATCAAATAAATATATTTTTATTGTATATTTGTGTAGATATTTCTTATAATTTTAATTATTTAAAATAATTACATTTTTCTGTCAGTTTTAAAACATCGATTAAAACTAAAATTTAATAATACTCTAACTACTAAATTAATACTTATATCTCTATTCTTTCAAACTGTTAGTTTTGTAAGAGTTGGTCCTCTAGATTTTTTCTTCTTCTAAAATATCTTCCTTCAACCTTAAGGAAGCATTTGTCGTATCTGGTAATGTCAATTGTCTACGTTGATAAAATGAAATCATGAAAATGAATACAACGAGTGAGGACAAAAATTATGTTGATTGTTTATATTAATAAAATAAAATAAAAATAAGATGGAAGAAAAATAAAAATATAATTTTATCAATTTAATCTTATTTTTTAAATTAAATTTAAAAATTGTATGTCAATAATATGCGAAACATTCAATAAATAATTTATTACAAATATTGCTTCAATAGGACTTCAAATTCAATTAAAGAATAATATTAATATTATATATTTTTTTCCATTTTATTTTCCATCTACTTTTATTTTCAATGTTATTTTTGCTTCATTTTTTTCCATTTCAAATGGAGTTAATTCGTTTCTGTCACTATCAAATGGAATTCACTAAAAATATTATGTTGATACATTATGAGTTTTATTGAATTATATTCATACACTAATCTTTTAAAACCTACTTTTTTGTATTCATAAAATATTAGGTTGTCATTCCTTTTTATCTTGTAAACGTACTTTTGAAATTTTTTGAAATATTAAATTTGTAACAACCTTAATTTAAGGTGTAAGATATAATTACCAGTAATTAATAAAGGGTTTACATCATTATGAATATTTTGAAAAAACATTTAAAAAAAAGTAATATGGTAAACTAATATCCGACTTATAGAATTGCATAAATATGTGTTTATATATTGAGTACAACTACATATTTTATAACAAATAATCAATAAGTTATTGATATTAAAATGGTAATATTTATAATTTATTATAATCAATTCAAACTTATCAATGATTTACAAAGAATATATACCTATGTCTTCTTCAATCTAACATCCGACTTATATTTTTTTCCTTTTTGCAGCATTCTTAATTTCATACATAAAAGTGAGTTTGTGATATTCACTATCCAGATACATGCATTTGTTTTAAATTTGTAATAAATTTTCCTTGAGTTTATCCCCACTTGTACTGAAACTAATATATTGATATTAAATATATATAAGTATTTATATTTAATACATAGATTGAAGGTCTACATATTATTTTAATTTTGTGACCTTAACTGAATTTATATTAGCTAAAAATAAGAAAAAGATAAGAATCAGATCTTCGTTAAAAACTGGTAGTTAAAAAGAAACATAGAATATACATTAAACATTAGTTTGTTTCGTTTTCTAAAGCATGCGACTAGTAGACACATCTCGTAGGCCAACCACAGTAATCATTTTGATTGAAAGTGTCGTAACTGTGATGACATATTCACATGCATCACAAAAATAAACAAAATGCAATCTTTTCAAGAGGAATTCCTAAAGAATGTGTGTCTTGTAGTTTTTAAAGTTGGGCCTGATTTCGTTTTCTGACTTATAAGTATAACAATTTCTAGTTATCATGATTCCTTTTCAATTCAGAACATGTTCTAACTTATGGGTCACTCAACCCAGTTGCATAACTTTTTTACATTCAAAGCAATAATAGAAAATAAAGTTCACAGGTTTAATTATAAAATACATGATTAGTAGAACATTAAATACAGCTAGATTTGAATATGATATTTAAAACTGCATGGTAAACAGTTAATCCTGATTCAGTTTTTAACATATTTTAAAATATCAATTCTGCTGAAATAATTGCAGAAATAAATGAATTGTAACTATTTCCGGAGGAATGGCTAATGAGTCTATAATAAGAGTTTTTTTTTTTTTTCAATTTTGTTTTCCAGAACTAAAATCACGAGGTAAAAAAAATCTGAATTTTATTTTAATCAAGCTTGTTTTTTAGAATAACATCCACTTATTTTTTCAAGATCTAAAATCATAACGGTGAAAAATATTTGAAGCCTAATTTTTGTAACTACGACATTAACACAAGTTATTAATTAACTAAAGAGTAATACTTCTGAAAATGAAGAACATATTCGAGGTTACTATTATTTTAACATGATTTGTTCTATTCTTAAAAGTGATATCATCATATTTTATTTTAAACAAGTTGTTTACCAGGAATCTTTGTTAATAATAGTGTTTCCGGACGAGCCACGCGAAGCTCGAGTTTGTGTATCCAATCACACGAAGAGGTTGTGACAGAGAAAATTTTATTTTGGTTTTTCAATGTCTGATTGTAGGAAAAAAATCTTAATATTCTGTTACGATTGCTTTCGCTTAGAAAAATAGGTTATGAACATTTAAATTTCTAAATATAATCCTTACAAATTTGATACATAAAGTGGAAGAGTGGAGACAGTGGCATCTAAATTAAAAGGATATTGAGTTAATAAAAAAACATGTAAAAAAACACCTTTATAAAAAATTAATGTATTTTTAGCTGTTATTTATTCTAAATGTTAGAAAAATATCTATAGAAAAATCAAGAAAGTTGGGAATAAATTTATATTTATAATACTAATAAAATTCAAAATTATTTATAAATAAAAAGAAAAGTTACGAAAAAAGTGAGGTTAGTGGTGCACTAGACACTGATAAATTGAATACTCCTTTCACTATATATATTTTTTTTTGTTTTTTATAATATAAAACTAATTTTTTAATTATGGATGTTAATATTGATTGGATGATGAAATAAACTAATTCTTAGATTTCATCACCTCTCATACATATCGAAATTGGTCTTCCCGGTGCTCCGTTCTCATCCATGAAATATTTTCCCTATTTAACCTAAGATTTGTTTGAAAAATAGAACACGAAAAAGTATGAAAACAGGGATGAGGAAAAAAGAGAAAGATACCTTCTTTAATTTCGTGCCTGAGATGTGATGTCATGATATCATACGTGTTTTCGCAAGAAACCTTATTTTATTGGGATAATAAAATAGACATAGATTAGAGTGCGAGGAAAATACAAATAAAGATGAACCAAAGAAACTGAATTTCCTTTTCGGAAAGCGCAAGGGTTGTTTTCATTTGGATTCTTATTTTCTTACGATAAACACTAAATCGGACTGTTCTGCTTCTCAGTGCAATTCCACTGAGACGTAACCAAAACGCCAAAATCGCCGTCGAAACAGTAGTGAGTGACCACGCGCGTGACACCAACGCCACTCACTTATTCGTTTGTTTTTGTCAGTTCGCTCACTCCGCGATGCCTCCTGAAGACCGCCGCCAGCCGCTGTTAGCGGAGGAGGAGCAGGAAGAGACGGCGTACGATTCCTCGGAGAAGGTCGTGGTGGTCGGAATCGGCGAGCAGGACGGCGACGTGGAGGCACCGCCGTTCTCATGGCGGAAGCTGTGGCTGTTCACGGGGCCGGGGTTTCTGATGAGCATCGCGTTTCTGGATCCCGGGAATCTGGAGGGGGATCTTCAGTCTGGGGCCATTGCTGGGTACTCGCTCTTGTGGCTCCTCATGTGGGCCACTATTATGGGCCTCATTATCCAGCTTCTCTCGGCCCGTCTCGGCGTCGCCACTGGGAAACACTTAGCTGAACTGTGCAGGGAAGAGTATCCCGCATGGGCTCGGATTGTGCTCTGGCTTATGACCGAAATCGCTCTTATTGGCGCTGACATTCAAGAGGTTATTGGGAGCGCTATTGCTATCAGGATTCTCAGTAACGGCGTCGTTCCCCTTTGGGCTGGGGTCGTCGTTACAGCTTTCGATTGGTATGGTAACTAACCTTTTTCTTCTTTTCTTTCTTAAACCGTTTCTATATATATTTCAAATTCAGCAATTAGTTAATTAATTAGCCTCTCTTTAATTTTCCTGTTTTTGTTACAGTTTCATTTTTCTCTTTCTTGAGAACTATGGTGTGAGGAAACTGGAGGCGTTTTTCGCTGTTCTGATTGCTGTAATGGCTCTCTCATTTGCGTGGATGTTTGGTGAAGCAAAGCCCAACGGTGTTGATGTTCTTGTTGGTAGGTTTGTTTTGGTTTTTACTTTCAACTATTCACCTTCTCCCTGTACTCATCCTCGTTTCAAGTTTTAGTCTCTATAAAAAAAACTTTACTCTTTAGTTTCTATTTATAGCTTTTTCTGATGGTGTTTGAAAGCTTTTGTAGTTGTTTTACACCGCTTCAAATTGTTTTTTAATGCTGGCGTCGAGGACCAAAATTAATGTTTAATATTTTATTTTGTTTTGTTGATTTGGACGCGTGAGAATTTTTACTTTATCTTGAGTAAATTCTTGAAAATTATCTGATAAATACTTCAATTTTATCTTTGTGTAGGTATTTTGGTTCCTAAACTTAGCTCCAGAACTATACACCAAGCTGTTGGAGTTGTGGGTTGCATTATTATGCCTCACAATGTGTTCTTGCATTCTGCGCTTGTTCAATCAAGGCAGGTTGACCCCAGCAAGAAAGGCCGTGTTCAGGAAGCTCTTAATTACTACTCGATAGAGTCCACCATCGCCCTTGCGGTGTCCTTTGTGATTAATATATTTGTTACAACTGTTTTTGCCAAGGGCTTTTATGGTACTGAAATAGCAAAGAACATTGGTCTTGTAAACGCAGGGCAGTACCTTCAGGAGAAGTATGGGGGTGGACTTTTCCCAATCCTGTATATATGGGGTATTGGGTTGTTAGCAGCCGGCCAGAGTAGCACAATTACTGGTACATATGCTGGGCAATTTATCATGGGGGGTTTTCTGAATTTAAGGTTGAAAAAATGGGTGAGGGCATTGATTACTCGAAGTTTTGCAATCATCCCAACAATGATAGTTGCTCTTATATTCGATACCTCGGAGGAGTCATTGGATGTTCTGAATGAATGGCTTAATATTCTCCAATCAGTTCAAATCCCATTTGCACTCATTCCCTTGCTTTGCTTGGTGTCCAAAGAACAGATAATGGGCAGTTTCAGAATTGGCCCTGTCCTCAAGGTATATATATTATCACTTTCTCTGCATTTTTGTCAGACTTTGCCCGTTATCAGTTTATTTGATAGAAGACTTTGAAGTGTCAGATTATTTCATTTGATGTGAAATGGCCACTTGTATCTTCCTTTTTGAGTCATCAATTAAATAAAACATAGGAAGAGATAATTCGGAAATGTCCCGGGGTAGACCTTTCTGTCTTGCTATCCAGGCATACCTGATTTCTCTTGCAATTCAAAATTAGATTTTAAGAAGGAACGCAGGTAGCTTGATTTTACTGTCCTGTCTTGAGAGTTCAAAGGAGGTGAGATAGTGGAGTGTCCATGATCTAGTTTCACAAATCATTCACCCTACGACCTTTATCTTAACAACTATTCCAAAACCATAGATTCTTCATTTTTTGTCTCTGTATATTATTATATTGTCATCATGACATTATATTTTCATCGTTTTTTCTAATGTCACCATGGGCACATGTTAAGAAGACAAAAATAGAAACTTTTTATTGAAAATGTAAACATTTACTGTATTAAAAACATAAAAGTCATTTAATACATTTTTTTTTAAGTAATTAGAAGTATGTATTGCTTCCTGCCCATGGGCTCAAAACTGTATTTTCAATATCCTATATCATTTATTTTGCTGCAGCTGGAGAGTATGTGAATCAGCATTGTCTTGAAACGTCAAGAAAATGACATATATAGATATTTGTGATAAAATAATGTCTATCATTGAGATTTTTGATAATTTCTCTACCTAGGTTAACGACAGCGATTTATGCTTTCTGGAGTCAGTAGTTTCAAGGATTCCTTTCTTGTACCCCTCCCTGTCTTTTTATCCTTTTTAAGTTTCTTCTGGTGCGTTGATACTCATTGCTACTCATTGCTATTATTTTTTATATTGAACATGCTAAGACATTATTGTTTATTTGATGCTTCGACTTTCTGTCAAGTGTTCTTCAATTGTAGCTTCTGTGGACATTGGTTGTATTTAGACGAACACCCCTTTGCCCAATTTCATGCCTTGTTTGCTTGTATTAATTGTGTTATAGTCATGAATCATTATTGTCTTACGATGATATGTATACAGATTATTTCCTGGTTTGTGGCCGCTCTGGTGATAGTGATAAACGGCTATCTATTGCTGGAATTCTTCTCCTCCGAAGTGAATGGAGCAGTGTTTGCCACTGTAGTGTGTGTATTAACAGCTGCATATGTTGCATTTGTATTTTACCTTATTTCACGGGCCATTACCTATACACCGTGGCAAAGTTTAACACGATCCAAGGCAGTTGCTACCACAGACAATTGAGCAGTCGTTCTAGTTCCTTAAAACCATGGAGTAGGAAATGCTTTACCGCTGACTGGTTTCACAAGTAATTTTCCTCTATTCTTTTAGGCTCTCTCATGCTTGTTCTTTGTAAAAGAACTTACTACTGGATGCACGGGGCGCAGGAACCTTGGTTGTCATACTTCAACAAAACAAGTCAGAGTTGATGTATCTGTAGTTCTGTCAGAATTCCATGTATAATGCAGCTGTAAGCATACCTTGGGTATTTAGATAATGTATTTCAGACAGCTTTTAGAACTTTGATGTTTCAAGCAAATAGTTTCCTTTATTGCTGGTCCTATCCACTCGTTTGGGATTGCTTTTTAGGCTTGTGGCTGGAATATGACGATGCATATGCCGTCAATGTGATGCTACTTCCCCTCTTATGTCAATTGCAGCAATAACATTTCTTTCAAAATATAGGCAAGAAAAAATGCAACCCAAAGGAAACTGTCTTATGATTTATATGACCCCGACATACTTAAACAATGTTTGTAACATTGATATTTTTCGTGCATTCTCTCTCACATCTGAAGTCATTAAACAATATTAACAAATATCCAAAACAAATATTCAAAAACCATTATTTTCCCACAATTACCGTCCTAAAATAGATCACATTTTGAAACAACGTTATTTTTTATACCACTTCTATCCCATGCAACGAGTATTAAACTGTTTTTACCCATATATCATATCATGAAAAACCTTTTAAGAGACTTTTATAAGGTAAATAAGTCTCACCAATGGATAATATTTGAGATATCCATGATCCATTATATTAAGTGACTTATATCTCTTATGTTAGACACAGAAAATTTATTATAAAGACAAATTTACAACTACTACCAACCAAATGTATGTATATTTTAGTTTCTATGACTTAAAATCATGTATACGTGGTTAAAATGTCTCCCGACATAAATTTTGAGTTTATCATTACCACCCAATATTTAATAAATCAAACAATAGCGTATCATCATTAATTATAATTATTAATTATTTATGTATTTATCACAGTCACCCAAGATTTAATATATCCCAAAATAACATATCATCATTAATTATATATCTCTGCGGACATATATAATTAATTTTACTTTTTACACATCTTATTAGTAACACAATATATATAAAAATATGCAAATCTATAAACATAATATATAATACAAATAAACTTAAGCATGAAATATTTTTTCATTTTATATTATACTTGTAAAATATTAATTCAATATGAACTAAATTATTAGTTTTCAATTTAAGTTGTGAAGCAGTGATATCCTGAAATGGAAAAAAAATATTAAAAAAGCAAAATATTAAGAAAAAGTCCTTTTACAACTAATTAATGGAAAATATTTATTTGAAGATTTTAGTAAGAAATTCTTAATATAATCTTAGTTTAATTTTTCTTAAAAAGTATGAAATATTTATTATTTTATTTTCATTATAAATTTAATTTTCATTATAAATTTAATTTTATTATTGTCAGAACAATATTATTATGTGTTTTTGAAACATTGAGATAAACATTATGATAAATTTAATCTTTTAGGTGTATTTTCAACGTTAGAGTGTTGTTTCTAATTTTTACTAATATTATATTTTTTTTCTGAATATTATTTACTTCTAATATTCTATTAATATCGTTCAACTATTAAACTTTGAAACTCAGTATAAAAAAATTAAACTTTGAAAAATGTCGTAGTTTGATAATATTTTTTTTCCCAACGAACCATACATGGTAATATATGTCTGATATGGAAAATATAGTTTTCTTTCTTAAAAAAGAGGCAATGGTTACACGATTGGTAGAAGAGTCGAGTGGGGTAACGAGAAATTAAATAAGCGAAAATGGATATTTTTGGTTTCAGCCACAGCAGAGGATACTTTGACTTTTCTTCTTTTACATTTGTGTAAATTGAGACTCTTTTTCTTGGTGGAGTCTTCAGTTTTCACTTCGTGTCTGGTTTCGATCTGCGCCGTCGCTTGAGGCACTCTGACTCATGGCGTTGCAACGGATGCAACTCATCTCCGTCGTGTCCCTAATTCTATCCGTCGCGCAGTGGGTTGTTGTCGCCGGGGACTCCGGTGAAGTGTTACTCTTACCAAACGAGGGTTCTCGTCCTGCTATGATTCTTCCTCTACACCACTCTGTTCCCGATTCTTCCGTCTCCGACTTTAGCCCGCGTCGTCAACTTCAGAGATCGCAGTCCCAAGGCCACCCTAACGCTCGCATGGGGCTCCACGACGATCTCCTCCGGAACGGGTTCGTCTCGTTCACTGCATCGCTTCCTTTCGTTTCTTTCAAAATATTTTCGCACTTTTATTTATTTATTTATTTATTTTTTGTAATTATGTGTGTTTTGGAAAATGGGATGAGTAGGTACTACACGACGCGGCTTTGGATCGGTACTCCTCCGCAGAGGTTTGCTCTAATTGTTGATACGGGGAGCACTGTGACCTATGTCCCATGCTCTACTTGCCAACACTGTGGTAAACACCAGGTAGTGCTTCCGGATACTATTCTCACATGTCTGGATCAATGAATTGATGTTTATTTTGATTGATTATTAAATTTGTGTAAAACAAGCTGCTATTTGATTATGGATATGACTCGGGATTATGAAAATTATCGAGAGGCCAACTTGACGATCTATCTCTAAATGTTCCTTATTATAAGGACTATCTTCACTTTTCAAGGCCTTAAACCCGTATATTGAGTTACATTTATTTGTGCTCAAGATGTCTATTCGTAGGGTTAAGGGGGTTGTTGTTGGTCTGCGTCTGTCTATGCTCTGATGTCTAGTACTAGGTGAGTGGGTGTGTTGAGATCTCAAATTCTTGTAAGGATTGATTAGTTTTGTGGGGGTTGAGTGAGGTCCTAAGGTGAAAGTATAATTAAAATACACATTGAAGGGGTTATATGATTTTTTCATACTTATACACTCCCGGGTGTGCTTTGTATATTTGTGAAAATGGAAAAGTGGAGGACTGAAACTTGACGACTCCCTCATATACCAGATAAGTCTAGATTCCGGATACTGAATTTCATTCTCATCTCTCCAATTTTCACTTCTACCAACTACCAAACACTCCTTTAATGTTGTGTGGTAGACTGCTTGTGCCTCTTCTGCGTTTAGTTTGTTTCTGAATGTCATTTATTTTATTTCAACTTATAATAGATGTTAAAAGAATGGTTTTTAGTTAGAAATTATAGTGTCCATGCATGTGTATCTCACCTGATTTATCTAAAGTGGATTGGATATGTGTGCCCCGTTTATTTTAACAGGATCCAAAGTTCCAGCCAGAAGATTCAGAAACCTATCAACCTTTAAAATGCACATGGCAGTGCAACTGTGACTCAGACAGGAAGCAGTGCACGTATGAGAGACGGTATGCGGAAATGAGTACTAGCAGTGGGGTCCTTGGTGAGGATGTCATATCCTTTGGAAATCAGAGTGAGCTTTCCCCTCAACGTGCTACTTTTGGCTGTGAAAATGATGAGACTGGGGATCTTTATACTCAGCATGCTGATGGAATCATGGGTTTGGGCCGTGGAGATCTAAGTATCATGGACCAACTGGTTGAGAAAAAGGTGATAAGTGATTCATTTTCACTGTGCTATGGTGGAATGGGTGTTGGTGGGGGTGCTATGGTTCTTGGTGGCATATCTCCCCCAGATGACATGGTTTTTACACATTCAGATCCTGGTCGAAGGTGTGTGTCAAATTTCTTAGTTTACGTATATGAGATGTCATGCATTTTCTTAACAAATGCATTTTATTAATCTCACACATTTACTCTAGTTTTGGGATGGCGACAGTCCATATTACAATATAAATTTGAAGGAGTTACATGTTGCGGGGAAGCGACTGAATTTAAACCCAAAGGTTTTTGATGGGAAGCATGGAACTGTCTTGGATAGTGGCACAACTTACGCATACCTACCAGAATCAGCATTTCTTGCATTTAAGCATGCTGTAAGTTCTTTCTCATAAACATCACTCTATAAATGCTTGAGTTACAATTCTTAATCTCACATTTTCTAAAAACCTTGACTTGTTTTCAAATCAGTTAGACTTGTCATTCCTGCGTTATTAGGTGAGATAGAACAAAATTGTTAATGGAGTCATAAAGGTATTTTTCTTAAGAAAAAATTTCAATTTTAAAGATTTTCGGGGAGGCCTTGAATCCCCTATTGTACATATAAGAGGCACCTCTTAGAGTTGTTGTGGGTGAATCATCCCCATTATACAAATATTGCTGCGGACGTATTCTTATTTTCATAATCATGATCCTGGTCTTCCCTTGGAATTGGAGGTTTTAAGTGACTTGAGTTATTTATCTGAATTTTTTAATTTACTGAATATTTATGCATTGCACTTCGCCAATTTGGTAAAGTAACTTTGATGCTTTGATAAGAGCTTAAATTTTTCAGTACAATTTTAAAATTCATGGGATGGATGGTTGTTCTTTACATCTCTTAATGGGATACTAAAACTTTGTGCCGTTTACCCTTTCTGAACAGATTTCTTTTTGGCTGCAATGGTAAAAGTTAACTTGAATTTTTCAGTATAATTATAAACATATTTGGATGGTTGTTTGTTCATTACATTTAGTTAGGGAGATGCTAAAAGTGTATGCTTTTAATCTCTCTGAATAGATTTCTCTTTATAGTGTAGTTAATGGTGCTCTCAATCATTGTAGATTTTCTTTATTCGATTTGGCAGCATTTTTTTGCCATACTGGTTATTGGTATTCTATGATATCTAAATAGAAGTTTAAAGATGGTTCAACTCTCATGTCATTTTTTCTGGTTCTTTACATCTTTTGCAAAGTCTCATTGAGTTTTCTAATCAACATATGATGCAATATTAACAGTCACTATTAGCTATTAATTTTTGGAACAGCAGTTAAGTGACCATGCTTTAAGATTATAACTAATTTTGCTGTATTTCAGTATTCATTTCGTTGTGATGTTCTCCCTTAACAGCTCATACATTTAGAAATTTCAATTGGTTAGTCAAATGAATGTTCTATGTATTGTGGATCGTGGAGAGTCATTTGTAACCTCTCATCATCATTATTTTGGTATCATAAATCAATTTTCCCGTTTGCAATATAAAACCAAGTATTCTGTGTACCTTATATTTATCTCTTATGACTGATGACTTAGATTATGTATTATCTGATTGCAGATTATGAAGGAAACTCACTCATTGAAGCGAATAAGTGGTCCAGATCCACGTTATAATGATATATGTTTTTCTGGTGCAGGAAGGTAAGTGGCACTTTTAAGGAGTGAATGTACACACCGATGCTGCTTAATTAACAGTTTTGAGTTTACTTGTATTTCAGTGATATCTCTCAACTCTATAAAAGCTTTCCGGTAGTTGACATGGTATTTGAAAATGGTCACAAGTTATCACTGTCACCTGAAAATTACCTGTTTCGGGTTAGTTATGGAATAAAATCATTAATATCTTTAGTTGCGTTTCTTGGTTGATTGGTTTTCTTATCCCTAGTTTTAACGTGGTTGTCTTTTATGAAGCATTTAAAAGTTCGAGGTGCATATTGTCTAGGGGTTTTTTCAAATGGCAATGATCCAACTACTCTTTTAGGAGGTATAACTTATTTAGTATGGGCAATTTCATGCCATTTCATACTTCCCCTCGCTTTTGAATATTATTTAGTATGGGTCTGTCTTATACTTTAGCGATCATTCTTTTGTTTGTGTAGGTATTGTTGTTCGTAACACTCTTGTGATGTATGATCGTGAGCATACAAAAATTGGTTTCTGGAAGACTAATTGTTCTGAGTTATGGGAAAGACTACATGTTTCAGATGCCCCACCACCCTTGTCTCCAAAATCCGAAGGAACAAATTTGACCAAAGCATTTGAGCCCTCTGTTGCACCATCCCCCTCCCCATCACAGTATAATTTACAGCTAGGTATTATGAGCTGCTGTTTTTATTTTATTTTAAGGGATATGTAGAGATACCATGTTCAGACATGGATCAGATGTTACTCATTGATAAAAGAGTTATCTGTTTTAGTTTATTTGTATATTTTTCAGAAATTGCTGCCATCTCTTTGTGATTTATTTGCTCACTGATGACTAATCTGCTTTCATCAACTTAATTGTGTAGGTGAACTCCAAATTTCTCAAATAACAGTTGTAATTTCATTTAACATCAGCTACATGGAAATGAAGCCTTACATTACTGAATTGACTAGACTCATTGCTAACGAGTTAGATGTTAATACTTCACAGGTAAGGAAATTGGACACTGAAGTGCAGAAAATTTGGTTGAATACTGGCATCTTTAATTATAATTAATGATTTTGATGCAGTATAAAAGTTTAATTAACAATATTCATAATATAACCTTCACAATCTCATTTGGATAATGTGCGCTGGAATTTGGGTAGAGCTCATAGATTTTTTTAGTTTTAGTTAATGTGACAACTTTCCAAAATAGCGATAAAACAATATGCATTTTGGGTAATTTTTCCCCGTTGATGGGTATTTTGGATAAAACAACTTGCTGAATGCTCACAGGTTCACTTATTGAATGTTTCTTCTCTTGGAAATGGTTCTCTCTCTAAATGGCTCATAACACCGAGGCCATATGCTGATTTCTTTTCAAATGCCACCGCAATGGTAAGTGGACATATGTGCATTTGCATTTTGGTAAAGACTGCCCATTTGATTGTGATTTTTGATGTAACAGAGTATGATTGCGCGGCTTTCTGAACATCGAATGCAACTTCCTGACTCACTCGGAAGTTATAAGTTACTTGGTTGGAATGCCAAGCCTCCATTGAAACGGTAAATGTTTTCTTGAAAGGAGAAGAAGTCAGATAATTAACTTTCCTACCGTCATACAAAGATTAAATTTTGATACAACCAACATTAAATATCTATATATGATTGTATAGTTATTAGAGTCTTTTCATTCACAAATTGAGTTGTACGATTCAATACGATTTGAGTAGCTATTGATACATATCATAGATGAATTTCAAATGACATTGGATCTAATGATTCATGGATGAATCAGTGCAATTCCGTGTCATCTGTACAATCACATGATTCAACAACAATTCATTATTTTATCTTTACTTTTTTTTTTCACCAATTCTTATCAAAGAGATTGAAAATTCATATAAACTTAATTTGTTAGATAAAAGGGAATTGATAGAGCAACTTTTGAACTTATCCTATTTGATTATTCGTCTACTTTATTTGTTACTCACTTGTTCAATGCTTGCACTTTATTTGGCTGTTTCCTTCTTCAAAAATAGCGGCTTCATAAACTTAATTAACTTGTTTTGTGAGACTTATGGCCAAGCTGTTTTGTTTCTAGTTTAACATTAGTACATTGAACACTATTTATGATGTATATCATTTTAAAGTTATTTTTCGTAGTCTCTAAATTTTATAACTCAATTTATGACCGACTTCAAAAATTGCTCCAGATTAGCTTTTATCATATTTCATGTTCTCACATACTATGCTTCTTGTGTAGATGTGGGTGCAGTATATTGAATCCTTATATTTTTCACTGTGGCATGCTTTCTGCCTTAGTGAGTAGTTCAATGGTAGAATGAAATGTAATTATTTGGAAATACTAATTTAATATTAATTCTATTTAGAAACATAAAATTTTATTACTTCACTTTTATTTTTACCAGTTTGTCTTCTAAATATAGTCATAAGTAAACTTTTGGGACAAGTGGGAAAACAGCCTCTGTTCTTTTCAAATTTTAGACATCTCATTATCCTATTTAACCTTACTTTTTGCATGGTTGTTGATTCGAAATTTTCTGTTTCTTATTGTAGTTGTCTATTTTTGTGATCTCTTTGTCATGTATGTGTAGCTGTAATATCTTCAGTCTTGTATTCATTTGAAGTACATAGATTAGGTATTTTTCTATAACCATTAAACACATTTTTCTGAAATTATGCAGGACTTGGTGGCAGCAATATTATTTGGTTGTGGCTTTAGCTGTTTTGCTTACGTTGGTTATAGGAATGTCAGCCTTAGCAATATTCTTAATTTGGAAAAACAGACAGCAAGCTGAGCACTCATACGAGCCAGTTGACGTAGCTGTGAAAGAGCAGGAACTTCAGCCATTATGAGCGTGTTTGAACCACTATTGCCTAGTGGTTTGCCTGGTTATTGTGGCTGGCATATTCGAGTCCATCAATGCAAGAACAATTTACACAATCATATAGTCATACAACCGATCAAGATTTTGGTTTCTAAGAATTAAGAAATCGAGCTGTCAATCATGATATAATGAAACCCTCATAGATGTATATAAAGAATTCTTTGGAAGTTGTATCATCTGCAAACACAATTTTCTTTGTGATAATTGCAATATAGCAGTGAATCAAAGCGTTGTAGCTTTAGTTTGAACTAAATTTTCGTTATAGGGTGATGGTTATATATTTATTTAGTTATTGCTTTTTATGTTCATGTCTCATCCTCCTCTTTCTTGTATCGCATTCTATTTACTAATCAATTAGTAATTAGTAAACATAAGATTATATGATGTGGTTATAATTGAAGGTAATGATAATGATAGGCACCCATATATAAACTAGTTGATAATTCTGTTACCATAGTCTAATTTAACTGTTGGTAATTCAATCTCTCGTAAGAATCTGATAGTTAGTCGGAGATTGAGATAATTAGAGAAACAAGACGTATTGAGGGAGATTTTATCCTGTAATCTGACAGGGAATTCAAATTGATGTGGGAGGCAAGGTCTCTCAAAAGTCCTGGGAACCATTTATGCAACTTTCTAATCATAGAAGTTTCGCTCTAAAATTTTGGTCTTGTTTCTATCGACTAGTTCTGATCCTGGAGGCGAGGTTGTTAAAATTATTCCAAGTTTTTCTATACTAATAGAAGTTTTTCTATCCAAAATTCTGGTCTAGTTACTATCAACTGGTACAAAAGCTTTCATTGCGGAGCTGTGGTTGTAAGAGAGATTCCAAATTTTGATAGCTGATTAATTTAAATCAGGATTTTGAGGGCTTTATAGTGCGAGAGAAGGGGAAACTATTGGGTTTTGATGGCATTCGAAGCAGACTCGTATGGTGGTTTTCTTGGAAGAAGAGCGTTCAAAATATCATTCTTCTTAGCTTTGTGCTGAAGAACATATATGTTTCATGAAAATCTCCTTGAAGGTAAGCAAGTAGAAGCAGTAAAAAAGGAAAAAATGAAGATGGTGGCCTATCACAAACAGGAAATCACCGAGAGACGGTAATAAAAATGTACTCTCCTAATCTTAGGATCGGTCCGTGTCTCACCATTGATGTGGAGACAAGTGCACCTCATAGTACTATTATAGAAATGTAAAATTTAAATGGCCAAATCGTCCTTTAGACAATAAATACGTTTCGCCACGAGTTATCCTTTGAATCATAAATATGTTGATCATTCATCTCTAGAAGACCTAGTGAGATTGGGAAGAATAATGATTCTATAATTAAAATGTTTAGAGTTTGACAAATAATTAAATTCTTGGATTCCAAAATTTGCTTTGCAATATCTTATTTCTTCTATTTCTCAAATCAGTTTTATAGTACTTCAATTTATCTAAGGAATATTAAGAGGAAATTTTTCTTTAATAAATATAACATGTTTTAAGTTGAGAAGGATAATTGAATTTATTGATGTAAAAGTACTACTTTAAAACTGAAAAACAAACCATGATTAAAAAAAATAAGATGATTTGGTTTCTTTAATCATCTTTCTTGAAGATTTCTAATAATGGGAACACCAGTGAATCTTTGATTGATTAATTGAAGCTGAAGCGTAAGGATATACACTAAGTAAATAAGACAAATATAGAATATAATTTTCTATAGAGTGGCCTTGAACCAAGGTTCCCTTTGTGATTAAATTTAACTCCACCATTAAGCCTATTTATTTATTATTTATGTGACAACTTTTATTTATAGAGTTTATTGTCTATAAATTATATATTTAATATTGATCGTTCAACTGTTAACTAACTGATTTAATAAGTGACCTATTAATTTAGTATCTTAATCAAAATTGACTCATTCCAGTTTTATAACACTAATATTTATTGAATTTGATTCAAGAATAAAATGAATTAAATTAAGTTAAGAATTGAATTCCTTAACTAATGATACTTGATTAAATCTCAATCAAATAACTCGATATTTAATGATTCTTGAGTTTAGGAATGAATCAATATTTTTATTTCATAACTTAAGGTGCATTGTCATTTGTGTGCTTATATCTGAAACCATTAATTTAAGGAAACAAAGATCAGACGAATTTTTTTTCACATCTTCTCTGTTGCCTTTGGTGGTAAAAAGTAAATTCATTGAGTGCGATTTTGGCATTGAACGTTTCGTCCCAGTGAAGGAAACTCAGAAAGGTTAAAAAGTGAGTTCCGATATATTTGCGCTCAAAGAAAAATCATGCACAATACTCTTTCAGTCTTGACCACAGCTGAAAACGACATTACCCACAGCAAATAAATCTGTGGTCACTACCCATCACCAAAACAAATTCATATGGGTGCAGTGCAGGTTAAGAAATAGCAGAGAAATTTTCCATATGACACGAGAAAACTATGTGACAGTGAAAAGCTGCACGTGCAAGTGAAATCACAAGCTACTCAAAGAGACTTCTATATTAATAAGGCCCTTTGTGGTCACTGCAATTTTCTGTGGCACGCGACAAGTGGATAAAAACACAAGGCTTTGTCTCGGAATTTGGGTGGCAAATCTGTAGAACTTTTCATGGTTTCATAAGATTTGGTTCACTTCACTTGGGAGGAAGAGAAATTAGACCTAATATTACTGAATGTGCAAGCTGGCACCTGTAAAGTTGGTTGAAGCTTAATTGCATATCATAAAAATGACGCATTATTATATGACAAAGTTAGGTCTACCGTCTACTCGAAGAAAACAAGAACAGATTGTGGAATAAAGTTAGAAGTGGCTAACGAAAAAGAGAGCACTAAATTTCATTAAGTATCGGCTACAAGATTACTCATAACTTGTTGCCTATACTTTTAGTTGATCCCATAGTTCTCATTAAATAAACCAGCTGTTTGGTTTTGGAATGATATAAAGATGAAGAAATATTACTTGAAAAGTAAGTATTAATTTTATATTAAAGTGGAACTTTCTATTTTTTTTTGTGAGATTAAAATACTATGTTTCTCAATTTTTGTTTACATTCTAAAATATAACATTTTTTAATAAGCAATGTTTGAGAATACTTTTTTTTTACTGAATTTTTTAGATCAATAATTACATGAGATATTATTTATTTAGAATTTTGAATTTTATTTTTAAAAAACATTTAAAAGAATTTAAAAAAAAAATTAAATCGTTGTTAACCTCACTTTCAAAAAATATGAAAATATTAGACATACTAGAACAAGTTTCAACTAAGAATGTCTGTTGACCTCAACATTTTAAAGCCTTCTTTAATTGAAACTTATTTTCATACGTCCATTAATCTTACTATCACTTAAATTTAAGTTTTAAAGACAATTTTTTAAAATAAAATTGTGATAAAATTATTTTAATGATATTATCTTAATAAATTTGAAATCGGAACAATTCTTATTAAGTTTTTTATGAAAATATTCCTACTAAATTTTAAATTTTTATGAAAGCATTTATAGAAGAAGTGAAAATCTAACTTTCTCAAACTGAAAGTAAAAGTTTAATAAAAATAATACATTATTTCTCTTTAAAAAAATTTATATAAATACTCTTAGTAATTTTTTTATTATAAAAAAGCTGTTATTCTTAAGAATTATAATTATCAAAATCCATTATTCCTAAAAATTGTGACCCTGAACATTAAAATTATTAAGGGTTACACAATGTACAGTTTATAAAATCACACAATTAGTGTTGTGACACATTTCATATGATGATATTTAATGGGATGAACTGTTAATCTTCAGAATAAACAAGATAAGGCAATGCTGTAAAATTGCTAAATCTTTTTATAAATACTCTTTATCAAGTACATCTTATTTTACCTACAGTGTTATTAGTACAAGTACTAACTTTAAAATTAAATATCTTATATTTTTTTATATGGGTACAAGTTAATTGTTTAAAAGAGTTACTGTCTCCATTGCATTAGTACAGATTAGAAATGCTATATCATTGAGATTAATTTAGAAGTAAAGATCTAAATGTTTGAAGATAAACAAGTTTAAAAGTCAATCTCATTCCTTTTTTATTTTTATTAGATTTGAAAAAATTACCTTATATTTAAAAAAAAATATAATTTAGTTATATATTTTAAAATAAACCATATACTAAGTTATTAAAAACTAATAAAAAACAAGAAATTTTAAAACAAGAAACTTGAATAAATATTTTTAGTAAAATGTATACTGTTAACTTTATTATTTAATTACTATATTTTTAAATAGCTAACTATTAAAATAATAATTACTTTTATAATTATGAGAAGGTATAAAAATAAAATTCCAATTCTAACATTCTAGATACATTGATTAATAAATTGTATAAGGTGACAATTCTAAATTAGCATAATAAATCCGAATGATAAATATAAAAAGTTAATCATATTTAAATTGTTAAATTTAAATGTACTTTTTTTTAATAGCACTTGACTATTGATTATAATAACATTAACTATTTTCAATATGGGACTTAAACATGCAAATAGTTATTCACATTAATTATTATTTTTTTCTTGTAAAAAGAATGGTATACTTTATAGGAGAAATTAGTTTAAACTAACTTAAATTAGTTTACAGATCTGTTATATCTATACATATTTTTATTGCATAAATGTATATCAATATCTACTTTAACATTGAAGAAGATATATTTACAAATTTTATATCAATATAAATTATTTAATACTATATCAATAAATAAAAATTAACGATATATATATATATATAAAACCTAAAATCACCCTTCAAATTATCATAGTTGTACACAATGCATGATACCGTTTACAATAAGTGAGATAAAATTTGATTCTTAGCTTAAGTAGCTGTTAAACCTGGAATAGAAAGTTTACCAGAAACTCAAATAGAATCAAAATAAAAATAGAAAGACTGTTGTGTCGGTGCCAACCCCTTCAAGCAATCCCAAGATAAAACACAACAAACACAAGACAAGGGGACAAAGAATACATAAATAAAAGTAATGTCAAACAACATCATAAATTATATTTATTTATATATGTGAAAAGTAACAAGAGATTGAAGAAAACAATAGCAAATAAATTTAATGTTGACCCCACAGAGCCAAAAAAGACAATAAATGATACAATAATATGTAACAACTGCCATGAAGTCTCAGCCTCTTCTCTAGAACATCAAAACAAGGGTAGCCCAGCTCACTGCTAAGCATCCTATCACCTTCTTCAAGCACCTAATGCTTTCAGCTCCACTCTGCAATATGCAAACAGTACAATTTTCAGATGCCAATTCAGTACATTAAAAATTTTACATATATGCTATGTGAAAGACATGAACACATACAATCAATAAATACCATGACCAAAGTATGATACATTATTCCAACAGCCACTGAACTCTTTGATTTTATTAAAAATCCATGACTTGGCTATATCTTGTTCAATTACCAAATTCAGTGGGATTCTAGAAGAAGGACTTAAAAGAAGGGATTAACAAAAAACCAAACTCATTCTAAAAGAATGGACAGACACAAGATATGAGTTGTATGATATTGAAGTCAACTAAAAACCAAAATGAAGTTAAAAGTCAAAAAGCATATCAATGTCTCATCTCACTCCCAAGATCTGAACTACATTTGTAAATTGCAGATCTGATCCAAATTGCACAAACAGTTAAAGTTGAACCTAACTTTACACACAGAAAACTACATTTAGATTTTAGAATTTAGTTTGAAGACTAACCCAATGGGGTGAGGGTCAAACCAAAGACAAAACAAGACTGTAAAAATTTTAAGAATATACATTTATTTATAATTAGTTTAATAATTGCTGCACATATGAATTATTTCTAATAATATGCATTATTTGCTGAAAAAAAGTCTGTACTTATACATATATTGTTTAGTGAAAGTTAGTTTTTCCTTTAAGGCAACACGTACCTCGTTCTCAGATGAGGCTGGACCAGGAGAGGACGCATCCTGGCTGGATCCCGGAGCTCCTACCGGTGGAGCGGGAGGTCCGAGCAATGCTGGCGACGGTGCCGGTGCAGTGTGCTTCTTACTCTTCTTGGTCGTCTTCTTCTTCGACTTCGGAGCCGGAGCGGGAACCTCAGCACTCGGTGCTACCACGGGTGCCGGAACTGTCGGTGCCAGTGCAGGGGGTGAGCTCACCGGAACTGGAGCCGGCGGCGAGCTCACTGGGGTCACTGCAGGAGGTGTAGCTGCTGGAGTTTTGGCAACCGGAGGTGTAGCTGCTGGAGCTTTGGCAACCGGAGGTGTAGCTGCTGGAGCTTTGGCAACCGGAGGTGTAGCTGCTGGAGTTTTGGCAACCGGAGGAGTGGCTGCTGGAGGTGTGGCAGCCGGAGGTGTGGAGGCCGGGGGGATGGCCGCTGGAGCTGGAGCGGCGGCTTTAGACGGAGGCGAAGCCGTGGGAGATGATGCGGGGGTTGCGGTTGCAGCATTGGGGGAGGAAGCTGGTGGAGATGACGTGGGAGAAGCAACCGGCGCCGGTGAGTTAGGCTTAGAAGGGGTAGTGGCTGGGGATGCAGAGGGAGTGGTGGTGGAGGCCGGAGGGGTGGTGTTGGGCGCAGCTGATGGAGACTGGCCTCCGACGGCGGCGACTATAACGGCGATGAGCGCGAGAGAGAGGAGATTTTTCCGATCCATTGAGTTGTGTTGGTTTTTTGAGAGGGAGAGTTAGATGGGAGCACAGTGAGAAGTATGGGAGAAGGTTTATAAATATATAGGACAGTACCCTCTGCTTTCATCTGTGACTGAGGAAGGTGGTGGTGCTGGGAAAGTGGGTCCCACTGAGATGGGCCCCCACTAGCCGTTGGATCAAGGGGTTAGGGTTCAGAAGTTTCGCATTTGGGGGCCCACCCAAATAAGTTTTTCCTCTTGGGTTACCGTTCTTCCAGTCTGGATCGGTCCTATTAAGGAATTACTCTTTTATAATATCTCATATTGAAGCTTAAATTATGCTTATAATCTTCATTTATAATTTCAACGAGATTTTCCTCTAAAAAAATTATTGCAGCAAATATAAAACCGGAGCAGACATTAACACATGTGGATCACTATTCCTTGGTCTAGGACTGGAAAAAATAAATCAAATTCTTAGTATTTTTAATTGAAAGTAGAAAAAAATCTAACGAAAATCAAACTCTACAAAATTAGTTGTGACAATCAAATTGGAAAAGAACTACAATTAAATGGTTAATATAAAGTTTTAAGTAGTTGCTACTTAGCGTCGGTGGCATTATGAAAAAGACTTGATTTATCCGTAATTAATATTTAACACGTTTTAATAAAAAAAACAATAAAATTCATAACTAACTGATAAATAATAATAATAAAATAGATTCTAATGATACACATACGACACACGTTAAACGGCTTAATATAATAAACAACAACAGGTTATGAGGTTGGTGATTGCATATGCATGTATGTATGATGATTGTATGATAGATTTGGTGTATGATATCGTGGTGATATATACAGCTGGGAAATTTTGGTGGATCCATGGATGCATGTATGATATATGATTGTATAATGAACCAATCAGTTTGAGCCAGAAAGGATGTTCGCCAATAATTGCTACAGAGATTAGAAGAAGGAGCTGGTGATATCACCGACACAACTATAACCCCTTCTTCACCCTTCAAACAATTTCAAAATCCTGTTCTCACATCTTTGTGAATATTTTTTTAGTCCTAGGGTTAAAATATTTTAGCTTTTAATGTCTCTTTGACCTGTGAAATTAAGCAAGAAATGTAGGTTTAGGACTAGAAATGGATGTTCAAAATAATATCAGGACATTCAAAAGTTATTTTAAATGAGAGTCACAAATTTTTAATGAATTTAGTGACTCAATCTCGTTTACATGAATTAGAATTTTACTGTTGTTTAGATTTATAATTTCAAAGTCAAGTTTTATAAAGGTGTAATAACTAAATTAATACTTATCATGATCGTTTCCGTTTATTATAATTGGTATCATCTTTTCATCTCATTGTCTAATCCATCCATCCTCACAGTTAGCATTGTTGATGTTATGCTTTATCATATTTTTTCTATTTTTATCAAGATTATGCCATCATTTTATTGTGTATATGTTGAATAATTTCTATACTTAAATTCAACATAATTTCATCTATGATTGTTGTTAATTGTATGTGTCAAAACAAGAGTTGATGATAATCATTTCAATGAAGATTCAAATTTTTTATTATACTTTTTTGAGAAAAAGAATCTTATCTAATTGTTGTAAAAGTTGTTAAACAAAAACAAAGTACAGCCTATATGTCATTTAATATAATCTTTATTATTTCCCTCAAAGTTTTACTTAAATAGTCAGGACTCAATAATAAGTTCTTTGAACATATAAGGAATCATATTTATTTCCATAACTGAATTTTAATGAGAGACTTAATGATTATTTTATTATGCTGTGATGTACTTTATAGCTAAACGGATTTCTCTCTAATACAGACAAATAAATAGGATTTAAAAGAGTAGTATGCAGTAATTATATTTTATTTTTGGCAGAAGGTATAAATGCCCGAAAAGAGCATATAGAGTAAATTTACCATAAGTTCGTTTTTTTTTTTTTTTTTATCAGCCTTTAGGATAACTTTCCTTTATCTAAATCACTCATTTCCTCTATCTCCACCTTATCACCTATGCATAATGGTACAAATACATACGTTGAATAGGTTGCAATATCAAGATGCAGACAATTTATTTATTATATATTTATTTTCTCACTTATTTATACATATACCACTTTGATAATTAAAGTGTATTAGAAGAATACATCTCAAATACAAAGAGGAAAAATGATATATTATTGTTGTGATTACTCTTGAAATATTTTCTAGACTACAATATTTCAAGATTATTTATTTTCTTGATATACTTTCCTATACTAGTTTACTTGTTTCCTATATTAGTTTTGCTATATATATATATATTCATGGTTTTGAGAAAATTCAATAACAAAGTATTATTTCACAAAACTCTACATTGTTTTGAATAGAACAAAAGATGACTACTTGGGAATGTAACTCAACCGTTATGCTACTCAGAAGAGTGAAAGGAGATAAATGTTTAGTAGTCTATTGTAAACATCAAGGCAAATGCAACACTTAACCTCATGACTAAACCGAATGCAATAAGGTCCATTCTCCTCACACATTTCTAGGCCATGTTGTCATAAGTAATCTACCACATTATTAGGGAATCAATTCTCCCTATCCAACCATGAGTAACAAGTCTTCCAGATACTATTCACCTTATGATATATAAATAACATATGAGCTAAAGATTCCTTAACTCCCATGCAGAAAGGGCCATTTAAACACATTCTTTTTCTTAAGGTTTTGTTTAATTGGAAGCCTATTTTTTTAAACACCTCCAAATAACGTGTAAATCTTAGGAGAGACTTTAAGGTTCCTAATAAATGATTAAAGAGACTGATGTTGTAAATCTCATGTGATTCTATGTAAAACACCGTACGCATATTCACGCTATACTTTCCATCAGAGTTATTTTTCTCTCTCCACTCATCTACACCTTTCCTACTTAGTTGAATAATAGTCAAATTAGTATTTAGGTTATTCACCGATTTCTCTTCTCCTGTAAACAAAGTCGTACTACATTCCATTCTGATATATTTTGTAGCCATAAACATATACTTTTCAAGACTTCATTTTTTTTCTCTGAATTAAGGAATATCCTTAGATAGGGTTAAGGACATACATTCTTCTTTCTTCCAATTCTCAAAGTAGAAACTAATGTTGCTTATATATGATATTTTCCAATTAACCAATTTCCAAAATCAATTAGATACACACTCTATCTATGTCCCTCCACCTTTGTGATGTGCAACTATTAGTTACCTCTCCCTTTAGAAGATCTCTCCAGCCATCATATTTTACTCCAGAACACCACAAACAACCCCCTGATGTGAAAAGTGTTCCGAACTTGTTTAGCTAGAGGCGCTTCATGGTAACATCTTTCATCCCAAACTACTTTGAAGTTACTTCCAAATGTACTTCCACTTAACCCATGCTATCCTCGTCATCTCCTATAAGAAACCGCAGAAGAGAATATAAAGTTACTTTTCTTTAATCTTTGTTAGAAGTGTAAGGAGTTGGATTGGACTAAACTTATGTATTTCTTTTTATTAAACTCAATCCCCTCAACCAATCATACATAAGAACGAATTGGATTGAACTAACTTGTCACAAGTTTTTTTTTGCTAAAATTTGTAATTTCAAAATAAATTTGGTTAGATATTTTAGAATAATTCTTTTGAAAATGGACTACATTATTTAATATTTAAAACTAAACAACTTAATGTTTAAAGAAATATATTTAATTAATGGAATAATAGATTAAATTGAATAATAATTATATTACTATAATTATTAATAATACCAATAGCATTTTAATAAGTTTGATTGTTTTATTTAATATCAGATTCAACATGCAAATCTTGTTAATTCCTTACAAAAAAACTTGGTTTCTGTCTTCACATTTTTTACAGTTGGATCCTCTAATTGGTTAACATTAGCCGTTGCATTTGAAAGAGACACGAAAGTTGTTAAATAATTAAAAGGCAAAAACGTGAAACAAATTCCTCCTTATATATAAATCCTACATAAAATAATGATATTCAGATTGACACATCTGCATAGTGAATGCACACCGAACCATGACATATATATTACAATTTTAAAAGCGGGCACAAGGATTGAGCCTTAACAGGAAGATCAGTCAGTAAATCTAAAAGCTTCAATTAATAGTTCTGCTGCATTTTTCGAAGCGTGTCAAAGACCAGCAGCAACGCAGTACATGGGCGAAATACCTAGAAATACAAAAAACAGGTCATACAGTATTGGATTTGATTTTACAGAGATACTGAATAAACCACACTGCATATTGGGTAACTATTTATAAACACTACAGGACAAGACCAGAAATAAAGAAAAAACAGAAATTGAAAAACAGAGCCATTCACTCACCTTATTTCAAGGAGTTCAATCATCATAAGAGCTCAAGGCAGCAACAACCGACCCTGTTGTTGCAAAGGTTGATGCTACATCATGATAGTCTTTCCATGAGGTTGTTACCTTCAGAGATGGGTATAACCAACTTTTGACAGAATCCACAAAGGAATTTGGATCCAAGTTCAAAATGGCTTCCCAATCAACCTGCAAACCTTGTGGGATGCTTCCTGTGAACTCCATATTAGCAGCAAGGAACAAACCCAGCATGACTGCAAATCCGACTACAGCAGATCCTCTGGACAGTGGCATAAAGTTATACCTGAAAAAGAGAGAGAAATTTACAGAATGACTTGGACCAAAGATAGCAGAAAAGATTTGCATAATGGTTTCAAACGTCCAAGCTAGACAAGTTATGTATTTTTATATGGCCCTACCAGTAATATGTCATCCTTAATATTGCATCTCTCACACTTGCGAGCGCATCAAAGTCAGTAGACCCATAATTTTCACCACAGTAAGCATTGCAGAGAGCCTGAAAGACATCGAGATGGATACAAGGTAAATCGTCAAAATTCATCAAGCAACTTGAAAAATAAATACATAGGTCAACCACGTTTTAATGATAAAAGGGACATGGATCATTGGTAAAGACTAAAAACACACAGCCTTTACAGGAGCTAGGGTGGGATGAATTGAATTTTTAAAAATCCAATAAAATTGATTAGATTTGAAATTCAGATCCATTTAATTGTATCAAGTTAATTTGAATTTTTTTAATCTAGTTTGAATTTGGATTTAAATAGTTTAAATCCACATCCATTTAATTTGGATGCAATTGGCATTAAAATCAAGGCTATAATATTTAATAAATTCAGTTTTATTTGAACTAGTAGTTATATATATTACTAAATAATTAAGATATCTTTCAAGATTAAATTATTAATTTTCATGTATTACTTTTTCTTACTGCTAAATTATTTTTACTTATAAATAATTTTACTTTCTGATTTTTTACTGCCAAATGTCTGCCCATTTGTAATATAATGAATTATTATTTGTTGAAATTCTCTTTTTTCTATTAATATTAGACTTCCAAAAACAAAAAGCAATTTGTGATAAACAAGACCCATTGACCCTTTTAGGTTCGCTAGCTTAGTTAGGTTCATTAACTTGTTTGTAGGTCTTCCTATAAATTAGGCCACGTAAAAAGGCTTTTAGGTCATATCAGACTTTTAAATAAGTCATACTTAAGCTTAAAAGGAGACCTTTAATAGGTAAATAAGGCCAATGATGCTCTGGCCAAGGCTGAAGATGTCCCAACCAGGGTCGTGTTGATGATGTTTCAGTCAAAGTTGAGTTGAGAACACCTTGGCGGAAGCCAAGCCAAGGATGCCCCATCCAAGACTGACCCAAGAACACCCCAACCATGGTCCGAACCAAAGAGACACTTTGCAAATCGAGTAAAAAATGTCTCAATCGAAACCAACAAAAAATTGTCTTGACCAAACAATTTTTTTGACAAACATTGATTTTGGAATTTTTTTAAATCCATAAAAAATATTCAACAGATTTCTAATCCAAAAATATGTATTTTGGATTTGAAATGGATATGTTTAGATGAACATAAAGTCAGTTGGATTTTTTGCATGCCCATATTAGAAGCAAGCCACATAAAAGAGACCCCAAGGGTCACATATATATAAATATATATATATATATATATATATATTGGCTAAAAAAAATATAATCAAAGTCGTATGGTATAGTTATAACTATAACTTACTTCCCATGCCATTGCCATTTCTGCATCATAATCCTCCCATCTAGCAGGTGTACAAGGTGTTCTAATTGCAAAGTCAAAACCATGCTCCGCCCTGAAAATATTCACCATTCCCGCAATAAAATATACAGGTATGAACAGTTAAGCAACAAACAAAAGGAAAATGGGGAAGAAAATAACTTAAATTTTAACTGTATCAAGCTTACGTTTTTACAGCAGTTATCCTTGTTCCCTCAAGTTGTTTCCTGAAGCATTAACATCCAGAAATAAGTATTCGAAAAAATTATATGTTCCCAAGCACTATCTGAACCTTGCACACTTACCCTTCAAATGCAGTACTGTTGCACCACGTAGATGACCAGAAATCCTCACCAATAGCTTTATAAAGATCGGAGACAGAATTGGCATGCGTGACCTGCAAATCAAATATTCAAGTGTTCATTTTTATAAAAGGGCAAACTACTGAAATATTATTGTTATTCAAACTACGTTTAAAAAACGGAACATGTAACATCAACCATAGACCATTATGAAGAATTCATTATTGCTAACAATCACAAGTAATGAGAAAGAGAGTTATGAAGCATTGATTTTCAAAGATTAATAAATATTTAGAAATCCTTAAGCTTTAACAATTTAGAAGGGCAGTCCTATTTTATCAGTTAATTAAGAAAATCAAATCAACTGACAAAAAAAAAAATTAAGATTACATATTTAATAATTGTTACAGATTTATGTCTTAAAATAACAATTTAAGCTTTTAGGATATTGGTTCCTAAGGCTATGAAAGTCTATTTCGGTCATTAAAGGGTCCTCGGATTAACTGCATATGTAACAGGCTTGGTGCGGATGACATATATGCTCCAGCTTGAACGGAAGTGTTGAATCCTATAGATAAATAATTGATGGTATTAGGATCAATTAGATTGATTATATAGTTACGTTATTAGCCTAAAATGGAGTAATTAAATATTATGTAAATAATGTTCTCTACTATAAATTGAGGAGCTCTATTGTAGTCTAAACACGCAGAATACATCATCTGCATTCTCAGTTTCTCTCTTCTCAAAAGATTGAAAAGCAAATGCAGGATGCAGGTGATAAAGTCCAATAATGGAGCCCGTTATTTCTCTAAAAATTTTGACATGTTTATGTAGATGCAGGCATGGAACATCGATTGAGACCACTATACACTCCACAAAAATATGATGTTATGGAGTGAAGAGTTTCTATGTATTTGTGAATTGTGTGTTCAAATGTAAAGCCTTTATTTATTTATAATCATTCAAATTATAATATAGGGAAACCAAATAATGGAGAATATCCCTAATTGCTAAGGCAAATCATATCTTTTACATGGAAATAAGCGTCTGAATAATTATGATAAGGACTGCCAAAGAAATTTTGGACGGAGGCTGCAAACACAGCAGTGTTTTAGGTAAACAGAGTGCCAAAAAAAGCTTTGCAAAAGAAGACTCCATTTGAAGCATGGCACAACTACACACCAAAGCTAACAAATCTGAAGACATTTGGTTGCCTATGTTTCTCGCATACCTCCAATAAAGAGGGACGAATGGACAAGAAAGCAGAACATGATAATGGAGAATATCCCTAATTGCTAAGGTAAACCATATCTTTTACATGGAAAGAAACATCTGAATAATTATGGAAATGGCAAGGTATATTTACTCCATGATAAGGACTGCCAAAGAAATTTTGGACGGAGGCTGCAAACACAGCAGTGTTTTAGCTAAACAGACTGCCAACAAAAGCTTTTCAAAAGAAGACTCCATTTGAAGAGCATCACACAACTACAGAAACAAAGCTAACAAATCTTAAGACATTTGGTTGCCTGTGTTTCTCCTGCATACCTCCATAAAGAGGGACAAATTGGACAAGACAGCAGAATCTGAAATTTTTGTAGACTTTAACTCAACTTCAAAGGCCTATAGAATCTACCTACGTACGACAAAGCAACAAAGCAATTGTCAGAAGGGATGTGTAATTTCTGGAATCAGAGAGTTGGAACTAGGAAGATGACATGAAGCCTGAATTTCAGAAGGAGAATGAAGATGTTGATGAAGAGCCCATAAGAGGAACTAGATCACTTTCAGGCACCTACCAAAGGTGCAATGTTGACGTCGTGGAGGCTGAAGGATACGAAAAAGCAGCAGCCAACCAGAAATAGTTAAATGCAACGAAGAAGGAGCTCAAAACGATTACAAGAAATCAAACATGGGAGCTGGTGATAGACCTCACCACAAGAAAGCTGTTGGTGTCAAATGAGTTCATAGAAACAAACTCAATCCAGATGGTTCATTTGACAAACAAAATGGTAAGGCTTGTTGTCAATAGATATACGTGGGTTTTAGGGTTGCTCTTTTTGGGACTTTTCCCCGGTTTCCAAACTAGAAGCCATACGAATTTATTTTTCTATTGCTACACAAAAGGGCTGGATTATACATCAAATGAATGTGAAATCAACACTTGAATGATACTTGGAGGAAGAAATTTTTGCTTAGCAACCTGAATGGTTTGTTATTCACGGGGCAGGAGGAGAAAGTGCATCTACTAAGGAAAGCTTTGTATGGTTTAAAAAGGGCATTGTCGTCATGATATAGCAGAATTGATTCCCACTTGGTGAACTTAGGCTTTAAAAATGTTTGAGTGAATCTACTATATATGTCAAATTGATGGTGAAATACTTGAAGTATCTCTATATGTTGAAGATCTCTTAGTTTTAGAGAGTAGCAATGAGCTGATTGATAAGTTCAAGTAAGAAATGAAAGGTGTTTCCAAAATGAGAGGCCTTAAGGATGACATTCTATCTTGGTATGCAGGTCTATAAAAAATAGAATGAAATAATTTTTTGTCAAGAAAAATGTGTAAATGAAGTTTTCAAGAAGTTTAACATGGAAGGGAGCAAACCAGCTGCAACTCCAATGAATCAAAAGAGTGTTTTTTACAAGGAAGATGAAGCTGAAAAAGTGGATGACAGGCTCTACAGGAGCTTTATAGACTGCCTAATGTATTTAAGTGCAACAATGCCTAACATCTTGCATACAAAAAACTTTTTATTGTTGGATATTTCATATTGACTAGAGATAGACCAATTATAGTATATAAGTGAGTGCAAGCATCTCCTTACAAGTTAGTTTTGTGAAGTTGAGTTAAGCTTAAAATCCATTTCTAAGATGATATGAAAACATATCCTAATAAAATTTTTATTAGGCCTATTATGTCACCCGCTATCAAGTCACTATTTCTATATCTCCCGCTCAAGAATTTTGGAATAAAATACCATTGTTTTGAAAATTCCAATATTCTGAAAAGTACTTTAGGTTATCATATAGCTTTGGTTCTGGATTTTTTCATGACATTCAAAGAAGCAAGAAATCATAGCTCAATCCACAACAGAAGCAGAATATGTGACTGCATTTGCTGCTGTTAATCATGCTCTTCAGATAAAAAAGCTCATGACAGATTTGCATATGAAACAACAGGACAGCACACAGATATTTGTGGATAATCAAGCTGCAAGTTCAACTGCTAGTAATCCAGTTTTCCATGACAAAACAAAACATTTCAAGATAAAAACTCTACTTTCTCAGGGGGAGGTACAGAGAGAAGGAGAAATGAAATTAATCTACTGCAAAACATAAAGAATAAAGTGCTCATATCCTAACAAGACCACTTCCTAAAGCTAGATATGAATTATTAAGGTAGAGGCTTAGTGTATGCAGTTCCAGAGTCAGGAGGAACGTTGACTGGATGACTAATGAAACTGATTTTTTTTAAGTTGTTGCTAGTTTTTTGGATTCATGACTGTTTTTATGTTATCTGTTGGGAACTGTCTGATATGATCTGTGTATAGCGGATTTTTAGGCACTAAGTAGGAGTTATTTTCCTTTATTCTCTAACCTGTATAAATTATGCTATTGATCGATCAATAATTATTGTTCTGCACTCCATGTTTTTTAATATCCAACAAAAATACACAAAAAAATAACATACAACCTACAAGTGTGAACTTTAATGTATGACCAGGCAAAACAAATAGCAATAGAAGCACATTGCAGCCGTTACTAACGTGAGCAAAGAAAAGTAAAAGTTTTCCAGAGCAACCAATTGGGTTACAAGTAATTGCTGAGGCCTTTTGCATAGTAAATCAAGTAACAAGAAACAAGCACCAGATCTAAACAAAACACAAATCACCTCATCCAGTTGCCCATCTTTGGAAAGACGAATGATATGATCTGTCTTGCTGTAGACATATGATTTCTCTTTTATGACAGTCTTTGCAATATCTAAAGTCCTGTGATGTTTAAAAAGAATGAGCCCAAAGCCAGTCTACCAAAACAGAAATTAAAAAGGGTCTTTTTACCTTTCATAATTAGGAAAGTAACGCACAACTTTGGCTTGTCCCAGGATCAAGGGTGTGTGAGAACCAAATCCAGAATTAAACTCTTCACTGCAGTGCACAGAAATCAATAAAATCCAAAAACATGGGAAGCACTAACAATATGGTCTGCAAGAAAACTTATAGCCCAAAGATGAAATACCTTAACTTGTTCACCCACACAACAGGGTCACAAGGCTCAGAAATCTGTCTCCATCTAACTGCTATTGAATAAATATCTTGCCATGATATTGAACGGCTGGATGATCTATCATCTACAATGCCATGTGAAGGAGATATTTCGGAAGTACTACTTGTGCTACAACCTGCACCTCCCCTATTCTGACTGGGCATATTAATTCTTTCCCTTCTCCTTGCCCTTTTGCCATTCTTTGAGCTTGAGTTATTTTTATTAGAATATTTCCATTCCGCTTGAAGCGCACGCCAAGCCTTGGAGACCTTTTGTGCAATTTCAATAGCAGCAAATCCTGCCATACGATGCTGATAAATAAGGAAATATTACAGAATTAGAGATAAAGACATAAGATAGAAAAGATTAGTCCTAAATTAAGGAAAAGATAAAAGATTAGTATCTATAATAATAGACAATTCCACAGCATGATATACTCAATGATTGCTGGATTTGTGACATGCACCTCTCCGCAGCAACTGCCAAATCAAGGACAAGTTATCTACTAAAACGAAAGGTCCATCCTAAGTCTATTAAGACAGACAAAAAGTACAAATCCATTTGTTCACAAAGAAAGGCTGCAAAAGTACAAGTACCACCCACAGTAGAGAAAGGATACCAAGTAAAAGAAAAGAAAAGAAAACAAAATGTGTAAAGTTAATGAGCCACGGATATGGAGACAATAAAATATAAAAAAAAATAACTGTACCTGACGCCCGTTAGGTAGGAAACCAGGACAATCATATTGGATTTTCTTGCCAATGAAGTCTGCAGCCTGTATAAGAGCACCCTTCTGCTTTGTAAGAACTAGTTCTTGCTTTCTAAGCTTTCCCTTTCTTAAAGACTCACGCAAAGGAGGTTGCCGGTAAACCTTTTCACATACATTCTTGGGATGTAACCTCTTGCACCAGTACTCCTGAATATAACAAAGACACAATATCATAGAAATTAGAGTCTAAGCAATACAAAACACATCTCCAACATAGAAGTAAAAGTTTATACGCTTCTGAAACCCACATAGAAACTTAAGTTATATGCAAACAAGTACGATTTTACAAGTTTTCTGACATACAGCGACCATGACAATAGTAACATGTTTCTTAATTGTTTAGTTCAAACTAGTAATCCTATCCCATAAATAATTTAATTCGGCCAAATTAAGAGATGAAAAGTATCAAAGAGAGGTAGAATAACTTCCATAACTTTACCTTAAAAAGTGGATCAATATCCCCATCAATGTCAAACCAGCAAAACTCATGGTTAAATTTTGAGGCGGTATAAAGAGCAATCTCTTTCTGCAAGAGAGAAAAAAGAGTTTGATGCTGCTCATCATACAACTAACCTTAAATAAAAATTAATGGAAGATGTTAACATTCATTAACCAATACATAAGTTGATTCGCATAACGCCCAGAATGAATGTACAAAATTAGTCAATAAATGTATCATAAACAATCAAGACAAAGCAAGTCTGCAACTAGAAGAACTAAAGCAGAAGAGGACAGCATATAAAAAAAATTTAAAAGAACTTTGCAAGTAGAGATTAGTAAGCTCTCAGTTTGTATGTTGAAAGGCAAGAATCCCTCACTGTAACCTAGTACCTCCTTTGAACATTTACTACTCATTAATGTTGGTAAAATACTTTATTGTAATTTAAAAAATTAAAGTATTTATTTTTATATTATTTTAAAATAGTTTTTAAATATGTAACTCTTTAGTTCCAATATATATGATAGTTATTCCCTGCACGTTAGATTGCTACAATTGTTTATAACGTTTAAAAAAAAGTTAGCGGATAATTTGTTATTTTTTTTTTTTTTTAACATTAGAAGCTTTGGAATCGGAACAAAATATTTCCATTTTTTTTAGTGCCGCACATTCAGTTTTACTGGTGCACTTCCTAGGCCTATATAATATAAAGAGCATTCCATTGAGCAGAAAAAGGCACATCCAACATATTCATTCACGTACAAAATCATTGCCAGTTTTTTATTCTAAATTATTCAGTTATTTTTTACTCTTTCAAAGAACATTGGTGTTGTTCATAAGCATAGGAGATCCTTCATTGTACTCAAGTAATCTAACGGTTTCTTATATCTTGAAGAGGAGCACATATCAGTTCTTTCAACCAGTGCAGTGGGACATTTTCTCTTTAAAGGCAGCATTCTACATGTGTCAACCCAGGTTTTTTCTAATCTCTTACTTTCTAGTATTTTTTTTTATCATGTGTTACTGTTTATTATAAACATTGTCTATTCTATGTGAAACACAACTGTTCTGACTTTCTCTTTTTATTCAGATTTTATTTTATCTTTTATTTGTAACAGCTCCCAGCTTTGTCAGATGACATTTTCATAGAGAAGAAATGTATTAGTTTTCCTTTTCATAAATAAAATAGAATTAAGGGGAAAAGGCAGAAGCTGTACAAATATAAAACTTTACAATATACAAACCTGGTAAAAGGCAAGGCACTGAAGCACAAACTTATCCATTGAGTCTAACTCCAAATCCAGAGCAGCATCATAATCCTTGACCTGAGATCATAAATGAAGTTGCCCAGTGACAATTGCGAATCGGTATTTCTCCCAAAGAGTTAAAAGTAAAACCTTACCGCCTCTTTATATTGTCCGACAGCATGGTAGCATGAAGCTCGCAAATATAAACACTCAACATTGGCACCATCAACGCTCAACCCCATTGACAAATCAGTGATAGCCTTCCTGTCACAGTCAAACCCTTGTTAAGTCAGAAACAAGATAAAGTAGCAGAGCCCAAAATTCAAGACCAAAACATGTTAAAGCAGACCCTTGTTATGAAATATTTGAAAGCAACTTACTAGGATATGTATACTATAAATTTAAAGCTACCAACAAATCATAACCATATGATCATGACGCACATTGTCTCATATCATACACAATTTATATCTCTAAAATCTCATATCGAAGACCAAGATGTAAGTTATTAACCACTTAATTCTTGGATTCAAATGAATAATAAATACCGTACAAGTACTTTCTTTGAGACTTCAGGCACACTTACAACATAAATCTTGATTGAAGCACACCTACTGCCAACTAAAGTTTACAAATTCAAAAGCATCCACTATAAAGATCCTAGTTCAACCAATCTAGTAGTTGAAATGGAAGATATCAACTAATCCTAGTTCCTGAAGCAGTATTCTCAACTTTATTCACTCCCTGAACGATTTCGATAAAATAGGCCGAGAGAGACTCAAGAAGAAAAAAGGAAATGGTTCAGGGAATTTATAGGATGGTCCTAGAATGTTAGAAATAATATTTATAATATTTAGTTTATAGTTTAATTTCTTAAAATGACACTTGTAGGATCATAGTTTAGTTGATGGCATGTTTTTAGGTTATATAAATTACTCTTCTTATCTGTAGAGATGGGAGAAAAATATCAGTGGTATCTTTTAGTGTCTTCTAGTTATAGATTTTATGTATTTTAGAGAAGTTTAGTTCTTCCTATCAAATGGTGTTTTCATTGGCTTACCCTCAACCGGACACCACCATGGCAGAAAGCCTCCAAGCTATTGGCCAGAAACTCGATGCCATCTGTCTCACACCATTCACACAGCCACTATGTATAGAGTGGCCACCACAACCACCACCGCAATTACCACCACCATCATATATTTCAATAAATTCAGACTTATCCACACACACATTTATACTATCCACAACAGCCTCCAGCTCACAGGGATTTCGATCACATCCACCACCAGTTATACTACCCTCCACCACCACCATCACCACATAGTACAAATCTGCACCACCAACCCCACCACCTTCACCAAATGCCTTTATCCTCACAATACCACTATTACTTGAATCCTTCCCCACTTCAATGGTATCCACCGCAGCCGCAATGGCCTCCACAACCATCAACCCAACTACCACCACCATAATGGCCATCACCACATTGGTCAACACAACCAAGTTTTTCATCAAACTCTCATGAACCCTCTCCTTCCCTGTCAACTCCTCCATTGTGGGTCTTGGAGTCACAATAGCCGCCACCAACTTTACCGCAACCACCATCTAATCTCCAGACATTTTACGGTGACTTGTCCCACTAACTCTTCCCATGTATTTGCCCTCCAACCTTAAGTCTTACCACAACGTTCACTTCCCAAACCATGTACTTAATACTAAAACCACCTTTGAACAAAACACAACCTCCCCACAGCCCATTCCACCTATAGTTGTTCCCCACCTTCATTATCCATCAATTCTAGCTTGCCCAGTTGACCGCCCTAATAACCATACTTGTCTGGCCCCAAACTTTCAAAAAGAAAAAAAAAGCTGCCCATGACACAACCACCCACCCGTTTTCCAAAATCAATTCACCCATCAAAAATGTCACTTGTCCTCTCTTAATTGTGTCACACATCTCTCATATTCTCACCCACCTTCAGCACATACCTTTCGACCTTCCTTAGAGCAATGTTGCTCACAACAAGTGGACTCCACATCGACAGCTCATTCCATCTGCCTTCTATATCTCCTACACCACTCAATGTGAATCCTATTCAATGCCACCTATCATTCCTATCACTGCAACCAAATTTTCCCCTTCACCATCATCTAAGGACGGTCTTTTTCCTAAATATCTCACATGTCCCATGCAAGCCCAATACATATACCTCCCAACCAAATCCATGTGAAATCCATAATGGATTTCCCACCATCACACTTCGAACCATTCCTTTCCACTAAAGCCCACCACTCTATCATAATTTTTCTTGTCATAAAACCTTGAGAACAAGGTTCTCATTCAACCCAGTGGCAATGATAGAATGGTCCTAGAGAGACTCAAAAGAAGAAAAAGGAAACGGTTCAAGGATTTTGTACGATGATTCTAGAATGTTAAAAGTAATATTTATTTTATAGTTTTAATTTCTTAAAATGAGATGATGATACTTGTGGGGTCATAATTTAGTTGATGGCATGTTTTTAGGTTATATAATAGAGAGGGAGAAAAACATCAATGTTATCTTTTAGTGTCTATTGGTTATAGATTTTATGTATTTTAGAGTAGTTTAGTTCTTCCTATCAGATTTCACCATATTTCCAGTTCTATTACCAAATTTTCTTCAATAACTACTTGTAGGTCTGCCACTATATCTCAAAGTTTGTGTTACTTGCATTCATGGGCCCAATCATAATACTATTGAAAGCTTGCAGGATACATTGTCAAATAAATATTCAATCTCCAACTAATCAGCAGTTAAGGTTGTTTACATACCTATGTTGTCCCATTGCATGGAACAAAAGGCCACGCAAATGATAAGCTCTGGAAAACCTAACATCACAACACAAGTAATCAGCTGCAAAATGAAGAGCAAACAGGCATAAAATACTTCAAGCTTTACAACCAGTTACCAGCTAAAATACCTGCAATGCCAATGATACCATTTCATTAACAACAATTACCTTGCATCAATTTGCAGCATCTGACTTAGACATTCTTGAGCTTTTGTTGGCTTCGATATATCTTGATAGAACTGCCAAAAACCTCATGTTCAGAATAAATCTAGCAGCCAAAATCATTTAAAATAAAAGCTTTTCCTATAACATAAAATGAAAGGACAAAAACTGGGTCCCACAGTTAACAGATAATTAGCTATAAACCACACACTGATAGATCCTGATTAACTACCAAAATCACATTCAGAACAGGGCGAGCAACAAAGTCATCAAACAGAAAGCCATAAACCTATAACTTTAAAAAAAAAGGCATGAAAATGTAACCTACTTTGTAGAGCTAAACCTATAAGTTACTAAAGGGAAAACGCAAATGCAATCTAAGTTACTAAGCTGACATTAAATGGAAACTTTAGTTCAAGTTGAATGAGTTAGTATACGGGACAGAAATGTTATGAATGAAAGCAGTAAGGAAGCATATTATTAGAGACCAGAGAGCATCCAAGTATACAATAGATTACATTTCAAGCCACAAAATAATATGAACACAGATGACTCAGGATTTTCAGAATAAAGCTTCCAGCTAAATTAATAACCAAATGTTCCAACACAATCTATCAGTACAATAAGGTTGATAGATACCTGAGTCAGGTGTGCCCATGCTTCAAGAAAATTTCTATCAATTTGAAGTGATTTTAGATGTGCATTCTCAGCTTTCTTATACTCACCAATTGAAGATAAAGCTAAACCCTGTAAAAGACAGGGTTTCCTCAGATAAATAATAAAGATATAATTCATGTGAAAGATAAGAAAACATAAAGGGCTCATAATCGATGAATACTAAAATGTTAAGACTCAGGACCCACCAAATATGTGTAGGCAGACTTATTATCCCTGTCTAGTTGCACACAGGCTAAAAGGTCTTCAACTGCAGCATCAAACTCTTTAAATTTGAAATTGACAATACCTGCATTGAATTTTATGAAAAACATACATTAGACATATATAAGTAGCATTACTCTACAGAAACAAATAATTAGATCAAGATTGTCACGGGAATAATTTATAATCAAACTTCAATTTAAAATTAACAGTGAGGTTGTAACTTGTAAACAAAATACAGGACACCGGACATAATTATTAAATAAGACTATATATTCATTTCACATGAAACTAATGAAGTCTCTGTCTAGACTTCTAGGAGCTACCAAAAGATGCATGCATGAAACATCATTATAGAAGGAAGTACAAATAATTATTCCAGCATCAATCAGTTAGCCAAATAACTAATTATAAGGACTGTCAGAAAAGATACCTCTCTCATGTAAAATATCTGCTGAGTTGGTTTCAAACTCTAATGCCTTAGTCAAATCTTCAATAGCCTGAGATGTCCATAAGCAGTTGTCAATGTCACATTATGAATTGTTATTTGTGCAAGAATAAGATCAATAATTAAACAGTGCCATAACATGAATCTACGTAACTCTTGACAACTGCACTACTTTTGCTTAACAAATAAATATTTGACCCAAGTGTTAATGCCTAACCCAAATCAAGTTTCACACCTTAGTTAAAATAAGTCAAATCAAACATAAGTATAAACCAAATTTCAAGACCATTTCATTTTCTGTACTAGAAGAGATCCATTTCATAAGGGTCAGTGTCAATGGACCATACCTAACATGAAGCATTGATTAACTAAAATGCCCATTTGAAAAAATTTCCAATCAGCAATGCAATTTGGTTAAACTTCAAAAAGATTTACAAATACTAATATAGAGTAAGTCACCCCACCTCAACAAACTCCCCCAAGGCTGCCCGAGCTTGACCTCTCCTCTTCCATGGCTCACCGGCTGAAGGATTGAATTGTATAGCCTAAGAAAAACATGTGGAACTACTCATAAATAGAGGAGATACCCACATCTCGATGTACCTTTCAGAAAGTTTGCTCAAATTTAAATACCTTTGAAAAATCAGCTATAGCAGCATCAAGTTCTCTCTTGAATGCATATGCCGTCCCTCTACCAATCAGTGCTTCGGGATATGCTGGTTCCTCTTTCAGTATCTGAGTACACGATGAAGACAAGACAAAATTTGTCATTTACAGAAAAAGAGGATAAGATAACAAGCATACATCAGAAAATGAAACACAGGTATACCTAACAAGTAAATATCATAAAAGCAAAACACCACCAATATCCCAATGGAAGCACTAACCTGGTCAAAAATGGCTATGGCATGAGCATATTTTCCTTCATTAACCTGCAAAACATCCCAAAATCAATATGCTATCAAACAAACAAATACAGCAACACAGCAGTTGTGCATACAAACCTCAGCTATTCCTCGTGAGAGCCCAAAATCTACACTTATAGACTTAGTCTTTGAAATCCGAGCAACACAGAACTTCTTATTTTTCCTTGCATCACCATTTTTTTCATAGGGAAAAATAAACTTACTACTTGGCTTTCTAAGAATTTCAGCAATTTCACTCGAATCACTACTAGACTCACCCCTATCGGTAAATACTTTATCTTTATCACATGATTCTGATGTGTCACTTGAGTCATTACACGATTCAGAATTATAACTCAATTTATCAATAACGTCAGGGCTTCCATTTACTTGCTTGTCAGATTTATTAGACTCTCTATCTTCACTACTTAATTCATTTCTTGAGTCAAAATCATCAGCAGACTTCGGCAAGATCGCAGATTTATCACTTGTATTGTCACATAATTCAGCTTGAGCACTCAACCTATCTTGATTCTCACCAATTTCAGTCAAGCTCCCATTACTCAGAGCATCTGATTCGGATTGTGGCGTGGGCCATCCATTGGTTTCACTCAATGCAATGTTGCCCTGCTTAGCTGTTGTCAAAAGCTCTTCGAGTTCTAGCAACAGCTTCAAATCTGCAGACTGATGCTGCGCGTGTGCATAACCTTGCTCCCATACTAACAGAGCATCTGCTTTCCTTCCCAAAGCAGAAACCGCACGACCTAGTTGACAGAATAAGCCGGTGCTAAGTTCAAAAGACAAAGCATTTGTCACTACGAATAAATAATAAATCCATGAAAATAAAATTCCAAGTTCCTACATGGTTCTTAACCTTCAATTCATCAACCAACCAACTCTGTTATTCTGACAGGAATTTAAATCGCACTTCTCAAGGTACAAGCAGTTAAAAGAAGCATCGAGTGTGGAATGAATTTAATAAGCAAGACACCTTTGAGAATGTAAGCTTGAAGACGCGCAGGGTCAAGCTCAAGCGCTCGGTCGCAATCCTTAATTACGTGCTTGTGCAGCTCCAATTGGCTGTAACAGAAGGCTCTATTACTGAAAACAAGCACCAGGGAAAGATTGAATATCACATTATCAATTAATCGTAATTGAGATAAAAATAGAAAGAAACGGAATCGGAGAGGTGCGAAGAAGAGTATAAGTACGCACCAGATGTCTTGGATTGCACCAGACTGAGAAACGATCGAATCGAGGATTCTAATGGCCTTAGACCACTCCTTGGAGCTGCAGAGCTTAGCTAGCTGCGCTCGCTGAGAGGAAGCAGAAGCCATGGTGAAGAAGAGAAACGATGAACGCAGATCAGTAAGAGAAACTTGTGTGTGTTGTTTCTCCTTTCAGCTTGCAATGAAAAAGGAAGTTGGGGGTGAAGATGCAACACGCAAGGGTAAAATGGTCTATGTCAAGCTTTGGAAGTTAGAGGAAGAAGGTGGCAAGGAAGAAAGTGTGCAGGAGTGGATTTCGAATGACCGACGAAGTGTGTGGCGCGTGACGTGCACGAATGCCGAAAGGTGTAGGCGGTCTAAACCCACGGGCCGTAACACAGCCCTGTAGTTGTTAGCCGGGGATTGGGTTTGGGGATTATGAAAAATGATTCTAATTTTAGATGCTTTAATTGCACCGAAGTTTATTAGGATTCGGATTCCATGACGCCGTTTAAGGGAGGAGCGCGCTCTTGGATAAGTTTCATAAAATTAAAAATTCATTTTCATTTATGAAATTTTAGTTTTCTTTTAATTTTTATTGGATATAAAATTTGGGTAGAATAATATTTTAAATATTAATTACATTTTTATAAAAATCACAGCAAAAAAATGCTATTAAACAATAATTATGTGTAACTAAAATTTTATCACAATTACAATATTTATTATTTTTTAAAAATATTTAAGAAAAAAAAAACTAAAAAGTTTGTGTAAACTTAGTGAATTTCAAATGAGTTGAATGTTACAAGAGATAATACAAAATTGTGTAACAAAATAAATTTTTTCCAAATAAAATAAAGTTAAAACTAAAGATAAATGAGAATATAAGTCCTTCGAGTTATTGTACTCGATTAAATGCTAAAAATTAATATAATTTGATAGAATTGAGATTTATTTTTTTTTAAATGTGATACATTATTTGAAAAAGAACATAAAAGTAAAATGAAAATATGTAATTGAGGTGTGACAAGAATAAAAGTGTGATGAAGATTTAAATAAATTTTATGAATATTGAATGAGTTAAATAATTGAGAAAATAAGAAATTGTATAATAAAAGATAAAAAAAAATATGTCTTAAATGAAATGAAACAAAAGATAAAAGAAAATAGTGAAGTGAAATAAAAAAAATATAATAAAATTAAACTTTTTCAAGTTACTGATAATATTTTAGTAATTTACGAAAAATGAATAAAGATATATAAAACGGTGTTTATATATTCGTTATAGTTTGATAATTAATCAAATAGGATAGATATACTGTTGCATCAATACTACCTTAAAATAAAAATAGTTTCAAACAATATCCTTAAAAATGGATTTATTTACTATCAAATGAATGTAGATCTAACAATTCTTCTCATTCGGCCTAACTTTTTTAAAAAGTGAAAAATAATGTTAAGACGTCAAAACAAATATGTATTAATGACTCAAAAATATAACAAAAACATATTTACAAAATTTATATTTACAAAATTCGTGCGTCTATCACGATGGAAAATTTTTATTTAGTTTAGTCATCTTTGTTTATGTTGATGATATGATTTTGATAGAAAATTATGTTTAAGAGATTTTTTTGTCAAGTCTCAACTTGCTCATTTATTCAAAATTAAAGATTTTTGTGGACATGTTTTCTTGTATTAGAAGTTGTTAGATAAAGGAAGGAATGATACTTTCCTCAACCAAAAGAAATACATTTTAGAGTTTCTAGATGTTGCAGACTTGTTAGGATGCAAACCTTGTAATACTCATATGAATCATCAAATAAAGTTCCATTCCAAAGAGAGTCCTCTACTTCAAGATATTTCCATATATTGACGGCTCATTGGACAACTCATCTACTTGACTAACACTAGGCCTGACATTTGTTAGGTTGTCAATTTTCTTATAAGCTCCTACAATCATTGGACAATTCTTTGTTATCTCAAAGTTAATCATGATCGGGGGCTTTTCTTTATTAGTGATTCTCCTTTACAACTGAAAGATTTTTGTGACTCGACACTCGCCGCTCAATTACTGGCTTCTGCATTTTTCTTGGTGATTCATTAATTTATTGGCGATCCAAGAAGGAAAACACAGTTTCACGATCCTCTTATGAGGTTGAATATCGTGCTTTGGCATCGACAACCTATAAAATTCAATGGTTGTCTTATTTGCTTCGTGACTTACATATTGATCCGCAAGTCACTGCAGTTCTTTCTTTTGACAACAATTTTGCCTTACATTTAGTTGTCAATCTTGTGTTTCATAAGCGAAATCGATTGTCATGTGGTTAGAGAAAAGGTTTGTGATGATGTTCTTCGTTTGCTCCCTATCAATACCAAGTCACAGGAGGTTGCTGACATCTGTACAAAACCTCTCATACCCAAGTTGTTCTTATATCTGGTTTAATTGATCTCTATGCTCCATCTTGAGGGCGATAATAAATGATAAATAATTATATAAGAATCATACTAGCTTTATAGTATATTATCAGATATTCTTATATCTGGTTTAATTGATCTTTATACTTCATCTTGAGGAGGAAAATAAATGATAAATAATTATTATATAAGAATCATAGCATTATAATATATTATCAAATAATAGCATTATAGCATATTATCAGATAATAGCTTTATAGTATATTATCGGATAATAAATATTTATTATATAAGAATCATTAGTGCAATTATGTTAGATAGAGTCATGTACTTCATATATAGAGTATTTTACTATATCATTTGTTTTTATTTTGTTCATTTATGTTCATTTCTTTATTTTTCATAACATGTGTATAATATGATATCTTTATTATGGTGTCAGAGTTTATCATAGCACGGTTGTTGGATCACCCGCTATCGGGCCGCTATTAGACCACCCTTAAACAATATAGTCCCGACTAATTCTTCATGCACCTCCATGATCTCATCCGGACACCTCATCCTGTTAACCTTTTGGTGTCATCTGGTTTACATTCTATTTGAAATTTTTTTAGATAATATTAACTATATCAAACTGTTCACCTTCCTAAGTTAATGTCCAAACCTAGTTTTATTCAAAATTAATGTAATGTGCATACCACCACCCAATTCACCCAATTAAAAAAAAATAAGAGACTCTTTTGTTGCTGCACTGCACATTTACTCATCTTCTCATTTTCCAATAACATTTTTTAAATGAAGAGTCTCTGCCCCATTTCCAAGAGTCTTTTACTTTTCCCTCACCCTCACTCTCATTCTTGATTGAGTTTCATTTCAAATTCAATTAAAATAAAATTAAATTAATTTAATTAAGACAAATGATCTTGTATTAAATTAATTTAATTAAGGATATTTTTGGAATTCGAAATTTTATGGAGGTGTAGGACGAGATCATGAAGGTGTATGAAGAATTCGTATATAGTCCCATGCACGAGGACGTGAGGGGTGTGTTGGAGATTCCACATCGATTAGAGATAAGATCATTCAATAGTTTATAAAATGGATGCAAACCTCACCTTATAAGTCGATTTTGTAAGGTTAAGTTAGGTTTAAATTCCACCTCTTGATATAATATCAGAGCCTATTCTAGCACGGTTCTTGGGTCACCCGCTATCGGACCCGAATTTTGCTAAGATGTATATGCACAAACAACTTTTTGAAAAAGGTGTTTGTTGAAATTTTTCTACCATGAAAATGAAAGAAAACAACAAGAAAGAACAAGATAAGGGGAAAAAAATGAAGAAAAAGGTCAGAGTGAGCTTGCAACAAAGTTTTTTTTCTTAAAAAAGCTCTAATACAATAACAAATTGAAGTATCAATTATAATTATAATTGATGGTATTTTGCGGTTTTACATGTAAAAGACACGATGAGAAGAAGGAAATTGACAAACATGAAAAAAAAAAACAAAATATCATTGAAAAAGAGTATATGATACAAAAAATAAATAATATATATATATATATATATATAAGAAAAAAAAAAA
>Ga0209489_100975_pt1 | contig 57534 bp, 35 predicted proteins | sample SiratrowhiteBW_FD_187527 | JGI IMG/M metagenome (GOLD analysis project Ga0209489, IMG submission 187527) | Root nodule microbial communities of legume samples collected from California, USA - Siratro white BW (SPAdes) (version 2) | ecosystem: Host-associated > Plants > Roots > Nodule | place... | reverse complement strand
TATATATATATATATATATATATAATCTATCTAAATTTTATTTTTTAAGTGAGAGTTTAAATAAAATTCGGTACATAACATGTGAAACTCGTATATTTTATAAAATCTATGTAAATTTTATTTTGTAAGAGAGTTTTTTTCTTTTAAAAAAAAAGACAAAGATTATGTTGCTAATATTAGAACATTACATAAATATATTTTTCTTACTTTCATCTGATTATAAGGTAACTTATATTATAAATTTATTTACTTTGACAATACTATTTTAAAAATTATTCATAATTTATGGGTAAAATATATTTTTATGACTTCAAAATATGTAAATTTCGGTTTTATTTTCTCAAAAACAATATTGCCCACTTTTTATTCCCAAATTTTAAAACTTGCTACTTTTAGTTTTACAAGTTATTTTTATAAGCATTTCTACCCGAGATATCATGAAGAAAAACTAAAAAAAAATGTTTTTCATAAGGTACTATTAACCTATGTTTAAGTTAGAAAAAAATAAGAGTGAAATTCGTCATGAAAGTTATATAAACCCTAATAAGATATATTTTTTTGATTATAGTGGTTAAACCCTAATAATATTTCTGAGTATTGCAGAATTACTACTTACTTGGATCAACAGTGACGAGCATGGCAGTTCCACCAAAATCACAAGTGCCTCCACCAATCTTAGTGTTCTGCCAGTAACTATTGAAGGCAAAGGAAGCATGGGACAGTAGAGTGTTGGGCTGGAAGCAGGGCCCATTGGGCTGAATAGTTTTGCAATCTGCTCCAGACCCACAGGCATAGTCCATGGCCTCCTGAATGATCGGGTCTGGAACCGTGGGCTTTGCCACGCACCAAAGGGCGTACTGTGGAGGCTTTTTGCGGTGGGCCGAGGGTGAAGGGGGTAGTGGGAACACCACAGGTGGCAGGTACACCAGGGGTGGTGGGCTTTGACTTGGAACACTCTTTGGTGGGCCTGGTGGGCTTGGGGAATGCTTTGGTGGGCTTAAAGAAGAATAAGGAGGTGATTGCGGTGGTGGTGGTGAAGCAACAATGCTTCTTGGGCTTGGGGGCCCATGAGAAGGTGGGCTTGGAAGAGGTGAAAATGCTGGTAGATTAGGGGTGCCAATGCCACCTGTGCTTGGAGGTGCCAATGGAGGAGCCATTGAACTTGATGATGGTGGTAGTGAATTGTAAGGTGGCAAGGGTAGAGAAGAAGGAGACCCATATGAATCAAAATCTGAGAACCCAAATGAATCAAATGATGAATACCTGCTCAAACGTTTTAGAGATTTTATTTTGAGCTTCTTGGAGGATTTGATGAGGGTGCTTTTATGGATTTTGTGACCCCTTATGGCTCTTCCATGATACATAGCATCTGAAACATAAGAAAAAAAAAAAACATTAGGGTTACTACACTAACCAAAAATGAAAAAAAAAATATATATATATATATATTATGGACTTTACCACACATAGGAAAAAGAGTGGAAGCTAGCATTGAGAAGCAAAGAAGTGCAATGGGGAGTCTAAGAATGTGAGGTCTTGAATCCATTGTTGAAGAATTGGTATTGGAATGTAAAAAGTTGAGGAGAGTGAAGAGGAATTGGCACATGCATTGCAATATAAGGAGCCTTAGTAAAGTGAGAAGGCTTGAAGATGAACTAAAGTTATGATTCTGTGTTCACTTTAGTTTTGTTGGGGTGACTTTGTAAGATTTAGATGAGGAAAATAGCAATGCATGCATTTGGATATTAGAGTGAGTTTTTGTTGTGTGGAATATATGCTTACTTGGACATGAACCTTGGCCTTGCTTGTTTGCCACTCAAAGAACTGTATGAGATTTGGGGTCATTTTATATATTTGTACATAAAACTGGGTGATTAAGCTTCTTCCATTCACATGCCCAAAAAGCATTTCATGATGGCCACTTTTTTGTTCCTATAATTCATAGTGTTTGGTAAAAGAGAAACAGGTACACTATGTGGATAACTTATTTGAGTAAATAACAATGGTTTTAAAATTCCTATTGTGATTTAACTTATAAAAAGTATAAGTTGAAGACTCATTTTAAATCAGTGTTAATATGATTAGCTGAAACATAGTTTATATGTGTCAACATTTTTATATTAAAAAAATATAATTAATAAAACTGAAATATAAATAATATTGTAACTACACTACAAAAACTAATTTTTTTTAGTGATTTATTTTTAGTGGTTATAATACACCGTTAAAAATAATATAATTCCTGTCATATTATTCTAACCGTCACCATTTTTTTTATATTTTTAGCTTTTAATTATTAAAGTGGAAACATAACGAAACAAAATTATTTTGAAAGCGTACATACCGTATATTATAAACATCTCGAATTGTCTCTCCGAAGCTCAAAGTTGAATATGCTATTTGTATTAAAGCGTGCATTCCTGTCTTAGAGGTTTTTCTTTTTCCTGTGTTTTTTTTCTGTATTTAATTTAGTTACTACAAACAAGTTTTTTATGAGATTTCTCGAATCTTACAATATTTTGTTTTATGATTTTTGTATAAATAGGTAATTTATTCAGTACGTCAGGCTATAAAACATCTTCACATTTCAAAAGCCCGTGATCTTTATTTTTAAATTCCATAAATATTTTTTTATTTTCCTTCTTCTGTAAAATATGTCAAATAAATATAAAATTTATCCAAACGTTTATTGTGGTTTCTTTTACCAAAGTGATGCAATTTTGCACATGTTTATTGAAATAAATATAATGTTTTATTGTGCAAAACGGTAACTTGCATTAACTTAACACGATTTCATTATATGATTTGGATATGATTTGGTTAAAGTGAAGTCATATTAGCTTGATAGAACAATAATGAGACAATTTTGATTAAAGTTAGTTGAAATGTTATTTTTTTTTTTTTAAATAAAGGCGTGCTAAGGTAGTATGACTTTAATTCAAGTCACATTAAATTAAAGTTGTTTCAAGATGGCACTACTTCAGTGTAATGTAATTCAAAGTGAAGTTATATCATTGTACTGACTTATCTTTTTAAATTAAATTAAAGTCGTGCGTGCAACTCTTACACTGAAGTCATGCATTAGACCATCATTTTATATAAATATTAGATGATCCAGGTTATATGTGCATTTAATGATTTAAGTTGTATATGTATTAATGTTTAGTTTGTTTGTTTACACTATACCGTCTGGTCTATTTGTTTATACTCTACTGTCTAGTTTGGTTTAGTGTGTTTGTTTACACTGGACGATCTAGTCTATTTGCGTACGCTAGCCAATCTAGTTTGTTTTCGTACACCAGATCGTCCCAAACTATGTGTTTACACTAGTCTGTCTTATTTGTTTATTTACACTAGACTGTCTGGTCTATTTATTTACTTTAGTCAGTCTTATATCTTTGCATACACAATATGGTCTAGTTTATATGTGTACACTAGATCATATAATATGTTTGTGTAAACTAGATTGTTTAGTCTGTTTTGTTGTGTTAATGGATAAAATAGTTCCCTAGATGATATCATTAGAAGAATGTAAGTTGTTATGATAACAATACTATAGAGAAAGTGAAAGGAGAAAATAAGTTCACGTTTATGCAAAAAGAAAAACATAAGTAGAAAGTACAACTGATTAGACGATATGCACAAGTAGATACAGAGACAATCATTAGACGGTACATAGGGAGTGTAGATGATCATCAGGTGATATTTTGATACAGTGGTCAGACGACCATGATCAAATGAACGAAGCAAAAGCATAAGGTTCATGAGAATAGTCAAAAGTAAGAGAACGTGCTAGATAAACTAATCAGAAGCATAGTCAAAGAAGTATCAGCCAAACCAGTCAAAGAACATGATATAGACAAAAGAGTTTGAGCATGCTAGACAGAGTTGATTCAATATGACATACAATATAACATCTCATAGAGTATTTCTAATCTTAATGACTACATTTTGAATTATTTTGAAATTCAAAAATTGGTTCAACATATCTTATCATGCAAAATAAAGGAATTTATTCAAGATTGAATCAATGTTTCATAGAAATTGAAATGGTTTATCTCAGTATTAATTATGATTTAATTTAAATTGATCTTCTTCAGAGAAATAAATATTTCAGTGTTGCAAAAGTTTCCAAATTGAAGAAGATGAAGTTGCACCCCATGAGCAATGAAGAATTGTCATGAACCCTAAAATGGGGTCAAATGGCAATGAGCAAAGAAGCAAATGAAGCTTAGAGAACAAGGACTCAACCTTAAAAAATGATGCAGAAATTGAAAGATTTTCAAAGGAATTCAAAAATTCATTAAGTGCATTAAATGCATTTTTAGTTTAGACAGTTTAGTACTAAAGAGATGATAGTACAATTAGAAAAATTTAATCCCAATTGGTCTCCCAAGGAATCCAATAATAAATTTAGTTAATCACTCCCTAATATCCATCCACAAATAATGAAAGTTATTACTAATAGTAAAGTAAAAGGGGATTTGAGGTTGTTGTGAAAAAAATAAAGTAGATGACTAAAAACAATAAAAAAAAATACCTCAAATTCATTCAACAAGTGAATTCTTCATTAACTATTTTAAAAATATTATTCTTCAATTCAAGAACTTTCATATTTAGTGATGAATAGTTATTGATGGATATGTATCTATGAGTAAAACATCATTACCAATGATTTTTTTAATGGATAATTGAGCGATCAATTTTGGCAGTCAATTTATTGACGAAATCAAATTATCCATTATAAAATTTGTTAGTAATTATTCATGGACATTTGTTAGTAAATTAATCATCCAATTATCCATTAAAAAATTTGTGGATAAAATAATTATGATAATAATAATATAATTAATAGATAATAATAATTACGATGATAATAATAATATTTATGATAATAATAATAATTAGTATAATAATGAAATAATAATATTATCATTGTTAATAAAGATAATAATAATAATATTAATAATGATAATAAAGTAATAATAATAATTAGTATTATGATAATAAACAATAATAATAATAAATATTTATGGTAATAATAATAATAATATTACTTAGGATAATAATAATTATATTAATATTAATAATGATAATAAAAGTAATAATAATAACAATATTAATAATAATAATGATAATAATAGAGACAATAATAATAATAATAGTTTTAACAATAATTATTATTTTATTAATATTAATAAGTTTTTTTGTGTAGTGATTATAGGTTCTTTGTATCTTTATAAGACCTGAGTTCGATTTTCTATTACTATGGTTAATAACATTAATAAAAATCGTGATAATAATAACATAAATAAAATAATAATAATAATTTTATTAATAAAAATAATATTTGTGATATTTATCAACGAATTTAGTATTCCATTGTTAAATTTATCAAGAAGCATCTTATAGATAAATTTTTAGTTATTATAATTCTATCGGTAATTTCTATTTACTGGTGATTTTTGGTATTATTGATTGGTTTTGGTCCTCATAAAATCTAAAATTTCTTGTGGTGAATTTTCTCACAAAATTGAACTTAATCGAACAAGTGTTAATCAACTTCAACTGAATCTTATTAATAAACCAAGTATATTGATATATTTAGTATCTCACTTCATTCCAAGTCTTTACTCAATGATGTTTATCTTCTAACTCTTAACTTAGGATAAAAGAAATTTATTAAAACTTATCAAATTAGCCAACAACTCTAATTAAAAAAAAAACAAATGATTTCTCAACCAACATTAAAAAACAATTTCTTTTATTAATATTAGAATCCAGAAAGATCAACAGTAAAGCATGAATTGTTACATAGGACTAAAGAATAAAAGTTTATTACACAACCTCAAAATTCAATATGAAATCACACAATAATCAATCAAAGAGTGTTTAGCCATCCAAAGGAATCAAAATGAATGTATTAAAATAAAGAAAGAAGAAAACAGAAATGCTCTCTTTTACTCTATTTTTCGAATGTCACAGTAAAACTTCATTTCTTCGCTTTGAATCTTGTATCTTTTTATAGGTTTCTTTCCTCTAAGGATATTAGAATTATATTATAATTTAGATTTTATTCACAATTTTTCAATTTCTAACAGAATTTTTGAATTTTGTTTCCAAGTTAATCACGAATTCTATTTCTTCGTATCTTTGTAGTTAATTTGCTTCCAAATCCTTGAGTGCATGACTAAGCTCATAGATAACAGAGAAGTCAACTGCTCACCTAAATAGGAATTTAATTGTAATTGAAAAAGGGAGTTGGTGCTGGAATATGCAAGAGATGTGCAATTTGTAGCCACTAGGATTGGGTTTCACTTTATAACTTACTCATTATGAGTAGTTAATCCTAAATTAGGTTTGATAATTCTACCACTCTTATTCAATTTCTTCTATATATATATATATATAATTATTGAGTGTTGCACTTTAATGTTTTACAGTAGATAAATCTTTGTATTGTTGTAGGTTGAAATATGTGTGAACTTCTTTACATTAGAAAAATCTCTGTAATGATGTCAAACATGTTTTCACTTGATTGAGTTTTATTGCTAATGCTTGTATTACATACCTTTGCTGCTAATAGATGATCTTAGGGATTTCATTATTATATCCTACTCACTATGAGTAATTGTCAACACCCAATTTCGTCCGGGTAAACTTTAGTTTAAATGTGTTCTGAAAAAAAAAAGGTTTTATTCTCATTATTTATCTTTAAAAAAAACAAAACAAAAAAAACTAAATAACAAACAATATGTAAAATAAAAAAGATTTTGGAAGTGAAGAGGCATGGGGTTTCTTCGGAAGTAAAAAAACATGGATTTCTTGGGAAATGGAGAGTCTCTTGGGAGATGAAGAGATAGGAGTCTCTTGTGGAGATATAGAGAACAAAAAAAAAGAGAAGAGGAGAGGGAAATCCTAAACCTTCATCATCCTCACCACTGAACCACCTTCACAACCACAGAAAAAACACAAACTCTTCCCATGACACCTTCTTCCAATAGTCATCATCAACCTCTACCATGAAACCACCTCCAAGTAACCTTTGAAACTGCACAACCAACCACTCACCCAAGGTTTTGCACCAAAAGGCACCTTCTCCTCCTTGTTTTTCGCCTAAACCCCTTCCAATAACCTCTAAGAAGCCTCCAAAACAATCGGAACAACCCATAACAATTTGAAAAAACTTAGAGAAGCTCTCGTCGGAAAATCGGGCTTCGCCGGAGCTCCGCCACCAAACTCGGGTTTCCTGCCTCCATTAGGTGCGTCTCTTTCTCTCCATCTCATACCCACCATTTTTATAGCTTGAAAACACCTTGAAACCTCCATTTGAGCCTCGCCGGAGGCTCCCCGATGCAAGTCCCATTGAGGAAGATGACCGACGAGCCTTGCGAGCTCATTTTCTCCCACCACAAACCTCCTTTCTCCTCCATTCCACCTTCTTTGAGACGAGAATGAGGAGGGGAACATTCACCACCCCATGGCGCGGCGTTTGTCATCGCCGGAGACTCGTCGGAAAACCAGTCCAGCGAGCTCAGTGTTCAAGTAGCCAACTTTGAGAGTAAATTTCAAGAGATCTAGGAACCTTTAGGAGAAGCTGGGGGTTGCATTAGAAAGTTGGGTTTACCCTCTTTCCAGTGGTATGACATAGGTGCATTTATGATGTCATTTGAACCATTAATTTTGACCCCAAAGTTGGGTCCCAAACTGATTTTAGAAGACCAAATTTTGACTAAGTTAAAAATTCAGATTCATCAAACACACCAACTTTGGAGAATTCGTTCTCCTAATCCTTGAAGTTGATAGGGGTGTATAGGTAACCAATGGAAAGCCTTTAGACTTATCTTTAATTTGACACCAAGTTTGCTCATTTCCATCGCCATTTGACCATCCAAATTTGGCCTCAAATTTGCCCTCTCACAACTTTTTACCCATCAAACCCTAAAGCTTTCTAAATCTCAAAAACCTAGTCTTGTTCTTGATGCTAACCTGATCTAAAAGGACTCTCTAGAGGCACATACGCTGCCCAAAGGGGCGTCTCTAGTTTGGGTCAGGGTTCGCATCTCCAGTTTAATATTCTTGCTTATTAAAAACAAATGTGTCTTATTTAAATAAATTTTCAATTAAATTCTTAAATAAGCGTTCACGTTATACGAGATTTAATTCGAAATATTTTAATTTCATTTGGAATATAAAAGAGTCGTATGCGTCAAGCGATATCCAAATGAAGTTTAACTTTCAAAAACGCTAAATGTTCCAAAAATATAAAAAAAATATCAAATTTTCAAAAATATAAAAAAATATAAAACTTTCAAAAAAATAAATAATATCAAACATTTCAAACAAATCATTTTCTAGAAAGAATTACGTAACCCTGATTCTCTATCCCTGATAGAGATACGTAGGAGCAAGGTCAAACCTTGTCGGGCCCCAAAAACTGAAAATAAAATATTTTGTTTGTTTTATCTTAATCTCTGTTTCTTTCTCGAAAAAATAAATGTTTTAAAAAAATCACACTCGATTTATTTATTTAATTAAAGGTATCGTTTTAAGACGGGCGTTATGGGGGTGTTAATACCTTCCCCACACGTAATCGACTCCGGATCTAGATTCGATTTTGCAAACTAGCCTTATCCTCATTTTTTAGTTTTTCCATAGTTTTTCATAAAAACTATGATGGTGACTCCATTGTTTTATTAATTAATAATTTTTCGGATCGCCGTGTCCCGTCGTGATCCTGGTTGCGACAGTAGTTAATCGTAAATTATGATTTGATAATTCTATAACTCTTTTGTAATTTCTTCTTTATATAAGTAATTATTAAGTTTTGTGTTTTAATATTGTAGAATAGATAAATCTTTGTATAGATGCAAATTGAGTTCTGTATGAACTTCTTTAGTCTCTGTAGTGATCTCAAACCTACTTTCACCTGGTTGAGTTTTATTGCTAAGGCTTGTATTGTAGACCTTTGCTACTAATACATGATATCAGGGGTTGAATGGTATTAGGAAATACATTTAACTTTCATAATAAACTCAATCAACCATAGAAGTACAATTGTGAGTAATAGAGTGCAATCTTTGGCAACAATATCTTAGTAAGTTGATCTTAATGCAAAAAGAGAATCTCATCAAGTCAAAGAATTGATTGATTATTCTTCAATCCCTAGGTAACCATGATAAAAGAATTAACTTGGTTGAACAATAAGAACAAAAGAACAATTATAAATTGAATATGTGAATAGGAAATGCAAAATTGTTTTAAGTTTTATTTGATCTTAATGTTAGATCTCAATATAACACCAACACTTGCATTTGTTTATCTATTCTATCATTCTTGTTTATTTACAATTTTAATGTGGAATTTTTATTCTTGTATATCTAATATCATTGAAAAAAAAAACATCAACTATCTCAAGAATTTCTAATCCCTGAACATTCAACAATCCCATTTTCAACTATATTAAAATTGACTCGATCCACTTGTCCAGATACACATCACTACTATCATACAAAGAATCCAAAAATAAAGAAGACAAGAAAGGTTTAAAAGTAAAACATAACTAAGTTAAGCAAAGTGAAAAGGATGATCAAAGAAGGATGCAAATAAAGAAAAACTTAAAACTTGAATCAAATTATAGAAGAAACATAAAAGCAAAAGCCTTATAAAATAAGGACTTTGATATGTTTTGCATAGAACGATATACCCTTTCCAAAGCATCACTCCTTATGTTAATATGTTGAGTAAAACAAAATATTTGTTGCACAAATATCGTAATATTTTGAAAGATTCAAAACCCTTCATTAATGACTACTAAAAATATATCCATCCTCCTAAAAGATAACTAATTATCCATCTAATATTTAAGTAAGAGTTGTGTACCTAATCACCTCTATAACAAAAAGAGTGTCAATGTTAACCTTGATTCAATTTTCAACGTTAGAGTTAAATCACATCATAAACTCAAAAAACAAGATTTCACTATTTCCTAACGTATCGTCCAAGTAGCTTCCATCTCATTGGAAGAACCATTAATAAAACATTTTTCGTCGAAAAAAAGTTTAAACAAATAGAACCAAATAGTTTAGGACAAAATCAGTGGTTTATTCAATATAATCCGGTCAGTTTACCATTTTAAATTTAATTATTTTAAAACAAATTAAGTCAAACGTGCAAGTACTTACATTTTTCTATGCGTATAAAAGTTATAAAGTGGATTTTTTTATTATCGCATTAAGTATTCTATTATTTTTGTTACGTGAAGACGCAAGAGTGCTGGGGTAAAACAATTGAAGTCACGTGAATGCTGTTGAATAATGTTTTTCAGGACACGACAGACATTACAATTCGCAACGGTTACTTTGCGTGTCGTTGTGAGTGTTTCTCTCTCTTCCTTTTTGCCATACCCAACATCAAAAGCTTCCAAATTGGTGTTAGAGGAAAAGAAAAACACACACCCATTGTGTTTTTGCAATGGAATCTCAAAGAAAACCAGTGAAAGAGAAAGCACAAGAAGAAGAGGAAGAGGAACAGGAACAGGCAGTGGTGTTGAAAACTACAAAAGTGGTGGAGTATTTGGTGCCAAAGATGTCGATTGAGCTTCTGTGCAAGTTTCCAGATAACTCTGCTTATGACTTTGACTACTCTCAGAGCACAATATGGTCCCCTTTGCTTCCCGCACCCTGCACTCCAATGGATTTGGATCTCATAACTCCAAAGAAGCTTTCCTATGAGATGGGTTTGGGAGCAAGGTGCAGTGTCAAGAAGGTGGGTTCTAAGCTTAGAAACAAGTTCAATCTCAACCTTCATTTCATCAACAAACATGGCAAGAGCAAGAGCAAGAACAAGAAGCTGTCTTCTGATTTCTCACCAACACCCTTCAAAGGTTCTTGCAACCCCATCATGAACAAGGTGATTTTTGTTTCTGAGTGCCATTTAGATTTTGCTTTCTGATCTGTGAAGGTTGAGAGACATTTTGGAAATTTGAATATAGGCATTGTTTTCATGGACTCAGTTTGTGATAGGAAACACTGCTAAATACAACAAAGGGAAAAAAATAGTAAAGTATGATGAATTGAGTGAGAAAATTACAGCATAATGTGTGAGTGTGATACTCAATTGAATCATAGATCTTAGTTGTAGTTAACAACTAGCCAACTAACTGTTTTTATTTTTTGACAAATTATAAGCTTGAACTGATTATTTTATCTGGGATTTGGCAATTTTATTTTCTGTGTAATGTTTTGTGGAAGTTGAATTTTTTTTTTTCCTTTATGTAGAGAAATCTGAAATTCTGAATACACCTGTGAAAAAGTTATATAATTACCTTTAAAAACTTTATGTTGAAATTATTTTCCATATACTTGTTCACTCTACAACTGTTGAGATTGTTTGGGCATGAAAGGGGCAAAATGTTGAATGTTATTTATGTATTGGAAATAATTTGGGTTTTTGGTTTGATCCAGGGATGGGCAAGAGCACTGAAAGCTGCTTCTAAACAGTTCAAGAAATGGAAGACAAAGAGAGACCCCATTGCCCATGTCATGCTACCCAACCCAGATGATGTTTTTTAAATATCTGCCTAATGGGTGATGTTTTTACTTTTTTTTTTTAATTGTGCATTAGTTTAAGTATTTTTAATTCTTGTTGTTCATTTATTTATTCAATTTAATGTATACATTAAGGAAAGTTTAGTGAAGTCTTTCAGCTTTTAAAAACCCAATAATAGGACCAATTAACATTCCTAAAATGATTGACCAATGAATATTAAAGGTTTTAATATTTTGAGTTCCTAAAAGCTCATCTCTCTGAGTATATAAAAAAAAAAGTATTACCACGATGAATCCAAGGTGCTTACAAATGGATTTCTCCATTTTTATTTCTTGAAGAATCACATCATAGAAATGAAAGTGGTCAAAGTGTAGATGTCATTACTCATTCCCGTTTCCCTAACAATCTTCGATAAGCATGGAAATCTGCCTTCACACTTTTCTTGATTAAAGAACTGAAACTTGTTTTAAAAAATATTCATTTAGTTTACTGTTAGAACTTCTCATCTTTTTCATCACATAAGTATTAAGTATTTCATAGTATTTTGAAGGCTTAGAAAGTTTTCTAATTATGTTTCAAAAATAGGATATGTTCCAAGCATTTCTCTTGTCAGTGTAGTTACATTGTAACGAGCTCTATACAAAAATAGTTTACGTTATGCAGGCCCATTCCTCTGCTCTCTCCAGAAAAAGCAATAGCAGTAGAAAATAATAATCTATCTCTTAATTTGTTTGGCAATCATAACAAAGGATTTAATTAAATCTCCTCTTCCTTGATATACATAAGTTATTCCTTACACCAATACAAAAATGGGTGTGCAGTGAAATACATAATTTATGTTTTAATTGACAGATCTTTGAGCTGCTGAGGATCCACCTCAGAAGGTGATTTGGTTAGGGCACACTGTGCAGTGGTTGTTTTTGGAAAAGCAATCACATCTCTGATGGAATTAGCACCCGCCAACAGCATAACCAATCTGTCCAACCCATAGGCTATGCCTCCTACACAACAATTATTAATCAAATATACAATTCTTGATTTTATGAAGAATTATTATTATTAACCATTACTTCAAAAAAGCTAAAGGAAAACTGCATTTTCATAGATGGATGATGTTAAACAGTTTCTCCCAGGAAAAAATGGAATCAACATACCATGTGGTGGAGCCCCCATGTCAAGTGCTTCAAGTAGATAACCAAACTTTGCTTCAGCCTGAAAGAAATTACAATGCACAATTCATGTTGAGAATACTAAAATGTCTTTTCTACGGTATATATAAATAAGCCTTCAGCCGCTATTTCCAGAATGAAAGAACTGATATATTGTTATTATTTCAGATTAACGACGGTCCACTAACCTGCTCCATTGAGATGCCAACAATCTCCAAAACCTTTTGTTGTATATCACGTTTATAAATTCTAAGACTTCCCCCTCCAATCTGACAAAAAATAGGCACAAACTGATACTGTTACTAATACAGATTTCATTGGTCAAATCTGTTCACAGAGAGAGGAAAGTACAGAAATGAATCTCAGTTACCTCCACCCCATTGTAAACCATGTCATAAGCCAAAGCACGAGCGGATGCAAGGTCATCCATGTCTTCAGGATTCGGTGCAGTGAAAGGATGGTGAAGAGCCTGCATTAAACCATAATAATTACAAGAATAACACCAAAAAACAGAAATGATTACCTATTGCACATTTTATCATGTGATTCATGAAACATACTGTTTCCTAAGTACACTAACTAATACTGTTTTGAAAACCTTCCAAACAGAAGAATTGAATAATATTCAGGGCTTGATGAGAATTGATGCTATTAAATGAACAGACCTCGAGCCTCTGCTCTGGATCATTCCACTCAAACATTGGAAAATCAGTTATCCACAAAATTGAATGCCTGCCCTGAAAACTCAAACAAAATAATATTAGAAAAAGAAATAGCTGAGAAAGAGCTCCTTTTTTTCTCTAGAGAACAACCACTAACTTACATGGTCAATCAAACCTAGGTCATGGGCTACATAAACTCTTAGACGGTCTAAAGTTTTATTTACAGAGGCATGATGACCCACTGCAAAAAGAATGAGGTCACTTGGTCCTGCAGAGCATCGCCTTAACAAATTCTCTCTAATTGTAGGATCCATACTTGATACTAAAGCAGAAATTCCCTCCGTGTTCCCTAAAATCAAAGGTTTACAACACAGAAATGGAATATAATAAATATCTCTCAAAAACATAAAAATAAATTATTAATAGCAAATTTATCCTTTACCATCATCCAAGACCTTAAGAAAGGGTAAACCCTTTGCACCAGATTTGAGTGCTTCATTGTAAATATCACCCTTCTTAAGAGCTGAATTTGAGTATTTTTTTGAACCAGAAGGTACAGATAACACTTTGATAACTCCCCCACTTTCTAAGGAATCAGAAAAAACCTTGAAGGAAGAACCTGAGAAAATGTCTGATACCTGCAGGACCGGAAAAATTATATTACATACACAAGATTCCTTAAGAAGCAAATATCTAGTGCATACAAAGATACAACAATTATCAAATCAAAGAGACAAAAAGAGAGTATTGTCAACAAACAACTAACATACACAAGAAACTACAGAAGTGCTATGGAGGAGGAGAAAGAAAGATCATACATCTTTTAACTCAAGATCAAATCTGGTATCTGGCCTGTCTGAACCATATCTACTCATTGCTTCAGCATATGTAAGCCTGGGAAAAGGATTTGGTAACTCAACCCCCTTAATTTCAAAGAAAACCTGCAACAAATGTTCCCTATTTACACTTAGCACATTGATTGGCAAATGAGAGAAAATGGAAAGAAAGAAAATGAAGAAAAGAGAAAATAATGAAATTCGTGATGTTGTTTGGCTTGCAAGAAAAAGTGGAGAAAGAAAATGGTAATTGTCATTTTTGTTGTTTGTTCTAAGAGAAATAAGAGAATGATGAAAACTATAATTTGACAAATGACATCAGAGCTACTTTTCCTGCAACTTTACTACTGCTGGTAGAAAAAAAAAATCAGAAAATCAATTGTTAAATTTAAAAATCGATCATCATACCATCTATATTAAATTTACTACTGATATAATCAAATTTTGAATGTAAGACTTCCGATCGTATCGCGTACACCAACAAAAAGGGTTACTATGATGTTAGCTAAATAATAAATTATGAATGTCAATCAAAGACTTGAGCTTATGTGACTCACTCCATCACTCAAACTTCATTTGAGTAATCCAGCACATCACTACGAACTTTAAGATGCTGGTTTAATTAGGAAAATTCCTATATTCACAGCTTCCAGAGTTTTGTTTGTTTGGTACAGAGAAGAAAATTTTTGAGCCGGGACTCACCCTTAGAATTTATTTTCTTTCAATTTTCTACGATAAACCAAATAAGCTAAAATGAGCTCTTCGTAGTCTCTTTCGTTTTGTTCAAATCAAATAGTATGCAAGTAATAACTATATATTCTAATATTGGTGATGAACAACTTTTAAATAGACAACACATTTTCTTCCCAAACAATCTGCCAATTGGCACACTCTTCCATGAAATTATCCTCAATTACTTACCAATTAGCAATTTGATCCAAAATTTAGCCATCTTTATGTAAAACCACATACATAAAATATCTGTATCCACAAAGTTTAGCTTAAAAAACTAATGTCACCCAGTACTAGAAGGTTCCTTGCCATACAAATGTACAAGAAAGGGTCATTCAACAGCCTTACCCTCGCATAATCAAAGAGGTTGTTTTGGATTCAAACCCATCACCAAGTGATCATCAAGGTACAACTTAACCACCGCGATAGTGTTTGGCTTTAAAAAGTCGGCTTACTAAAGCAGAATTTTAGTTTGAGAAATAAAAGAAGCTCTTAAGAGGATGGGTAATGATAAAGTAGTTGTCATTGATAATATTCCTATTGAAGTTTGGAGATATATTGAAGAACAAGGTATCATTTCACAAGCAAAGCTATTTGATGAGATTTTTAGATCAACGAACAAAGTTGTTTTTTTCCACAATAATTTGTCTTTAGTAAAGGAATCCCTTCTACTCATATACCTTATTGATTTGTTCCAAATTTCCACCTCAAATCACAATATACTTCCAAGTTTAAAAATAATGAATAAAATGCATTTTATAAGGCATTGTTACAGTCTCATTACTAATAGTATAACCTAACCTTTCTAATCAATTCTTCATTAAGCGCCAACATATCCTCGAAAGGAGTAAAGGCCATTTCCATATCTAGCTGTGTGAACTCAGGTTGTCTATCAGCTCTTAAATCTTCATCACGAAAACATCTGCCAAACATAAATTGCATTTTATCCAAACAGAAAAGCCACTTGCATGATGATAGTTGCTTCAATTTTACATCTGGTATGGCATACAGAAACAAGCATTATATATTCTTAGTTTATGATAGTGACTTGAACAAATGCTTACTTTTATAGTGAAAAAGAACTATATGTGGGACAATAACATATGCTCATAAAAGTGCCAAACACAAGAAAAACATATTACCTTGCAACCTGATAATATTTATCAAAACCAGCTACCATTAGCATTTGCTTAAATAGCTGAGGACTTTGTGGCAAGGCATAGAATGTTCCTGGCTTCATAATTCATGTGATAGTGAATCAACAAAACAATATCAAGTGGTTCACCAAAAATAGATAAAAGGACTTGTATTGATTTCCAATTACTCTTAACAATGTTTTGCTCATCAATGATGTTACTCCAATAAAATAAAAATATGGAGTAGCATAATGCAGACAAATAGGCAATACAGCTATTGTTTGAGAACTTTTAATCATTTTTTTCGCTGCCATAACATAAAGACTTAATTGCAAGGACAAGAGTACATATATCTATTGTACTGACAGGACAGGACCAATATTTTTAAGTTCCAAACTGAACTACCAATATTTTTAGAGAAATCTAATGCTAGATTGTCCAATGGTTCGATATATATTGAATAAAATTCACGATCATAAACATGAGCAACAAACAAAAACTGAAACTAATAATATCATGCATGAGTTGAAAAGATATAAATACCTGGATTCTTGATGGAACTAAATAATCCCGGGCACCTTCTGGAGTGGATCTTGACAGTATTGGAGTTTCAATCTATCTTGTGACCAAAAAAAGTAAGACCAACACAGAATATCAAACACCAAACCGCATAGAACAGTGGAGGCCGAGAAATACAATTACAAGAGAGAAAATAACTTAAGTGATGACATAAGATAGTACCTCCACAAAACCATGAACATCTTCTAAATATCTTCGAATGAGTTTAACCACTTTATGCCGCAGCAGTATGTTGAAATTCATTTGTTGCCGCCTCAGGTCAAGACATCGATACCTGCAAAAAGATTTATAAGCAATAGATCTCCCATATAGATATACATGAAACAATATGAATAGGTATAATGAAAGAAATTTGGATAGTTCAACCACTAAATTCTCTCATTTCTACAAAAGCTAAAGATAAATCAAATATTTGATAACTAAATAAATGACTTTCTAGCATGCAAATATAGACCATAAAACTAATAGCAACATTCCTTAAAGACCTAAAATTCCATAAAAGTTAATGCATCAACCTTGTGACTCGTGAAATTAAAGAATAAAAGTTATTTTCCATAAGATTGCAAGTAAAATAGTAAGATATATAATCATTACCAAACTCAACAAGAAACCAACCAACGTAAATACATACAAAGAAGCAATTGTGAGTATCATGTAACCTCAAACGGATTTCTTCTTTAAGAGAGTCTTTTGCATCATCTGCATTAGTAACCAAGAACGGTAACTTTGAATTTACAGAATTTAGCACTTGAAGTCTACTTGCAGCAACCTGATAACATATAAAAAGAAAAAACTGGTTGATCATATAAATAAATAAAACATTCTAAAAAAAAGATCTTCAGAGTCCAGAAACCAATCACTTGAGTACAAAGCATTTATTCACAGAATAACAAGCAAGGAACATGGAGAAATGTTGGAGAAAATAAATAAATAAAGGGCTTTCATATACCCTTTATTAATTCAATACCAAAATGAAATTACCCTTATTGATGATATATACCTCGATGGAACCTGTTATCATCTTCTTGTTGATTGACTCCTTTGGCCTAGACCTGACAACACCGTCAATGGCAACCACGTACTCAAGCCTCAGGTCATTGATAGCAGAATGAGCATCTGGAAATTCATCTGGAAGGGTTGTAACCTGAAATTGAAGCTTATTTAGAATAAACACCAAGCACACTTACAAACAACAGTAAAGTAGTAAATGCATAACAGAAAATCACAAAAGTAGTATTGGTAATGCAAAAGCTTTTTCCAAATGAATGAGGCTAAGTAAACATTCAGGTGCCAATAATACTCAGAAGAAAACTTGATTAAGAAAAACAACTAGTTGCAACAGGCAAGTACCTGAACAATTCCAGTGTGATCTCTGAGATTAAGAAACGTGAGGCCACCATGGACCCTGTGAAGGGCAACCCACCCACAAAGCTGGACCCTTTTTCCCACATCATTTGAAGACAATTCACCACACAATGCAGTCCTGTTGATCCACTGAAGGGGTTCAGTGAGGGCCAAAGGTGGTTTAGCATTGGAAGTGAGTATTTCGGAAGCAGAAGGAAGTGGTTGTGTTGAAGGGGTTGTGGAGGCAGAAACGGAAATCACTGTTCTGGTTCTGGAAAGTGGCAATGTAACTGTCTTGGAAATTCTGCATAGAAACATGAAAGATGGTCTGGTGCGGGAGGTCATCAAAGGCAGAGCTTTAAGGAACAGAGACATGGTTGTCGTTTTTGTGTTTTTTCGAAAATATAAATTAGATAATGGATACCCAGTACCGAATTATTCTTAAGAACCCATTGAATGTTCAGAATTCAAACAAAAGATTCGGGCTTTGTAGAGGAAACAAAACAGATTGGAAAAACAAAATTAAAAATCGTGAATTCTTAAGAGTAATAATTGCTACAACAGAAAACAATGGATAACTGCCGTGTATCCATTACCAGAAGACGAAGAAGAAAAAAATAGAAGAAAGATGAAGCAAGGTAGAACACAACTAGAGCAAGAAGTAGCAAGGTGCTATGAGAGGGAGATAACAGATGAGAGATTCTTTCACCTAAACAACACAGTTTCAGGGATCGAGATTGGGCTAGTATGTAATAGGGCAATTGCTTCCTGCACCCCACATTTGCTTCCTGCAACCATGCGTTTTTCATAAGGTTACGAAAAACGTTTTTTATTTTGAATTACGGAAATCATTTTACAGAGAAGGGTTGTGTAAAGAAGTGATTACGATAAACGTTTTCGTATAAGAGAAAGTGACTTATAGAAAAGTTTCTTTTGGAAATAAGAAAGTTAGCTTCCGGTTTTGGAAAAGCTTATGAAAATGTGTTTCGAAAAATATTTTCTCAAAAGAACTAAAATTTTGAAAAAAAAAATTAATTTGTAGAAAACGTTTTTCAAATTTCTTCTGAAAAACGATTTTCAGAATTGAAAAAAAAAAAGTAACAAGTATTGCTGTGATGAGAAAGGACAAAAACGTAAATGATCATGAAAAATTTTGCATGTACTTTTTATCTTTTCTTTACTCCAATTCTTTTACATTTTTGCTTTTTAAACTTCTTGTCATGTACTTTTAAATTCATTTATATTTTAATTGTTATTTTAAATTTCAAATTATTGTTTTAATTGCTTTTACGGTTATGCATTGTTTTCATAATCATTTTAACCGCGTCTAACGCATGCTTAGAAAACAACTTTTGGCTTACAAAGAAAAAACAATGACTTCTGAATTCTGCTTTTTCTAGTTATTTTCGTTCGTTAACTTCTTTTGTCCATTTTGTTCAAGATTTCACCAATTTTCTTTACTTCTTCAAAGACTGTTCCTTGAAGCGGCAGTAAGTGACGTCAAGAAATGGGTCGCTGCCGTGCGGCGTCGGCGCCGGCGTCGGGCCCCGCCGACGATGACCCCAACCACAGGTTGCTTTCCTTTTCAATTACTAGGGAAATTATTTACAAAGACAGGGTTTACAATGTGGTGTTATGGAACGTGCTTTTCAACTCTCTTTAGTGCCTTTTTTCTTTTGTTTCAATTTTGACGTGTGGAATTTTTTACTGTGGATTTAGTCAACCGTTAAGTTACGATGCTCAACTTAAAATAATTGAGGGTTTCGAGTTTTTCGAAGACTTGATTCACTGTACTTAGAAGGTGTCATTTTATGTGTTCTAAGAATATAAACAGTGTATTGTTTAATTGGTGATGAAGAGGATTTGGGTGTACAGGGATCAGGGTTTGAGTTTGGTGACTACATACAATCTTTATTCAACAAAAGAGATTTTTCTCTGTTCTGTGTGTGACTCAGGCCTCTACTTCTCTATAATACGGAAAATGTTAAATTTTGGGCTTACATTTTGTTGCCAAGAAAATTCAATTAATGTGTTAAGAGGTTCTTCTATACTTGCAGGTAAAAACATTTTTGTGGTAAAATACATTGCCAAAAATATATTTAAAGAAGAGATTTAGGAGTACTTTGAAAATGTTGAGGAAATATGGATTTGTAGTGTGTTTTTTGTGCATCAGCTATGAGGCATACATGGGCGCAGGGTCAAGATTTTGAATGCAACGGAATCTTTAAAAGGTTTTGTCAATAAGATGGTTGTTTTCAGGCTTGAGATGGAAATGAGGAAAAAAGTAAAACATTGTCAGTTTTTTTGCTGACATAAAAGATAAATGTATTGTATACAATTTTTGGTACTAGAATGATTTTATTTCGTTGTAGATTTTTGTTTGTGGGCAGCCCATGGATACATTGAAACATGTACTAGAATGTTTGTGGGCAGATTTTTGGTACTAGAATGCTTCCTACTGGCTGCTATATTCTTTTGTTGTAATGCTGTTTCTTTCATTGCTTTATTTTTTAGATTGAAGAAGAAAAAGGCTCTAAGCGCAGAAAATTCAGACACTTCACCTACAGGTGATTTTGTTATTATCACATCACATGGCTGCCCTCCTTTCCGAAAGGTCCATTAGCATATTCCTTAACACTTTTTTCTAAATGTGGTAGGCCAAGGAATAGCTAATAGCAAGGTATCTCTTTATCACTGCAATTATTGTAACAAAGATATTTCGGGGAGGATTCGCATCAAGTGTGCTGTGTGTCAAGATTTTGACCTCTGCATAGAGTGCTTCTCTGTTGGTGCTGAGGTGACACCCCACAAATGCAATCATCCATATCGGATTATGGTAAATCTTCTACACATTATTCCTTTTCATATTTATTGTACTACTGTCATAGAATTTGCATAATCATATTTTTCTCTAAGATGTTGGCTGTGTATTGTAAAATTAGAGAAAGAACTAAAGACTAAAGAGTTCTTTTGTCATAGATTTTCTGAATCTCTCAACAGATATTTATGTTACAGAGATTAGAAGCAGTTATGTCAACTGCTAGTAACAGAGTTGACAGATATCATATCAGAAAAGTCAAGTATAGTACTGAAATGACTGCTATGTTAACAAACTGCAGCTGACATAACTAACTACAGCTGGCAGAGACTAATCTATTTCTAACAACAGAAGCTATATCACTTAAGCTAATGTACAATCAATTATACTCTATTTTTTTTTTCAAAGGCTAAAGAGTTTTTTTGTTGTTTATTTTCTGAATCTCTATATTGTATATGCTAACTGCTCGTAACAGAATTAACAGTTATTTTAACTCCTTGTAAAAGTTATGCATTGACTAATCCATTGGCTTACTACAAGTTAAAACAGTTTGGATGGTGAATTTTACAATTTCAAGGAAATAAAAGTACATTAAATTTGAATTTTTTTCAATTTAAATTATTTCATTTTCAAATGCTTTGCCTGAATAAGACAATTCAAATCTAGATTTTTAATTTTTTTATTTGATAGAGTATTTTAATTACCATCAAATACAAAAAAATATTTAATAATTAAAACAATATTAGTTGTTGATGTTTTTTAGGCGATGTTGGTTGGGACTATTTTTTCGCCCAAGTATGTCAAGATTTTTTTACCTAATGTTGACAAGGTTTTTTTTATTGATATTGACTAAGGTTAAATTTAGTTGGGTACTATTATTTCTGCTAACATCAGTTAGAGTTATATTTTTAATGTCATTGGTTGGATTTATTTTGGCGACCTTTTTGACTGATGTAGGCTGAAATATTCTTAGTCGACTTGAAAAAAAAAATTCTAACTAACTTTTGACAAATGACGTTGATGGAAAAAAAAATCCCTGTAGACATTGACCAATAAGTAAATTGGCCCCACATTGGTAGAAGAACATCACAATAACTAATATTGTTCGGAAATAATCTTGCCAATGTTGGCTGAGGAAACAATAATTAACATCAGTCAAGAAATAACCTCCATCTGTGTTAACCAAAGACATAACTTCTATCAATGTTGGTAAAAAAATCCTTGTTTTGAAATCAACTGAAAATAACCTTAGTTGAAGTCAACAATAAAAATTTGTCTTTGACCAATCGAGAAACACCTCTGATTTTGACCAATAAAACTCTGACTAACATTGGTTGAGAACATTGTCTTACATTGTCAAAGAAAAAACCTAGTGATGTCACCGGAATTAACCATGGTTGACTTTGGTAGTGAAGAAACCCCGTCAACAAACTGATGTCGAGCTAACAATGTCTTAGTCGAGGTTGAGCCAACAAATCCCAATTGAGGCCAAACTAAGGAGAGAGTATGAAACTTTCAAATTCTTACTTTTTAAGTGGATTTTGAAATTTTGTAATTTTAAGTAGTCAAAAATATACTCTAAATTCTCCATTACACACATTATTAAGCAAATATTCAATCACATAGACTCTTATGAACGATTAATAAAGGCCTCTTCCTTCTGTATGGTGCTTGCCTTTCCTTATAATAAAATTTTCTTTCATCAAAAGAAAGGTAGTAGTTTGTTGAATAACTACTTAATCAGGGACATTATTGCATAATGATGATAGCAACTTTTATTTGTAAATATTTGCATTATTGCATAAATGATGATAGCAATTGTTTTCCTTTGAAATATTTTTCTGGATGCACATGATCTTTCTTTGCTTTTTCTTCACTTTATGGTCTTCGCCAGAAGATAAAAACTGAATGAGAGTTCTCAGCTTTCTTGACACGCATGCTGTCATAATAATATTCTTGTGATAAAAGTAATAAAAATTCCTTGTGTATGAAGGTTCCAACATATGTGCATCCATGTTCGTGGTTAATATATTAATGTATTAGTTTAAGTTTTAAAGCGTTTTCTTTTTGGTACAGGATAATCTATCTTTTCCGCTTATATGTCCAGATTGGAATGCAGATGAAGAGATGTTACTTCTAGAGGTATGAGATTTGAGTACGGGGAAAACTCCTGCTTTCTTTTTTCTTTTGCTATAAGTTAAATATTGTATCCTAAACCATTTTTGTCTCTTTATCTTACTTATCACTTATTAACTAAAATTGTGTTTCTAAACGAATTTTTCTCATAGGCTATTGAGATGTATGGATTTGGGAATTGGAATGAAGTTGCAGAATATGTTGGAACAAAAAGCAAATCTCAATGTATTGACCACTATAATGCTGTATATATGAATTCACCATGTTTTCCTCTCCCCGTAAGACAAGACAATTTGAGAACTATGTCATTAATATTATAAATTCAAACATCATTTGAACGCATAGTGTAATTGTTCATATGCACACCCAGGATTTGTCTCATGTTATGGGAAAGAGCAGAGACGAACTCTTTGCCATGGTTAAGGGACATGAAGCCAGAAAAGGTTTGTTTCTCAATAACTAAAAATCATAACTTTAGGAGATTTTGCATGCAAGACTTGATTAGTTTGTTTCATTCCATGAATTTACGTGCATAGTATGTAACCAACTAGTCGAATTGATAAGATTTAGGAAGTCATAGATATAATATATAATATACTGGAGATATTGAGAAGAAAAGTTTGAGTTGCTTGCTTTGGCACTCAAGTATACATATACATATATATATATATATATATATGTATGTATGTATGCATGTATGTGTGTAGAAAGGAGTAATGAGTACATTGATAGAAAAGAAAACAAAGCAAACTGTGTGTAGAGATGGCAACATGCTACAATTCATAATAGGGGAGAAGACAAAAACATTTTACAATTACAAGCAGTAGATATAATATATTATCTAAAATTTTAGTCTAACACTTTCCTTCAAGCTGGAGCAAGTTGATAATTTGAGTTGACAAATTTAGTTGAAATTTCCTTGGTCAAAATCTTCTCTCGAATGAAACAATATTCAATCTTTATGCGTTTTGTTCTTTCATAGAACACTTAGAGGTGATGTGAAGGGTTGTCACATTGTAACTTCATTTATTGAATATCACAAAATCTTAACTCTTGAAGAACTTGTTTAATCTATATGAATTCACTAGTGATTTTGGTCATAATTCTATTCTTTGCTTTTGCACTAGATTGTGCAACAACATTTTGTTTCTTACTCTTCCATGAGATAATACTACCTCCAATGGGTATACAATTCCTAGAAGTAGATCTCCTATTTATAGGGCACCTTGCCCAATCAACCTCACAATACCCAAAGATTTGGTATTTCCTTTATCCTCATATAATAGACGCTGGCCCATAGCTCTACCAATCATAGCATTCCGTTTATCAATATGGGGAGCTTGCATAAATTGACCAACAAACCTAAAGCAAAAGAAATGTCAGGTCTTGTGATTTTGATATTGAAGTTTTAGAAACATTAAAAGAAGTCACCTTCAAACAAAAGACCAAAGGAGAAGAGTGAAGATACCTGCTCATCGAGGACCGAAAAAAGATAACACCTAAACGCGAGTTTACTGGAAATAATTGGTAGAAAAGAAATTGATGGCGGCTGCTGGTGGTGGGCATCATTGGTGGCGGACAACGATGGCCAATGGCAGCAGGTGCTGATGGACGGCAGGTGACGGAAACAGAGACAGCAGATTGAGTTGTTTTGCTTCCAACTTGAGATATTGAGATGACGACTTTGAGTTGGTCACTTTGGTACCTAACTGTATATTATATATTATACACACATAGACGCATATTAAAAAGGGAGCAATGAGTACGCCACCAGAAAAGTAAGCAGAGCAACCTGTGTCGACAGGCTACAATTCATAATAGGCGAGAAGAGAACACTTTTTTATAATTACAACTTACAAGTACATATATATTATCTAAAGTTTAAATCTAACAAATATAACTATAATTACGAACATTTATTCTTTTGGAATCTTGTAAATACGTTAGAATCCTATAGATATAGTAACTGATGATATTAGGATCAATTAGATGATTCTGTATTTATATTATTAGCCTAAAATGGGATAATAAATACTATAATTAGGTTTTCTCTCCTATAAATTGACCAGCTCCGCTGAGATCTAAACACACGAAATTGATCATATGCCTTCTTGGTTCCTCTGATCTCAACATATGCAACTTGTTCCATGATTTTAGTCGGAAAGGATTTAGCATAAATAGGAGCAAGAGGAGGAACCTTTTGTGAGGGGAAACCTTCAAAAGAGAATTCTCTCTTGTTCTTTGTTGTAATGCCAATTCATTGCCAATTACATGTATTTGGTAATTTTTAGAAATAAAGTTCTTTTAGAAACATCCTAGCACTCGGGGAATCCACCCTTTAAAGCTAATAGTTGAGGAAGAGAATCAAATACTTAAATACTCCACTGAGCATATGATATATTCAATGTGGAACACAGGCACTCCCATAATACCCAAATCCCTATCATTGTTCTACATTTTAAGACCCATTACATGTTATATTCCTGCAGAATTTTCTCCAACTGCAGAGCTTATGCCGAAAGAAGAAGCTCGCTTCTCTGATGTAGAAAGGTACAATCTTTAACTGTGATTATTTGAATCAATCATTTATGAATCTGTTAATTCTTTGGCATAACATCTCAGCTATGAAGAAACAAAAAAGGCAGAAATCAATAATCAAGCAATCTCCAGCTTAACCTCAGGTACTATCATATACTGTGAGAAAAGTCTGTTTTTATCATTTTGTACTGAATTTTTTATTGGTATAATTTATATGCATGATATGGGTTCAGCATGTGGCAAATCTTACTCAAGTACAACTAAGAAGGCTTCCAACTTGAGCCAAAGTAATGATGAAGTCAAGGTTGAAGGTATGTTTTCAGAAGAATGCTGTGTGAAATACTGCCTCTTCATTTAGTGTTTTCAGTTACTATTTCTTTTGATATGTTTGTTTCTCTTAACAGAACATAAACATTGGCTACTTTAGAAATTTTGAGTGACTAGCTCTAAACCCCTATTTTGGACTTCATATTTTAAAAGTATTGTAGAGATCAATTTTCTTAAATGATTATTATTCTATAATTTGTGCATTGGGTGATAATTTTTTAGATCAACATAATCAGGAGTTTCTGGTTCTAGAATAATTTGAACATTATTTGAGGACTTGAGTTATTCTAGAACCGATTTGATGTTACCAAACTCTCACGAAATAGGAAAATATTTCACATTCCTACGTGTTTTGAGATTATTTCTCAACAAATTCAAACTTCACCAAATTATGGGACAATAAAATTTTATCCACCCACAACACTGCTTTGGGCTTGAAGGCTAAAGTTGTAAGCTATTGAATGCAGTGTTATCGATATTGATTAACGGAATATATCGGGAACCCTAGAAATCCTTTATAAAGTTATAACAGAAATCATAATGGGTTATAGCAGGATTTTTATTATTAAAATACAAGCATTGGAAATTGCATTTCCCCGTACATGAACATTTGTATTAAACATTAGGGAGTGTGAAGCTTCAATAAGATGTCTAGTTTTCCTCTTTGCAGTGCCATTTTGTCATGGTGTGTGGGTGGATTGGTGTAGAATACCTTGTGAGGATAAAAAAGAAGAAAACTCGATAGAAAAATATTCTTTAGCATTCACTCTAGAAAAAATTTAATTATTTTCCGACAGGGCTTGGTCCCAAAATATCTGAATGAATGGTAGAGAAAACTGAGTTACATATGTTTTCAATTTGTTTAGGAAATGATGACACAATATATTTTCCTAGTTGAGATGATTTGCATTCTAACACTTGAAGTGCTTAAGACTTGGAACTATTATCTTCAACTTGGCTACACTTGGATGACCCAAAACAAGCATGCAAAATCTTAGGAGTTGAGATAGCTAAACAGGACACATGTGGGCTTGTTTTAAGGTAATAAAGTCCTTGTGATTCCTGAGCTTCAATAATCAGACCCATATCGTGTTCTTGTATGATAAATGAATTAACATCAAAGGTATAAAACAATTTAAAGAGTGAGTTAGTTAGCTTAGATATATTAAGTTATAAGGACAATTTGAAATGTACAAGACAAAATTAAGATCTAAAGTAGATAACGGAACTTAATCAATTCCTCAAGATATAACTTTGGATCTATTGGCTACAGTAATAAAGTGGGGAGCTTTCTAGAGAAGAAATAAATAGAATGAAGAGCCATTGCCAAAAGTATGATCAAAGACAACTAAGTCAGGTATCCATGAACCTTGACATTTCACAAATTGAGAAATACAAGTTGTTGAAACACTTGGTACCAAAGAAGATTGATCTTAGTTGTTGAATTTTTAAGATTTAAGTCTCAAATATTGTTGGTACTTCTCATTAGAAAATTTAGACTCTCCTTTTTCATACTAAGACACTTGGGCTGCGTTGCCTGAGAAACCATGTAAGTTTTAGTAACTCTTGATCGTGACCCATTGTTTTATAGTACATGCATTGAGGATGTCCCCTTCGGCCATATATAACTCATCAAGCTTTTTATTTATATCCTCCAAGGAGTCCACTACAAGAAATCTCTAGTTCTTCTATTGCAACTCGAGCCTTTACTACATGTGAGATGATATCATGATTAGTCATTGTGAGAGAGGCTACTCTGAGTTGCATCAAAGAGACTCTGAATGTCATTAATAAAAATATCTGGTGACTTATTCCAAAAAGGAACATGTCTTAAAGAATGAGTAAAACAACACGTAACTAGAGTCAAATTTATGTGACTAAGATTTATCTTCGGTGGGAACAACATTGGCTTCCTTTTCCAAATAGTCAAGGTATCCTTGACAAAGACACCATAGCTCCATAGAGGTGGACCAAGGTAAGTAGTTGTTCCAATTAGTAGTGGAGAAGGAAGGAGCAAAACTATCATAAGCCATCTAGAGGCAAAGAGAGGCAAATATATCTGAGAGAAGGAAAACCCTAAGTTGTGAGGAGAAAGACTTGTCCAATTATCCAAGTACATCGAAATGGAAAGCCAAGGGGAGAAATGTGCCTGGAAGACGTGGACTAGATGAAGGGCAGTCAGGTTTGATTTTGATGCTGGGAAAGTGATGTGTGGGACACACATGTTTGGTGACAAGTTGACGAAGTCTGGTGTGTCTTAAGCTATTGGTCATGTGACCATAAGGGCTGGGTCACAATCCTTGAGGCACACATTACCCTAACTTTGTTGGATGAAACAACGGACAATAGTGGTCTAGTGACAATGGCAGACTGGCAATAAGGGAAGATAGAGATAGGTCATACAACTAAAAAGAAACTTTATGAAAGTTGTACTGTACAATAACAATCACAACTTTAATACTTGTAAAGTGGGAACTATTTAATGTGCCATACATGATATGCATGTGTTTATGTATTTTGTGTATCACTCATTAGTGGTATTACTCTATTAACCATATGAGGCAGATATTATATTAACCAAATTGAGTTCGGATCTAATCTCTCACCAATATCTTTTTTAACATTGGCCTTTTTAATATGGAGCCTACTAATAGTAATCCATGTTCATCTTAACCTACATTTTTTAAGTACTTATGTCCTATGATATTTAAATGTTTCATAGTTTGAAAGAAATAGTTTGTGTTGTCAGCTGCTCCCTCAGATGGGAAATTAATAAATATTTTTTTTTTTCATTAATATGTGGAAAATTGCATTTCGTATAGAAGAGTCTCAAGCAGATCGGAGTATTGGAGAGAAGAAACCTAAATTGTCAGGGGAAGATAGGCCTTCAATTACAGAGTTGAGTGGATACAGTTTTAAGAGAGAGGAATTTGATGTTGAATACGACAATGACGCTGAGCTAGTGTTGGCTGATATGGAATTTAAGGACACTGATACTGAAGCTGAACATCAAATGAAACTGCACGTGCTCCATATCTATTCAAAAAGGTACAACCGATTACCTACTATTTTTTGGTCAAAGAAAGAAAGCTTCTCACTTTTTTGTATAAAGCAAAACCATATAGGTTTTATTAAATTATTCCTAAGTTGTACTCTTGGAAGAAATTGTAGTTGTCAATTCTATGTAATTATTAAATTATTCCTATATTTTTACTTTCACATCTATCATAATGAAACTCTTTGTTTATATAAAAAGGATCATGACATTATTATGTTTGTGCAAATTTGAAGATTGTTAAGCATCTAAAATAGTGTCTAATCTTTACCTCAAGCTTACTTGATTATGAGTTGAATATTGCATCTGCATTGGCTACTATTTGATCTATTTCTTACTTAGGTGTTCGTTTTCAGGAATATGAATGAAATCTCATCTCACTAAGGAAATTTTCTGAATGTGCTTGAGTATTTTTGTCCACTTAGCATACTGATTTATTTTTAGCAAGAATGATTATGAAGATAATAATCAACAACTACTATTTTCAAGAGAACAATTAAAACATCACAATTTCCTGAGGTACATTGATCTATGCTAAACATTAACTGAACTACTTGGAAAAATAATAAACATTAAATGCTCATTTCCAAAACTTCCCCTCAAATTGGAAAATATATGTGTTTCATTCCCAGTTTGCATATTTTCTTTCAATTTAGTTAGAATATCTGCATGTTGACCTTGTGTAGGTAGGTACATATCGACTACAAATCAAACCACTATCCAACTTTTCTTTGACCATCTGCTTCAATGTATTTTGTTCGATCATGCTGAACAAGATTATGAGCTATGCCAATAGCTGACTTGGTATCTCAATAGAACTTCATAGGTCCATCCCATTTATTCTTAAGTCTTCTAAGATAATTTTCAGCCAAAGCAATTCACAAATATGTTGGGCCATAGTTTGGAATTTAGCTTCAACACTAGATCGAGCTCCAACTTTGTATTTTACTAATCCAAGTTACCAAGTTTCCTCCAAGAAAAGTACAATATCTAGTAGTGATCTCCTGTCTATTATTGACCTTGCATAGTCACCATCAATGTTGGCTTCAAGAATTGTATGTTCATTTATTTTATATGAAATTCCTCGCCTTGTGTCCCCTTTAAGATATGGCAAGTTCTGTGAGTTGCCTATAAATGGACCTCTCTTGGATGATGCATATATTGGCTAACCAAACTAACAACAAATGCAATATTTGGCCTTGTGTGAGGCAAATTAATTTTCCAACTAGATGTTGATACATCTAATCAACCACTACATTAACATCTACATAACCTAATTTAAAGTTCAAATTCATGGGACTACTTCTAGGTATACAAGCTGCCATACCTATCTCCTTAAAGCAAATCAATGACATTTATGTTGAGTTATGAAAATACCTTCCTTGGAGTGATCAACTTCAATCCCCAAAATGTATTTCAACCTCCGTAGAATTTTATCTTAAATCCCTAAAATACCTTTGCTAGTTGTTGTTCCTTCCATTCATTACTCATAACAATAATGTCATTTAAATACACTAACTTAGAGATATGGAAAATTCTGTAAGAAGCCTATAAGTGGACCTCTCTTGGAGAATGCATAAATTGGCTAACTAAACTAACAACAAAAGCAATATTTGGCCTTGTGTGAGGCAAGTAAATTAATTTTCCAACTGGATGTTTATACATCTTATCAACTACTACATTAACATCTACATAGCCTAATTTGAAGTTCAAATTCATGGGACTACTTATAGATAGTTATGCAAGCTGCCATACCTGTCTCCTTAAGCAAAGCAATGACATTTATAATGAGTTATGAAAATACCTTTCTTGGAGTGAGCAACTTCAATCCCCAAAAAGTATTTCAACCTCCCTAAAATTTTATCTCAAATCCCTAAAATACCTTTACTAGTTTTTGTTCCTTCCAATCATTACCCATGGCAATAATGTGATTAAAATAAACTAGCTTAAAAATATGGCAAATCTTTATGTAGACTATAGATGGACCTCTCTTGGAGAATGCATAAATTGGCTAAGCAAACTAACAACAAATGCAATATTTGGCTTTGTGTGAGGCAAGTAAATTAATATTCCAGCTAGATGTTGATACATCTTATCAACTACTGCATAACCTAATTTAAAGTTCAAGTTCATGGGACTACTTATAGGTATACAAGCTGCCGTACCTATCTCAAGCAAATCTCTCAAGTTTAGAAGAAAATAATTTCTCTCTTATTCAGTCTCATTACTTAGATGTTATGTATATATATATACACACACACACACACATACATTAATTGGATAAATTTGGAAACATTCACTGCCTATTCTAGGAAACAAATCCCTGAGATTGTAGGATGGAAATGCTAGTAATAAAAACAAGATACAACCAATATACAAAATTAAAAACAATAGGAATCGAATCTGAAACTTCCTAAATACCTCGACACTTTCCCTCAAGCTGGTGAATAAGTGTTCTCCATTCCAGCCTGGATATAATTCTTGAAGTTACTGTGTTTAGCCCCTAGGTAAGTATGTCTGCAAGCTGTCCTTGAGTAGACCCATATGGAGTGCTAATCATGCCACCGTCAAGCTTTTCTTTGATAAAATGTTTATCCACTTCAATATGTTTTAGTTCTATCATGCTGCACTGGGTTGTGATCTATATTGATTGCAGATTTATTGACACAATATAATCCTTATCCCACTTTATCTTTAAGTCGTTCCATATAATCTTTAGCTATAACAATTCACATATTCCTTGAGACATTGCTCGAAATTCTGCTCTAGCACTAGATCTAACTATCAAACTTTGTTTTTTACTCTTCCAAGTTACTTATTTTCCACCAAGGAAGGTACAATATCCACTAGTTGATTTGTATAGACATTGTTTCACATGTAAGGTTATCCTTAAATTGTATTGTATTCGACATTATTACAAAAGAAGGGTTACAAACGAATTTTCTAGGGAGAGGATATTTATTCTTTGTGGTTAATTTATTAAATTGATGATAATCTATACACAACCTAAAACTTTCATCTTTCTTTTTAACTAACAAAACAGGAGCTCCACAAGGTGATACACTAATACGAATGAATTGCTTTTCAAATAATTTCAAATAATTCTTCCAATTGTTTCTTTAACTTTATTAGTACAGAGGGTGACATTCTATATGGGGCTATAAAAATTGCTCCAGTCCGAAGCATCAAGTCTATTTAAAATTCAATTTTTTTTTGTAGGGTGGCAAACTAGGAATGTCCATTGGAGAAAAACTTCAGAAAAAATTTTACAGCAGCTATATTTTTCAAATCGACTTCCTCTTTAGTTTCTATAGAAGACAATAGTAAATAACCTCGAATTTCGTTCTTTAAAGTCTCATTAATAGGATTGGTAGACCATTTGAAGAGATCCTCAAGGTTGGAAAATATTACTCTCCACAATTCGAAAGGACTTGATTGGAAAGTAACTAGTCCATACCTAAGATTACATGTAATTGTAACAAAGGTAGACAAATTAAGTAGTTTTTTTATTTTCAATGAACAGAGGACAATTTAAACAGACTTTATTGGTAATTACAAACTTACTTGTGGGAGTTGAAACAACCAAACTCGTATCTAGAGAGGAGATTGGCAATTCCAAATGTTTGACACCATCATTAGAAATGAATGAATGAGTTGCATTTGAATCATACAGTACATTTAAAGTTTTACTTTTAATGAGACACGTACCTTGAATCAAATCATGGTTTTGAGTAGTTTTTGTCCTAGTCATGGTATAGACTCTCTTGGTCTTTATAGGTCTTGCCTTAGGTGCAGGACGATTGGAATGTGATTTCTTCTATCCACACAGTATACATGACTAGGTTTTCCACATTTAAAACAGACAGGTCATTTAATGTGTTTGAATTTTCTTTCTTTGTTGCTTCACGAATAGATAGACGATTTTATGAGTAGTACCATTAGATGCTTCTCTTATACAATTTAGTTCTAAAGTTTGATCTTTTCATAGAAGATATGTCCAAATTAAGTTTTGGAAATGCTTCTTTGACATATTCAGAATATCCCTAATTATTTTTAATTTCTCAATTTAAAGATTACAAAGTATTTTAAGGTCAAATTCTAGTTGGAAGGAAGATTTTTGAGCATCTAGTGCTCAAAACTGCACCTTCTAATAGATTTTTCATGAGAATTTTTCATATTAAAATCTGTCTAAAACAATTAAAATTATATGGCTAGACGATTTAAAATCAAAGTTTATAACAAACTTTACTAGCACATTATATCATTTATCATTCAGTTTGCCTAAGATAGACCCATTTATAATACAAACTTTATATATTACACATTACCTTCAAACCTCATATCATACACTTATTTACGTACTACCTTTAAATCTCATATCATACACTTATTTACATACTACTTTTAAACCTTATATCATACACTTATTTACATATTACCTCTACAACATTTAGTAGGTTCGAACACTTAGTTTATTTATCATATTTCTCCCTAGTAATATTACTACTTTATTCTACTGTTTTAAAATCATTGCAGTGTCTTAAAGTTATAATTTTTCAAATAATTTTGTTGGACTCTTCAATAAACTCAGTAGAACGACAGCTTTAATTTTTTATTTGAGCAATCATTGATTGATATTGATGGAAACTTTAACTTGATAGGCAATTTACTTATGACAAGTTAATTTCCATATTTTCCCAAATTGAGTGTTGAAAGAACTTCAGTCTGGAAACTATTTCAAAAGCTTATGTACAAACTATCAGTAATTTTATCTATTAAAACCACAGCCGAGATGCAGTTAATTAAAGGCTTATCAGAATTAGATGAATTCATGACAAAGTTAAATACAAATATTTATTTAGTTTACCAGTGTCTAAGCGTCTTACAGGCTATTTGTGTATATCAAAATATTATAAATTTCTGGATGTTAGAGATGGTGGCACTGCCAAGTTCTTGGCTTGGTACAAAACTGGTTTTTCTTCAACCAAACCTTTTAACATGGAGCAGTCCACTAAAACCTAGCTTGAAAAATGAGCATTTGGGGTTCAAAACCAGTTTGATTAATTTGGCTTTTCTGAAATGGTTTATATTGATGGTTTGGTTTAACTGAACTGTTTTTTTTAACACCCCTATATAAGTATATGATACTTCTGTGCAGGTTAGATGAACGGAAGCGCAGAAAGAATTTTATTCTTGAAAGGGAATTACTTTGTCCTGATCCTTTTGAGAAATCTCTCTTGCCTGAAGACCTTCAAATTTGTCAACCTTACAAGGTCTTCACACGGTTTCACTCAAAGCAAGAACATCAGGATTTTCTGAAATATGTTATTGAAGAACGCAGGCTTGTCAAAAGAATACAGGATTTACAGGTATTATATTCTTCTACACAGTATGATGATGTCACCATGCTTTATCTAGATTTATTGTAGTTAATTTCTTTTCTAGTGGTATATCCCTAGAATGAATTTGAGTGAAAGCAATTTTACATGCATAGATATCCCTTTACTTCAATATATAGTTTTATCCCTCGGCCTTATGTTGATTCCATACTTACCACCTTGATGTTCAAAATGATGAGATTTGACATTTCTCATACAAAAACTGATCTAAAGTGTGGGCTGATGAAGTATCGCTATGCTAGCTATTGTAAGCACTTAGTAATGTAAGTGCCTAGGCAACATTTGATGTAACTAACTGAAGTCAGTTATGCTAAGCTGTCAGTTGGTTAGATCTGTAGTTCAGTTAGCTATTGTCTAGTCAGCAAAGCTTGCAGAGCAAGCTACTACTCTTTTGTATAAACACCAACATATGTTCTTCAAATAGTAATGAAATAAAACCTCCGTTATGTTATCATCACATGACCTGATATTGACCAAGTCAAGAGAAAATGTAGATATCTGAAGGGACTCTTGACTTGGGTCTGCTTCTTTACCCGACAACTTATACTTCCTTAACACTGCATGCTTATTGTGGTGACCAACGCTCCACCTCAGGGGCATGTATCTGCCTTGTTTCAAATTAATTTCATGTTGATCTAAAATGCAAACCCCAGTGGCTAACTCAAATGTTGAAACTAAGCGTGGAAGCCTGGCAGTTGTAGCTACACTAATATAAGTGCAATCATTATTATCTGAACGTAAATTCAGTCATCAACTCCTATCATTTATTGTGACAATCAAATGATAGTAGTTTTGTATTGTAAATAGCATATTATTAGGATAAAAATATTCTCAATATCTTTGTATTAATTATGAAATATATCTTCAAAATCTTTCTGTTTATTTCAACATATTTGTATTTCTTTATTTTAAAGGTTTTAATTATTACAAGCAGAGATGATGAAAATGTAATTGGTGTGATTGTTATCAATAAAATAATTCTTTATTTTATTACATAGTTCAAGTTGGTATTAAAGGTTATCAATGAATTATTCTAGTGAGATTATTCGTGCCACCCCTTATTAGACTTCCTTTTATTTCCACATATGATGTTTTCAGAGTGTGAGGGGATATGTTGGAAATTGCACATCGACTAAAGATATAAACAATTATAATATATATGTGATGTGGAAACTTAACCTTACAAGCCGGTTTTATAGGGTTGAGTATGACTTAAAGCTCATTTTCTAAGATGGTATCAGGACCTACTTTAGCATTTGTTTGACTTATTGTGTCACCTATGAGAGAGTGTTGGAGATCTTATATTGACTAGAAATAAGGTTAAATTATATTATTTAAGTAGGTTCAAACCTCGTCTTAGAAATTAGTTTTGTGAGATTCAGTTAAATTTAAAGTGCACTTTCTAATATGGTAACAGAGCTTAACAATGACCTATTCAAATGAGTTGGGCTTAGGTCACTTGCTATTGCACCTCTCTATTCCCATGTTTGATGTGTTTGGTGTGTGGGTGTGTGTTGAAGATCCCACAATGACTAAAGATATGACCAAATTATAATATATAAATGGAGTGTAAACCTCGTCTTACAACTCGTTTTATAGAGTTGAGTTATATTTAAAGTCTACTTTCTATGACTTTGACTATCACATGATGGTGCTTTGCTACTTGACAAATATTGCAATTGAAACTCAATATGTTCTTTGGTTAACAAGTAAATAAATACTTAATACAAAAATGAGGGTGTCAAAGTAGTTTATGGTGAAGCCATATTTGAGCAATGTTATCAAAAATCTGGTATAACGGCGCACGCTGGAAATTGGTGGTGGATTTACAACTTGTCACCACCACACAATGGTGGTGATGTGGGTTTCTCATGGCGGCCCATGATAGCCGCTTTTTGTATCATGGGATGCTACCGCTGAACAGAAATCACGAAAAAGGCAGAGAGAAACCCTAATGTGTGTAGTGGCACAACGACAAGACCATCGAAGAACAAAGTTGTATGGTGGCATGACGATCAGATGACAAAACTGTGCAGCGGCGCAGCGAAGCTGTGTTGAAAACCCTAATGTGCTATGCAACAACTCCTCTTTCGCTTTTAAGGATTTTAAGCAATTGGACCTTACCCCGCCAATTCAAATTAGGGTGCAACACATTACTTCATTTAAGCTAACCTAATAGCACCCACAACCTCTCCTCGTCACTCACCACCAATTGCAGTTGCTCATGGCTGCTGCCCACCGCTGCTGACAGTTACAATTAATATTTTTTGTATTTTTTAAAAATTATCTGTGTATATATTGTATATATATACTATATTATATGTATATATATTGTATTTGTTTTGACCACAATGTTTCCGCCATAACCTGTTATAATTTTCGTTATAACTTCATAAAGGATTTTTGAGATCCCCGATATGTTGCGTTATTCGATATTGATAACATTGTATTCAAGATATCTTATTTTGCTTGATTTGGCTTGAGGGTATTCTTTGCTTATCATCATAATTTGTCTTTATTAGGAAATGAGTTTGAGTCTAACTCATTCTCACAAAACTGACTTTTAAAATGAGGTTTGCCCCACTTATATATTGTAGATTGGTCTTATCTCTAATCGATGCAAGATTTCTAACACACCTCATACCAAAGACTAGACATCTCGAGTATGGGACTAGATACTTGTTAGTGGTCCAATAGCGGCTCGATAACAGATAGCACGCTAGGCCTAACAAACCTTATTAGGTAGGTTTTGATACCATATTAAGATATGGTCAAGAGACAAAAGATAATCTTTCTTTGTGTCTACAATAGAAGAGCATGTATATACATAAGTCTCTTAAATATAAAGAAGATACAAGGAGATGGTCAAGGCCCATATATTTAGCTACATTTAACACTCCCCTTAAGGTACTGCATATCATATGAACCAAACTTGTTCTAAAAGAATGAGTGATTTTCTGCTCGTGACTTATAATCGGAGATGTTTCCAGATTTTTAGCCTTGATCAAATTTACCAATTTTGGCCTACTCTGTTACATTAAAGACTTAAAGTGTTGTACTATGATGCCATTTCAATTTGAAATATCATGTAGGAAGCTCAAAATGCTGGCTGTGTAACTGCTGGTGATGCTGATCGATTTATCAAACAAAAGAGGACAAAGGAAGCTGAATCAAGTTCCTGTAAAGAAAGTGGTCAGATTGGAACAAGTGCTAAGACATTACAGAGGCCAAATAATCTAAAAGGAGAACTTGACATTAGCCCACGGGGTCTTCAAAAAGGGACTGCAGCTTTATTTGCTGAATCCAAGGATTCATCTACTGCCATACAAGCCATCACAAGGTCGCTAGAAGAGTGGGATATTAGCGGATTTCCTGGGGCAGAATTTCTATCTGAATCGGTGAGAATTCTCTTCTTGTATGATAGATTTCATTTCTCTATTTAAGTTACTGTTCCGTTTCTTTCAGCATCCATTGGCTTTTTCTTCTTACAATTTTGACTGAACTGTAATTTTGATCCCTTTTAATTCTTGTTATGTGATTTTGGTCCTATATTTTTTCATCATTTTACTTTTCATATTTTAGAAAATTCGCAATTTTAATCCAATCCTCTGTTTTTGAATGTATTTTATTTCTTTTCTTATATTCTAATTAAACTCTAGACCATATATATTTCTTTAAGATAAGAACAATATATAATTAAATTAAACTGTTAAAGATAAAAGAAATAAACGTACGCAAATTTGAGGATTGGACTAAAGTTACGAATTTTCTAAAATCTGTTAGATGGAAATTAAGGAGAAAAATATTTCTGATGAAGTATTTTAAAAGGGTATCAAAATTGCAAGTTAGCGTAAAACTTTTTGTAGGATAAGTCTAGACCTCCAAATGGCGGCCAAATGGTGGGAGTTGTATATTGGTATGCGTTTATTTGTCACCCAAAGTGATCTGAAAGGAGTGTTCCATCTTATTGGTTTTCTGAAAATGATTACCGTGCAGGAAAAAAAGCTTTGTGATGAGATCAGAATACTACCGTCACACTATCTCAAGATGCAGCAGACCATATCATTAGAAATTTCGAAGGGCAGTGTGACCAAGAAATCTGATGCACACAAATTCTTTAAGGTAGAGCCAAGCAAGGTTGACAGAATCTATGATATGCTTGTGAAAAAAGGAATTCTGCAAACATAGTTAAATGCAATTTAATGAATATGAGGCTGGCTATTTTAGCAAGAGTTTTGCGCCTATTTTTTCACAAGATAGCACATCCAATCTTGAGTCTTCTGTTCATTAGCTATGAACTTCCCTGATACCACCCTGATGAGGATAGACACATCATACTAACTAGTTGGAAATTTGGAATCAATAGCATTGGAATGGATTCTATCATCTAGTTGTACAAGGACTTTCATTGATTCCAACTCAATACCCTTTTTTGTGAATATCACACATCATTATGATTTGAATATTACATGTTTCACAATCAACTAAAAACTGCATAGTGGAGTTATAACTCTAAGGAACAATCGATGTAAAAGTTATTTCATGATTATAAGTTGATAATACATACGTAATAGTTATGGGCTAGCATCGTGACAGAAATATAAACTTTGTATATAAGTATAATTCAAATTAAATTGCAGGTTATTTTGGCACTAAGATATATTCCCAATATACAAGTATGATTCAAATTAACACTGATGAAAGATGTGGTCCTCTGCATCTATTTCCTCCTACATAAATCACAGGGAAAGGATGTTCATGTGCTACAATTTTACATTTCATTAAACAATTTGTGAAATCTGGAAACATAAAATGAAAATGAAAATATTAACAGACATTATGAATTTTTATATTAGAGAATTTCAATTAGATGATATAAGTTGTTAGATTTTACTATTCACAGTCACGCAGCTCACCTCCATACCTCCGTAGTTTGTTCTCCAACGAGCCTTCATTCCGTCATTGCCAACGTGTATTGTCGTCTAAGTACGCAGGTTTTGAGTTTGTTGTAGAAAATAAAACTCAGGTTTTGAATCTGTTCCAGAAAACAAAACTCAGGTTTCGATTCTTTGATCAAGGGGTTATAGTTGTGTTTATATAACACGCTTGTTCCTAAGGACTTATGTATTGTAATTCATACTTTCTATCCTTAGAATCTATTGGATTTAGAGTGAGTGCATATCAACTGCGTACCTCAGTGTTTCTTGAGGTATTTCCAAATTTATAGAAGAGGTCAAAATTGTCGCTCATTATTATTGTGCAGACCAAAATATTTTTAACCTTAACCTTAAAAATGAATAAGACTATTTTCGGAATAGGCAAATCTAGAAGACAATTTCAGATCCGGAAATAGCTTGTGGAATTGCCTATTTCAGAAAAGGTGTCATTAAAAGCATTTTCGGAATAGGCAAATCTGTAAGCTATTTTTGGATTTGGAAGCTATTTCCGAATCTATAATTGGCTTTGCACATTTCAAAAGTATTTTTTCGTAAAAAATAAATTTCGGAATAGATAATTTTGGAAGTCAATTTCGGATCCGAAGATAGCTTCCGGAATCGCCTATTCTAGAATTGAAGGTGTTAAAAAAATCATTATATTATTAATCATCTCATTATATCATTGCCTATTCTGAAATTGCCTATTTCAGAAATTAAGGTGTCAAAATAATTATATAATTGTCTATCCTTAAATTATATCAAAATAATTATATCATTATCTATTCTAGAATTATATTAAAATAATTATATGATTGTCTATTTCAAAATTATATCAAAATAATTATATGATTTTCTATTCTAAAATTATATCAAAATAATTATATCATGGAATTATATCATTGTCTCATTATATTATTCACTATTTTAAAATTCTTAAATAGCTAATGATATAATTATTTTGATATATTCACTTTCAAAATAAGAAATTTCAAAATAGGCAATAATATAATAAGAGAATTTCAAAATTTTAAAATAGGCAATGATATAATAAGAGAATTAATAATATAATGATTTTTTATACATTCAGTTCCGAAATAGGCAATTTCATAAGTTATTTCTGGATCCAGAATTGACTTCCAGAATTACCTATTTCAAAATTCATTTTTTAGGAAAAATACTTCTGAAATGGGCAAATTCGGAAGCCAATTCCAGATCCGGAAATAGCTTCCAGATTTGCCTATTCCTATCCAGATCCAGAAATAACTTCTAAATTTGCCTATTCCTGAAGTGTTTTTAGTGACACCTCCTTATCCAGAATAGGTAATTCCGGAAGTTATTTCAAGATCCAGAATTGACTTCGGATTTGCCTATTCCAAAGTTTTTTTTTTTTCATTTTTAAATAGTAAGGGGTATAATGGTCTTTTTAATAGGCAGTTTGGAAAAAAATTTTAAAACTTAGAGGTATCCTAAGAAACCTTAGAGGTATAGGAAGAAGCAGTCATGCTTATCATATCAAATTAATCGTTACAATTTGGTATCAGTTAGCTTGGGTTGCGATGGTGACCAACAAAGAATTAGAAAATCTTATGAACTCTATGGAAAAGACTTTAGCGGACTCTTAAGAATCCTCACAGAAAACATTGCAAGCTTTACGGAAAGTCGTTGAAGGATTACTTTCCTCCATACAGCTTTGAGTTTGGGGGCAAATTTTGGTACTACCACCAGCGATTCAAGACTCTCTAGAATCTTCTCAATGGTTATCAAGAGAACCCTAATTCAATTTCCCTCTTTCGATTGTACAAACTTCCAAGGATGGCGAGCAAGGCTAAACAATTTTTGGAATTCAAAGACACACTTGTTAATCAAAGGGGTCGTTTTCTGCTTCTTTCTATGATGGCAGAGTGTTTTCATGGCAAGATTCAAACTATTAACTTCCATTGCAAAACTTGGATTCAAATCTTAAGATGTAATAGTTTTGCTTATGGAACTTTTGATGATCCAGTGGTAGATGTGGCTTGTTTAAAATAGAGAAATTCTTTAAGCTTGGTGGTTTCCTGAGTGTGTATTTCCAGTATTAATAAAGACAATTCTATAAAAATAAATTTTTGTTGGGAATTAAACCTCGTTTAGTCTTGTGGGTACAATGTAACAAAAAAAAAGAAGTTTATTTGATAAATTGATCTTACCCAGATCATGTGACTTCGGTTGCCAAAAGTGCAAAGCATGTGTCCTTATAAGGAACGCGGGGTAACATCTGAGGTTTCCTGAGAGCGCACAGTTCCAGTATTAATAAAGATAGTTCTATAAAAATAACTTATTTATGGGAGTTAAACATCATTCGACTTGTTGTGGGTACAATGTAACAGAAAAAGTTCATTTGATGAATTGATCCTATCCAGACCATGTGACTTAGGTCTCCAAAAGTGCAAAATAGGTTTCCCCGTAGGAAACGCAGGATAACCTCTAAGGTTTCCTAAGAGCGCAATCCTAGTATTAACAACAACAAATCTTGTTTTCTAAATCTAATTTACAATCAACATCACTTTCAAAACTTGTCATCGTTTTCCTGCAAAACGTGGAAGGAATGCTATAAGACCAAAATGATGAAAACACAACCTACCCTTACACAAATCATTCGTCAACCAAAAACTAAATAATAAAACGACCAAAAAAGCTTTATTTTTTACATAAACCTATAAAAGACCAATCTTTAGTCGACATTGCAGTAAACTGGAACCACCCAAAGAAACACACTAAACATCGCACCTAAATCCTCACTAAACCGGAACCTTCACATTGACAATCGAAGACAGGTACACCTCAGCCACAACGGCAACGACGATGAGAAGGAGAAGGAGAAGGCTTGCGATTGCATGAAAGGAAGGAGACGAAAGCTTCGCATGTTGAAATGTGAAGAGCGCTTTCTTTTCTTCTCATGCTAGTGACCCTCACTCACCACACTAGCAACACTGAATAAAATAATATTTGTTTTGACACCTTACAGTGTCAAATGAGAGTAATGTCACGTCACGGTGTTAAGATAACATTACTCTTCTTACAAATTTGATTTACCTCATGAAGTTGATATTCATAATGTTTTCCATGTTTCTTTGCTTAAAAAATACCATAATGATAAACCTATCTTTACATCGTTTCTGTTATTCAACAATGAAGGCCAATTCGTTCCTCATCCTCTAATTGTGTTGTAAAGAAAAATTAGGAAGAAAAATAATGAACCTATGATTGAGGTGTTGATTTAGTGGAAAGAGAATAATCCTGAAGATGTTATATGGAGAGAGTTATACCAAATGTAGTTTCAATTTTCAAACTTCCAATGGCAACACTAGCGTATGCCCTTGAGGTCAAGTCCTAGTTTGATGGACATGACATTTGTAATAACTTTTTTTATAGAGTTAGTAGTTACAAGTTTGAGTTTGTAGATTTGGAGTCTATCATAAAAAATAGAACTCATGTTTTGAGTCTGTTGTAGAAAAAGAATTCTTTAGTTAACGGGTTATAGTTATATTTATAAAACATCCTTGTTCTTAGAGATTCATGTATTGCAATTCATACTTTTTACCCTAAAAAACATTGGATTTAAAGGGTTTATCCTATCAAATTTGATCGTTACAATATTTCAAACTAACTTGTTTGGATAAAGGTATGGAATAAAAGGTAAAAGATTCTAGTATCTAGAACCTATTATGAATTTGGTAATCTAGTTATATGAATTAGTCAATTCAGAATACACTACTAGATTAGGCTATCCAAAACTCTATTCTAAATTGAATAATTTGGAATACAATTTTAAATTGAGTAGTTCAAAATACACTTGTGAAATCAAAAATTGTTAAGAATTAGTTGTTGACTTGTCTTTTTTTGATTCTTTTTGTGGATAACTATGGTTAAGGGGAGGTGGTTCTTAACCTAAGAAACACGATAATAGAGAAAGTGTGAGGATGCATAGGTACTCTTGATGAACTAGTTTCGAGGTCTTAGGATATTTCAATACTAAATAACGAGGGTCTTCTTAGTCATCAGACAGCAAAAGCCATAATAGCTACGACGTTATGGAGAGCAAAAAAATGTTCATCCACTGAATCCCACTCCATGAAAAATGAGTCAGTAGGACTCAAAGATAGTTTTTCTCCAATAACAATAACTTTCCTGCTTACTGGAGGGTTGTTCTAATTGAAGGAATCAAAAAGAGACGAGGAGGTCATTAGAGCATACCTAAGAAAAGAAGATGAACAAAATGATATCGAGAAAACATAAAGAAATGCTAGCATGAAGATTTTGATGAACTCATAAGAAAGCATGAAAGATTTTTCAACTATGAAAATTGAAGGAGAAGGGTTTAAAACACTTCACTTTAGGTCATGAAGCAAGGGGACACTCAAGCATCATGTCCTATGTAGAGTGGCAAGGGGATATTCATAATCCGAGCACCACATGTGGGTGTAACTTATACCCTCGTTCATCCCACAAGAGTAGAAATGGAAGTAGTGCAAATAGTGGATTTCCTTTACATTTCTTAAGTACTGAGATATGGAAAACTGGGTGTATTTTTGTAGTAAGAGGTAGTTCCAACTTGTATGCTACAGGACCAATCCTTTGTATAATTTTGAAGGGACCAAAATACCTCATTGACAGTTTCTGATTTTTTCGAAGAGCTACAGAATTTTGACGGTATGGTTGCAGTTTCACATACACAAACAGGCCCACTTCGAACTCTAGTTCTCTTCTTTTGCTATCGGCACGAGCTTTCATACGTAGTTGGGCTCTGTTCAAATTTTCTTTTAATGCCTCCAGGATAACATCTCGTTACTGCAATTGTTCTTGGAGAGTTGGTATATCTTCGGGGTCAAGTTTATAGCAAATTAATGGTGCAGGGTCCCTGTCAAATACAGCTCTATATGGAGTCATCCCAATTGCTGAATGAAAAGAAGTATTATAGCTATAAGCTTCCCACAACAATAACTTGTACCAGTCTCGTGGATTTTCTTAAGTAAAGCATCGTAAGTACATTTCCAAACATCTATTAAGGACCTCAGTTTGACTATCTGTTTTTGGATGGTACGCGGAGCTTCGGGCCAACATAATTGTTCCCAAAATTTGCTGGTGAAAACTTTGTCTCTATCAGATACTATAGATTGGGGAATGCCATGCACACTGATCATGTTTTTAAGAAATGCCTCTGCAACTTTTGGTGCCGTGAAATCGGCTGGTAATGGAATGAAGTGGGCAAACTTTGATAATCAATCAACTACCAAAATAACAGAGCAACCATGAGCCAAGGGAAGACCTATGATGAAGTCCATTGAAATATCTTGCCAGATATGTGACGGGATAGGTAATGGCTGTAAGAGGCCTGTAGGTGGTTGTGTGTTGTATTTGGCTTGTCGGCACACTGCACATGATCTCATGTATTCTTTTGTCATACTTGTCATGTTTTTCTAGTAGAACTGTGTTGTCAACCTAGTGAGCGTTTTTTAATATCCTCCATGTCCGCCAATCACAGAATCATGAAATTCATGTAGCAGCCTTTTTGTTAGAGATAATGTTGCAGGAATCACCAAACGACCTTCCCAATACCACAACTCATTCTTCTGCTGTAACTTTCCCGAGTGAAGCTCAGACTCAGAGAAATCATGCTTTGGCTCATAGTGTTGTAAATCTTCTTGCAATTGTGATAAAATAACACAATTTATAGTGGTAAGAGACATTAAAGCTCGGGAGAGACTATCAGCACCTTGATTTTCACATCCCTTTTTGTATTCAATAACAAAGTTGTAGCCCAATAATTTTGCCAGCCAAGCTTGTTGCTCCGGTGTTTGAATTGTTTGAGCCTGCATTTCTTTGAGACTCTTATGATAAACTCTTGTCCCAACAAGTAATGACGAAACTTGACCACTATAGAAGTAATTGCCAACATCTCTCTAGTGTACACGGACTGTTGTTGAGCAGTTGTTTATAACTTCTTTGAAAAATATGTTATGGGGTGCCCATCTTGACTAAGAATGGCTCCTATTCCTGTGCTAGATGCATCTGTTTCTAATACAAATGTTTTGGAGAAATTTGGTAGTGCTAAAACAGGAGCCTGGGACAGAGTTTGTTTCAACTTTCGAAATGCCTCAGTAGCTTGTTGTGTCCACTGAAAACCATCTTTTGTAGAACCATAGCAAAAGTTGAATTCATTAAACTTTGACAAGTGGCTGGGGCATTTGTTAAGCCAAATGGCATGACTAGCCATTTATATAACCCATGATGTGTGCGAAATGTTGTCTTGTAACAGTCCTCTGGTTTTACTCGTATTTGGTGGTATCCTGACCTTAAGTCCAGTTTTGAAAAATATTAAGCTCTACATAACTCATTCAATAGCTCGTCCACCATAGGCATGGGAAATGAGTCTTTGACTGTCACTGCGTTTAAGGCTCGATAGTCGGTGCAAAACCTCCAAGAGCCATCTTTTTTCTTAACTAACAATACCAGTGATGAGAACGGGCTTGTGCTTGGCTGAATGATCCCCTCCGCTAACATTTCTGTCACAATCCTTTCAATTTCTGCCTTCTGGCTGTGTGGGTATCGATATGGTTTGACTTTCACGGGTGTTATATTTGGCATCAACGGAATGGAATGATCTTGTGTTCTGGTGGGTGGCAATCCATGTGGTATCTGAAACACCTCCTTGAATGTATTTAATAATAATGCAATTTCAGGTGCCATATCAGTGGGTAGTTCAAGTTCAGGCCCTGAAAACTCCTCGATTTGTTGCATGTGTAATGTGTATAAAGCTGTAATTTCATTGGTATCATGCAAATGCTTTAGCTAATGGAATTGAGCCTGCGTAGGAGTGCCATGGATTTCCCCTTGCAATGTGATTAGCTAACCATTGTCAAAGAAAGTGATGAACTTCTCTTTATAATTCACCAAATGTGTGTCTAGGGTCTCAAGCCATATATCACCCAATACCAACTCCTCAGTAGCGATTGGTAAAACAAAAGCAGTGATAAATAACAGTTTGTCTTGGATTTTTACAGGCACATCTCTGACTACCCCTTCACATTGTAATAATTGTCCATTGCCTACTTGTACCTTGAACAGTGGAGTGGGATAGATCGATATGTTCAATCTATTTATTAATGATGGATGGATGAAATTGTTTGAGCTACCTCCATCCATTAGAATTCGAAGTTGGCGACCATGCACCATTCCTGAGAATCGAATGGATCTTCGGGCAGGCATTCCTGTCAATGCATTATAAGACAAGTGTTGCGGTGTCTCCCCTTGCAGTTCTATATCTAGTTTTGATGGTTCAGTATTGACCTTATCTTCCCTGCTAATTGCTCTAGAGGTATCTCTTTCATTGATTGGATGAGAAAATAGTGTTTGGCGGTACATTTGTGGCTCGGAGAATACTTTTCATCACATGTGAAACACAACCCTTTATCTCGTCTGAATTGGATTTCCACTAGAGAGAGTTTTCTCACTGGTCCCAATTTCGAAGGGGTGGGCAATAACGGTGGCAACGGTGGTTGTGAATGTAAGTTTGGTATGGTGGTAGCAGGTTTAGGAACCAACATTGTGTTGGAGCGGTTTGATTGAGGTTGTATATGTGGAAATATTGGTTTCCCTCTTTGCGTAGATGGCATATATTTCTCTTCAAATAATTTAGCTAAAGAAACAGCCTGCATTACGAAGCTGGGGATCGAGACTTGACTTCCCTCTTCAGGTCGGGATGTAACCCACCGACAAAACAATCTAATAACAGTGCATCATCCATGCCATACACTCTTATAGCTAAATCATTGAATGCATCGAAATAAGCGTGTACTGAAGAGGATTGCTTGAGTTTCAATAACTCTTCTTAAGGATTTTCAAATTGTGATAGTCCAAAGTGTATTTGGATTGCCGTCGACATGGTAAGTCAGGCTGGTGCAGGTTCTAATTTCTCCCAGATTTGAAACCAATCTAGTGCCCTCCTTCAAGATTCACTACAACTATATCTAGTTTGTGAGCTTCTGGAATGTCATACACTCGAAAAAATCTCTCTGCTCGGTATATCCACTGTGTTACATCTGTTCCATCTGATAATCGTGGAAAATCAACCTTCATTTGTTGAGGCATACCGAAGATTGAGGACGACGATGGTCGTTCTATATGTGTCTCTTTGGTCTCTGCCATCTAAAACTGAATGGAGGCAAGAGTTTGCGTGATTCTTTGAAATTGTTCATTGTATCCATCAGACTGTTCCGCGAGTTTGGCAATTGCCGCTTGCATCGTTTGCATCCGTGTATTGCCAACCATTGGATCTCTCAATGAAAGCACCAAAATGATACGAAATTATGCAAAGAAAGTGAATCTACTATGAAATAGTATTATAATGGCATCCACAATGTATCATTATATCAAGGTAAATGCAATATGTGAACATATATGAACGTAAACAGTAACAAACTAATAATAGATGATAGTAAACTTTGGCTCTGGCACAGTGTAATATAACTCACCTGCAATAAGGGACGATAGTCAGGAAGAAGGAAACCAGAAGGTTAGCAATGGCTGAGAGAATGAAAAGGGCTCAGAGAGAGAGAGAGAAAACTCACAAGGTATCTCTCATTCTGTTCCTCCACCTTCTTAATTAATTCTCTCCCTTCACATTCTACTCCTGCAAAGTTAGTTATTTGCATATTCTAGATCATTCCATGTGCCCTTCTTTTCCCAGCTGGTCCGTCTCCCATTGTAGTATCACAGTATTAGGTAAGTCGTGAAGAACTAAAAGAAAAACTATCTTTAATGTTAAAATCTCCTTATTAATACACATTGGGAATCACACCATAATAAAACATGTCATGTTGATTAAAAAAGTTTAATAAACTGAGCTCCATGAAAGATAGCAAAGTATCTAGCTCAAAAGATGGTTTTGAAAATACAATCACATAACTAATTACTCAAATACTTTACAAACCTTAAAATTCATTCGTGTACACCTATTGAACTTTGAGATTTTATGTACTACACCTCCAATATATTCAAAGATAATATATAAAATATTATCTACAATCCAAACAACTCAGATAAATATATGATAACATAAATCATAATAATTGATTGATTGAGAACTACTTAGTACTAATTATGTCTCTTACTTATTTCAATTATCTTTTATATATTTCAAATAAATATATATGTATCTGATAAGAGTACTCAATCAATCCTTTCATTAACTTCAATACTCATATATTTTATAATTTTTTTAGCCTTTTTAATTTAAATATTAAAAAAAAATTACCAAATAAATCTCTTATCCGTCTTTTTTAGAAAATACCCATATATTTTATAATTTTTTTAGCTTTTACCAATTTAAACGTTAAAGAATTTTGGACAAATGAATCTCTTTCGGTATTTATTAGCAACTCCGTAACCAGGAGTTCGAGCATGGCTTTCCAGAAATATAACTTTTTTTACTTTACAGAACCACACTAAAAGAACAAAACTGTTTAATAAATCTATCCACAATGTTGATGGAATTATATATCTTAGTTTGTGTCGGTGAGTGACATCAAGTCTCATTATAATATGCTGATAAAGAACTTTGATTAAAACAAATTTAAAAACAAAAAGTGTATAAAATATGTAAAAAGATTGCAACATTTTAAATTCAGTGTAATTTTTATTCTGCATAGAAGTTGCTAAAGTCGTTCCCTATTTCCTTGGTGGAGCCTTATTACAAATATTTGTTTTTGTTCAATTTCGTTATTCATGCTGGTCTTCGAAAATTTAAGTCAAGATTAAGAAGTAAACGAGAGGCTCAAAATAAAGTTTGAAAATGGAAGGAAAATGTAGAGGTGTCGCAAAATATTGTTTACTATTAGAACTATTAGACATGTTGTGATGAATCTTATATGAAGAAGACTTTTGATATTTCATAATTAATCAAGTTTTTATGTCACATTTTAAGACATTAAATATTTGGATCACATTTTTTATATATACTTGATGAGCAATACTATGTTGAATGAAACACAAAAATAGAGACTTGGATGAAACAAATATTAATTTAAAAAATGAAAACAATATGAAATTTTGTGAAAATGGCCAAGATCATTTTCATATTTTCATATTATAAACAACATTTCTCCTTTTTTCTTTTTTTATTGAGCTCTTTCTAATCATGTATGCTACAAATCAATCACTCTCGAATTCCCGACATATTGAGCCTTAAGAAATTAGAAAAATTGATTTTTGTAACTTCAAAAACTATAGATAAAAAAAATAGTTATATATATGAATTGAAACATTCACCCAGTCCAATTAGTTTATAATCTCAATTTTACAAATAAATAAATGAGTGGATGAATTGAATTGAATTTAACTTTACCATGAAGGACTAGGTTACCCCTATTGCCTTAGGGTAATTTTGTTTTTAATATAGAGAACATCCTTTTACTTTACATAAAAAAATATGGCATCGGATTTGGAGAGAAAATGCCATGTGGTGAGCTCAGATATCTGCACATGGCTTCTCTTATTTCTAGCCTTTAAACAGTAATTAAATAATAAAATTCTGGGTCTAATTGGATCAATTTTTTAAGAGAATCAGTGACAGGGTAAGCCACTGAACTGTTTGTGGGAATTAAAAAACTCCCTTTGGTTTTTTTAATTCTGTGCAGCACTTGGGAACTGTAAATCTATCTTAAGCTAAGCCACTTGCCAGTACTAGGCCTTGTGAAAGATAGCAAAAACAATTGTTTAGTTTCATCTTTTCCTTCTGTTTTTGAAATCTGGTTTTACTGCCACTTTTTTTAATTTTGCTTAGGATGTCAACAACATATTCCACTGCACATCAAACTTCCTCTTCAAAACCCTTAAGCCTTGCTTAATGCCTCATTTAATTTCTCTTTCTGTTACTTCAATCTTAATAATCTCATCAACAAAGATGCATCTCAATCACTAAACTAACTGAACTGCCAGTTTTTTCTTACTTCAGCACATGCTGTCACAAAGTGAAACCTCTTCTTTGTTATATCTGCTAACTATTTATTTATTTATTCATTGATTGATTCATTTATCTGCTTTTTCTCCTTTGATAATACCACTTTTGTGGGGGTCATACTCATAGCTAGTATAGGCTTTTTGAAGTTGATGGGGTGGTGGAAAAGCAAAGTAATAGCATACCAAATGCTTTCATGCTTTTGCATATTCAGGAATTTCACACCCTCATGGAGGATGGCTCCTCTTGCTCTCTTGCTCCTTTTTTCCAGTTACAGACTGGTTGGATTCATGTTCTTCTCTCTCTTCTTCACATCCCTAACACTGCTTTTCTCCACCCTTGTCTTCATGTGGAAGCACAAGGCAGTGCCAGATGATGAATTGGCCCAAAGGAGTGCTTTCAGTAGTTTCACTTCTCCTCAGAAAAGACCACATGGAAGAGAAAGTGTTGCCCCAACCCCAATGCACAACCATGAAACTGTGAGACATGTAAAGGAAAGAGAAGAAGAAGTTAGTGCTGATGATGATGATGATGATGCCTCTTCAGAAGTGTTGGTTTTGTCCAGTTCTGAGGAGTGTGAAGTAGATCACACAGCTGAGTGCTCAGATGGGACAATTTCTGATGAGGACAGCCTCATAGAGATTGCACTTCCAAGTGGGCACTTTGTGGGACATAATCAGAGAGAAGACTCCAACAAGTACATCAACTGCAGTTTGCAACAGAAGAAGAGGGAGTTATCAGGTCATGAGGCTCTTTTCAACCAACAAAGCCTCATGGAATTGTTGGCAGAGTTCAATGAGGAAGAAAACCTAATAGAGATTGACATAGCCATGGGTTCTATCAAGTGCTCAAGGTTTGAAATAGAAGCATAATGATTAATAAAACTTTGTTTCATAATCTATATATCTGTTGCCAAAGTTTTTTTTCATCCACCTAATTCTTATATATCTGGTTGGATTATTTGGGATGTATTACTTTGTTGTGATCTTAATGTGTTGTGTTGTGTTGGGGTTTTGGTGCAGCAGCAGTGTGAAAAAGCTTCTGTTGTGCCTCTCACAAGCTTTGGATACTCATTAAAGTGATTGTATTATGACCCTTCTTTTTGACTTATTATGCTCATTACAAAGATCAATATCAATTAAAGTTGCAGAAAGTTGGAATTGCTTTTTCTTTTCCCTCCTCATCAATCATCATGCATTTTCCATTTTAATGTTTAGACAACTTTGCAGATGATTAACCTGTTATATTTTATGAATATATGTTTTCTTTTGAAGCTTCAGGCATTTGAGGGTTACTGATACTGTAATTAATCAAAGGTGTTATTTTTTCTTGTAATATAACAGACTAATAAATGATACTTAAATCCAATTAATAATATGATTAATTCATAATAAACGTTTCTTATTATTATGTGAACTATACCTAGAGTTAATGAATAGAGATATTTTATCTGGTAAAATATGGACTAATAATTAATAAGCATTTCCGTCTTATTTATAATATTTAATGGTCTTAAAAAGATTCTTAATCCTTTTAATTAAAACGTTAAATAAATTATTAAGCACGGCCATCTAACCTAATTAACGTTTTTGCTAAAAGAAATATTTTTTTTTTGAAAAATATAAGACGTTGAATAAGTTGTCATACATATCAATCTAATAAAATAGCTGTTAAAAAAACATAAAATATCTAATATTTTTAAAACTTAATATGCTAAAACATTAAAACATAAAGTACAAAAAATAACGTTTATCCTAGTTATTATAATAGCAACAAACTTAATTTTATTGGCAATAATGATTCAATGGCAACGCTTCCTGTATTAAACTTTTATTTTAAATGTTATATTTGATTAGCAGTATTATTAATTGGCTAAGTGTGACCTGGTGATTTAATCTTTTTCAATTATTTCAGTTAGATGTGGTTTGTTTGCGTTAGATATGAATTGAATTGATGCTGCCTGTTATGTTAATTTAATATTGCACATGTCTTTATTATTTTGAAGACAATTTTTTTTTGTTAATTTGTCTTGTTTATTATTATTAATATATATATATATGTGTGTGTGTGTTAACTTTTTCGGTTAGGGCGAAGTGATTCATCACGTTTTACTGCTGCCGTAATTAATATTTAATTTTTATTATTTATTATAATAAAAAATTGATCCTTTTAGCAACATGAATTGTTTGAGTTACAATTCTAATTATAGTCATTGATCAGCAACAAGTGACAAAGTAATAAAGTTTTGCAATATTATATATATATATATATATATATATATATATATATATATATATATATTTAAAGGAACTTTAAAGGCTATAATTGAAGAAATTATAAGGGTTTGTATAGCATGTTTCCACAAGTTCCTCTTGCCATCCATATAGATATTATATTCACTTGAGAGTTTTTGTTCCAATGTGTTTGCTCATGTTTCAAATGATAAGAGATTTACATCAAATGCACAGTTAAAATTTCATTAGGTATTATGAGAATGAAAGTTGGTTACAAGTTTTATCATCCCTTAGTGAAGAAATTTGTGAGAATTTGCTATGTGAAATTCATATAATATTATTTTAAAATTAATATTATCGATTAAATAGAAAAGTGAATATATTAAAGTTAAAAATGATAAACAATATTACAAATTAATTTTATAAGTTTTATAAGATTAAGATAAATTTAAAGTTTATTTATACCAAAATTTATTTTAATAAAATTATTGAATTTATCATTAGATAAATATGGAATCATCTTTAAATGTATAGTCTTATTTAAATATATAATCTCATATATATATATATATATATATATAAAAGTTGAGAATATATTAAGAATAAAAATTTATTTTTTAAAATTATCCTATTATTGAGAGAATAGTTTTTCTTATTAATATCAATAAAGAAGAACATGAATGGTCACATAATAAAAATTATTAATTAATTATAATGAACACCTCAAGTTTAATTTAAAAATTTAAACAGAAACCCTTATTTATACATATATAAAATGAATGTATGCATGAGAATATTTTTATTAGCATTAGTTTTAAAAAATAAAAACTTGTTTATATTTTTAGAATAAAACTTTATTTTGATTGTAATTTTTATACTTGAAATTAATTTTATTGTAATTGTAATTGTAATTTATATTTTACTTTTAAAAATTTGTAATTATAAATTATGTTTGGAATTGGATTCAATTAAAGCTCAATCATAATTTCAATCTAAGAGAAGAAAATAAAATATAAAGATGAGATGGAAAATTTGTGCTAAAAAACATGAAAAATGTGATCAAGTAAGAGGAGATTCTATATCACCAATTTGAATATTAATTTTGAACATTTTCCTTTTAGTTTCATTGGACCTAAAGTAACTATAAATAATGTTTGAATATATGAAAATTAACATATTTTTGTAAAACAGTGCCTCTTAAGGAGATTGATTCTTATTCTTTGAGTCGATAGGTTGAAATTTAAATGATGATTTTTTTTATGCTCTTATCTTGAAAACAAAATAATTGGCTTGTTCTTCCATCTTTGAGCCTTTCTTTTTAGAAAAATGTTTGATACTTTCTTCATTATTATTTGTTATATAAATAATCATCAAAACTTTTATAGATAATTACTATAAATAATTACAAATATCTATTTTCTTACTTGTATAGCCTAGCTTAAGAATATTATTATATAAAATTGAAAAGGAAAAATTAACATAATTTGTTCTTGCTTTTAGGAAAATATACTAATATAATTAAATAGATAAAATATTTTTTCATTCATATCAAGCTTTCAATTGATGCATCAAATTAAAATTAAGTATTGATGTGAATATTGATATGATATGACTACATAAGTCTCACGATCAAAGTGTCAATATATTTCAATATACAAATTCAAATTCAACGAAGACTATAAAGTCAAATTATTTCAGAACAAACCCTAAACATGACATAATACTCTAATTCATTAAATGATTTAGAAATTTGTATATGTTTCTTACTTTTCCATGAGAATAACAAAGAGTCAAGAAACATGAACAAACAAGTAATTTAGCATGGAGTATAGTACACCCAACTCAATCGTATAAGCAATCAATTTAGAAGTTATTCTAGTAGGAAAGAATAAATCACGTGAAAAAGTTCCTTTATAATGGTGAATTATACAACACCTAGGAACAATTGGCTCTAGAGCGGGTTTGAATGAAGTCTAGACTCAATTCGTAGAGGAACAAAACAAACAAGCATATCATCTAGCACAAAAATGAAAAGCACGACATGGTAGGTTTTTATACTGGTTCATCCCAACTCTTGGGTTACGTCCAGTCCTCCTTAAGCAAATCACTTAAGGAGTTTCACTAATCAACAAATGATTATAGCAAGTATACAAACTCTACAAGTTATTATGAGTACACAAACCTCTCTAGATTATACTATCCTAATCTCACTCTAAGAGTAAGACCACTCAAGATATGAAAGAAATAATTTCAAAGATAGCATAGTTAAAGCTCGTAAGGGTTCGCTTCACAAAACTAGAATATTAGAAAACATTTCTCACTAGCTAAAACTATTAGACACTCTCTATAACATATATGAGTAGATGCTTTCTGCATTGTATAATTGTTTCTCAAACTTTGTTTATTCTTGTTGTCTCTTTATCTTCATCTTGATGTTCTTTATCTTCTCGAAAAATACCATTTGAGAGCTTGGAATAGCAAGAACTGATGTTGAAGAAAACTTTGTCTTAGAAGATCTTCATCTTTTACATTGTAGATGCTTAAAAAAGAAACTTCATATGTTTGAATCTCTGCATTTCAAAGCTAAATATGCTTATAGAAATAGTTTAAACAAATTCGTAATAATTCACTGTAAATGCAAATCAATCAGCATAATATATTTGAAAAATTTCTATATCAGAAAATATTTCAAAAAGTTGTTTCAAAAACTTTCTAGTTTTGTTTATATTTTTGAACATTTGTAAAATTTGATGAAATCTACTATTCAAAAACATTTGATAAGATTGAAACAAAGTTCATTATTTGAAATCAAAGGAATAAATATAATTGTTAATGAAAATCGCAAATATCGTAGATTTTAATATGCATTGCCCGCCCAATAGACCATCTAATGCATTAAAGATGACATGACAAGAGCGTCTACTCTGTAAGCAAAATAAGATTGTCGAATACATTTAAACCACTTATTTCTACATATGAAATTATTTCGTCAATAAACACTTTATAACTTATAGTATTTGTTATCACCGAAATTACATAAATTCCTTATGTACTTAAAATCGTCTAAAGGAGTCTTAGACCATCTAAAGGTGATTAGACAGTTTAGTGTTCCAACACGACATATTTCTATCAAGTGTAGATGGCAAGGAGAATGCATAAATTGTCTCACATATTGAACAACAAACAATATGTCAAGTTGTGCATTAGTCAAATAATTAATATTGTCACAAGTTGTCAATGTATTTAAGGATGTGGCAAAAAAACACCCTCATCACAGTGATATGTAACATTAATTTTAATAAGAGTATTCATTGGATTAGCTTATTAAGTGTCAACCCACATAAATCAGATTTGTGGTATATTTATGTTGATGGATAAATGTAGGTCTTTCTTATGAACTTTGTTTTTTATTGTTGTTTAAGTTCCTTGATGGTACCTCATTAGAACTAGTAATAAGTATATATCACCAATATAAAAAGAAGTAAAAGAACAATTTTTGTAAGTGTGTAATGGATGAATAAAGAGAAATCATATTGACTCTGAGTAAAGAAGAAACCACACAAAGTAGAATGACACTTGCCAAATCATGCTCTAAGAGCTATTTGAAGCCTTGTAAGGACTTTTGAGCTTGTAAATGTTATTAGATAGTTATTATATAAAGCAAATAAACCTTGAGGAGGAGTCATGTAATATCTTTAGTTAACTCACCATGTAGAGAGGAATTTTTAGTGACCATCCATTAAAGGTAGTTTTAAAAAAAGTAGTTCTAACCATTGTCATTTTGGCAACATGTGCAAATGTCTCATCAAATCAATTTCGTACCCCTGCTTACCATCTACAGCAACAACTAATCGAGCCTTGTAATGTTAAGAGAACCATCATAATTCAATATCAGATAATACACTTATTTGCAACCTATGGGTTTTATATTGCAAGGATAAAAGACATATTCCATGTGAGATTTTCTTAAAAGGCTTAAAGTTCATCATCATTCATGGCCTTTACCAAATATACATTTTTTATATTTTGTGAGTAACAAGTAGGAATGGACGTGCTAGAGAAGGAAGCAGTCGAAGAAGTATGGTGGAATCAAATTTGTCTAGAAAATATCTATGAGGCACTCGAGACACTCTATTAGATCATCTTGGTGTGAGCACTACCGGAATAAATGCCATATCAGCATTAGAATGGGAACCGGTTAGCTAACATATATGATATTACTTTTAAAACATTTAATAGATGAAGACTATATAAAAAAAACATAAAAAGAATAACAACATCACTTAAATTAAAAGTGAGATAATGAAAAAAAATTATTATCAAATAATATCACATTTCTAGATATGAAAAAATGATGGTTAGAAATACAATAATACATAGAATCCTTATGAAAGTTATTCTACTCATAAAATGCACATTGAACAAATTGTCTCAAATTTAAGTTTTTGTTGTTCAAGAGGAGCTAAATGGACAGAAGATACATAACCAAAAGTATGTAAAATACTATAGTGGGAATGAGTTTTAAAATATATAGAAGAAAAAAAAAAGAGAATTAAAATCAATAACCATGAAAGGAAGATGATTGCTCAAGAAAACATGAATAGATAAAGCTTCCACCCAAAATCTCGATGGAACGTAGACTTTGAGATGCAATTTACTTATCACATCAAGTAACTGACAATTTTTTGTTCTACAATGTCATTTTGCCGAAGGATATTAGGATATTAGGGTAAGAGTTTTGAGACATATTATCCTTTTGTTGAAGATACTCTTGAAATTCCAGGACATATATTTACCACCAGAGTATTTTAATACCAATTTGAAACTGATTTTCAACCAGTGTCATCAATTTTTAAACGTAGAAAATATTTCAAAATTTGGATTGAAGAAAAAATATCTAAGTCAGATGATTGTAATCATCAATAATTATAACGAAATATTTATAGAACCATGAGAAGCCACAGGAGACATACCCCAAACATCACAATAAATCATCTTATAATATCGCAAAGCACAATCTACTGAAAAAAAAAAAAAAAAAACTGTTTTAAATTTTAATCAATTTTTAAGCGGAAAAAAAATAAATAAA
>Ga0209489_100972_pt1 | contig 57696 bp, 26 predicted proteins | sample SiratrowhiteBW_FD_187527 | JGI IMG/M metagenome (GOLD analysis project Ga0209489, IMG submission 187527) | Root nodule microbial communities of legume samples collected from California, USA - Siratro white BW (SPAdes) (version 2) | ecosystem: Host-associated > Plants > Roots > Nodule | place... | reverse complement strand
CAGTCAAACAATAATTGATAAAACAACTTTACAGAAAATAGAAACATAACATCACCGAATCAAGTTGGATAACATATACTCATTATTCCAAGTTTAGATATATATCTTTTTAAAAAAAGAATTAAAATTTACAGAAAATAGAAACATAACACCCCTCATCAAGTTGGATAACATATACTCATATTCCAAGTTTAGGTATATATTTTTCAAAAAAGAATTGAAGTTTTACAAAAATATAGAAACATAACACTCCTGATCAAGTTGGGTAACATATACTCATTATTCCAAGTTTAGATATATATTTTTAAGAAAAGAATTGTCAATAGTTTTAGGACAGATGTAAGGAAGCTGATTATAGGATTAGATGGGAAGAAGATGAAAGAGATTAGCTTGTAGTTTTGTCACGAACCACATGATGTGCCTAGTTCATTAATGAAAAACTGGTTATAATCTATATGACTAGTGCTTGGTTATTTATTACGTCCCATAAACCTGAATTAGTTAGAATAGAAGAGAGAAAGGTGGCAAGATCACATCGTGATTTTAAAAAAATATTAGTTAAGATTAATTAATTAAGATAAGATTTGATTGTTAGTTATTTTAATATTAGGATTTTGTTAAAAGATTTAAAATTAGATCATATTTGTTAATTTATCTTTATATATTTTAGATAGGTTAGTGAGGAAAATGGGTTATATATGGTGGAGCTCTCAAGGGGTTGGAAGAGGCATAGAAGGAATTCAAAACTAGTCCAAACCAACACCCCATTAAACACTCATGTATTCTTTTATTGTAATTTTAATATTTAGTGAGAATAAACTTTAAAGGCGTTGTTCATCAATAAAACTCGTTATCAATTATTTTCTTAAAGTGTGATTGGTGCCAGTTGTTACAATTGGTAGCAGAGCACGATTTTGGGATATTACCCTAGTGGATAGTGACCACCACCAGCCAAACCGTTGCTATAGAGAACCAAACTGAAGCATTGGAATGAAGGCTAGAAGAACTACACTTACAACAAGATAAAGAACTAGAAGAAATCCACAAAGAACAGGCTAGGAACATGGAGTTAATTTTAAAATGATTGGCAGAACAAGGGTCCAACCCACGACAAAAGGAAGACAAAGACCGTCCTAGGGGAAACCAGAGCAATCGACACATTGATGAAGAAGAAGAGCCCCCAAATGAACCATCAAAATTGGGAATAAACTGAAGAATAGAATTACTAACCTTTGAAAGAGAAAACATATGTGAATGTTTAGTATGCATAGAACATTATTTCCCGTTAGCCCGAGTAGCAACTGTAGAAAAGTAGGAATACGCGGCTATGACATTAATAGGGAAGGCATTAACTTGTTTATATGGTGGGAAGAACAAACCCATTTTCCCACTTCGATGTGATTCAAACAAGATAGATTAAAAAGATTTCAACCAGTAACGGCAACAAACCGTATAGGACCACTCTTAGATGTGAAACAACATGAGTGTCATGCAATATCGAGAAGAATTTGAATTAGCAGCTTGAAATCAGCGAATCTTGGAACATGACACCCTGATGGGAATTTTTATGAATGCGCTAAAAGAAGAAATAAAGGCAGAAATTAATATTGTTGATTTCGAGACTTTAACAGACATTATGGACAAAGCTACTATCATAAAAGCCTGTAACAAAGTTTGGAAAACAGTTGGCATAACACCAAGAGGGAGGAAGGGTGAAGCAGGGAATCAAAGTACTAACTTTGGATTAAATAGAGATCCAGGGTGAGACCCATGATCTTGGAAACTATAACATGTTCAGACAGTAATAGGAATACAGGACGGGGGTCAAAATTCAAAGCTAATAATCCATGCCGCTCAAGGCTCCTGTAGGAACCAACAACAACCAACAAAACTGTAGACTAAGCGGATCACGTAGATTATCGACCGAAGAATGGAATGACAGACAGAGGAAAGGGCTATGTTTCAAATGTGGAGAAAGATGGGAACTAGATAATGTGTGCAAACTAAAACATTATCAAATTTATATCCTTGAGGATGCAGAAGCAACAAAATCAGAAGAAGACCCCATTAGACAACAAAAAAATGAAGGAGAAAATGAGTTAGAGCTGAAGAAGCTAGAGTTATAATTATCTTCCTATAGGTATTGGGGTCTCCCTACTCACAAAACCTTCAAGGTTAAAGACAAGATATGAGACAAAGAAGTTGTTATCCTTATTGATCCAGGAGCCTCTACAAACTTCATTGCAACAAGAATTGTTTAAGAACTAAACTACAAGAATCAGGGAGTTTCAAGTAGTTTTTTTTTTTAATGATTCTAGAAAACATCTGATTTATTATTTATTTATTTTCTAACTTTCCATGGCATCCTTTTAGTATTCATTGGGATTTTGGAATATAATTTATGACATTTTTCTTAGCAATATAAATAGGGAAAACAAAAGCATTTATGAAAATTCCTTTTTCCATTGAAATATGAATATTGCAGATACAATTGACATTTGTCAACAAATTACCTCCTTTATTTTCCAATTATCAAGTTGTTCATTTGGAGAACAAGGGTATACTAAATTAAAGTTTTGATTTTCTTACTCATGTTTGACCGTCTCTGAGAAAAGCTTTCCTTCCAGGAGATAACAATTTCCTGCATCTCTATCAATTGCTCCTTTAGCTGGGCCATTACTGCCATATCATTTTCTTCATTATCCATTCTTTGCCACTGCACTACTTCCAGCCTCTCTTCATATTCTTTTATCTTCCCCTCCATCATTATTTTCATGCTATCATATTTCTCTCGAAGGTCACACAATTTATTGAGCATCCTTTGCTTATCTTTCTTCACGACCTCTAAAAGGCTCAACATATTCCCATATTTATTTATGAAAACTTTCTGTTGAGCAATTCCCATCTTCTTCAATTCTCTCAAATTAGTGTCCACCACCTTGATTCTTATCTTCTTTCTCAGGTTTTCCATCTCTTGTTCTCCTCTAATCTCCAACTCCATGTTCATATTTATGGATGATTCACACAAATTCTAATGAATTCAATGTAAAAAAAAAATGAATATTAAATTATGATTTAATATGATATATATATGGGATGAAAAAAACTGTGTAACCTCCATGAAAAATTAAAAGGTTATTTAGAAAATTCAATTTTTTTTTAAAATTTAAAATCAATTTTCGAAATAATATTTTTTAATTTTCATGGTTTTACACAAGATTTTATAAAATAATAATAATAATTATGATGCATGCAATAAAAAGAATGCATTAACTAAATATTTCTTTTTTCCGAAGGACTTGACCCTCTCTTTTTTCTCTTTTCCAAATTTTCTCTTTTTCTAAAAATCTCTTTTCCAAATTATTCTTCAAAAATAATTTTTGTAGAGCTTTGACATGCCGAATATTTCCCTTAGTGCCCCTTAGGTTTTAATTTAACCACGAGTTCTAGGATCTACTACATGCTCCTCACAAAAAGGTGACTGCTTAATTCCTAAGAGGTATAAAGGGTCACTAGAACAATGGCACAATTTACTGTCTTATCCAAGGGAGCATGTAAACAACATACCAGGGACAGACAAATAAAGCAAACAAACTCTACCTGGGGTTTTCGCAAAAGTCACAATAAATACATCCAATCAGCATTGCTATTAACCCCACTACTTTATAGATTGTTCAGATCCGGGTATAGGGCCGCACTCATGTATATGCATGCAAGTGTGTGTGCAAAGAAATTATTTTACCCAAGCTGCAAAATAATCAAACAATATATACATATGGCGTCTATCCTGAGGTTCAATAATTAAAGCAACAAAAATACGTAACTGAAACGCTCTCACGCAATATTAAAAACACATATATACAATATATACAAAGCATGAAAATTAAAGCATCTAAAAAGTAAATTATCCTCACTCATATTTGATTTAAGAGGGTTGACTCTCAAAATATCAGCTCCTAGTGGAGTCGTCATCTGTCGTGACTTTGTCGACAACGAACGGCGATCCAAATAAAAAATATATTTTAATTGTGTAATATGGTGAAAATAAAGAAAAATAATAAAATGGAGTCGCTATCATAATTTTTAAGAAAAACTATGGAAACCGAAAATAAGGTTTGCATATTAGAAAAAAGGGTAAGGGAGTCGATTATAAGTAGAAAAAGTGTTACTACCCTACTGCGTCTATCTGAAGACAACATCTCAAATCAAATATGAATGAGAAATAAAAGACTTTCTAGAAGCTTTAATTTCCTAATTTAAATAAAGAAACGCAGACAAAGATTAGGATTTAAATTAGGAGGAACCCGACGAGGCTTGACCTTGTTCCTATGTAAAATTATGACATACGTAGTTCTTCCTATAACAAGGGAAGTTGAGTTTTTTATGATTTTTTTAATTATTTTTCCTATTTATTATTATTATTATTATTTTATTATTTTATTGTTTATTTTTTTAAAAATATATATTGAATTGAGTGATAAGGGGTAGTCTGGTCTTTTTTTGTAAGGAAAAGAGACACAAGTTATGTGAGTAAGAAGAGGGCAGATCAAAAGGATGATAGTTGTGGTGCCAGTATACTACAGTGCCAGTGAACATGGCTTGCATGGGGTTGCATGGCTAGTTAGGGTTACCCTGGTATGCTAAATTCTTAGTGCATGAATGATAGCAGCGAACGTGTATTTCCTTACGCTGTGAATTTAGACGAGCTAAAGCTTCCAAAGGGTTAAACTAAGTTTATTAGTTGGACAAACAAGAAGAGTCTAAATATAGGTATGGCAAAGAGATTTTTTCTTCTTAATCACTACAGATAAACCCTAATAAGGCAACATACGTGCTTAGGACTATCATTATGATGAATTAAGTCTTAACCTAAACAAAACTAAGGTCGAAAGAGTGAAAAAACAAGGAGTCATGAGAGTATATTACATGGATCAAAAGAGTGGAATTTTTCCAAGAAACAAGCAAAGAGCTAAGCTAACACATCATTTAGGCAATGTTCGTGCCATTAAGAGGTTCACTTAGCTCATGCAAGTCTCTTGGACCAAGATGGCACAAATTGGGATGTGAAACAGCCCCATACAAGACATGCAAGTGTAACCAAAAAGTGATGAAATCCCAACTTTGATGCATAATTTAAGGGATCAAATGGAATCATAAATGAATAAAACATATAGATAATTTAAGAGCTCCATAAGCTCTTTCCAACGCACCCTCACACGACCTCTATAGCTTCAAGGATATTGAGAACGAAAACCTCAAAGTCGTGCCAATGACCATCCAGCGTCAGTCGTCCACCAAACTATGCCCACAGTGACAAAACCCAAACTTTGAAGTGAAAATTTAGGGGTCAAATGTGATCATAAATGAGCTTATATATATAATTGAAGAGCTACATGAGCTCTTTCCAACACACCCTCACAAGGCCTCTATAGTTTGAAGGATATTGAGCACGAAATCCTCAAAGTGGTGCCAACGACCATCCTTCGTCAGTCGTCCACCACACCCACAGTGACGAAACCCAAACTTTGGAGTGAAAATTGAGGGATCAAATGTGATCATAAATGAGGGTGCTATAAATATCATTGAAGAGCTTCATGAGCTCTTTCCAACCCACCCTCACATTGTCTCTATAGGTCCAAGGATATTGAGAACGAAAACCTCAAAGTGGTGCCAACAACCATCCTGCATCAGTCGTCCACTAGGCTCTGTCCACGGTGACGAAACCCAAACATTAGAGTTAAAATTGACGGACCAAATGTGATCATAAATGCGCGTGCTATATATATAATTGAAGAGCTCCATGAGCTCTTTCCAACGCATCCTCACACGACCTCTGTAGTTTCAAGGATAATGAGAACGAAAACCTCAAAGTGGTGTCAATGACCATCCTGCGTCAGTCGTCCACCACACTGTGTCCATAGTGACGAAACCCAAACTTTGGATTGAAAATTGAGGGATCAAATGTTATTATAAATGAGCGTGCGATATATATCATTGAAGAGCTGCATGAGCTCTTTCCAACGCACCCTCACACGACCTCTATAACTTTAAGGATATTGAGAATGAAAACCTCAAAGTAGTGCAACAACCATCTTGTGTCAGTCGTCCACCACACTGTGTCCATAGTGACGAAACCCAAACTTTGGAGTGAAAATTGAGGGATCAAATGTGATCATAAATGAGCGTGCTATATATAATTGAAGAGCTCCATGAGCTCTTTCCATCACACCCTCACACGGTCTCTATAGCTTCATCGATATTGAGAACGAAAACCTCACGGTGGTGCCAACGACCATCCTGCGTTAGTCGTCCACCACACTGTGCTCACAATGACGAAACCCAAACTTTGGAGTGAAAATTTAGGAATTAAATGTGATCATAAATGAGCGTGTATGTATATAGTTGAAGAGCTCCATGAGCTCTTTCTAACGCACCCTTACACGACCTCTATAACTTCAAGGATATTGAGAACGCAAATTTCAAAGTGGTGCCAACAACCATCCTGTGTTAATCGGGCACCACACTATGCCCATAGTGACGAAACCCAAACTTTGGAGTGAAAATCAAGGTACCAAATGTGATTATAAATGAGCGTGTTATATATATAATTGAAGAGTTCGATGAGCTCTTTAGAATGCACCCTCACACGGCCTCTATAGCTTCAAGAATTTGACAAAATGATGTTTCAAAATGAGGCCAATGCATGCATGCCAAATGCTCGTCGAAACGCTGCAGAGAGTTTTTCAGTTTTCGAAGCTGGTTTCTACGTGTTTAGCTTATTTGATAGCGTATTTGATAAGTTTTGTTGTACTTACCTGGATCGTGATGCTTGCTTCAAGCACGCAGTTGTCTTTGTCGTTCTTTTGGCAGGTCTCCTGCGCATTGTACACCTTTTTACTTGTCTCTCCCTTCACTAGTGTTCTGCCTTCAAGTTCTATTTCATGATCTCTAATAACCTCTGACTTGTTATTCACTTTAACAAGAGTCGGTGTCACTCGTGCAGAATCTGAGTACACAATTACCCAAGAAGAAAAAGGTTAGCTAAAGATTACTGTTACGAGAGAAATGAAATGTAATCTACTTATACTCACAAGGCACCTCTGATGTTGAACAGTGGTAGCATTGATTCTCACATAACTGAATAGTAACATTGTTGAGAAATTGGAACCCTGTATTATTAAAACAATTGTGCATCCCGAATCCCTTAGCCAGAGTACTCTTCCCTAACACCCATTCTTTATAAAATCTGAACAGAAAGAAACATAGTAAGAATCGCGAGGCAGACTCCTACATACCGGTAAAAGAATACAATCATACAGGTAAAGAAACACAAAATTTAGCACCAAATTTAGCGACTGTAGAAAAAATAGGAGAAGAATGATGAGAACCATCATTGTTGTTACGAAGGTTGGAGGTTTGTTGTGTTGGGGGTTTTAGGGAGTGCCTGTGTACCATTGTTTTCATTTTCAATCAAAATTTTCACGTTCTGTGATTTTAGTTTTGATTTAATTTTGATGTTGTTTTCAGTTTACCTCTTCTCGTGTTTCTGATTTTAATATTATAATTCCAATTCCATGAATTCTAATTTGTAAATAAAAGAATGTGAAACTATTTTGAGAGCACAATATTCGAGGGAAATTTAGTTTATTCCGAAATGTGTGCTTGAAAGAAAGTGTGAATGTGTGTCTGAAATAATTAGTTGTGATAAAATGTATGTTATAATGAAGAATCCTTCTAAGAAAGTGTTATTATATCTTGAGGATGAAGTAGCAAAGTCTAGGTAAATTTTTTTATTCTTTCTTGATGTCTACTGTGGTTTACCTGTATAAAAACATCAAACTTAATATTTTCTTTTGTTATGTATTGTAAGGAATGAGACTTTATTATTACAATCAGAACTTGATGAGTGGAAGAGTCCAGCAAATTTTGAGATAGAAAAATTTCAAAGCCTCAAAAGACAATCAAACTACCAGGTAATTAATAGGTGACATGTCCCAAGAGAATTGAGCATTGTCCAAGCAATTGAGACATTTTAGGACAACATTTCCTTCTTTTGCCTTTTTACAGTTGCTTGTGTTGAAGAAGGAAAAAGAATCAAATATCAAATGCTGAAAAGAAAGCTTACCATGTGCATTTTTTTTTTCTGTATCAACCTATTTTTGTTAATTTAACTACCACACAGAACGCAGTGCAAGAAAGCAGTGCAGAGAAGGGAAAGCTAGAAGAACAAATACAGAGTTTAGAGGTCTGTTTTCTTTCTTTCTTTTTGTATTGATCTTTTTAAAAGGGTTCAACCAGTATAACTTAGGTGCAGTTCCTTAAACATTTTTGGTGTTTCTTTGATCAGAATTGAATATTGCATTTCAATAATCTAAAACATAACGGTATTGCATTAAATATCAACATGGATAAAGATAAAACTGCAAATTTGATTGGAGAATTGTACCAAAAACGCTTAAGAAATTTTATCTATGCTTTATCCTCTTGCGATTTCCATATCTGTAGTTTTCATCGACCAATGAATGAAAGTTATATGTCTTTGTTTAGAAATATTGCTCATAGGTTATTGTTTATGAATAGAGTGAATGTGCTGACTTGAAGTAATGCAAGAAGAGCATAAACGTGTTCAACGTCTGATAGAACTCCTAGTGTTCAACAAGATGTTTATGCGCCTAATATACTTGAGAAAACCGAAAGGCCAGAATATGGCAAAGGAATGGGTGAGGTGGCACATGGGAGTGGGAATGAAAAATCAGTCACGGAAATGGAAAAGGAATATATGTAGACAGAGGGGAATAGAAGAGGGACATGCTGGATTTTGTTAGAAATCGGTTATGAGATATTTTCTCTGGAGGAGTCGTGGACTCTTGTTATTTTCATTTCTATGCTTGTAGAGCGTTAGCGCTCACTGTTTTGCAAATATCAATAATACCAGTCTTATTCCCACACCTATCAACGTCTTACAGTGGAATCTGGCAAGAGTCATGAGGCTGCAAAAGTAGCCATGAAAGAAGTTGAGGCAGTAAGCAGGAGATTCAAGAAGAGAGAGAGCATTCCCAACATCTCAAGGAGAATTTTCGTAGAGAGCTTATGTTTGCTGAATCTAGAGCTGCAATTGCTGAGGTACTTATTGATATGTCAATTATTCCATTGGTTGGTTCCAAATCAAAACTATTTATTTAGGTAGAGATTCTCTGGATCTTATAGTTTTTACTATTGGTTTGTTCTCAGGAAAAACTCGGTGATCTTTATAGGAAAATCAGAATGTCAGATTATAAGGTGAATATCTCCTTAGCTTTGCGTTATGTGTGTTTCTTTGCATGTTTGGCTTGCCTGTTACACACCTTAGCATAGCCTGCATCCTAGTTCACTGGAAAGCCTCGGAAGAGCTCGTCCTTTGATTTGAATCTCCGATCTGTGACTGCTAGAATGAAGGCTGATGACAAGGATGGGAAGCTAACAATGCTGCTTCCTTCTTTTTGAAGAAGGGTAGCTCGAATGCCAAAGTCAGAAGTCAAGGACCATATGGCAGATCCATCATCCATACTAGCAAGAATCTCTGCTGATACCCATACCACGCCCAGAGGCAGTTAGCTTCTTTATATTTAGTAGCCCCTTATCTGGCAGTACGTATTGAAGAAGTCGTTCCCCATCAGTGTAATCAGAATCCCATATCAATCATCAAAGATGAAGAATGAAGTTAGCTACTGATCAGATATGGAATATGGATGATAGCATCCTTGTGAGTTAGTTACAAGACTGACAGCCATAAAGGAGGTGTTTTAGTCAAGCATCTTCATTGTTAAATCATGTACATGTAGAATCAGCTTTATAGGATTTCCTCTATCTAAATTCTAAATGAATGGGATTGAGTTTGCAATTAGATTGGCATCATGAAAACAAGTAGTTAACTTGAAATTGGTTCAGAAGTTGGCTACAAGATTAAAGAGGGATAAAAATTAGAAAAGAGTATGTCTATATGCCTCTCCAGTGACAAGGACTTGGCCTTTGGATAACAGAATCAAGCAGCAGATTTGGGAAAATCACCCCTTTTCAATACACATATAAGAGGAAAAATAAAATAGCGAAAATAAGTGGGATTGAGAACGGGAATTGAGGGAATTATTAAAGAGAATGAGAATATAAATATAGGAATAAGACAGCACTAGAGAGAGATTAGGAGTGAGTGAGAAAATAAGGAGAGAATTGGCCTCTCGAAAGTCAAATATCTTCCATGTTATTGTTTTCTCTAGTAATTTGTATTTCAATAAGGATGAATCAATTCCTTTCCTAAACAGGGGAATTGTTCTTCTATGTTTACTGTTCTTTTTCTATAATTGCTATTCCTATCTTGGAAATCTTACATGGACACATGGTGAGTTTTTCCAAACAGTTCTCCCTTTTGTTTTTCATATTTACACCTGATGACTATTAAGTGATTAATCCTTCTGCAGACTTGCATAGACTGTGGATCAAAATTATCGAGGTGTCCTATATGCCGGGAGCTGATCACAAACTATATCAAGCTGTTTCCTGGTTGACCAAGTTTGGATGCTCGTATAGTATTTTCTGAGTGCTCCAAATATATTTTTTATATATAATAATCCTGTAACGAAGTTTTTCACGTGTTACACTTTCACACCTTGTACAACTATGCAGCTACATAGTTTGTTGACTAGAATTGTAAAGGACCACATGACATTGGAAAATAATCAAGTGGAAGATGGGATGCTTTACCTCGCAAACTTGCACCAGTTGTCCTTATCTAGTCCCCGTGTCTTCTTTTATTCCAGACAAAAAGGAACATGTATATGATGATGTCATCAACTGACCCTTGAATGTAAAAAGTGCAAACATCTTGAAAACCTATGTATTCCACATTTCCACCGCAAGAATTTTACATAGCCTAGGTGAATTTTTCATCTGAATAAATATATAATCCCTAGTCTGTAGAGTTTTCTGATCCTATTGCTACTTTTATTAACTATGACTTGAATAAGTTTTCTATATTTAGCTAATAATTATAAACCATTAGTTAGTTTAATGGTGCAATTGATATTTAACCATTCAAAATGAAAGACAATATGTTGTTGTCTTCTATTAAAAATAAGCATAGAGATATTGTAATAATTCATTCAGAGAGAAAACATAAGATTCTAATATTGCAGAATGCATATTTATGAGACAAATAATTCACAAAAAATGTTTTCTTAACTAAAAAGAGATTACTCAAAGTTGGAGAATTGTATTATGTAGTTATATCTCTACATCAAATATAATTTTACCATAACAAACTGGCACCAGAGTTATGACATTTTGACAATGGTAGAAACGATTTTGGGTTAGACTGTCACCCTCACCCATACAATAGCATAAATGATTTGACTTATTTACGATTGATCTTGTGTACATAAAGATTGATCTTGTGTACTGAGTGTGGAAAACCTCTGTATCTTTCTTCTTGAAAATTGCAATCGCCAAATCGCTCTGTATCATGTGAAAAACCTCATACTCCAGCCAGACATGCATAATAACTTACTTCACAAAGTAGGTGTCAAAATACAAAGTAAATGATGTATGAGTCACTCACTTCTTTGGCTTCGACAAGATAATGTAACTCTGTGTTGTACATATGCGTTCCCAATGAAGGATTTCTATAAATGAAAAGATTCTCTGCCACGTGTAAATACTGGATCAGCTCTCTTATCATCCCTTCTTCTCCCAGGGCTCTCAACTGAAAAGACCGAATGAACATGGCCAAGTCATAAGCAATGTAAATGAACAAGATACCAAACATGTCTTACCCTAACCAAAGTGATCTTTTAGATCTCTTAAACTTCATGGTTTTGCTCATAAGATCAACATTATAGTTGGATCTCTTATAAATCACTTTCCTATTAAATGAGGTTAGATTCATGATTAGGTTGATGGGAAAGACAAAGTTATGCAACGAAATAATTACTCAAAAAGATATTTGAGAAATAAAACCTTTTTCATTTGAAAGAACCAAGAGAACCTTAATCTACAACAATCTAAAAATTCAGAGAGTATAAAATAAATAATATGCAAAAGATAAGAGGCACACCAATTTTTAACGTGGAAACCCCCAATGAGAGGGATAAAAACCACGGGACCTAGTATAGAAAAATCTCCACTATAATATCAAAGAGTATAAAGTACAGAAAAACACTTATGAAAAATAATCTTAGTTCTACTCACATATAAATAGTAAAAAACGCTCAGACAAATAGAGCGTATTCAAACAGTGAGAGAAATAAAATTCTAAAAATACCAGATTAATGCCGGTGGTGAAAGGAGCAAGAGGATGAAATTTCACAAAAACAGAACACAAATCAGTACTCAAACAGCTGCTCAACGTAAACAGGAACGGGCAAAGACGACACAATCTGTTTTTGCTTTCTTTTCTTGTGTGGAGTGTAAAAACCTTACAGAGTCACTTTAGGTTATTCACTTAAAATCTATTGGACTGCCTCAATATTTTATTATTTTAAAATAAAATATTGTTGGGCCTAACTTGAGGAGGACCGACACAACAAACTCCCCCTTTGACTCAAGAGTGGGCATTATGTCAACCCAAAAATCAACCGACAAGTTTCAAACTTCCCCTTTGGTAGAGTCTTTGTCATCATATCTGAACCATTGTCATTTATATGAATCTTCTCAAGCTCCAATAGTTTAGAGTCCAACATATCACGGATCCAATGATACCGTACATCAATATGTTTAGATCTATCATGAAAAGTAGGATTCTTGCCAAGATGAATAGCACTTTGACTATCACAAAATAGAACATACATTTGTTGTTGAAAACCAAGTTCTTGCACAATTTTTTCATCCAAAGTAACTCTTTACATGCCTCAGTGATAGCAATGAACTTAGCCTCAGTTGTAGACAGTGCAACACACTTTTGTAATCTAGATTGCCAAGCCACAACTACCCCTGCTAAGGTAATCAAATAGCTTGAAGTAGATTTTCTAGAATCAACATCCCCTGCCATATCAGAATCTGTGTAACCACAAAGAACAAGTTTCTCGATTCCAAAACACAATTTCAAATTTGAAGTACCACAGAGATATCTCAAAATCCACTTGACAGTTTTCCAATACTCAATATCAGGATTGGAAAGAAAATGACTAACAACACTAACAATATGAGCTATATCAGACCTTGTACAAACCATTGCATACATTAATACTAGAGGAAGTGACCCAACAAACGTATGCACACAGCTAGACCACCAAACATACAGTGAGGAGGTATGACAAAGGATGGAATTTGGAGTAAAAAGAAACTAACATATAGTGGTTGGAGGAAAGTTTTGTAGGAAGCCTGAAAAACTATGATATATTGGACTCTACGAGGGAGGAAATGATTAGGAGAGAATTGAGAAACTTTATATAATCCTCCTTGTCATAATGTATATAAGAAAATCCCAATTAACAGTATTACAGACTTTCTCTTTCACTATTATACACTCGTCCTTCTTCCATTTGAGCTTATCTATGACTTAATTAATTACAATTATACTTCTCAAAATGCTCTTTTTCTCTAAAAAAAAGTGCTCTTTTTCTCTAAAAAAAAGTTGATTGTATAATATTTATGACCTTATCTAAAATTTTCTTCAACCTCTTTGTTAATATCTTTGATACTATTTTATAGATGTTGTCCTTAAGAGATATTGGCCTATATTCATTCGACAATTATGGTTTTCTATTTTGGGATTTAAGGTAATTAAAGAGGTATTATCTTCTTTTGGCTAAGATCCATAACTTCGGAAATTTTCAATTGCTTTCATTATATCCTCCTTTAAGAATGTTCCAGATTTGTTTTATGAAATTAAAGTTATAGCCATCATACGGTAAAGGTAGTGTCTATATGGTTAGCATAAGTCGTTATAGCTTTTCAAAACTTTCATTGATTTTTGAAATTTTGTTTTATGAAAGTTCTTCGTGAACCTTTTAATCTATTGTAACATGGATAAATGATTATCATTAGTAATATTTGATCATGATTTATTCATCAAAATATATTTCAAAATATCATTTTCGTTAATAATTGATTATGTGCTAGATAATCAACCTTTTCAACACTGTTTTTGTTGATTATCTTTATGAATAATCAATTAAGTTTTTGGTTATTAACAAAATTTGCCCATTTACATGCTTGCTTTAATAATTGATTATCACTTAGAATAATTAACTATAATTTTTAATATCAAAACCACAAATAATTGATTAAGTAGTACTACAATAAATTAAATTATTCTAACTTTGTTTTTAGAATAAATGAAGAATAAAATTATCAATAATTACTTAGAATAATCAGTTAAGTAATCTCTTATTTATTTTCTAAATGGTTTTCTAAGATATCTTCAAATGAACAAATTATTTTTATAAAATATTATTTTCATACATTTAAGAATCTTCCAAAAGCCTTTTATCTTTATGAAAATAGTCTCTTGTTCAAAGATCATCTATGTGGTGATCTTCTTGCTTGATAAATCACTTCTCTACATCTTAATGATTCATCATAATAAGATGATATCTTTTTTATTTCTTATAAACTCTTGTTATCTAATTGGTTTGTGTATTTGCATTTCTTGATGTTTTTCTCTTGAGAGTTGTTTAAGGAAAATGCAGATATATTGTCTTAAAGTGTGATTATATGTGTCACATGTGAAGTGTGGTTATAATCTAAACATTTTCAAGATATTGAAAACAATCATCTGAAAACAATCACGTGAGTTTATTAATACTAGATGTAAAATCTCGATTGATTCAAACAGAGTCTTAAAATTTATTAAGTTATCTTTCTCTCTATCTCTCTTGCAATTGTTTCTTTGTTTTTCAAGAATCTCAACTATTTAATCTTTTGTAAAAGTTTTCAAAATCTGTTAATTAACAAACTGTGTTTTGACAACCACCAATTTTTAACCCTATCTTAATATTGAACGACTCCTTTTGTTTGCAAAGTGAGGTCATTTGACATTGTTAGAGATTTTTCCTCAAATTCTTTGAGAAATTAATCTTGTGATCAAATAAGTGAATTTAGTTTCTATTTTTATAATTTTAACACATAAGAGAAAGCTTACTTTTATACCTTTTTATTAACTCTTTCATGTATGAATTTATTTAAGGGAATTCTTTGAAATAGTTTAATATGGATGGAAACTTTGTAATAGTCAAAATTATAATTTATACATAATTAAATGCATAACTAGCAACTATTATAATTGATATGTCCTAAACACGCTTTTGATACAAGTGGTAAAATTTTTTAGCCTCCACACACCTTAGAGTTTGGTATTTTCTTAATTAAAACTTCCCACTACAATAACATAAAGATTATGAATCCTGAACTCTTTCTCCAAATCAATTTAAGTATAATTGATCTCCAAAAGGTATATAGATATTGTCAAAAGATGTGTTCTTAACCTTAACACCTTCCTCCCAAAATGTCTCGGCACCTTTTGGAAGTACTAATTTTGACATTCTTTTAGGCAGCTTCATATCAAATTCATTACTTGCTAATAAATTTAACTTTCTAATATCATACTCATAAAGATTATATTACAAGTAAACAAATTCATCATTTTTTCCTTTTTTATAATAAATATGGATCTTAAAGACTTCTATTGTAATCTCACATATGATCAAATCTCTTATAATATTTTCAATTCCTACAATGACCTTTCCGCTCTACTTGCACATTCTTTCTTACCAATCACCTTGAATCCTTCTAATTGACGTATCAGAATGTATTCCCCTAACTATGTATGTAGGAATTTGTCTTTACATCATATTTTTATCAACAATAACCAATTTAATTAAAAAGAGACAATAGGATTGTCCCAATCCTTATAAAAAAAATTGTGCAAAACTGCACACCATCTTACATTTCCTACTATACTAATATACATGACTTAGCTAATGCTTTAATATAATGGTATTGGGCCCTACTAAATACCGATTCATATTAGAAGTTTGGTTCCTTCTCAGCCACAATTAAGACAAATCCATTGAGACTATAGACTTAAAACCTTCTTCTTTCAACAAAGCTAACTCTTTCCTCCCGGCCTCCAATTCGCCTGTATAGTCTATAGGCCTATCCAGTTGGAACTTAATGTGACCATATTCTCCAATTTGGCTTCAACATTTTCAAGTAACCAAACTCCATAATCTAACAATGCTATTAGACTTTGATGAATGTGTGCTTGACTAGTAAAGTGAATATATATCATATAAGTCTTACCTATGTCCTTAGTTATAGACCTTGGTTACCAACGAAGTCTTGAAATTGACTAACTCTTTCTTTCTTAATTTGTAAAATTGAATTAATAAATTATAAAAGAAAGAGTATCCTTACTTATCCCACGTACATCTGCTTACATATATCTAAGACATTTAGCCTACTTATAATTCCTATCAAATAGCTTTATATCCAGGAGTTGTAGATACAAGATTACATCCCTTTCAGCATTTCTATTTCACAAGCCCTGTTTTGAATATCTGAGTTTCAAGATATACTAACTTTAATGTAGATACTTCATCAAATATTCTACCATTAGACATTCTAAAAGTGATCTTCTTAAATATCCACTTGCAAAAAAAAATTGTTTTACCTCTAGGTAGTTTTACTAAATTCAAGTTTCATTCTTTTACAAATATTCTCTCTTTATCCATAATAATTATCCATTTTTAACTCCTGTTAAAATTCTATTTTCAGGTAAAAGTTATATGCAGATTTTTTTTAACCTAAAATTAACAGTTGAGTAATAGTTTTTACATTTTTACCATCACTATATTTGTTTGTTAGACTCAGAAAATTAATTGGCTTAATTATACTGTGTTACTTGTTCTATATAAAGTAATGATGAGAGTATCTCCTTACTATTTGGATATAGAGAAAGAGATTATTGTATTGTTTTTGAAACACTCCTCTTATTAATTTTATTATTTGCTGTTAAAAAATAACTTTTACCATCACAAATTAAAAAAAAAAACTAAATTCACAATTTTTTTTATAAGTTTGAGAACTAATTAATCAGTTTAATATAGATGCCAAAATCAAGTTTTGTCAAAATTACCAGGAGTGAACACCTTTTCTCTTTTTTATTTATATCACATCTTTAATCACACATCCATATAAACAAATAGTGAGTAAACCATAAACCAACACAAAGTAGGTAAAAAAACTTATATACCTTCTATTTGGGTGAATCATTCATTTCCAATTAAACGAGAAGATAGTTTGCAATCACTATAAAATTTTATTAATTTAAATCATTACAACATATACTAATGACTTGATTCAAAGTACTGTTATAGATAGATCTATATTAACATTCATTTAATTATTATTGTCCATAAATCATTCTTTTTTTCATATGGATCATGGATTTTGTGATTATATAATTTAGCATCTTATATATATTCTCCACTCTTAGTTGGTTTTGTGATCATGGATTTTGCCACTTGAACAATATGTCTAGCTTTGGTGGCTTTCTTTCAGCTTCATTCTCTTCTGTGTACCCTGCTACACCATCTTGTCTGACATACCAATCACATTGATGTCTGCACCTATGCATATCCCTCCTACTCTTATAGATGTCATAGACCCCTTCTCCTCTTGCCCATGAAAAGCCGCAAAAGAACAACGTTGTGCCCCAAAAATTAGGACGGAAGTGCCACCTCAAACTTTGGCCATCGTAAAGGACATGAGCCTGCAGATCATCATTTTTGGATTTGCAATGAACAGTAACAGGCTGGTTGTCACCAAGATTGTTGACAATACGCATATGTACCTTGCTCCATAAGAAAGGGAATTTTTGTTCTCCTAATGTTTGTGTTGTAGGGTTTGTGGATGTAGCAGGATCACAGGTAGCCATGACAAAAAGCAGAAACAAAAGGGGTTTGCTAAAGGGTCCCATGTTGTGATTCTCTTGGTGGAGATTTAAGAGGAAGAAAACCTCGTATATTTATATAGGTTGCATGAGATTTTAGTTCTTTGCATTGGTTTTCTTCTAACCCTTTGCGTCTAAAAGTGAAACCATTTATAACAACTGAATTTGGGGTTTGGAAATGCAAAGTACGTGCAAAACTAACATCAAGTAACGTGGCTAAAAGGTTTATCTCTCTTATTTTTGCATAAAAAATCATAAAAGTTCTGATACTTAGGCAACTGGTATTAGGTAGAAAACCAATTAACATTTTTCCTGGCCTATATATTAGTATTTTATTTATATTTTTATTTTTTAAATTGAATTATTAATGAAAAAAAAAAGTTAAACTTTTCTCTTTTCTAACTCTCGTTTTACACTCACTTCCCTTTTTTTTTATCTTTTTCTAATTTTCTCATTTTGAAACTATGGTTTCTTTGTTTCTTTTCGTAATTTCTTATATGCACTATTTTTCGTTACACTAACACTATTCTTCTTTTGGGTACCTTGTTTCTCTTAATCTTGAAAAGAGTACTGAAAATATCTAGATCAAAAGTTACAAACTCATAAATAAAACCATTCTATGTGTCAATTTTAAGGATCGGAGGAACTTATTTGTTGCAGTCTCCTAAAAAATTAAATTAATGAGTGTGAATTGTATATACAAAAACTTTTTATATTAATAAAATTTTATCTATAATTTAAGAATATACATTGTTTGGTATTGTAAAAACTAGATTTGGGATCTAAGTAATAAAAGTTTTGAAGATCACTACATGAACTTTGTATACATAAACTGGATTTTCATCATCTCGAGTATCTTCGACCACCACCCTAACATAATCTAGTGTCATTGTATGGAGTTAATGGTTGAGCTACTTTCAAGAGTTTCTAAGGTCAACAATTATATAGTATCTTATCAATATATAATTCATATTCACTATTATTCTCAATGTGAGTCCCCTCTAGGTAAAAGAACAACAATACCTATTTTATGAAAAGTTTCTAAGACTACCAATTATAAATATGGTTATCAACATATAATTTATATTGACTATGGGCCTCAATATTAGCCTCCTCTCTTAAGGTAAAAAATGCTTCAAAACAGTTAAGGATAAGACATTATTAGATTTAATTTTAGTATGTAAGACAACAGTGCTATAAAAATAATAGTTTTGATAAGACATAAGTGTCTCATCTAACAATATGAAATTATGTAAAGTTTGATAAGGCACACATAAGAATAGATGAAACACGCCTCAAACATAACATGATACATATAGACTTAATTAACCTCATACTTAATTAAATATTTATGTGTTTATTCTATTTTGAAAGGAAATGTTTATCTGCCAAAGAGATCCATTCAAAATCATATATCAATGATCTATCAAGACTTGAGCTAAAATTATTTTCTTCATCAACTTCCTGACACAAAGAGATTGTCAACTTTGACCCAACTATCTGCCTTGTAAAGAATGCACGTCAATCATGAATATGTTCAAAATGCTATATTACCTAAAGAGATAGGTGTTGTCAACTATTATGGACACTCTGAAGAAAAATGAGTAAAGATTGAGGCTACTTAATGCAACAATCATTATAAAGTTGGTTTGACGTATAATGGACATGTAAGCCATAAATGATCACCTTACAACTACCTACAAAGTGAATGGGCTAGCTAGAAGTTGGCTAGATAGAATTTTAGTGTCAACTGAGTGGGAGGAAATATGGTTAGGAAGCAGGAATTATGTATTGGAAAGAATAATTTTGGATCAATGTGCTTTACTTCTAAAGTTGATACAAATAGAGTGGGAACATATACCATTTAGAGTCTTAGATATGTGGCACACACAGTGGTTTTGAGGAATTTGTAAAGAAACAATGGGGCAACTACAAGATACTGGTTTGTGGCTTGATTCAAGTGAAAGAAATTAAAAAGGATGAAACATGACCTAAGGAAATGGAATAGGGAGGTCTTTGCAGATATAACTAAGGAAAAACAAAGCTTAATTGTAAAAATTAGTGAGATTAACAGAATTGATGATGATACTCAAATGGATGATGCGTAAGGAGAGGAGAGGATTTGGCTGCTAGATAAGCTTAAATGGATAAATCTTGTACACGAGTCATCCGGGAGACAAAAAATTCAGAATCAATTGGCTAGTTTCAAGATATATGAATACTAGGTTTTTTTTCTAAGTGGAGAAAGACAAAAAAAATATGATTAAAGGAATAAGGTTACATGGTCAATGGTGTGAGGATTTAGGAGTGGTTAAATTATATTATGAGGATATGATAAAGGAAACAATAGAGTTTAATGTCAAGTTCAGAAAAATTGACTTCAATTCAATTTTAGAAAGTGATAATAGGATGCTAACATAAAAATTTTCAGAAGGTGACATTAGGAGAGTTGTTTGGGATTGCAAAAGTAACAAAAATTCTAGGCCATATGGGCTTAATTTTACTTTCATTAAGAAGTTCTAGGATATAATTAAAGGGGATATCTCAAATGCAGCTAATCACTTCTATAATATAGGTTAGTGACCAAAAGGATGTAACACCTTATTCATAGCTTTTATAACAATTGAGCAATGTATTTGTTATGTCAGCCAACAAGTTTCATAATCATTTATTACTTTATTTCAGTAGCACTTAAGAGGTCACATTGTTGCTTCAGCATTGACACGTCATTACTACGTGGTCTCACTTATTCTGGAAGTCTATGCACCACCACTAATACTAAACATTGGAGTGATCACTTCATCAATTGACCTTCATGTATTCTAGAAGAAAGATGGTTGTCTTGACTTCTCTCTTGTTCAAACTTCAAGTTATCACTTGAGTTACATGCACTATCACTTAAGCATCCATGTTAATGCTTGAGAAATAGTAAATGGTGCATATAATCATAATCACTTGAGCTAGTTGACTTCTTGAGCAACATTGGTACATTGGTCCAACATGAATTTTACAAAATAACACATGTATAATATATCAAATATCCGCTACTTATCACTTTCTTCTTACATTTAAAACTCATAATTCGCCAAAAATCACCATCTTAGCACACATTATGTAATTACTCCAAAAAAATACTTAAATTTTCAATACCAAGGCATATATAGATAATTTCCAACAAATTTAATCATACATCCAAATTTCAATTCATATATTTAGTTCAATTTCTGATTGAGAACGAATACTAAAATTAGCTCCTGGTATACCTATAAGAAAAATCCTTCCTTATGTAATTCTAGAATTAATATGTTTGATAATCCAAGAGTCAAATCATGTACCAATATCTTCTCTTAACCAAACATCAAATAGAAGAAAAAAAAAAGTTAAATCCTTAAATAAGAAATTAATTACTTATTCAGACGAAGAGTTGATCAAATAAACTTAATTTTATAAGGTGTTAGTTTCTCATAAGTGTAATTTATCAATACAACGATGTCCTGTTATCTTTAAAATTTAGAGATCAAAGTTTAAAGAGATAACATTTTTAATAAAATAAAGAAGGAATGCTTATAAATTATTTATAAATTATTTATTTTTTTATATATTTAAAATTTATCTTTATTAAAACATTGAGTAAACACATATTATGAAAATAAAGAGATGAACAAAAATGAATGAAGGATATGAGAATAAAAATATTCTCTCTATTATTCTATTTTTTAAATAAAAAATAAAGGGCTGGATATATACAAATAATGTATTCATTCTAAGTATAGCTAGAGAAAGAAAATAAATAAAAATAAATATAATTGATGATAATTTGATTTTTGTCATAAAAATAAAATCAAATAATTAATATTTGTTTCCTTCTAACAATTTGATTCTGTCATAAAGACAAAATCACATAATTGATATTAGCTTCCTTTTAGGAGCCTTGTATCCATATCCTCTAAAAGCCCCCCGTAAGCTAGGAAGAAAATATTGATGAGACCTAGCTTGGAATAAATATTCTTGAAAGACTGAGGACCTAAGGCTTTGGTATAAATGTCTGTTAGTTGTTTTGTATTGAAAATGGGAAGCAAATAGATGAGACTCTTCTTCAATTTTTCTCTAACAATGTGACAGTCTATTTCTGTATTTTTTGTACGCTCATGAAACACGGAATTTGCAGCAATGTATCTTGCTGAGTCATTGTCACAATATAAAAAGAGATGGTTGCTCAAAAGGAACTTTCAAATCTTGAAGAAGATAGACTAGCCATTGAATTTCACATGTAACAATGGTCATTGTCCTGTATTCAACTTCACAAGAACTCTCTTTGATATAGTTCCTTACTTCTTTGATTTCTAGGATATAAGAAAATTCCAAGATACACACTAAAATCAGTCACTGATTGTCTTGAATCACTACAGGTGCCCCAATCACTATCACAAAAGGCTTTTAGATGGGCAGAACTGCTGGAAGATAAAAATAAGCCAAGACTTGGATCTTCTTTAATATATTTGAGAATTCTAATTGTTGCATTATAGTGAGCAGTTATAGGTTTATCAAGAAACTGGGAATGTTGTTGAATAGAAAATATTATGTCAAGGTCGGGTATTAGTGAGATACATAAGTCTTCCAATCAACCTTCTATAGGCATGAACATCAATGAAAGACACACTTTTAGTAGAAGACAATTTAACAAGATTGTCCATAGGAGTGACTGTAGGTTTGTAGGCTAAACGACCTGCATCTGTTAACAAATCCAATGCATATTTCCTTTTATTCACATTATCTCTTTCTTACTTCTTACTTTTTGCTTCTTGCTACTTCAATACCAAGAAAATATCTTAAATCACCAAGATCCTTGATTTTGAATGTCTTATTCAAAGCTTCTTTGACTCGATCAATCTCTTTTTTATCATTTCCTACCAAAATTATATCATCTACATACACTAATAATGTCGTAAAAGATTCTTCATAAGAATTAATAAATAAGGAATAATCATTCATAGATTGAGTATTTCTCACAAAAAAAGGATGACAATTTAACAAACCACTCCCTGCTATATAAAGCCTTTTTTAATCTACAAACTTGTCCTGGTTGAATAGAAGTTAATCCAAGAGGAGCAACCACGTATACATCTTCTTTTAACTTTCCATGTAAGAAGACATTATTTATGTCTAACTGTTTCAACTCCCATTTACATATAGAAGCTAGAGAAAGAAGCAACCTTATAGTGGCCATCTTTGCTACTGGAGAAAAAGTTTCAAGGTAGTCAATGCCCTCTGTTTGTGTGTATCCCTTCGCCACTAATCTTGTTTTATATCTTTTAACAATCCCGTCAACATTATACTTCATTTTAAATATCCATTTGCAACCTATGGCAATTTTGTTCGTAAGAAGAAGAACAATCTCCCATATTTGATTTGACTCTAAAGTAGATATCTCACAACTTCAGAATAAGTGTTTGGCTCAACATGTGAAGAAATAGACATAAGAAAATATTTATAAGAAGGTGACAGATTATTATAAGACAAAACAGAATTCAAAGGATATTTAAATCTAAAAGATGTATTGGAAACATTGAGATTACAATGATAATTCTTTAGATACTCAGGTGATATTTTTGTTCTAGTACTCATTTGAATTAACTGTGTTGTTTCATGATTTTTATTGAGGTTTTGGTCTGTATGGGAACAAACTTCTTCAAGGATCTGAATGTCTGATTCATTATCATTATTAACATTATTTTAAATATTATCACAGGGTGCAAAAATGACTTGTGATGGCTAACTCAATAGGTTAATCTTTTGTAAAAAGATTTTGATCATGAATGTTTGGACTGTTAGTTTCATTACTAGTATCCTTAACCTTTTGATATGAAAAAACATGTTCATAGAAGACAACATCCCTAGACACGAAAATTTCTCTTAATTGAATATTCAACAAAATATATCCTTTTGTCCTCCTTTTAAAACTAATAAAAACACATTTTGATGCCATTGAATCAAATTTACTTCTATTTGTTGACAAACTGCTAGCATAACATAAAGATCCAAACACCTTTAATTGATTAAAATCTGTGGAGTTTTGTAAAGCATTTCATGAGGAGAAAAATCATTTAAAACAGGTGTGGGAAGCATGTTTATAATATGCGCAGCATGTATCACAAAATATGACCAATAAATTTTGGGTAAATGAGATTTTATCATGAGAGTTCTTGATACATTTAATAAATGACCATGTTTCCTTTCAACTATATTATTTTGTTGTGGAGTATTGACACATGAAGTTTGATGTATTATAACAAAATTAGTCATGAAAAATTCAATCTCATTAACTTCTTATTATTTTTATTGCTGTATCAAATTGTGTTTTAAATAAAAACAACAAAATTTTCCAAAATCTTAAGAACTTCATATTTATGTTTTAAAGAAAAAACCCATGTCAGGTCAAGAAATATTTATGACCATTAATTAATGATAATGAGTATGGTCTCCACACATCAACATGAATTAAATCAAAACATTTTTTAGATTTATATGCACTAAGAGAAAGGGAGAGTATTTTTTATTTTGCAAAATGACAAATATCACAAATAAAAATTTGTTAAAGTTAACAATAAATTTATTTTTGATAACATCATTAGATTTGTTTTAAACATGCCCTAACCCAAAATGTCAAAGGTTTCAAGATCATTAGCAATAAAATTGATAGTATTGATGATATGTGGAGATTTGACAGATTTGATTTGAAAGGGATCATGGGTGTATAAAGTCTATCTTGCATCTTAACTGATCCAATCACTTTCAAGGAGTTTTTGTCCTTAATGTGACAACCATTAAAATAAAAAATAATCACACAAGATAAATTATCAATTAACTTTGCTACTAAAAGAAGATTAAAAGTGAAGTTAGAAATGTAGAAAATATTATCTAAGACATGATCTTGATTGATAAAAATACTTTCAGAATAATTTGCAATAACTTGATTTTCATTTGGTAATTTGACAGAGATAGGATTAATTTGATGATGTGAAGTGAAATAAGTCAATGATAAACAAATATGATCAGTAGCACCACTATCAAGAATCTAAGAATTAAAGGAAGAGAGAAATTTATTACTAATGTGTTATTATGTTGGAAAGAATGACAGAGATTTGATTAGAGTAATTGTCACTCAATTTAGACAGTTATAGAAGAAGTAATAATAATTTATATTGCTCAGAAATAAAACTAATTTGTTGAAAATGTACCTTGAACTTTTATAATTCTGCTGATTATTATTAAAGTCTCCTTAATTAATTTATCTCCCATTTGAGTAAACTAATTCAATAAAGTTTCAAAAGTTAATAGAAACAATTCTTAGATTATAGCACGTTGTTCTTTATTAACTCAATAATTTAAAATATTTTAATCAAACATTCCAAGTTATATATATTTAAATTAAAATCAAATGTCCTTATTTGTTTTAATTTTATTCTACTAATGAATATCCATGCCACAGTTTTAAACTACATGTTTCTTTGAGAACCATGTTGTTCAAACTACATATTTTTGTTGCATTTTAGTTTTTGCACTTCCGAAAAATTTTAAAAATGTGATGGCAATCGTGAAATAGTCGGGCAGATTTTCCACATTTAAATATATTTTTGTGGCTAAATATATTCGCATTTTTCCCCTTAAAAAATGTTTTGACTTTTACTTTTTTGTAATTTTTTATTTTATTTTTTTTTCTGAAAGAAAAAATACTTTTTCCTGAAAATACGTTATCATTATTAGCCTTTAGTTCTTATCAGATATTTTTTAAATCGACTAATTCCTACATAAATAAATTAACGGTGTGTTTGAACTAACTTACCCTTATAAATACTTGAAAAAAAAAAAGAATTTCTGATCTGTATAAATTAAATTAATTTATGTAAAAATTAGAAAAATAATATAAAAATTATAAAATTTTAAACTAACTTATGAAAAAACTAACTTTAACAGACAACTTAATTTGAATTCTTTTGGTGAATTTTTTTATTGAAGTACTTATGATTTGTCCAAATATATTCTAAAATAAAAGTGACTTGTTTTTCAGAAAAATAACGTAACTTTTAGAGAGAAAAAGTATATTTATTCCTTTAGATATGTAATTGAATTATACTCTCAACATAATTGGTAAAGTGGGCAGAAAAATGTATAGTTGATACATGCAGCCTCTCGTGTATTGATTATGTTATTATTCGAAAGGAATATAAGACATTAAAGGAGTTAAAAGGGAGAGTGAAAGATAGATAGATACTCTTTGTCGGCCTCAACTATCATCTTCTAGGAACTTCATGGAAAAGAATATCATCACTGGTGTGGCTCATGGCTTAAAAATCACTTGGAGTAACACAAAATTGATTCTTCTATCTTGAACTTTCTCATGAAGGTCCAACTTATCTTTAATTTTATAAAAAATAAAAATATGTGTTAAATATGATTATAAAACTTAATTAAGTTCTAAGTGTTTTTTATAAATTTAAGTATTTTTAAACATGTATTTATTACATTTCTTTTATTGAGTAGTCAAAATTTAATATTATCAAATTGAGTTTATGTTATTTTTATCTTCTCTTTATTTTCGTTAATTGGGTGATATAAATTTTATTTTTCTTACATCATTTCACTTATTTATATCCACTTGTTAAGGAATGTAAGGTCTTGAAATTAATATAAAATGATATTATAAATATAAAATTAATAGAAAAATTAAAATGTTAGGATTGAAAATATAAAATTTTTAAATATTTAGTTAAATGAAAATTTTTTAATAAGATCTCAATTGAAAATATTTAAATTTATGATAGACTTAAAATCTGATTAAACATTTTCGTTATGTTAAAGAAAGGTTTATCTTCAAACTCTAGGTAATTAACTAGTAGTATACTTTAAATTATTAATATTTTTTTGTAATATATGATTTTTCTTTTTTTTTCTTTTAGAAGAGATGGTTTAAAAAGATTAAATGTTAAAATTTTAAATTATGTTTTAAGAATATAAACTAGAATTTGAATTATTTAATTACTAATAATTTTTTGCAATTTATCGTTTTTTATATGTTTCTATATTCTTTTTGTATTCTCTTTCTTTTGAAAGTTGGTTTGTCATTTCATCTAAATTAATCCAATTTGATCGGAATTTACTTTGGAAAGTAAGTTTATATTTACGTTAAATACTTTCTTCAATTTTCTCTCTAGTTTTATTTGTGATTATCCTAGAGTTTTACAAATTTAATCAATTGAGAATTTCTTTTAGTGGCCTAATTTCTTATCATTATATTATTGATTATATTATTAAATTAGGTGGTGTAGCTTAGGATTTTTTTGGGATTTTGAAGGTTTCCGGTTCTTCCTCTTAATTTAGAGATGTTACTGCGTAGAAGGCAAACAACTATTAGCTAAGGGGGTTTGAATTTTGTCTAGAAATTGTTTGGAATGGTTTAAGATTATATGAATTAGTATGTTGATGGTTTGATAACTAATGATTTATTTGAGTTTGAATTTTGTTGGGTATAATGTTTGGATGGTTTTGAAAGTTATAATGTTTAAATTAGTGATAAAAGCGTGGTTTTGATGATATCAATTAGTTAGAAGGGTGGTAATACTTTGGCACTATTATTCATTTCTTACCTCTATTTAACACTCTTATATATTATTATTTTATTATTTATATAATACTTTATTACATACAGCAGTGTCAAATAGGATGTAAAAATGAACAGTGGTGTCAAACAAATATTTCTCTAGTTAGAATAATGTTAGATTTCGAATATGTAAAAAGAGTTAGCTTAATTTTGAGAAATAGTTGTGCAATATGTTGATTTTGTTATTTTCTATATATATTATTTTAGTAAAATCCATTATCGCTCAAGCATCTATATTTAACCAATAAAGCTTCTTGCTCAAGTTGTAGCTTAAGGTTGAAGGAAGATATATATTGAAGTAATTATTTCTTCTCTAGGTTCCTTACCGCTCAAGTCAAACTTAACAACTAAAGTAAAATCGCTCAAGCAACAAAAGAAATAAAGTTTGTAATGAGATTTTGTAAGTAATGTGGGGCCAGAAAGGTCCACTAGTACAAAAAACATCATATTTTACATCAGGATAATACGTCAGTTAAAACAAAATCGATGTAAACAATAATACATCGCTCAAGTAATGATAATATGACACTTGAGCGATAAAGAGTCAATGTTAATTTTCTCTAAATTAGAAGCTCGGAACTCAAACACTAATTGGTCACTCAAGCGAGGTTTAGGCCAAATCAATAGTTTTCTCTCTCATCCCTTTTGGATATCGCTCAAGTGCTTAAATGACATTCAAATTATATAACATATCGGTCAAGCAAAGATCCCACTCAAGCTATGTATAATTTTGCTCAAGGGGCAAAATTGTGGTTCAAGGAACATTTACTGTTGGTGTAAATATGAAGAGACTTTTTATTTTCTATTGCTTCAAGTTGAATGTTGATGATGTGTTATTCTTACTATGTTGAAAATAAAATTGAGAAATCATAGAGTGTGATTGATGAATATAATATTATATGAATTATGAAAGTAATAATTAGAGTAATAATTACACACACATTATCAATATATGTGTATTAGTCTTTTAGAAATGGTCAATGTATGTGTATGGAAGCATATTAGCATAAGTTTTCATTGAATAGAAATGACTTAATCATTCCACAACTAATGAAAATCCAATAATGACTATAAAAGTTATAGATAATAATGATGAAAGTATTGATTTAACAAAAGAAAATAATGTTATTGATGAAAATAATAACAATAATAATTAAGTATATGTTTTATATTATTTTATAACACAAATTTTGTTATTAGTTATGTATATTCTTGTTAATGGTATAGATTTAAGTAAACGTTATGTATTTATATATTTTCATCCATCTATCTATATACCTATTTGCTTTTTTTTTTATTTATAAACCCTAAACTCTAAACAATTACTAATAATATAATAATAATGAAAATTAATATTATATGATCATCATTAATTTATAAACATTAATAAAACTTTTATTGATTGTATTGTTATAAAACAATAGTTATATCATATGATATTAAGTACTTATTTGTGACATGTATATTTTTCCATTTTAATTAATCACATGATAAATATATTTATCATTATTAACATGATATATATATATATATATATATATATATGAAAGCTTTTTATTAAATATATAAAAATAAATTTATGATACATTATTATTGACACAAATATTTTATTATTGTAATAGTTAATAGTTTGTTTATCACTCGTTATAAATAAATATTAATTTATAAATATTTATTAGATTTTATATTAATTATATTTTTATAGTAAAAATAATTTTATTTGTACAATACTATAAATATATATATATATATATATATATTAATTTTTATAATATAATTTGTTGGAGATCTCATTTTGACTAGAGATAAGTTAATTCATAGTATACAAATGAGTATAAATCTCACTTTACAAACCAATTTTGTAAGGTTGAGTTAGATTTGAAGTTCACTTATGGTTTAAGAACTTGTCCTGGCAAGGTTTAGTAGGTTTATCATGTTATTCACTATCATTTATCAAATCATCCATAAATATTTAATCTTGCAGACGAATTTGAGGAATCTCTGGACGTAAAGAGTATGTATTGAAAATCTTAGATGGATTAGAGATAATGTAGTTCATAATGTATAAATAAATGCAAACTTTACTTTATAAGGTTGAGTTAGACATAAAATTTAGATGACTATTATGATATCTTTTACTTTTATCATTATTACAAATAATATTTATGATAATTAGAAAATTAGTACAAATAAGTGAATAACGACAAAATTTATATTTATTACTAAATTCTTTTTTAAAAAATCATATTTCTTATAATAAGGTACTAAAAGATATTTAAAAAAATCTATTAAGATTAGTTTTCAAAAAGTTATAAAAGTTAAGAGATCCGAGAAAAAAAAATAAACACTATGATAAAAAATAAAGATGACGAAAAGAATTCATATACACACAATACCCTCCAATCAAATTCGTCACAAATAGAAAATTAGTAGTTTTAACTTATAGGACCAATTACCATATATATATAATTTTTATTAAATGTTACAATATATTTCAATGGATTATAATTTTTGAAAATTAATCGTTTGATTGAAAAGTATCAATATATGTACAAAATTTTATATCAGTCTAAAATTGTTATTTTTTTAAAAAAATTAAACAATTAAAATAAGAAAAATTAAATACAAAAGAGTAAGACAAATATTATTATATACATAAATGGCTCAAAGGATATTTTATCTTATGAAAATAAAATTACAGGAAGATAGTGCTTTATAGTGACGCAAAGAATGTTCTTTCTCTATCAACTTATTCCTTCGATTGAAAAAGAGATACATTAGTTTTCTCTCGCTTTAAATTCATATGTATATGTACCCAAATGTAAACTACACGAACAAAACGCTTAATAGCGACGCAAAGAATGTTCTTCACACTCACCAAAAGAAAAGAGTTGGAATATATATATAAAAAAGAAAAATACTGAGATATGTTTCAATAGTTTAAAGACTTATAAGAAAAACAAAATAAAATATGATTTATAAGTTAATATTATTTTATATACAAACTAAAAAGTAAAAAACTTTTAAAAAGTATTAGAGAATTTCTAGAAATTAGTTAATCTATAAATTAATTTTAACTTTAAAAATTCATTTTTTTTTAAATTCTTGTACAAAATTATGTCCAAATATATTTCAGTGAATTTTACTGCATAAAAGGTTTTTTTTTTTATATATTTATATTTAGAGAAACTTCTTCCCACACGAACTTAAAAAAAATTAATTTAATTTCTACATAAAAGTAATTTGTAATAACTCTCTCATCTAAAATTTTAAATACTTTTAATTCATATATAATTTTTATTTATACATTAATGTAGTTCCTTTTTTAAATTTTCTCTCTTTAAAAGTATAAGGAAAAACTGGTTCTATCTTATGTACAGCCCAAAGGTGTGTGTGAAATGAAATTATAATGACTACCAAACAATAATTTATATATGCATACCAATTAATTAATATATAATGTTAACAAAATTCAATATTAAATCATCCACCAAAATTGTACAATATGTTAGATGTAAGAACATAAGAGAAAGGTCTTGTTGAAGTACAATATAAAGGGTTTCAACATATATTAGATTAGAATGAGACTTTGTTTGGCATGCAAAGGCTTTATATAAGCAATGGCTCTTTGGAGGAAGTAACCTTCGTATGAACTTCTGATCTCTAACAACCAATTCAAAACCCTACATAGCATACAACTTGTAGTTAATTACATAATTAAGGAAATTATTGGTTAAGGATTAAATAAGATTTTGGCATCAGTCCAATTTTTTCAGTGTTTTTTTTATATCAATAATTAATAAATATGTTAATATCTAAGTATGACAACTTATTTTGTTACTATTATATTTACGGTGTTGAAGATTCATTTTGATAAAATCATATCAATATATATCTACAACTAGAATAATTAAATGTCAATACCATTGTTTTAAAAGGAATAAATTACTCTCATAACTAAATGATCTATTATTAAAAGTTGGGCATAAAAAAAAATAAGTATTAATTTCGATGAGATTAATTTTGAAGGTACAAAAACTTATTTAACCTTAGCTTATTTATTTTATTTCTATATTTGAACAAATTTTACCTTTTATTTGTATTACTTAAAATCATTTTCGTTCTTATATATGCTATTTTTATTCTCTTGTTTTAGTCCTTGTAAATTTGGACTGTAAGAACTAAAAGAGATTAAAATTGGTATGTGTATAAATTAAAAGAAATTAAATTTATATATAGTTACTAAATAAAAATGAAATTATATATAAACTATAATAAATTATTTTTAATTATATAAACCAAATAGAAAATTTATCTCTTTTAATTCTAATTCATATTATTTATAATCTCTTTATGAATTTAAACGTCAGATATTAAAATAAGTTAATTATCTTTTAGTCTTATTATTTATATATTTACTTAATTTGGTTTTATTATTAATAAAATAAAGTTAGTCAAGTTTATCAATCAAAACCAGAGACTTAATCAAATTAATCTTAAAAGATCAAATTATTTTATTTCAAAAACTAAAAGGCTTGATTAAGTATTGTATCAATAAAATGATTAAATTGAAAAATTAAAAATAAACCGTATAAAAAATTATTAAGCCAAAATATTAAAATTGTACTATGAGAACTAAACAGAATTAAAATGTATGTATATAGAGACTAAAACAAATGCATGAACAGAATTACTGAAAGGTAAAATTTGTAGAGTAAACAAGAAATTAATTATGATTATGATCCAAAAGGGTGATTGTACCTTGTGCCATGGAAGTAGCATTGATCATAGGGCTATTCCTTTCTGGTTGAAGTGGTGATCTTTGTGGCGATGGCCTTTCCAGCTTCATAGCAGCATCAAACTTCTTGTGATTACCAACACTTTCTCCATGCAGAACCAGTGGCTTTGTGTCATAGATCTCTGACATGGGATCACTATCCATTGAGGGTGGTGAAATCTGAACCTTGTGATCCCCTTTGAAAGGGTCCTCTTCAGGGCTAATGCATGATGAAGTTGTTCCAAGATCTTGAAGCCTGAGATCATCACTCCAAATCAATGGACTCTTCCCACTTCCACTGTAGGGGCAAACCCTCTTCTTTCCCTCAAACATTCCCTCATTATTGTTTGATGCCATGAACCCCTCAAGTTGCTCACCACTACCACCATACAAGTTCAGATCTTGGAAAGAAGGGTAGTTCAGAGAACAAAACTCCTTCATCACCCCCATCTCACTGCTTCCTTGAGCTCCTCCTCCCATGCCCTTCATGCTTGTGCCCATGTTTTCACCAGCAAGTGTGTGATAAGCCTTCTCCAATATACTTTGCATGTACTTTCCTTGAGCCTCAATCCTCAGCTGAAGGTTTTTCTGAACCTGACATATCATAGTTAATACACCTAAACCCTTGTTAAACATGCTATGACAAACTTAGATATATGAGTTCATTTCAAGGTTTTGCTACATGTTCCAGTTTAAACTGCTTAACTGAAAAGTAAAACCTATTTTTAACTCATCAAGTAAAACTGTTCCACGTAATTGTGTTCGAGAAAATATTTAAAAAATTATATATAACAAATATGAGAATGTGATATAATTATATATATATATATATATATATATATATATATAGGCTCACTTTTTTAAAAATGGTTTATGATAAAATCAAACAAGAACACAATTACATGGACTTTAAACAGCTACGTTTTACCTCTAGTTGTTCATGCAGTCTTCTCTGCACTTCCATTTGCATCCTGCATATTTCATCCAACAACCCAATTAAAAGAATCATAAGAAAAACTGAGTGCATGTTATTGATATTTTTGTAGAAACAATCTGCGTATAAGAAATGCTTTTTCTTCTAGAGTAAACTTTAATAAGCTTCCAGTGAAAAAAAGTGAATTACTTTTCTAAGAATAAGTTAAATCAGACACACACATAATGTATTAATAAACCAAAAAATATATATATATATAAGTAAACTGAAATAATAGAGAAGATGGTGGGAAACCAATTCTCTTGAAATTTCGTTTATTGTGGATATGGATTTAATAGAAGTGAAGTAAGCATACTCGTTCATGTTGCGACCAATCATGGCAGAAGAGGAGCCAATATTTCGTTGAAGTTCTAAAGCAGAAGCTGCCAGCATAAAAAGATGCTAAGAATATAGAAGAAGAAACTTCATGAAGTGCAAATAAGTTAATAAATTAAGGAAAGTGATAAACAACAAAAAGTGGAAGTAATAATTAACCACCTCTCATGCCATCCTTAATAGAGTGTTCATTGAAATCCTTGTGGGGCTGCTTTCCAAGTCTGAATTTCTACCAATTTCAAAGAACAAAATTAACATAAAGGAAAAGGGAAAAAGGAAAAACAAAAGGCAACAAGATAGCCAGAGAAATCCAGTTGCACAAACAAAAGTGTTCTAAACAAAAAAAGAAGAAGAAGAAGAATCAAAACTGAATGTGTGTTCAAAACCTGAAGGTGGCTCTTGAGGTGGTAAAGGGTGAGACCCTTCACACCCATAACCCTCATTATTGTCTTAGGAGTGGCCTCTGCAGATCACACAACACAAAAGCGAGTCGCTGAGTAAAGGAATAACACGAAAATCTCTATCCATATATGAAAACTGTGTTTGATTCCATCATGTGTAAAAACTTGTTACATCAGCAATCTTCATCACATGAAGAGTAAACTTGTGACAGAACTAGATATGATTATAGTATGAAGTGTATGATCTGGAAGTAGAAATTGGCAGATGAATATAGTATGAAGGAAAAGAGAGAAAAGAAGAAAAAGGGGTGTGAAGATTAGTACTATCAGGTCCTCCAAGCTGAGCAACAGCATCAACGAAGCGTTCATGCAGTTCAACAGTCCAACGAAGACGTGGCTTAGGGTCTGTGGTGAGGACGAGGCCTGAGTCCCCTTGAACACACATGGGTCTGTCATGGGAATTCATAGTTGAAGGCTTCTTAGGAGGGAACATTCTTTCCATCTCTCTCTCTCTCTCTATGATGAGAAGAAGCTGAGAAAATGAAGAACAAATTCGATGATGCAAAGAGGGATGAATATGGTGCGTTTTGATTGAAGAGGAAATGAGGATGTGAAAGGCTTTGGCAATAGCTGCTACCTCTTCTAAAGTGTAGAGAATAAGGGAAGAGCCACCTTGCTTAAAAAGAATGTATAAAATAAAAACATTTGTTTTTTTTTTTTAATGTTAAAAAAGAATAAAGCATTCCTGTTCTAACATGCAAGCCTTCCTTTGTAAAAAGTCACTCTCTTTCTATCTCATTCCAACCTTTCATTATTACTAAATCATTTCTCATACCAATCATTTAATTATTCATTTTTTTATCTTATAATATATATATATAGATAAAGTTTATCAAAACTCTTAAAGGTTTATTAAAAAAATATATTTTTCAACGTTTGTCTAAAATCCCCATAGAGAAAATTTTCCATCCTAGGACAATTGTGGAGTCTAATATTATTGAAGATTTTCTTAATAGAATAAAGAGATTAATATAGTCAAACTTATATAAGACATTATAACATCTCTTTTAATTTAAAAATTTTAAGATAATAGAATTTATGGATCTTGGTTTAATTTTTTTATTCTCGTTATATGAAACTTATTTATTTCGAATAATATATATAATTTAGACTGTTTTATTGTAATACAATCACCACACAAAAAAAATAGTAATTCTGATAATTTTTAAAAGATATTAATTAACACTTCACCTTTCAGATTGTATTTGTTTAATATTAAAATTAATTTTCAGCTTTTACTTTCTGCAACTACCATTAACTTTATTTAATTGATTAATATTCAAGTTTCTAACAACTTTTTAAGTTAATGTTAACATTAACTCTCTTTTTTATATTTTTAACTGATATAATTTTTTTCTAAAAGACCTATTATAAAATATATAGAAAGCTGATAATAAGAAAAAAAATTAGTAATATTTTGCTGATTTAGCTAGAGGTGGAAGACTAAGAAGATACTAAGTTTATAAGAGTAGTCCAACCAAACCGATTATAAGGATTTTGCACCTCAAAATGCTAGAGAAATTGCTTATAATAATTTATATGTTTGTTTTGTATATAATAGATGAGAAATTGATTTCAGAAAAAAATCTTTTGTCTTAGATTTTTTGTCAGTTTTTTTATATTCTTTTTTAGAATGAATTGTACAGTTAGTTAATTTTCCACAATGGTTAATGGTATAAAAAACTTTAAAACATAATAAAAAATTGTTTTTAACTCGTGTCAATTTTTATTGATGAAACATTAACGGGATATGTGATTTGAATCCTGAATTCTAAAGTAATTGTAATAAAAAAGATAGTGGAACACATTAAGTCGATGCGTATATGTATACGATAAGAAAAGCTATTACTTCAAAATGTTATGTTTTGAAAAGCTTATAAGATTTACAATCTTTAATCTTAATTATTTATTTGTACTGGAATCTTTAACACACATTTTATCATGTTAAGGAATGAATATGTTAACTGAGAAGATTTTTGATGAACTTGATTATAATAAACTATGAATAGTTTTGATACCATTTTAATAAATAAATTTATATCTAATTCAATTTTATAAAATTTATTTGTAAAATAATTTTATTTATTTATATATTATAATTCATTCTTATTCTTAATCGAACTAGAATTTTTTTATTTAAAATATATAAACATGGCATAAAACTTATTTAAAATATCATGAGATTAAGTTCAGAAACCTTTTATCAAGATTTGTTACTCTATCGATTTTTTTAAAATTATTTATAAATATCTAATCATATTTAATATATTTTTTCTCCATTATACATAACATTGTAGATAACATTTGTTAAGCTAATATATTTAACTTTGTCGTACCACCAATCATCTCAAAAGTATAGTTTACTTATACTTTTGAAATGGTTTTATTTTAAAAAAAAACATTAATTCATCCATATCTCACGTAAATTAAAAATAAAATTAATTTTATAGAAATTTCAGCATACAAATTATAGTAAATATATTAATAATTCTCATTTTTCTTATACCTCTGATGATGGATAGTATGGAATTCACTTTTTGGTACCTAGATCTTCACATATTGAATTGTAAGTTGGCATATGATCGTTTATGTTTGCATGGTCATTTCGTGGTACGACAACCTTTTCAGCATAATGATTAGTATGTGCTCATCAACCACTTCTGTTTATGCCTCTCGTGTAAGGAAAAGTTTGATAATTGTTTAAATGCTTCAAAAATATGTTTACGTCTTTTAAGAATAGAAATTAGAGATAACTTGAGAATAATTTTCTCATTTATTCTATTAAAATGTGTTTTAAAAATAAAATCGTGAAATCTCATTAGTGTTACAATAGAATTTTTTAGTAGTTCTGACAATATTGATAAAGTTAAGATTAGAGATACACCATGAATAAATGCACTATTTAAATAACATGAAAAAAAAAATTATGTCTATCTCCAACTGTACCCATAAGAATCTTGTGCCTAATTTAATTTGTCAATGTTCTTCCCATTCTTTTCGGCTATTCAACATATCAAAATACTGATTTAAAAATTAATAGTTCTACTGGAATTGGTATCAATAAAATTATTTTAATAATTAAAAAAATAAAAATAATAATAAAATATATTATTTCATAATTTTCTGATGTTAAAAACTAAAAGAAACATCAATTTATAAAATTTTAACATTTAAAATACATGTAAAAGTTTAAATAAAATATGTATTTCATATTTAAATTAAAATTCCAATATTATATATTAATATTGTTAATAGGAAAAAATGTACATGTGGAATAAAAAGTAAAAACTATTTTAAACTAATTTTTATTATTTAATAATTTCTTTTTATTGAAACCAGTTTTGTGCATTATTGTATCACAATTGAACCAGATAAAGGATGAGTTTCATTCAGATTTGACCGATTTAACTAGTTGGTCTGAACTAATTTTGAGAACCATATAACAAGTTAGATTGGTTCAATATTTTGTATGGAGATAACTAGTTATATAGTTGAGATAATCTATAGTAGTTTCATATGGTTATATTTTGAAGAAATTAGTATAATTACCACAAAGTATGAGTAAACTAATGTCTCAATTAATGATTTTGAATTGAAACTTTAGTGTTTAATTAACTACATCAAATATTTAGAAGAAAGATTATTTTTCCTATAATATTATGATGATTTGGGGACAAATTTTGAATTTATGCTATAGCTGGTATTATTTGTAGAAGTAAATGTCATTGCAATCATATGGAGGATATAAAGCACTATGAGATTCAAGCCCTTATCACTTTTGTGTTGCTGAAGTTTCCCTTCCATGCATCTTGAACAGTGAATACAGATTATATAAATTTCAAATTCAATTTACTTACATTAAGAAATTATGATGGTGATAAATATTAAAAAGAAAACAGAAAGAAATAAAATGGTGATTCTTCCAAATCGAATGAGAATATATGCTTTTCTTTTTTGACAATCAAAGGAAGATTCCACTTCGAAATGTATAAAAGTTAATTATACACAAAATGCTTATATAATAATGCAATTGGAAACCTTCTTTATAAAAAAATTTACCACGGTTGTAAACCTAGGTGCTTAGTAGCATGTTTTGATTAGTTTTTTTTTTTTTTCATAAGGATTGCTGATAAAAAATAAGATAAAAAAATTAAATTGATTTATACAAGCCCATATATTCACTTGTTAGATTTGCTTTTGTATTCTCCCCATCCTTTTTTATTATTATTATTAACATCTCAGTATATCAGTTTTTTAAATATAAAAGTTTCATAATACTATGACTATATGTTAACTCATTACTTTTATTTTTGGAAATAGAGAAAAGAAATTGATAGGGAAGTTAACTATTTTCACATTGTCTAAGAAGAAAAATGAAAAAAAGCAATCGTAGGGAAAAAAATATCTAATAACAGTTTAAGTATGTTTGATGAAAATTTTTAAACTATCATGGTAGTTATCTATAAAAATAGAGGGTTTTGATAAATGTTGAAATCGTCATCATATATAACAAATAAGATGATGATTGTGTGCAAATCATTGTTATATATTACTTATAATGATTATAATGATGACCTTTAATCGTCGACTGTAGTGTTAAATATGACAACTATTTTGTATAGAATTGTTGTTGTATTTTTATAAAATTTTTAAAAAAATGTCAATTAAGATATCACTTTGGATTATGATTTTGGTTAAAATCATTGTCCCATGTGCTATATGATAATAGTTGTGGATGTAACTGTTGTATTCTATATTTATTTAAACGTTTTGCTTGTTTTGTGCTATTTACATCAATTAAACAATCTATATATATAAAAGGTGTTGCACAATTAGTCAAAATTAATAATATCATATAAAAAAACATAAATCAATAATATATAAATCAGAAAAAAAATAATATAATACGAAATAAAGTATATAAAAATAAATTGTAAATAAGTATTACAAATGTCAAGAATTTTAAAACATAAAAAGCATAAGTAAAGAAAAAATAAAAAAAAAAAAAGTCTAGAAATTATTCTAATATCATTTGGCCTAATGTGTTATAGAAATTGGTCAAATAACTACCCATATTAATTTAACATAGTCAATAGATTCAAAACTAAATGGTTAGACATCTAATGAAGTATTACAACTTATAATAACTTGAAATTAGTCTATTAATTAGACATAATTTGTTTAATAATAAATTAGTTAAATATAATTATAATGATTGTTATTCATTGTATTATATAGTAGTCACACTCATATCCATTAGAAAAATAATTTTATTTGTGTCATAATTACAATTAGATAGTAATTTTTTTCTAAAAGAATGTCCTTCAACAAAATAAATAATTATGAGTTTATTTAATCCACACATTGATTACCTTCAAACTCATCAAACTTAACACATAACAACTCTACTTAGTTGATTTAGAATACATGTAAGTCTCTATATCACTCAACATGTTTCATATATATGCGCTTGAACAAAAGATTCTACTTCAATACCACGAATTATGTTCTTCAATTGGTTATTTATGGTGGAATCAACAAACTCTTGATTTGGACACATACTTGGCAAATCTAATCATTCACCATGTCATGCACAAGTTGTATAATTTGGCCCAAATTCATCACACAAAAGGTGCTTCCTAATTTGGGTAGCATCTAATCTTCTCCCCTTCAAACAATTAATACAAGGACACCTAAATTTTACTCCATCCACACTATTATGACATTCTGTTGTACAAATTAAATAAATTCTTCTACTCCTCTCTCATATTGATCACATGCCTGAATTAATCTAATCTTGATCCATATGTATGCTCTGTAATTGTCACATGCATTTAAGAGAGTTGTCTAAATGCATGTAAAAATCACTTTTTCAATCAAAGGTGTGATCTTATCTCATTAAAAAATATTCATTTTAATAATTTATTAGCATATAATTTTTAATCAGCATTTCTTATTTTTGACAAAATTTTTGTACCTTCACAGTGGTATGCAAGTTACACAATATGAAGTCAGTAATCAATCACAATCAAATATGCACTTGAAGGTCAACATAAAATGCAATGAATCAAAATTTATGAAATATATGAAATGTGTATCAAAATACATGTATTAATGAACTATTAAAAAGTGGTTAATATTCTCAAATTATCTAAGAGGACAATTCAAGATTCAATACAATGATTACTAATACCCCCTCTTCTTGCTCTTTTATAAAAGAAATCATAAATTTTTTTCAAATTGGGGATAGTACATAATTTTTGTGCTAAATCTCAAACAAGAAACTATGATTCATTTGATGCAATACAAAATAAATTTAAGAAAAACACAACATTACTATCTAGCCATTAGAGTAATGTTTAATGTTAAATAAAAATAAACTAAATTTACACGTCCTACAAATAATTATATTACACACAATCTTTATTTTAACTAAATAAACTCTTACAAGGTTATGAAATTACAAAACTATTTCAACATTCATAAAATTGGGATAGCAAAACACCCAAAAAAATATATCAAGAGAGAAAGAAATAAAGTAATTCTTTGAATTGAGATGTATATTTTTACATAAAAGAGAATATTATATATAATAACAAACATACAAACAACTTGAACTGATTACGTGGTACCTAGAATATTTATAATATCTTCCTTAAGTTGGAGAATAAATATTTTGAAAGTGGTAGTAGGAAGAGTCTTTGTGAATATGTCAACTATTTGATACTTAGTTTTTTTTTATATATATATAAAACTCATGTTAGGCATCTCTATGAACTTTGACATCTCAACTAGGCTGACACCTCAAAGATCAACAATCATATACCATGACATGAAACATATAATTAAAAGGAAAAAGAAAATATATAAAACCATGATTTAGAGTGAAAAAATACCTTTAGATAAGCTTATAAATAAAATTACAATCAATATCTATATATTTGGATCTCATGATGGGAGAGATTAAAAGTGAGGTGCATGACAAATTTTTTGAAACATAAAAGCATAGTGTGTCAATTGAAACTTCAAAATTTTTGAACAATTATTACAGGCAAACCACTTCACTCACCGCTAATGACAAGGCAAAATATCTTGATTCCATCGAAGATTTGGACACAATACCTTACTTGATAGATTTCAAGAAATTAGATAATCACCAAGGAAAACACAAAAGGCAAAGGTTAATCTCCTAGTATCTAAACAGTTACCCCAATCAATATCGACATATGCTGAAAATGACATTTGTCGTTAGCTAGAAAAATAGACCTTGACCTAGAGTGTATTTCAAGTATTATAACAAGTTATGTATTGCAGCTAGATGTATGGTCAATGGATTCTTTGTATACTAAATTAACTTGTGAATTGCAAAGGTATTGTTTGGCTTGGAAATAGTCAAGTGCATAAGCATTCCATTTAATCTTCTATACGTAGACAAATCCTCAATAGGGTAACCATCATTGTGACTAAGTTTTAAGATCCATAGGTAGTGTAATTTGTTTTCTATCTAAGAAACCAACATCATCAAGCAAAGATGAAATATATTTCTCTAGCTTACGAAAATACTCTTGATGGATCTGAAAATCTCTAAGCCTAAGAAATATTTAAGAGGACCAAGGATCATTAATTTGAACAAGACATGTTGTATGTTGTAAGAGGACTAAGGAGCTAAATATCAATTGTATGTTGTTAACACAAGAAAAATCCAAGACATGCTAGGATGATGTCATCCACATAGACCAAAAAAATGACCAATGAAGTACTAGAACCATGAGTGAATACAAAGTAATCATTTTTAAATTGTGTAAAATCATTTTGTAATAATGTTAAGGAGGACTTGCAAAACCATTATCTAAAGGCTTGTCGCGATCTATATATAGATTTATTCAACTTGCTAACCAATCCTTCTGATCCTGTTTTGTAACCTTAAAAAATATTCATGTATGCCTCCTCAAACAACTCACTATTTAAGAATGCATTGTTGATATCTAACTATTATAAGCTCTAATTTTTCTTAGCAGCAACAACTAATAATACCCTTATAGAGGTAAGTTAAGCCAATGGTGAGAAAGTGTTTGAGAAATCAATCTCATCCTGTTGTGTGTAGCCTTTGGCTACTAACTGAGCTTTCTATATGTCAACTAAACCATCAACATTATATTTTGATTTAAAAACTAATTTGCATCATATGCAATGTTTGTCTTTTGATAAAGGAACTAATGACTAAGTGTCATCCCTCCATTTAGGGTAAGGAACCTCTTAATAATATAATTGAGACTTATAAGAAGTGAAAAAATTATTTGATAAAGGTTTTATACTCTGAATTGAGGTTGTTCAAAGAATGAAAATTTTGAATAGGATAAGGGTGTAGGATGCTAGAGCATACATAGTCACACAAATAAAATTGTTTCTTAAATACTCTAGATGATCTTAGAACAAAGGCTTCAAAGCCATCAATATGAGACATTGATGTTTTAGATACATCATGGACCTTATTAGAATGATGAGTAACAAAATTATCTTAACGAAAATTATATGAAGACAAATTATCAGTAATGGACAAAGAAATTACCATATCATTAATGAAAGAGGAATAATATCTAAAAGAAATCATTTCCTTCAAAGATAATTTTTTTCATGAAAGAGAACATCCCTTGAAATAAAAAATTGTTTGTTGTCTAGGTTGTACAATTTGTATCCCTTGTAGCCTCTAGGATAACCAACAAAAATGGATGTCATGACATGAGATATAAATTTATTTCTAGAGGAGTGCAAAGTTGTTCATAAGCCAAACATCCAAAAACTTTCAATGATTAGTAGTCAGATCTGGATCCTTATAGAACCTGGTGAGGTGATTTATGTTGTAGTATCAAAGAGGGGACATGCTCCCCCCATAATTGAATTGACAACTTGGAATGAAACAATAAAGCCTAAGTCACATTCAATAGATTCTTTTGTTTTCTCTCAAGTTTTAAGTTTCATGTCTCCCCATACAAGAAAATTGATGTAGAATGTCTTGTTCTGCTAGAAAATTAGTAAGAAAATTTTCTTTTGCATTCTCATACTTGAAACACTTAAGTTTGGTCCCAAAGTGAGTTTTAACCATTTCAAAAAAAAATGTTTTATAATATTAGCAACTTCAGATTTATGAGTGGGCAAAAATACCCTACTAAAATTACTACAATAGTCCATCAAGGTTAGAAAAAAAAATTATTTGTCATCATAAGTAGACTTATCATAAGGTTCCTAAATGTCACAACTTCATATATCAAATAATGATTGAAACGTCTCGTTGAGTGAAGTGAAGGATAATATTCTAAACTTAGCAAGAGAGAAAATTTGAAAATTGGAACTAAAAAGGTTATGTAGAATATCAAAAGGATTGTCATTATTCAAAAGTTGAAGGGCTTACAATTGCAAAAACAAACATTCTTACAATAATCAATATTCTAAAAAGTAGTATTTATACTAGTTTAAAGGAAACAAAATTATAGTTAAAATAATTTTAAGAAAGATAATTGACAAATCACTTAGTCAATAAGGTACAAATAGATAATAAATTAAAATCAAATTGAGATACTTAAAAAGCATTGTAAAGCACCAACGTAAGAAAAAGTGTTGAACAACACTAATAGCTACTACGAGAATAACATATTGATTGAGTGACACAAGGGTCTTATTAATGACATATCTATAAGATTGAAAACATGAGAAAAATGAGTATTACAACCTGAATAAATGATTTGTTTACCTTTAATAAATGAATGATAAAAATAACAAAAAAAAACTAAATAAAAAAAATGACCAGCATCTTGTAATTAATTCCTGTTATTATTCTGTTACCAAATCATAACATAATAGAATGGGCTCAAGCCCATTAAGCCCACTATTGCGCCTATAAATACAAGCTCAGTCATCTTGAGCCAGGTACTTAAAAACTCTGATTGATATCTCTGCACACTCTAACCCTAAATTGACTTGAGCGTCGGAGTGCCTGCAGGAGGAATCAGCTATCGTGCCAACCGGTCCTGTGCGATAACATTAACAATAAATAAATATATTATATTTATAATATTTAATTATATTTTATTATAATAAAATATAAATTCTCTAAAAATAAAATAATTTAATTTATCCAACGTGGAATACTCTCATATGATTTATGTTCAAACGATGTATACGAAAACAACAATCACATAAGTACCATTGTTCAAAATTATTGTCTTCAACATGACATATAACATAGATAAAATAAATTTAGAAATCACATTTTAAATGATAATATGTATAAGAAAATTTACATATACTTTATTTGTGACAAATGTAAAAATCGAAAAATAAAACCATAAATAATCAACTTACCTAACTTATGATTAATGTCAAAATTTTAAAAATTAAACCATAAATAATTTTTTCCCTTATTTTTTTTTTTCATTCTTATTTTTCCTCTCTATTTCACTTTATATTTTTCCCAATTGATAAATTCCAGTGTGTGCTTTTTTTTTTTTCATTTTATGTGAAATAAAGATGCAACGCAAATCCCTTTAAATTGGAGGAAGCACTAGATCAATAATTCGCATATTCATTTGGAAACTTAATGCAAACACTATTTAAGAGACTCACAGGTGCAGCATATCTTTTCAAGGATTTGTAACTAAAAAAAATCTTTAAGAAAAAAGCCATGAATCCAAAACATGAGATGATAGTAATTAATCTGTAATTGATTATTACTATCCATTACTATGTTGCTAAATGTATTAGACTAGATGAACTAATCAAGGGAGTAATTTTTAATGTATATGTAAATGAGAATGGAAAACGTCAATTATACAATTATATATTAATTTTTATGGTCTCTTAGGAGAATAGTTTTATCTAAAATAAACTTTGATATTTTTTATAACATTAAGTGGTTAATGTTAATTACAAAATATATATTGATATAATTAAACAATAATCTCATGTCTCTTGAATATGTAATCATATAAACATCCTTTTGCAATTAAAAAAAATCTTATTAGAGATTCGCTTTCCAAATTTGTATATATATGTGTATGAAAAAAACATACAAACATTCTTAAGAGATACTAATTCCTTCAATGGATTTTCAACTTTTAAGTTACTGACTTCGCAATACCCTAAGTTCATCTAAAAAATTGTTAATATTAAGTTATAATACATTTTATACTTTCCCTCAATAATATGTTAGCCATAAACGTCTGTATGTATATATATTTGTAAAATTTATAGACTATGTGAATTTTAATTAGTTTATATATATATATATATATATATGAAAATACATATAAAATTATAAAAATTTATTTGTCAATTTACATCATTTTTGCTAATCAAGGATTTGTTTGAATAAACAGACTTCCATATATAAAAAAAAATTAACATAAGTTAAAATTAGTTTATATTAAATTAAAAAATTTTATATAAATCTCTTGATATGCATAAACTAAATTTTTTAATAAGCTCACTTTATTATTTTATTTTTCTTTATTCAAATTATTTTGGAGAAGCTTCTCTAAACTAGACTTCTGAAGAGATTACTATTATCTACATGGCTTTTTGATAAGTAAGCAAAGTACGAAGATTCACTTTTTAGAAGTGCTTTTTAAAAAATCATAAAACGTAGGTTCGGTTTTGTGTGCTATAGGCCATGTTTGCTTTTGTTTAACGCATCTTTGTGGGCTACAAATGAATATATTCCTTCAATTGAATATATTCCTTTTGAAGGTAAACTTGAAGGTCCCAAAGCACTTTTTTTATTAATTTTTCTAACAAATAAAAATATCATATGTTAGCAAAAAGCATATTTATCTTAAGATATAAGTGTTTATTTTTGGTGTTATTTTCTTTTAAGCAATTAAGGATGTTAGTATTGAAACTTTTCATATGTTTAAGTATACATATTCTAGATGGGTAAACAGTTAATTAGTTTATGAAAATTAAAGAAAATATACATAAGTTCTTATTTATTATTTTCTTTGATAATCCTTAAATATATGCTACATTTAGGGAGAGTTTGGTATACGAACAAATTTTAGTGTCAGATCTGAGATCGAGAAACACATTTTTCATATTTGGTTTACATTTTAAAAGTTAAATTCTCATAAAAACAATATTTTTCAGGAATTTTTTTTATTAAGTTTCTCATGAAGAATAATGAATATATAACTTTTCCGAATTGAAATAAAAAAATAATAATTCTAAGCTATTTATATTAAAATATTTAGTATAACAATAAATTAAATATTTTAACAAAAATAATATTGTGCTCTTTAATTTTTAGAAAACGTACGATCTAAATATTTTCAAGAATATTTTATACTAATTAAATGGAATTTAATCACACTTAACAATCATAATTTCTCGTTAAATATTTTATTGGAAATCATGATTAGGAAATAATTTATCTTTCTCGTTACACAAATTTTTGAATAATATTATTAGATGTTCAGCATTAAAATATTAATCAATATTTATTCATGTTTGAAGTTCTTATATTTAGTAAAATCTCTTATCTTATCTTTTTACGGATAAGTTGAGTTATGGATAATATGGAGGAGTGAGTATTTAATAACGAAGAGTAAATATAATAAAAAAAATTAATAAAAAATAATATTTTATATATAATGATTGATGTTAAAGATACTATTTTACCTGTCTAAAAATTTTATATCACTTAAAAATTAAGGTTATATTTTATATCAAGTTGGTCAAGTCACAATTGTTTCAATAGTGTTTAGATTGTTATACTTTTAAATATAAAGAGTTGCATCCTAACTAATGATTATAATTTTTATCGGATGATAAGTACTCGATCCAACAATTATATCTTATAAAATCATCTAAGCTCATAGAAACATATTTTTGTGATACTTGAGTCACCTCTACTATTATTGTGGTAGTGGCTTGATATTAATATACTATAGTGACACTCTATTATTGAATTGTATTAGTCATAATTTCAGTTACTCTAGCCATTTAAGCTAGATTTTAAAATGGGTGAGGACAAGTAAGAGATTAAAAAGTCATACTTTATAAAAGAAAATAATAGTTTAAAAAGTATATATGGAAATCTCTAATTGATTTTCTTAAACATATTACTTAACATACAATTACATATATAATTATATTCTAATTGATTTCCTTAAGCATATTACTCAACATACAATTACACATACAATCATATACATCAAACCATACATGATATAATCCTATACCATTCTTGTAACACCTATTTTTATCTATATAATAGTATTAATAAAACATAATTTAATGTCAATACACACATTTACCAAAATTATATTATCAAAAATACATTAGGTTTTTACAAAATATAATAATAATTTTTCTTCAAAAAAAAAGTTCTCAATGTCATCCTTTATATGATTCTTTTATGCTTAGCCAAACTTATAAAATCATTGACTCATACTAATAGAATCATAGTAGTCATTATACAGACACAAAACCAGGGACTACATTATCACATTCATTCCTTACCTCAACAAAGAACCAAATAACTACAATGTCTCTTAGAAGATACATATTGAGTAGGTCCCACTAAATATTAACGTCCCACCCATGTTAAAGTCTATTATATACTTGTTGTAAGAATCCGAGGGAGAGAATACCGGGGAGATCTCACAAGAATGAGACAAGAGTCAACCCATATAAGGGAATGACACCACCTTCAACCTAAAACCTTAAGGCATTAGGTTTGTGGGTCTTCTTTCTTATATATTGCTCAACTTTCTCATCCCTACCCAATGTGGGACTTAGACTCACACTTGAATATCTAACAATCTCCCCCTCAAGTGAGAGTCCCTCCTCCACATTGATACACTCCCCTCGAGCGGAAGCAACCGGCCCCTTACTTATACCGCCGTTCACACACCTATACGGGACATGCTTGCCTGAAATCTCCATCAACAAGAGTTTCGATATACAGGGTCACCTAAGCCGCAAACCAACAACTTTGATACCACTTGTTGAGAGAATCCGAGGGGGAAACACCGAGGATATCTCAAACAATGAGAACTGAGCCAAACCCATATAAGAGAATGACACCACCTTCAACCCAAAACCTTAAGACATTAGACTCATTCTTGAAGGTGGTGTCATTCATTTATGTGTTGGCTCTTGTCTCATTCTTGTTTGTCTCCCCAAGGTTTCCCTCTTCGGATTCTCCCAACAATACTCTTCATAACGCAAGTTAATCATGGCAATTCATTATATCTGTTTAACAAAACTCAATATAAAATCTCCTCCAGTTCCTCGTCACTTAATATCTTAATTTACATTATTTAAAATATCAATAAAACCAAAATATCTCTTTTCATTAGTAGATTTCAATACTCAACATTGTAAAATATATTCAAGCAATATCATCTCAAGTATTTGTCATTTCTCATCCAAATCAATCGTAACATCATTCAATTCATACTCATGTGTTACATACACATCTTTATCACCAAAATAAATATACAACATAAGGCTCATTCATCATCATCGTAAACTAGTATATAAAACACTTAAATATAAGATTTTAAAAGTAGGTAGTTGTTGCTTAAGCGAGAAATGCTCATTTAAACAATTTTCTTCCATAGGATAGAGAATCAACACTTAATCTACCTCATTCAAGCTACAAATCAAGGCTAAAGTAGTATAACATATTGCTTAGGCCATAGTTAATAAACTCTTGGAAGAAAGAGAATTAATTTGGCTTATTGAACATTCAAACGAGCATCTAAGAACTCAAAGTTTTATATGAGATAAAATCAATTTAACACCTTTCTTGCTCAATATCAATGGTGACTTAAACAAAGAACATTATCACTTGAACAACAAAATAAATAATTAAGCAATAATGTTTGTTATAACATTAATTGCTTGAAATTGGTTCAAGAGGTATTCTCATTACTTGAGTGACATAACTTAAAATAAACATATTTTTATTTCCAATTGAATTAAGACAAGTTTTCTTTTATTTTCCAAACATTTCTTCCATAATATAAAATATACATGTTTCAATTAAATTGGATTCCAATACTTAAATCATTCATTAACAGCATACTAAGTTTAAATACTAACTAATCATTCATACTAAACAATTAGAACATCCAAGGGTTATATAAACCATATTTACCCCCTCAATACAAATCAATTTCAACAATATAATATCTTGTATACTCCAATTTCATCAACACAACTCCAACATTTCAAATTTAACTTTCGTATCAAAAGAATTTGAGTACACCCTTTTAATTTAACCAAACCACATATTAAAAGACAATCGAATCTTGGCCTATTAACCAAGTTAGAGTTATAATTCATCTCAATTATTTATAACTTTAGTTAACTTTACAATTTCATTGATTAAATAAATGTTAATAATTTTTTTAATTACCAATTTTTATAAAACATAATACTTTATTTATTAAGAAACATTTTTAATATTTTATTTACATAGGCACACTTTTCATAACGTTACAGATTAACATTATATGAAGAACTACTTATAATTATTCATCATATTTTACATGATTATGACTTTGTCATTCTTCAAGGATCAGCTAAACTAATGACATGGTATATAACAGATTCATGTGAGCGGATGTGGCAGGTATGATAGAAATGGCTATAATGAAACTTGTCAGATAAATGTTAGTTATACTACTAGGGAGAGTTAATCATTGTTCCCGAAAAGTTACAATATTATTTAAGCATCTACATTCCACTGCATCCCTGAAAATATAGCTCGATCGATAATTATCTAATATATAAAGAAGTCATCTATTCTAATGTGTATTTATTTATTATTTATATGGAAAAAAAAAAACACAAGAAAAGTGAGAACAAATACCATAGATAACAGATAATAACTTAAATATTGTGAAATTAGAATAATGTTTATATAAAATTTTCAAATCTATAGGCAAGTACGAATTGTTTTTGTATACAACATTTATTTATCTTGTCCAATTCTTTTTCTCATTTAAGTTATCAGATAATACCTTCAACTACAAATTAATTTACACTTAAATATACCTATACTAGTTTCCTTTTTCCTAATTCATAATTTAAATAATTAATTATTATTTTATTTGTTTTTGAGATAATATATATATATATATATATATAAATATATAAAATATATATTTAAAATAATAATTTATTTTTTTTTTTTAAATTTATATATATATATATTATATAATATATATATATATATATATATATATATGTGCATCACTTTCCATATTCTTATATATTATTTTAATATTTTATTTTTAATTTACGTCCACTTATATATATTTAGTATTATAATTATAAAATAAATAATATTTTAATATGATGAGATTAGGAACAGTTTACACCTAAAATAACATGAAAAAACAATAATTTAAAAAACTTGAAAAAGTAATAATTTAAAAGTGGTAGATATTTCCTTATCTTAATAATTGTAATAGTAATTGTCCTAGTGTAAATGTAATTAAATAAACTCTTTTTATTTTCTCTCTCTCGTTGTTCTCTCTCTTCTCAGTTTTTATTGTCAACTCTGTCTAATTGACTCTTCTCCTCTCCCTTTCACATTTGCTCACTACTTCCCTATTTATAGTACGATAAATCTTTATTTTATTTTGTTTTTTATCCATATCCTTTGAGAATCAATGTAATACGAATATTTTTACTGCCCAAGTTTACCTATTCACCTCATCCATATGGTCAGTTTTATCTCATTTATTTAATTCAATTTATCATGTATATTCACAGGTACATTTTATTTACAAATATATATATATATATATATATGTACATTCACAAATCATATATATAAATATAAATATTCACATATATTATTATTATTATTATTATTATTATTTTACTTTCAAATATTCATAAATGTATATTTTTGTTATAATATTTTACAATAATATGAATGTTGTTATTACTTTTTTCTTTGTTATATTTATAAATATATTTTGTAATATCTGCAAATAACAAACGCGTATATGTATATATTTAAATATATTTAATAATACAATCTGAGCATATTGTGTTTGACAGATTCTAACTGCTACAACACCCAGCAAAGCAGACAGCACCAACAAAACAGGTACAAAACCTTATTCTTGAAAATGTATTATACAAATTTAGATTAATCAATATTTGTTTTCCAATGAGACTACGCATACATATAAAAATCCAACCTCGTGCATGCAAAATAAGGCAAAGATCTCAAATTTTTGGGGAAAATGAAGACTTCTCTAATTGGAAAATTTGATTAGTTAAGCTATATAATTCTTAAATGTTTGGAATCAAATCTAGATAGGATTATTTATCGCATTTTATAAAAAAAAATCAAAGAAAATAAGCTTTTGGGAGATAAAACTTTTAAATAAGTAAAAAAAATTCTTAACTTTAGAACAGTAAAATATTCTTTCCTCATATTTTGAATCGTGTAGTCTAAACTTAAAAAAATGGTACCTATAATAATATTAATATATAGTTAGAGATGAAACTAATAATAAATAACTAATCATAAAAAGTAAACTTTATTTAATTTTAAATACCTCTCCTTTATTCCGTTTTTATTATAAAACATATTTTAACAGAAAACACTATTTTTTATCAGACAATTTATATTTTTTAAACAACTTTAACTTTTTTTGGTTTACTTCTATAGAATATTATGAGTCTTTCAGTTATGCATTGATACACACTAAAAGGGAGAATTTAAAAATCTTAAGCTGTTTTAATACATTGATAATATTTTAAAAAATTGCCTAAGTTAATTGTTCTCATCGTTAAAATTGGTGTTTATTTAAGGACAATAATATTTTACTTACTTTAAAAAAAAAAACTAAAATTTGAACATTTGAAATGTTGAGGAAATTAATGATATTTAATAAACTATGAATTTTAGTACATTGAAGTTTCAGACAGGTCCATGTCTGCATTCTGGAAGATTTGAAAAACCAAAATTAGAAAGAAAAGAGGAAAAAAAATTGACACATAGCCCATAACATAAGCAGTTGAATTCAATGGAAGAAAGCGTGTGAATTTGTTTGTTTATATGTATATTTGTATTTCTTTGACTGGTCTTTGCTCTCTCTCTCCTTTCTCTGTTCTTTCTTTGAAGAAAGAGAGAGGGAGAGAGAGAAAGGGTCACCGGCCGCCCCCGCCAAACGTACCCTCCTCCCTTCTTCCTTTCTACGATAAAAGTCAATTTCCTCACCACCTGCCCAACCGGTAACCGGTCCCCTCCCTTCACTATGCAATTATATTTACCCTTTTCTAATCTCTCTCAAATTTCAATCTTCATTTGTTGATTTCTTCATCTCTGCTCTTAATTCTCATCTGGGTATACGAGTTTTTGGAAAAGGTTTAGTTTTTCATTGAATAGGATTTTGGCCATGTCTACGTCCACCGCTGGAGGTGCTGGATCCAATGATTCCAATGCTGCCAGGAGACAAAGCAAGAGACCCAAGTGTAATGATTCTCTTCTGTTATCATTTTTTTTTTTTTTTGGCTTTTTGGTTTGATTTTGGTGGGTTTTCTTGTGTTTGTCGCGTGAATTTTTGTTTTTTTTTTTTCTATAGGGGAGGGTTGATGGTTTTGTTGAGGTTTGTTTCTCATAGGAGGATGGAGTTTTTCTCTTGATACCCTCTTTTGAAGCTGTGTTTCAAGAATTTATTTAGACTTTGTTAAGCAAACATTACCCCTTTTTATTTATTGGTGTTTGTAAGGAAATGTTTTTGACATGGACTTTTGTTGTTGAGCTAGTTGGGTTTTTTTTTTCTTTTTATAAGTTGGATGGCTTGTTTTGATTCAACAAACCATTGCGTTTGTGTTCTTTTTTGTTTCTAATTGCACAGAACTTTGGTGACTTAAGTTCTTCGAAATTCTTTAAGTTAGATAGTATGCTTTGATTTATCAACAATTGTGTTTGTGTCCCCGTTTATTTGTTTTAAAAGAATTGCTTTTGACATTTGTTGAGCTAGTTGAAGAGTTTTATTGTTGAGCTAAATGAGGAAGCTATAAATCAAGTTCTGATTTATCAACAATTGTGTCTGTGTCATTTGTTGTTTCTAACTTGAGCATTTCTTTTGCCTCCAGACTCAAAGTTTACACAACAAGAACTTCCAGCCTGCAAGCCTATTCTAACACCACGAGCAGTAGGTCTACCTGTTTGGATATGTTGTCAGTGATTTTCTTCATGGTTTTAAAAGTCATGATTTACATGGTGTATTACTTTCCATGCAGGTTATTTCAGCATTCTTGATTGTCACCGTTGTGTTCATTCCAATCGGAGTTGCTTCGTTGATTGCTTCGCATGATGTATGCTTGAGTGCAATAGTTTTTGAACTTTGCTTACCAGTTCTGTATATTATAAGTACTGCTGAGTGCTGATTTTGATTATATCTATCAGGTTGTTGAAATTATTGATAGGTATGACTCGGTGTGCGTACCACCAAATGTGACAGACAAGGTGTCATACATTCAGACTCCTGGAGAAAAGCCATGCAACAGGGAGCTACATGTTAGTTTTCTTGATGCTGATTTCTCTTATTGATGTTTTACTATTATTCTGCTCCCATAATTGATGAATTGTGGATTTCAAATTTTGATGGTTGCTTCATTTGTTTGTTTTTTAATACATTGATCTTGTGAATAGGTGGACAAGCGTATGAAGGCTCCTATCTATGTGTACTACCAGCTTGACAACTTTTACCAGAATCATCGGCGGTATATACTCCTTTTATTTCTTGTGAATCACGCAATCATCAATTTGAATTTCATGTTTACCAGCCAATGGGAATTTTATTGTTATTTAATGAGGATTCAAGTATTCAACTATGATTTATGGTTGGCTGCCAAATATCTTTTACACAACCCTCTCTTTCATGTGCATGTTGCTAACAAAAGTTGATTAGTTGCACTGAACTTCAGATTTGGTTTCATACTCTCCTGTTAGTCTGCTACAAATGTACAATGAAAGTAGAGAAATTACAAGTTTGACATTTGACATGAATTACATCAGATATAAAAGTTTAAGAGACAATGATATGAAATTATGAACTTCTTTATTTTTCATGCATTCATCTTATATTCTGAATGTTCTATCACCTCTATGTCTTCAGCGACTGGTTCCCACAATAATTCAGTATGAAAGTTTGTTTGATTAATAGTAGAATCTAATGCAAATAGTTCTTTTTAATATGATGATTATAAGTATGTTATTTGGTAATTTAGGTATGTTAAAAGCCGAAATGATGAGCAGCTGAGGGATTCTAACAGTGCAAACTCAACAAGTGGTTGTGACCCTGAGGATTCGGCAAATGGAATGCCAATTGTACCCTGTGGTCTTATAGCTTGGAGCTTGTTCAACGATACATACAGCTTCTCACGCAACAACGTTAATTTGACTGTGAACAAGAACGACATTTCATGGAAAAGTGATAGGGATCACAAATTTGGAAGTGATGTTTTTCCCAAAAATTTCCAGAATGGTTCTTTAATAGGCGGTGGTAGTCTTGATCCAGACAAACCTGTAAGTCTTTCTTTGAACTCAAATTTTGGTTGGAAAAAGCATAATTCTTGTTTTTCATGAGGTCCAGAACAGTAAATAGAGGTTGTTTGATATGTGCATTAATCTATAGTAAGCCCCTGTTTAAATATAAAGATATTTGTGCTTGCACTTTTGGTTTAATGTTGTTTTGTTGCTACTTAATTATACTTCAGGCTGTCTAATAGTAATGATTGGTACGCATGCTGTGTGCACACATAGGTTTTGTATTCTTTTGATCTTTATGTTTTTCTTACTAAAGTTGTTCTGTAAACCACTTTTTTTATTTTAAAAACTGAAACTACCAATATAGTTATCATGGTTTTACTATTTTGAGTTGAATGTAACTGGCTGAAACAACTCAGCTAATCAATCCAAAGACAGGAAAGTTTTTGAATAGACAAATGATGAATCAGCTGGTGAACAAAATGGCATGTTGAGTTGTGCACTGAAATGACTATCTTCTGTATGGTAGTAAATTAGCCAATTATGTTATTTGTGCAGAGAGGCTAATCTTGAAATAGTTCAGTCAGTCATTGTGTTTTCTCTAGTTTTTATAATTTCCAATCTATTTCATTGTTCATCTTGTGATTGTCTTGGCATTCTCTATTTGCTTGCATCAATGAGAAAAGTTGCTCACTTTTTGAATGTTTATGGAACAGTTGAGTCAGCAAGAGGATCTTATTGTTTGGATGCGAACTGCAGCTTTACCAACTTTTAGGAAGTTGTATGGAAGGATTGAGGTGGATTTGGAGAAAGGTGATGTCATACACGTGAATTTGAATAATATCTACAACACATACAGTTTTAATGGCAAGAAGAAGCTTGTTCTGTCAACTACTACCTGGCTCGGTGGGAAGAATGACTTTCTTGGCATTGCTTATCTAACTGTTGGAGGATTGAGCTTCTTTTTGGCCATGGCCTTTACTGTTGTATATCTTGTCAAGCCAAGGTAATGAAATCTCCTACTGCTTTCTACCTTACAAGTCTCTTTTCACTCCAATTTAAGTTTAACACAATTTCACAAAACTGGTTTGTAAAATGAATTTTGTTCTTACTTATCTATCTTAAATCGGCCTTATTTTTAGTTAACGTGAGATCTCTATCATTAAAGATGTATTTGACCAGAAATGGTGTTCAATGCCCTCACTTTTTGCACACATTATATGTCGAACTTATGTTCTCCCATACGAGGACTTTTTCACTAACTATTGATCATTACCCCATTAATGAATTGGATTAGAAGCTATGTATTGTGTGTCAAGTGTATTGCAAATTGTGTATTTAATGTAGTAAGATGAAAAGAAAATGGCATTATTTTTTACTAGAAACTTGTATATATAAATAGCAAAAGCCAAAAATATCAGGGTACATGATGCATGTTGTTTCCCTTCTAACATACCCAACTCTATATCCATTCAAATTGCTAAGTAGTTTGTTGTTTTGTCTAAAGTTCATATATTTCAACAGCCATTTGTGAATATAATTAGCTCCTAAATATGATCATTGTTTCTTTCTTTAGGCAACTTGGAGATCCCTCTTATCTGTCATGGAACAGGAACCCTGGAGGGCAATGAGCAAAGAAACAAATTGTGGTTGATCTTCAAAGATTTATACGGCTTGTGCATTATACAAACTACAGTGGCGGTTGTAATTTTGTACATCAATCAATATACACACATGCTAATAATGATAACTATTCAGATGTTAGGTGTTGCTATTATCCCCTGCCCCACAAAAATTCTTTTATTGCCTTTCTGTTTTCTGCATCAGAATCTGAATATCTTGTATTTTATGGTCAATAGTGTTCAATATATGTGCTAGTTACTTTTATACAATTTCAGAAACATAGGAAAGTTACCTTTTGGCTTTTTTGTTGAGTGAAAAAAAAGCGGTTTTGTTGAAACGTTTCTTCAATGATGTGATGTTAAAATGAAAATGATAAATAATACACATTAAGAAAAAAATTAGAGGAGAGACAACAACTCTTTTTTGTTGAACTGAAGTATATTTGTTAGTTTTGTAGTATCCTAACGCTTGCCATGGTATCTTTGTATAGAGGAACTCTTCATTATAATGTTCATTGAATTTTCATACATCTATGGTTTTGTAGGAGAGTATATGTATAAAAGCTAGCTAATAGTTATCATAGTAATGGGAAAAAAATTGGTTGTAATAATTTAACATTTTCATTTAATAATTCTCATGTTACTAGTTCCAGTGATAAATGAAACTTCGAATTAAATTGAAATATATTTATATATACATGTAATTAAAATATTGCATCAAATTTTTGTTAATATTATAACATTGGTGATGATATTAATGATCATTGTTAAGTTAATGAGGAGAAGAAAATTTTGATTAACCAGCAATTTTTAATTTAAAGATTTTAGGGGAAGAGAAATTAAGAATGATTAAATTTTAAATGATAATAGTAATAACCTAAGAAATGCTATCAAACATATTCTCTATTGCAAACTCTTATTAATGACTAAAAGTTTATTGAAAATCATAAATGCTGCGAATCTCACTTCTTAGTTTATTAGAGTCACTCAGTACTTTTGTAGTTTTCAATTTAAAAAGAAAATAGAGAATATTAAAAATATACCATTTTTATGTCATAGAGTATTCATTCCGAAACTAAAAGCTAATAAATTTTCTTAATCTTAATTAAATGATTATAAAAAAATTATTTCTACATCAATATATATATATATATATATAATTTAAAAGAAAGTTAAAAAAAAGTAGGATATAGTAGACAAAAGAATAAATAATGTTTTTTAACTTTAAAAATAATAAATGAATAAAAAGAAAAATCTTCTAGAAATTATTTAATTTTTGCATTGAATTTAGTGGTATGTTGATGTGGGTTTCGGGAGTAATTAAACATATAGTTCCTTCCATTGCTCAAATAAAACTTTGCAAGGAAAGACATTCAAAACAAAGAACACAAAAAAAAAAAAAAAAAAAAAAAAAAAAAACAA
>Ga0209489_100970_pt1 | contig 57713 bp, 35 predicted proteins | sample SiratrowhiteBW_FD_187527 | JGI IMG/M metagenome (GOLD analysis project Ga0209489, IMG submission 187527) | Root nodule microbial communities of legume samples collected from California, USA - Siratro white BW (SPAdes) (version 2) | ecosystem: Host-associated > Plants > Roots > Nodule | place... | reverse complement strand
AAAAAAAAAAAAAAAAAAAAAAAAAAAAAAAATTCATATAGATCAACATCCAAATCCACTAAACTTATCTTGTAAGGATAGAAAATATAGAAAAAAAAGTTCATATAGATCAACATCAAAATCCACTAAACTTTACACTTTACGAGAAGTAAAACCTTATTCAAATTTTATTTAATTATTATTTTAAAAAAAATTATTTTATTTATGTTTTTATACCTTTTCACAAAATTAGGTGTGTAACCACGATTAAAGCATTAAAATATGTAATTTTTTTTATATTTACGAAAATAGGTGATTTTTATATTTATAAAAATTAATAAATTATGTATACATGTCACGATTTTATCTTAAAAAATTATATGATAAGAAGATAATTTTAAAACTTTTTCATTCATCCCCTATTATACGATTTTTTATAGAAAATCATGTCATGAGGCATGAATTACCTACATGAGCTACCCGTTTCTGTAAATAAAAAAATATTCATTTTCGTAAATATAGAAAAAGAGCTTATACCATTTTAGTATTTTTATAATATAACAACATACTAAGGTGTTAAAAAGAATGAAAAAACATTGTGACTTTATTTTAATATTTTATAAAATAATGTCGTTCTGGATAAAAAAAAAAAATTGCATGTCATTGATCTACATTTAAAAAATGAAGGAATTAGTGACATGTTCGGAAACAAAACATCAATAGTAAATTATATAAAATTAGAAACAGTTAACTGATAAACATATTTTGTGTTAACTTATTTTATTACTAAAACTTTTTGGCTACTTATTTTATTTGTAAAATTTGATTAGATCGTTTAGAAATATATTTTGATTATTTAGTTTTTTTAACTTTGAGTTAAATTTTTCTTTTCATAAAAGCTGGACAATAGTATAAAATTCATGTTAGGTACAACGTTATTACTTGAATTTTTTTAAAAAAGGAAAAAGAAGATAAGATTATGGGAAGTTAGACCAAACATATGGAATGAAAGAAAAAAAACAATTAAATCAATGCATAAGGGTAATATGAGTAAGAAAAAAACAAAACTAAGAAAACCTAGTTAACAGGTAAAAGAGGTTTATCTCTTATGTTTAAAAAAAAAAAAAAATCAAAACTAATGTACACAAACATCTTTATCATTTTTCTATTATAGTACTCACTTTAACATAGGTCTTTTAACAGCCTCAAGACTACCGTTGCTTCGTCTTTTAAGTTTCTTAAAAATTTGAACACATCCTTTCAACTCATCTAAATTACAAAGGGACCTCTACTCCACCTGATCGACCTAGTATCTATAAACTAACTTGCATTCCTCCTCAAATTAAAAAGAAAGAGCTTGAGTACCATATTAATAATTACACGTGTTAGCTTCTTACACACATCCAAGTGTATTAGAGGCTTGTCTATTTCGGTAAACCTAATCTTCCTATGCAAGTTATTTTTAAAGTTTTCAAACCTCACCAGGTATGCTTCTTTTGGGGTCTACATAGAGATAAGATTTCCTTTGAGGCAAGGAAAAGACAACTATGACAGAGGGATATCGCAAGCGATATTCAAATCTTAAGCAACTTCTTTTGCACATCAGTCATAAAAGAAATTCCCCTTGTTTGCTTCATATCTTGATCATTAAGGCACTCCTAAGAAATTAGGAATTCCACCAACTACTTTCATTCTATAGTAAAACTGCTCCAAAAAAGATAACCTAACGCAATTATAAAGACATCGTATAATTTAGAGGAAGATATTAATAGAATTTCATATTACAAAATAATTGATTTGAATATAGTTGTGTTTCAAATTATAATTATTAATTAATTAAAATTGATGAATTGTACTATTAGTCTAAAAATGTGCCTATTAAGATTTTTTTAACATGTAAGAAGAAATTACCTTAAAGAAAGACATAATAAGATTTTGCAATTAAAGTTCACTTTTTAATATTTTTTTTCAAAAGTATTTACAACAATTATAGAAATGATAACTTTTGGTGACGATTTTAAAGGAATCGCCATTGTATATGTCATATAACTCCAATCCATGGTTTTCTTCACATTTTCAAAAGCATCCACTACATTTCCTATTTGTGCATATGTGTTTACCCTTCATTGTTCACATTGTGAACCTATTGGTGGTTTCATTTCCATTATGCTCTATTCGCACCACCTCCTTCTTCCTTTACTCCATTCCCTCTTATTGACATATTATATTCAAGTGTTTCATTGATGAGTGCTGAGGAAATAAAAATTGAATTTTTTCCGTAGAGGCTAATGATAATAGTTTATAAGGATGAAATTTCTCCCACTCAATTAACTAATGTTGGGATTTACAAAAAGGTGAAACACGTAAAAGTTGTTTTTAGATGTTTATCTTCTTTTATTTCTCACATAAGGTAAAATTACATGTTAAACACAATAGAGATGTAATGTAAGTGGAAAGAATGTGTGTGATAGCTTAATTGGAACACTTCTTAACATCAAATAGAAGATGAAAGATGATGTGAATTCTCATTTGCATTTGATTGAAATTAATATATAAGAGCAGTTGGCATTGATGAAAGTAGTTGAGTATATATATTTGCCCCCCAATAATAATGTATCCTTTTCTCATACAATAGAAACAAGTAACCAATGGATAACTTGTTGGCTTTTTGTATGAAAAGAAATGTTTATATGCATTAGCTTTATTCTGAAAACTAGAGTTATACCCAATTCCAACTTTGTCAAAAACACAAATTTGAGAACCAAGTACAGTTTCAAGATTGACTTTTTCATTGTAAACTTTGTTAGTGTTTTGATAAGATATTATGTTTTACTTCACAAGGATTTGCAGTTTTCACACTCTTTGATAGTTAGTAGATTTGTTTCAGTACAATTACAAGATTAATTCTTAAAAAAAAATTTAGATTTTCTAAATCAAATATATCATTGTTCAATTTTTCTTCCAATTTGGAGACTCCATTTTCAAGCCAATTATTCATTCCTTTAAGTTTATTGTTTGAAATGACTAATCTATTAACTTCTTCATGCATTTCATTAAAATAATTCAAAAGCTGATTGTAACTAGCTTTAGTCTCAAAGTCTTTTATACTTACATTACTTGAATATTCATATACAACCATCGAGAAAAGATTAAATTCCTTATTCGTTTTTGAAGAAGTGCTTGAAGAAGACTCATAATTGTCCTGACATACAACGTAGTCTCTTCTTGTTTTGTTTTCCCTCTCAAATTTTTTCATTAAACTTGACTTTGTTTTTAATGTCTGGACATTCAATTTTATATGTCCTTGTTTTCTATAATTAAAACATGCAAAGTTAGATGAGTTAGAACCAATTTTTCTATTTGCATACCTTTTTTGAGAAAAATTTGTTTTCTTGTTCTTTTTCTTTAGAAATCTACTAAACATTCTAATAAGTAATGTTAGATTTTATGAATCGTTGTTTTCATATGGTTCTTATTCACTCCATTGTTTTCTTTATACAACAGTTTTTACTAAAAAAGAACAAAAGTCTTGTACTAAAAATTGTACAACAGTTTTTAGTACAACATCTTTTGTTCAGTGTGCTTATTCATCTCTAGCTTGTGTTCCTTTAGCTTTTGAAATAAAGATGTTATAAACATTGTAGACAAATTCTTTGATTCAGATATTGTTGTTACCTTGAACTGCTAGCTCCTGTCTAAACATTTCACCACTTTAATGTTTAGTTTTTCTTTATAATATTTCCAATCCAATCAAGAGATTCACAATACATGTGAACCATTTCTATACATCTGCAATTGTTTGTCATGTTACATTTTAAAAAATTCATATTCTTGAATCAGTGCATGTTTTCTAGCTCTCTTCATATCAGTAGTTCCTTCTATGTGACTTCAAGTATGTCCCACTTTTCTTTCATTGAGCTACACTAAGACACCTCAAAAATTTATCAAGATTCAAAGTAGAAGTTGTGATATTTTTTTACCATGCAATCATATTGAACCTTTTTGTTTTCAACTTCAAACTTATCAGACCAAGGTTGTTCAAAAAGTTCATCTCCAACAACATGCTTAGGAATAAAAGGAAAATTTACTATGACATCCCATGTCGCACTACCAATAGATCCAAAACTGATAGTGGACACCTTCGAACATTGGTGGTCTGTTGATAGATACACTTTCAACAAAAGAAAGTTTCTTCATAGCCATTTTTATAAAATAGGATCAGATCTTAAATAACTTTTAAGAGTAAACTCTTGATACCAATTGTTAGCTTTAAAGGTTGAGTTTAAGAGGGTGGTTAAATTGAACAATCACAAATTTTGGCAAATACTCCAATGAGAATCTTATTAAATCTTTGAATTTTAGAATTTAGTTGTTACAAAGTGATTATACAATTAAGGATGGAACAAATGAAAAAACCAAGAGATTAAGGGAGAGAAAAATATCAAGATAGTAAATTTATATTGGCTCACACTATACCAAGAAATAAATCCAGTTGTTCAGCTACACCAGTTAAGCCCACACTATAATTTCAAATCATTTACAAACACATAGTCAAAACAATGAACGTAAATAACTTAGAGAAAAAAAGTCTTGAACCTTTCAAGACTTTATTCATCTAGTAACACCTTATTACTATCAAGAAAACAATCTAAAGACTAAAAATAATTTGAGAAACAAGAACAGTGTCACTTAGAACAAAGATAAATACAGTAAAAAAAAATCAGATAAACTGCTATCTTTTTTTCAAGAAAGCTTTAAAAATAGTTTTTAGCTCAATTTAAACTAGTAAAATGATTTTAAAAAATAGTTTTTGATTACGTGTCAACTGAAATGAGATAGTTATATATAATCCAATCTAATAGTTTTAACAAATTAAAATCGATTTATTCAATTAAAATAGAGCCTTCAAAGAAATCAATAAGAGTTTTAATAGATTAAAATTACAGTTAAATATGTTAATTTCACTTACAAATAAATTTGAATAAAATTCTTATATAACTTATCACTAGAAAAGGGATAAGAATTATGAGTCAGATTTTAAGTATCTAACCTTAATGTGTTATTTGCTTAACAAAATTCACCCAAGAATTGAGATTTCTTTTAAGTGTTCTAGATTTTCTTTTTATCAAAATTCGTATAAGAAAATATTAGACTAGAGAAGAGTGAATTGTGTAAGAAAAGTTAATTAAATCAACCTTTCGGTATATACTGATTAGAAAAACTCATTGTGCAGTTCAACATGGAAGATTTCATAGATGAAAGAAACAAAGTTCTCATAAGAACGGGCGTTGGAAAGACGAGAGTTTGCTCTGTCAAAATTACGTGACGTTGCGGAAAGTAATTTAGAAAGCGTGGGAGTTGAAGAGATGTAGGACAGTGGTACGCTGAAGAGAGTGAGCGTAGAAGATCTTAAACCTAAATAAAGCGTAGAAATTGAGGGAAGCAATATTATGAGGAAGAAGAGCATCGGGTACATAACTCGATTTACTTTAGTGGAAGGATCCCTTTCCCAACTCATAAATCAAAATCAACCAATGAAAACCTTCTGCTGCCTGTTCCTTTCACACGACAGGTGTCCTTCTCCTCCTCTTTTCCCTCCTCCACTCTTTCGTTCATGGGCCATTGTCCGAGAGAGAGTGAGTGTGATGGCTATGACTCAACCAACCATGAGGCTCATGAAGAATTCGTACCTGTGTAATCATGTCTGCTGTGAGAGAGAGAGAGAGCGAGAGGGGAAAAGTGAGTCATGCATCCAATCCAATGAGTTCATGAGTAATTTATATTTTAAGGGAATTTTATTTTGTACAGTGAGAATGTATAGCGTTTAATTTAGAGTTATTTTTAATATAATTTCGGTTTATGATTACATTTAATTAAACTTAAACCATATATTTTTCAGCCTAGTTTTGTACAACAAATTCAGATTATTTAGGCTAAATTACTGTAGTGGTATAACACTTCAAATCAACGGTTTAAATTTAATGAAACATAAATTATAAATTACGTATACTCTCATATGTTTATATATGCATATTATTATTAAACTGAAAAATCAGACTAATATTTATTATAATATCTAATTTTCATGATAATCTATCTATCTTTTTTAGTATAAAGTTCATTAATGAAATAATTATATATATATATATATATATATATATATATATATATTTAATTAAGTATTAGTTACTCTTTATTTCTAACTTTGATATTAAATTTTTTATTGAGTTTCACTCATGTATCGTTAAAACTTAAATATCTTATTAAATTTTTTAATTTAATATTTATATAATACATAAACAACTTAATAATATTCTATCAATTACCACCTATCCACACATACACATCATTCATACAATAATATATTTTGTGATACACACGTTCTTAATCAAGTACATAATATAATATATACGAGTGATGAAAAAAATTAATATTTAACTAAAACAACCAATCACAATTAATTTAAATTCAAAAATTAAATTATAAAATAAACAAATAAATTCTCTTGAGATATAATTACGTCGTTTGAGCAACAACATCCTGTTTTCAACATCATCTTAAAGTTTGAGTAGATCTCAAAGCTTATGCATCATCTCAATATTTAATTGTTATCTCAACTTGAAAGATACTTTAAGGAATGAGAGAGAACTTGATACTACCTCTTATATGATCAAAAGCAAAAACGTAATTTAAATTACTAAAAAGTGATAAATATGAGAAGTGAATTAAACTAGAAATTAAAGATGGTGCATTTTGATTAGCTATAAGAGTTATGGTGTTAGAGAACTTCTACATAAGAGTTATGGTGTTAGAGAGCTTCTACGTATATGTGCAATAAGTTACTCAACAAATACGATTTTAGACGTTGATATATAGCTTTTTGTCTTCAATTATTACTTCTATTAAATTAGGTGCTGAATTTCTAGCTTATGTTGACTGTTACCAATTTTAGTGTATATGTTAGTTAAAGTTATAATATATTTAACGTTCATTACTTGACATTTGTTGAAAACTAATTTGTTTTTATGATATTTTACTTCTAACATAGATTTTGTTGAGATATCAAAGGTCTGTGCATGATTATTGTTTTCGTATAAATTTTGTTGATGTTGTCTCACCGTGGTTTACCTTATCAAAATTTTCACCAAGAAATCAAGCATGACTTTTAATGTTTCTTTCTTTATCAATTTTCACATCTTAGTATAACACACATTTTATCATATAAAATTCGTTTTAATAGAATAAAAGAGACCTCTTAATACATGTATGGTTAAGACTTCTAAAAAGTAAGAGAAAGAAGAGCATGAATGAATAAATTATATAGCTAGAAAACAAAAAAAAAAGAAAGAAATAGTGAAGCATTTTAAAGGAAAAAATAAGAGAAAAAAATTAGAACTTTGAAAAAATAAATAAAACAAGTAGAACTCTTAAAAGTAGAAATTGGAGGGAAGCAATTTAAGAGAAGCTCCATGGAGCTCTCTAGGTGTTACATCACATGCACCCATGTTCAAGGATTGCTAAGTCATCTTCTGTAATTACATTTCATGTATTTATCAAGTGCAACTTCTTAATTTTTAGGAGATTAGTTTAGTTTAATCCTAGTTAACTTTTGCTAATTTTTGTGATTTCTTCACACTCTATTTAGACTTCACTTAACTCTATATAAAAGAGTGATTACCATTGTACAATTATAGAAGGAAATGAATGAGAAATAGCCTTTGAGGTGTTTGGAGAATTTGAGAGTGTCTCTCTTTTCTTTCTGGAGAAGTTTTCTCAAATGATACTCTTCATACATTCATCCTTGGAGATTCACCCTTAAATGTATTTTTCCACTCTTCTACTCTTCAATCCATTTTTAATTTCATTTTACATTATTTAGTTGTTTCTTTCATTCATTTTCTACATTGTCAAGTGCTTATAAGTGTCATTGCATTGGTTGAATTTTGTTCTCTATCTCTTAAAGAGTTGATTTAGATCCTAACTCCAAGAAATCATATCACCTTTAGTAAAGATTTTTAAATAATTCTAAAACTAGTCAAGGTTTTTAAATAATTTTAATTGATTGATTCAATAAAACAATTTATTAAATTATTCACATAAAAACATTTTAATATACTAATATTATCTTATAACCAAGACAATTCAGAATAATTTTGAATAATTTTTTTTAAGTAAATCAGAATCAAACAAGTCCTAAAAGAAGTCATATGAATTAAAGACTAAATATAATACTAAAACACATTTAAGTATTATATATTTTTTTTCTAATGCTTCATTCATTAGATTCATTAAATACATCAATATCAACAACTCTAACAATGTAAAACCAAACAATTCACATACCAACTACTTAACTCACACAAAGTAAATAAAAATAAAAAAAACATAAAGAAACTAAATAAAAATTAATACAAATTAAAAGTTAGATAGGATTTGAAAATTGTCTCATCAATATAATATGTGATCATCGTCATTACTACTTTAATTATGATAATTTGCACTAATAAATTATATTATATCTTTTTAACATCACTTCAATTAAATACTCATGACTTCATTTATATACTCATGATGTTATATTATTATCTTCTAAAAAATTTCACATAATGAAACATAACAGGATACACAACATAAAGAACTCCAATAATAGAATTATCAATTCACAAATAAAAATAATTTAATATATACTACAGGAAAATATATTAAAAATAAATTATATTAATTTTTAATTACTATTTGATAATCATAAAGTAAATTAACTATAGTATATTAAAATTATTATTTATAATTTTAAATTTTGCCAAATAATAAACTTTAAAAGATATAATAGTTATGAATAAATTAATTAATATAAATACAAATATTGTAAATATAATGTAATTAACACAAATACGGATTGAAATGTATTTTATGTAATTTTGAAATTTGTACTAATATATATATATATATATATATATATATATATATATATATATATATATATATATATATTATATACATATATATATATATATTATATACATATATATATATATATATTTAAAAAATATCATTTAGTAAAATCAATACAAAGATGAAAATAATTTCATATTTATTATATAAAATATATTTAAAAATATGTTAATGAATTTCTAATTACTAATCAATAATAAACAATTATTAAATATAATATAATATAATATAATAAAATTATTATTTATTTATTTTCAAATAAAATAAACAATAAAATTTAATAAAATAATTTTTAAGTAGCATAAATAATTATTGTATAAGTAAAAATATTAAAAAAAACATGAGGATTATGCGTGTATTATCAACTAGAAGTAAATGTATATTTAAATTTAAAGTATATATTTAACAAAAAAATATCATTTAATAAAATTAATATATATATATATATATATATATATATATAACTTCACATTTATTTTATAAAAGTATATTCAAAAGTAAATTATATAAATTTATAATAATTATTTAAAAACTATAAACTACATTAAATATTATATAGTAAATTATTATATATTAATTTTAAATGAAAATAAATTATACAAATTTTTTGAAATAATATTTAAAACACTTTAATTATATAAAATAAAAATAATAAAGATAAATTGGTTAGCATAATTTGTGGATTAGATTATATTTTAAGTAATTTAAAAAAATAAGAACAATATATATACCCACACACACATTATCAACAAAAAGTAAATACATATTTAAATTTTAGCATATAAATATAAATTAAATATTTAATAAATAATTATCACTAAGTAAATCAATATATAAATGAAAATAAATTTATATTTATTATATAAAAATTTAGTTAAAAATAAAATATATAAATTTTTAATAATAGATTAAATATAGTATACAAAAATTATTATTTACGAACTTTAAATTATAATAAATATAATTTTTTTAATAAAGTAGTATTTTTAATAAAATAATAACTTTTAAATAACATATACTATATTAGAATAAAATAACTATACAAATGTAAATACTGTAGAAGTAAAGTAATTAACATCAATATAAGGATTGAATTATATTTTTAAAGTTATTTTGAAAATTTTTCTGAGTACGATTTACATAAAGAAAAAAAAATTGTGAAAGTAAAAAAAATAAGCTACAATTTTAGGTTAGAGAGTAAGAATAAGATAATCAACATTGTTATACTAATTTATATTCAATTATGATATCAACTAGTCTAGTTCCTTAATAAAGAATGACGTTTCACTATTTTTGAACAACCCAGATAATTACTTTTTAAGTAATTATTTTTATTAAAAAAATTAAGAGTACTAATTTATCTTTTGAATCATAGAAAATATAGTTTTATTTATATTATTTGATATATTAATTTATTGTATATTTTACTTAAAATATAAATGTATTGAGTATATTGTACGTATAAATTTTTTAAAAATCGTATATTTTTTTATATTTAAAATTTTCCTATATAAAAATATACAACTTTACTATTTATTAAATTTAAACTAAATTTTATTATAAATATAAATACAAATATAATATCATTTTTGTCAATATATATATATATATATATATATATATATATATATATATATATATATATATATATATATATATATATAAATGTAAATTGTCTTTTTAATATTTGAAATATACTTTTTTTTATGAATTTTGCATAGAGATAAAAAAAAGGTTATTACTAAAATGAATTAAATCAATTGTAATTGAATCAAATCGGTTGCGAAACAATTTTTTTTACCTATTAATATTCAATTTTATTTATAGGAATATCAACACATAATGATATAAATAACATCCATTTACTGCAAAAATTTGTAATATCAATTGCCATATTTAATGCAAAGTGTGGTATTGAAGAATTAAACAAAACAATATTTTTTTTACCTATTTTTTTATCAAAAATAGATTTGGTTGACAGTCGATTTCTATATTAACGTTTACTTATTTTGAGGTTAGTAATTTAACATCAAATTTAAAATCCAACGAATCATTAATTGGATTTGGATCCATGACATTAAGATATGTTTGGATTAGGAGAATGAATTTGAGAAAGTGAATTTGAGATTAAAATGAGTGGAAAGTTTAGATGTTTTGAATTTAAAGATAGATATTAAAATTTGAGTAAAAAGTTTATGAAAATTTATGAATGATGTGATAGATATAATAATATTTTAATATAATAAATTATAAATTTATTTTTAAAATTTAAAATAAAATAAAATTTATTTATTTAATATAATTACTAATATTTTAAAAAATTTATGAAAATATTAAATTAATATTTTTTTAAATAAATTTATTTTATTATAAAATATATTAATTTATTAATTAAAAGGGTTAATATTTTAAAATATAAAATTAAAATTTTTAAATATTTTTAATAATAAATTTAAATTTAATTATTATTTCATAATAAAAAATTATTATCATATAATTTATTTTCATTTTAAATATTTATATTTTTTAAGTAAATTACAACTATATTTATATTATTATTAATTATTTTACTAATAATATTATATAACATTTTTGTTATAAACATTTATGTAATATTTATTTATTAATTATTTAGCTTTTAAATATTATTAGTATTTTATTTTTATAACTATCTTAATTTTATTATTAATTTAATAATAATTACTATTATATTATATAATTATTATATTTATTTAATTATAATATAAATAAAAAGTATTAAAAATAAAAGTTAATTATATAAAAAATACAATAAAAATTTTGAACTTTCGTCGGAAATCATAGTTCACATACGAGGAAAGAAGAAGCTAAATGATTTATCTCGATGTGTGTTATTTATTAATATTTTATGTCTCGGGTTTTTAACTTTCACCCCAAATCTTGCATGTTTAGTTTTTTCGCAAATCGGTCTATTGAAACCAACATACCATAAAAGAAAATAAAACGGAAAGTTGAGGATGTGAGTATAAAGAATAGATGAGATAAAATTTTGAAAGGATGTGTAAGATGAAAAAGAATTTTGATGGAGAAAAAATAAGAAAATATTAGAAGGTTGACTGCGTCAGAAAAGTAACCCTGATCCTACGTATAGTTGCAATTTTATCATCCAAATAATTTAAATTCTTGAATTCAAAACTTTAACGTTACCATTTTATAATTATAAAACTATAATTTAACCATAAAATAAATAAAAATTTATATAAAATATTATGTAAGTATGCCTATTTTTACTATTTCAGATATACTAATATTTCAATAAATAGTTTTATTATAGAAATATAGCCGTAGTCTTATTGAGAAACCAAATAAAAAAAGTTTATCTTTTATAAATCTTCTTCAATCTAGCATGATATTGGTGAGTGGTATGATATGAGTGCTATGTATGTAACGAAAAATAAATTTACTTCTAGAATGATAATTGGTGTTTTATTATTTATATCTTCGAGTAGTTGTGGTTTCTAGTAATGATAATGATAACTTACTTCTAGTTATACATGCTTGGGATGATAATATTTTGTTTATACCATTCTCTTTGCAGACTATGTTAGATTGGATAATCTTTAAAACTTGATTCTCATTGAAATATTTGATATACCTAATTGGACTTTGAATATCCTCATTTAGAAAGTGATGAGAACTTTCTTTTTCAATTCTTATAATTTCTCCGAGTGTGAATGTTTGATTGGGTGAATTTTATTTCACCTGCTAAAACTCTTGTTTTGATTAGGATGTTCAATTTAAAGATATTATTGTGTGCTTTATATGTTTTTTTTGTGAGCATCAAGAAGAAAGTACTTTGTATATATGTTTTTTAGTGCAACTTTATTCTTCAACTTTGGTTGTGACTTCAATAGCTTTTGTGGTTTGGTCATTTTCACATTAATGATATTTTAACAACTTTTTTTAGGTTTGGTTTTTTTCATTTTAATGATTTTTTTTAGTTTCTTAAAGTTGCATGAATTCCTCTTGTGAACAAAATTCATTTGGAAATGTTAATTATATTCTTTTGATGTGGTAGATAATAAGAAACCATTTTATGTTTTAACAAAGTTTGAATTAGATATGGCTATACACAGTAATCAATGGTACATCAAATTATCAAGTATCTCCTCTAAAAAAAAAGTTGAAATAATTATATTACTAACTTTATTATTTTGAAGTTCTTTGATATCCAAACAAGACTTAAAGAAAAGAAACTAAGCATCTCTATGAATTATTTGGAAGATGTTTAATGTTAGATGAATTAAAATAAATACTAATGGAGTTGTTAGAGGATTCCCTGAGGATTTCCTGATCATGTTATTTGTGATGTCCATTTTCATATATATATATATATATATATATATATATATATATATATATATATATATATATATAAACAATGTTGGTAAACTAAGTGAGGTAATTCAAGTTTTGTCTACGACTAAACATATTACATCATTCTCTTGTAATTTTTTTTGTTTACCTTATATCATCTAATGAAATCAAAATTATATAATAATTACCTTAACATAATTAAATAAATTGTATTGAATTGATGGTTCTTCTTTATATAAGTGATACGAAAGCTTTTACATAATAGTTTCATTTACATACTAAGATAGAGGTTGAAGTTGAACTCCTAATTCATACTTCTACTTCGTCTCCTCCGCCCAGGACCCTTGCCTGTGACTCTTCTTGACCATGATGGTGTTCAGGATATGTTGAGCAATTTCTTAGGTCCTTCTTCTTTTCTGCGGCTCCTTTTACTCCAATTTGATGGAGTTCAGTCAGAGTTGAGTCATCCAGCAAAGTTCTTTGTCACTCTCATTTAATAAATCCTTCTAAAGACTAGGCCAAGATATCATTCCTTCACTTGTGTCCCTACAAAGTTTTTAGAGGATTAGGCCGAGTCACCATCCCTTAAAGGATTAGTGAACTTCCCTTTATTTGTTTATTTTGTAATTCATACATCACAACAATAGAAATAGGAAAGTGGGATTGTTTGGAAGTTTCGAAGCAGAGCTTCCTTCTTAATTCTTTTTCTCACACAAGTTTTTTTTCTTACTTTTCTTTTCACTATTCTCTTGTATGTTGTGAATTCTCAAACACTCTATTTATAGAGAGGTCATGCATTTCCTCAAGTCACAACAATGATGTATTTTATGAAACAAAAGAGAAGGTATAATCAATCACAACAACATTCAAAAATAAATTTAATTAACGTATTCATAGGAAAATACTGTAGCTGTCCTAGAGTCAAAGTTCAAATGATCGAATTCTCCACATGTACTAGTTCTAAAGGAATTTAAAAAATCAATGCAATTCGGCTTTCAAACTAGGAAACACACTATTATTATGAACAATCCACACTAAAATCATAGTACAAAGTGTATATTCATGATTTAGCAGCGAAATCAAAGTATAGGAATGAGAAATTCAAATGAAATAAACTCCGTGGATAATATTAGGATTTTGAGGTGCAAAGTGTAAACAGAAATTACATAACAAAGATGAAAGAGAACCATAAACAAACTAATAACTATTTTTACAAGTTGACAAGAGTAAGAAAGAATACCTAAGAATAAGTTAAACCGATTTTCGAATACTTAGAATAAGTCCTATACTACATGAGCAAATTTTAAAACTTCTTGATCCTACCTGTAAATTAAATTGTATTTTTGTTATTAATTTATCTTTGAATTATTAGAGGAAAATGGATAAAGTATATTAAAAAAAATTATGATAACTTAAAGATCACTAATATTTTATTAGAAAAACAATCTTATAGCCTTATTAATTTTAAAATTGAAAATATACTGAATTTCAAGTGATTTGAAATTTTTCAATAATAAGAATTACCTCTCTAATTTTTCATTTCGTTCGATTTCGATACAATATTTTTTTTATGAATATAAATTTGGTTTCATTCCTCATATTTTTATGTAATATCATATAATTATTATTTTTTGGAATATTACTATGATTGAAATCTCAAAATTTATAGTAATATTAATATATACGTACTTTCATTAAAAAATGTAATTATCTTCTCGTCAAAGTTCACAGAAATATTAATATATACGTTTTTTTATTAAAAAAATGTAATCCTCTTCTCGATTATTGCTCAAATGATCTTAAAAAAAGAATTTTTTTGTTGTGTTCTCCTTTTTGCATACAAATATTTAAAACTTAAAAAAAATGAAAAATTTATAACTAAAAATTAAATACGAAAGTTACGCGTAAAAAAAAATATTGTAAAAAAAAATATGACGTAAATTTAAAATGTGTATTTGCTGTTTTTGGTCTGGGATTTTGTTTGAAATAGGAAAAGAGTGTGTTAGTTGAAGGAAAAGATAAAGTGGGAGAGAGTAATGGTTGTTGTGGGCAAATAGAAAGGGTGCACGTGTGGTGGTGATGTGACAGAAAAGTGATTTGCACATCGAAGACGAGAATATTGTGGTGTTCTGCTCCCTGCAAAGAGGCCACGTACCCCCTCTCTTTCCAGGAGTGCTGCACACCCTCTCCTCCCTCATTGGCTCCTCCCCATCGCCGTGGGACCAATCACAACGCCCCCATCTACGCCCCCCAGATACGCCACTTTTCCCACACATTTTTTAAACTCTCTCCTTATTTTACTATTTCTAACCATTCACTTCTTTTTTTATATCCTTTTTTTATCTTACTTCCAAAATTTACAACCCCTCCCCCACCAACAACTTTCTTCAACATCATTACATCATGACTTTCTAATTTAACATGTTATAAAAATATCCTAATACTATAATTTTCCATTATCTAAAATAAGTATGGCAAAACTAATGACATGTTAAATATATTCTATCGACATTACCTTTTCTTTCAAAGTATAGCATTTTTTTTGTTTCAATATACTAAATACATATTTTAAAAAAATAGTTTTTAGTTACTTCATATATCTATATGCATACCATACACAATATGGTCAGAAGACATCTTATTATGAAAATACGGTGTTATTAAAAGAAATACATGTTTAGAAATTAATAAATAATATGTGTTATATATGTAGATATTAAGATAATAGTGTATTTTTATAAACATTTAAAATATTGTTAATATATTTAAGGCATTTGTCCTTTTGAAAAGAGATAAGTAACAAAATACTAAATTTGCTCCAATCACCTTCACTCTGTGTTCCCCTGTTACCCTAGACACGTGGCGCTTGCTCACCCAGCCACCGTGCTGCCGTTATCATTATCGCTTCCGCTCCATCTCTCAGCACCGAACCCAAAAGAATCGCTAGAGAGAGAAACCAGGAGAGAGAGAGAAAGAAAGATCTAACTCTCGCTTTCGCTCGCTGTTGTTGCCTCCCTCCGTGACCGTGATGGACGGTGGAGATGTCTGGAGCGTGGCTGCCTGTGCCGACGCCAACGCCGCTTCTCACGTCAACAGAATAATGCTTCGCTTCCGCCCGATCGCACCCAAACCCGTCGCCGGAAGTTCCTCCACCGCCGTCTGCGGCGGAGGCGGAGAGGTAAGCCAGAGTAGCCATGTGTCAGTCCTCGGAAAGAGACCGAAGAGGAAGTACGTTAGGATTCGGAGGAACAGTGGATACGTGAGAAAGAATAGTAGTAGTAGTAGCGTTAACGGTAACGGTAACGATATCGATAAGTCGACGGACGTGGCGGTTGTAACGTTGCAGTTGATGCCGGAGAAGGAGGCGCCGGGAGGAGGGTCGGCGGCCGGAGATTCGTGGTGTAAGAACGTCGATCTTGACCTAACGGTGGAGAAGATTCAGATCGTGGAGAATCGGAATCCGAAGGCGCCGTGTGCGACGGCGGAGGAAGGAAAGGGAGGCAAGGGTTCAGATCTTGTAGCAGCGGACAAGGTGGCGGAGTCGTGGGTGACGGTGGAGAGCGTGATAAGCACGTGCATGGGATATGGAGGAGGAATAGGTTGTACGGACCCGGAGAAGGTGAGGGCCCTAGAGAGCGACACGTGTCCAGGGTTTGTGTGCGACGGAAGCTTGAGGGTGCGGTGGGTGAATGAGGCGTACAAGAGGATGTTGGCGAGCGAGAATATCGTGGTGTGGTTGAAGGTGAAGGATAGCGCTAGTGCTGCGTGGTGGTGCTATTCTCACCCGGCGTTCACCTGCGGGGTGAGGTTGCAGTACACGTGGCGGAACGAGAAGTGCACGAAGATGGTTCCGTGTGATGTTTGGAGATTGGACTGTGGCGGGTTTGCATGGAGGCTAGACGTGAAAGCTGCGCTGAGTTTGGGTCTCTGAAAAAAAAAAAAAAAAAAAAAAGAATCAGAGACGCAAACGCGACCTTATTTATATGTATCCTTTTTCATATATACACACACACCTTTGTATAACTTGCCACCTCCAGTTCTATGAATTGAGGTCAAGCCCCCTCTCTGCACAAGGACCTGTTTGGTTAGGTATTATTCCAGTCAGAGTATTTACTGCTACTACTGTTTAAAGAAAAAATGTTAAAAATTTGGCAAGAAAAAGGGTTTCTAGGTATGCCCTTATTTAAAATAGTTCGTGAACGATATTTGTCGTTTATAATGATCCTAATCAAGATGTTGTGGAATAAGACAACAAAGATCTTGATAGAAGAAAATAATTGAGTGGATAGGCAAGTAAAGAGCAGAAGGGTTGAGAAACTTGGAAATAGGATTGGGATTGGGATTGGGATGGTGCTTCTTACTGTTTGGTTAGTCTTCTCTTGGGACTTGGGAGGGCTGAAAAGTAGAAACGTATGGGAATTAAACATGCAAAGTGCTACTGAAAAGTGGTGTGCTTTGTGCTATCTATGTCTTGTAGAACTAAAGCTATATTAGGTGAAGAAAGTGTGTGCAAACTATGTTGTCGCTACAACACTTTGCGATCAAGAATAATCTTGGTAAATATATGCATATATTTTAGTAATGCTATGGATGTATGTGTCTATAAATGTACATATCTTATTGCATGACTAACTAACTTATAAGCTGGTGGATGCATTAGAGAGAATAATATGAAGAATAGAGAGATAGATATAAAGAGAGTATTGTGATTGTCGTGTATGACTTTGTTGTTTATTTAAGTGGGAGCATATGGAAGTTAGGTAAAACTCTAAAAGCAATCGAATTTACTCATGTATATCTTTTCTTTCGCAGGATATCTAACTTTATTTGGTCATTTGATGATTGTTTCTTATTTTTTCTTTAAGATAATTTACAGTTTGTAAAACATTATTATTTTTTTTTATCATAGAGTAACTTATATTTAATATTATTTACTTTCAAAATAAGTTTTTGTAAGAAACGAAATGTAAACTTTCCAACTTAAAACACACAAACAATATTATTTTTACTTTTAATTATATGTGAGTTCAAAAATAGTTTTACTTCTGATTTTGTTATTATCAAACGTGATATTTTATATTGAAAAATGAAGTAGGGTCTTCAAAGCATGCAATTAAAGTTGGCTTATGGATGAGTTTCAGTGTATTCTCTCTAAACTTTACTTTCAATCCATATCTTTTTAAATCATTAACATCAAATTTTCTATGTAATGATGTATTAATTAGAATTGTGTTAGTCATTAAAATTTAAGAGTTATTTATACTAAACTAATTAGTAGCAAACCATTTTAATTTAATAGCATTCTATTTTTCTTGTTTACATGTATCAATAATTTATAATCTATGTTTATCTGATTATGATATGAATGTTGTTTCATTGTCTTAGTCATGAGTCAACTTCAAACTTTCTATTGAAACTAAAATGCTGTTATTATGTTGTTTCTTACTACCATGTATAACTTCGTGTCAACAGTTTCATGTGCAAGTTCTTTCGTTCAATAGGAACATACTAACAACTCTGGCCGTCCTTACTTGACAACATATTGAATTTGATCTGTTGCTATCACGTGAACTTGTCAACTTCAAATATAGTTTAAGAAAATACTCCTTTGACACTGCTGTTAAAAGAAAAAAAACATATATCTTACAATTATTTTTAAAAATAAAATATTATATCACAATAAAATATAATATATTTAAGTGTAAAGTGAATGTAAAACACTATTGTTGGTATCAAAATATCGGTGTTCTATAGTTTACTGAAGTTCTATTAGCTATTAGCAATACCTTGTCATGTCTACAAAATTTCTTATTTTTCAAGGAGTATTTGGTATATATTTAGCTGAAGAAGTTTAATAATCATGCATTTGACGGTTATAATACTATATATTACACTGTTATTTAGAAAAAAATCATTGTTAGTGTTGTTTTTAAAGTAATTATCATAAAAAATAATAAATTTATCGTATATCATTTGTAATTCAATAACAATCTTAATTAAAATACATTTTCATTGCATACTCTCTTTTATCTTAGTTATATACTATTATAAAGTTCGAATATACGCTTTAAAATTTACCTGTCTGCTTATATCATTATTCATGTATAAAAAGAATCTGCAGGCTATATAAATTTATTTGACAGGACCTATTGCGAGGAATACCACTATAATGTCTTCAAAATTGTATTACATTGCCAAAAAGATCTCTATAATCAAATTTTACGAAATAAATCGACTAATATACTATATCTAAGTATTTTAGTATTATTATAATTTTAAATTCTCTTACAACCTTGTTCAATCTTTGCTAATACTCTCCAGCTACTGAGAATGTATATATCACTGTTATAAAAGAGATATTTGTATTGGAAATTTATGATTATTTACCCATGTTAAGAGTTTAAAATAAAAGCGGGGCGTAAATTTAATGAGACAAAAATATCTTACATTATTTTTTGTCAGACTATACATTGATTTGATATAAATCTACGTTGAATCTCAGTAAGTTTGACGTAAACTTTTGGATTTGTTTTAAATTTAATTGGTTTTGACTTAAAATAAAAATTGTAAAATACATAAAATTATATCAATTGCAATTATTTTGTTTTGCATATATCAAACACAAATGATAACAAAATAACATAATCACAAAATAATTTTTTTTAAACATGTATAGAATATCTTAATGTGAATGTTTGATAAATCTCTTTTTGATACAAGAAAATACTATAACATTTTCAAAATTTTCTAATAAGTATAGATATATAAATTAAATGTCTAAAATATAGAAAAATAAAAATATATTAAAGAAATTAAAAAATTATAGTAAACGAAGAGATTTTTGAGATTTTTTTCCTCAATATCCTCTGGCCGTTTGCAAGCTCATTCCTCTCTTTATTCTAAATAAGTTTCATCTTTATTATGTTTCGATCATAATTATGTATTAAAAGTTATAAGTATTTAATTTTTTTTCTATTAAACTTTTATATCTCAAAATCTATTATTATTATATCAAAGATAATAAGACTATACTTTCAAATATATACTAAAAGAAATTACACAAACTTTTAGTGATTTTTATAAAATCGAGTGAATAGTACTAACACAAAAATATATTAAAATGATACAGGACTGGAAAAGTGAATATAGAAAATAAAACGAAACAAAACAACAAATGAGAAAAATAAAATTAATAAAAACATTCATAATTCATATATTATATGCTTGAGATTTTCAAAAACAAACTATAAAAATATAGAACACCTACTTTAATAATGTATTTAAACTCACAAAATCTTCAATGCAATTAGAAAAAAATATATATTTTCAATATTAATTTTAGTATTAAATAGTAACCTACGATAGGTTATTGTAGCGCTTGATGATTAATAAGCAATCTCTAAATATATGCTAATGGTAATCTTTTCATTAAAAAGGCACTCTAATTAACTAATGGTTATTTTATGTGATTTACTGATTTAACTCCTTTAAATGAAAGCCTTGAATTCTAATATTATTCACCAATATAGCCTTCCATTGAAAGAGCAAACTTTATATTGTACATATTCTTCCCTATACGAATGACAATTATCTCATATGTAAGATAATTATAAACTATATATAAAGAGAAATATTTTTCATGAAATGTAATTCATTCTGTAATTTTCAATTTTTTACAGAAATACTTTTCCTTGGAGAAAGTAATGCAAACTTTTTCTTAAAGTCATGTGCTCAAATCTCTTCCGATTATTTTGTAACTTGTGTTTGCCTATTTTTCCTTACCTTATCCTGACTTTTTTATTTTTAAATAAAAATATTTAGAAAATACCTTGTGATTTGGATTAGTAAAATTATTTTAATAATATAATTAGATCATGGAAGTAATCTAATTATGGAAATGTGTTATTTTAATTGTGAATTATAAATATAATCAATTATTAGTATAATAATCCGTTATATGGAAGTAATTTTTGTGTTTGAATATGTTGGATGAAAAGTGGTTTGGAGATAATCTATATGTTTGAATAATTTAAAATAATCGTTTCTTCCTGGTAAAATTACAAAAGTACTATGGGGATACTTGTAATATTTGGTTTTGTATTAAAATTAATCAATTCTTAGACATAAAATAAGAAAACGGAGGTTTGTTAAAATAATTAAGTGTTGATAATAAACTATAAAATCAAGCTTATCGTAAAACCGATTTCATTTATTAAGATTATAGTTTTTTTATAATCGTAATTACCGAACACATTTGAATATTAGCACCAACATCTTTTTTCTTTTCTTTCTTTACATGTCAAATTTTAAGCTCTTAAGAATTATCCAATCCATAATAAAACTATTTTAAGTAAATCAAGAAACTTAAATGTATGGATTTTCAAGCTTTTTTCTGTAGATACTAATGTCAATATAATTGTTTTATTGTTCCAATTGAGTTAAAATAAAATAAGTCAACTTAAACAACTTTTATCTCAAAAGTATTTGCATGATAAATATTGCAACCCAATACGGTTTTTTTTTTTTTTTTTTTTTTTTTTTTTTTTTTTTTTTTTTTTTTTTTATTTAATTTCTAGTCAGATTAACGAAGTTATTCCTATCCGTATTCGAATACTTTATATAATTTGATTGTTCCAATTAGACTAGTTATTAATCATATGAGTTTTAACTAGATAAATTGAATAACAAATTGGATATCTTTAATATAAATAGTAACAAATCAAAAGATTATTATTTATGATAATTGTAGCAACACTTTAAGGTTATATAATGATATATTGTTTACGGAAGTATAATCTTTTAATTCATTCAATTTTTTAACTTTCTTAATTTAAGTGTAAAAGTGATATTTCCAAATGAACTTTTATTTTGGTGTTCAACGAATCTTGTCAAAATAGGATCTATGGTTCAACTTACAAACCACATTCTAATTTTTTAATAATTTTTTAAAAAACATTCTACTTTATAGTAAGAATATTTGGTACCTACTGTGAAATCTTGATAAAATTTTCACGACCTTTAAAATGTTTACATAAATTTAAACATTTTCCCGAACTTATCCATAATTATCGCTAGTCTAAAAGCTCACATAGAGGAGATAGAAAAAATTGACACAAATGTATGTACAGTAAAAACATTTAATTAAATACCATAAAAGTATAATCTATGTAGTTAACAAAACTAATGCACTTTAGAATAGGGTGCCTTATCCAAGACACACAAACTTGTTTGAAATTAGGTTACAAATTAAACTTTTAAAGATAGGATTTGTTGGCTTTTATGAAACAATTTGAATTTATTTGGATTAAATGTACAATTGAATTGTTAATCACGAAAGTGATTAAATGTGATTTTAATTATTTATTGAATGGATGCTAAATGATAGTTATTTATATGGGTATATTAAAGTTCATTGTTACAGGACATTTAAAAATTACCCGAAAGGTTGATTAGATTAGTTGTTCTTATTAAACGCATTATTAGTTTTATTCTATTTAAAAGTAACAAATTTTCTACTAATTTCATATATCATTACTTCGTGTTATTGTATGTTGATGTATTGCCGAAAGGAAAACAATAATATACATTGAAATTTTAGTTAGAAATTATCCAAATCTGTTTTACATATTTATACACAAAACATTAATGTATGGTTTTGTATAAAATTTTGCAATTTTCATGAATTTGTATGGTGTAGGAAATGACATTGTCCAATTCAATGAGCTGAATTATGATGAGTGGTTTGAACAAATCCATTTCCATTTGGGATTTATGGACTTAGACCTCGCATTAATAATGGATGAAAAGCCTCCAGCCATTACTGAGGCTAGTTTAGAAGACGATAAATCTCTTTATCATGCATGGGACAAGTCTAACCGGTTGAGTATAAGCTAGATGAAGATAACTTTGGCTGAAAATGTGAAGTCATCTATGCCTAAGATCGAAGATGCTAAGGAATTCATAGAGAAAATTAAGGAATATTCCCAATCATACATTACTAACAAGTCCATTGTGAGCAGCTTGATGAATGAGTTAACAACCAAGAAATTTGATTGGTCACAATCTATTCATGATCATGTGATTGGAATGACAAATCTAGCAGCAAAGTTGAACTTAATGGGTATGAATGTGAGTTCATCTTTTTTAGTACATTCATCATGAACTCACTTCCTTCTGAGTTCCAGGTAAATTACAACACCATTGAGAAAAAAAAATGAAACTTTTAGAAAATTAAGGCCATGTTGGTTCAGAAGTAGGGAGCTTAAAGAAAATGAAGGATCACTCTCTCCATCTCACATTTCATGATGGGCTTAGTAATAGTAAAACTAAGTCAATTAAAAATAACAAGAGGGATAAAGCTTCACTGAAGGTTCGTGAAGGCCAATTCCATAAGGAAAAGAAATGGTTTTTCTGCAAAAAGGATGGATATTTGAAGAAAGATTATCCGAAAAGAAAGAAATGGTTCGAAAAGAAAGGTATTTACTATGTTTCAATATGTTTGAAATCAAATCTTATTGAAGTGCCTAATAATACCTGATGGTTAGATTATAGTGCAACTACTCATGTGTCACATCTTATCCAGGGATTCCTTTCGATCCAGCTTATAAGAGGAACTGAAAAGTTCTTATATAAAGGAAATAGAATGAAGGAATGAATAGAAGGAATTGAGACGTATAGATTGAGGCTGGACTGTCGTTGTTGTCTGGATCTAGAAAAGTGTCTTTATATTTTAGTATGTGTTAGAAGTTAATTTCTGTTGTAAAGTTACACAAATTAGGATTTAAATTTTAGGATTCATAATGAATCTTTTTTATTGTATAAGCATATGTACTATATTATGGTTATGATACTTTAATTGATGACTTATATAATTTCAATCTTGATGTTAAATTTGTTGAATCTCTATTTCATGTTGAATACATTAATCATATAGTATATAAGGAGAATTCTGCTATCTTATGACATTAAAGGTTAGTTAACATATCTAAAGAAAGGATGTCGAGGAGTAATAAAAAATGATATTTTACCTTAATTCGATTTTGTTGACAAGGATGTGTGTGTGGATTGCATTAAAGACAAGCAAACAAAACACATTTCCAAGAATCTACCCACAAGAAGCAATCAACTTCTTGAGTTGATACACACTGACATATGTGGTTCTTTTGATGCTTCATCTTTTGGTGGTGAAAAAATATTTTATCACTTTTATTACTTACTTCTCACAATATTGTTATCTATATTTACTTCATAAAAAGTTGAAACATATGTGCACATTATACAATGCCTGGTACACCACAACAAAATGGTGTAGCTGAAAGACGAAATTGTATTCTTATGAAAATGGTTAGGAACATGATAAATTATAGTAATGTATCTTTATAATTGTGGATGTATGCATTAAAGTTCGTTGCATATCTTCTTAGCAAGGTTCCTAGTAAGACAATTCCTAAAACTTATTATGAATTATGGATAAGAAGGAAACCTAGTTTGAGGCATCTTCACATTTGGAGGTTCCCGACAGAATTAAGGGTATATCATCCACACGAAAAGAAGCTTGATGGAAGAACCATTAATGGCTTTCACATTAGCTATCCTAATAAATCAAAATGGTATATATTTTATTATCTTAATCATAATACAAAAATAGTCGAGTATGGTAATGCTAGGTTTATTAAAAATTGTCAAATCAATGGGAGTGAGGAATCACAAAAGGTGAATATTCAAGAGAAACATGTAGAATACCTACATTTGATGTTTCTTCTCAACTTGTTGTTCCTTTTGTTGTATCATGGTCACACAACATTCCAATGCAACAAATCAATATTCCAAACCCACAAAATAAACATAGGGATAATGAACCAACCAATGATGTACAAGTTATTAATGAGAAAACCATGGATGAACCACAAGTAATACCTTTAAGAATGTCTAAAAGGCAAAAAAGACAAGCTATTTCAAATAACTATGTGGTTTATTCACTTGAGTATGAATGTGACTTAAAGTATCGATAAAGATCTAATCTCATTGACAGATTATGGAAAGTAACAATTTTGAAAAGTAGTTTAATGCTATGAAAGAAGAGTTAAAATCAATAGATGACAATAAAGTTTGGGATCTAATCAAGTTGCTTAAAGGTCCAAAACAAGTTGGGTGTAAATGAGGCTTTAAGACAAAAACTAAACTCGAAAGGTAACATTTAAAGGTATAAAGCTAGATTTGTCGTCAAAGGTTACACTCAAAAAGATGGCATTGACTATAAAAAAACTTTATCTCCCGTTTCATAGAAGGACTCTTTAAGAATTATAACGGCTTTGGTGGCTCATTATGACTTAGAGCTTCACTAAATGCATGTAAAGACCACCTTTCTAAATAGTGACTTAAAAGAAGAGGTTTATAGAGACCAACTTGAAGGTTTGGAGACCACAGGAAAACAAATTTTTGTGTGTAAGTGAAAGAAGTCAATATATGGACTTAGACAAGCTTCTAGACAACAGTACCTCATGTTTAATGATACTATTTTGTCATATGACTTTATAGAGAATATCATTGATTGGTGTGTCTATTTGAAGGCCAGTGGGAATAAGTTTATTATTTTGGTTCTATATGTTGACGACATTCTCCTTGCTACTAAAGAAATTTATCTCTAAAAAATTTGAGATGAAAGATATGAGTGAAACATCCTATGTGATAGGGATAAAGATATTTCGTGAAAGATCACAAGGAGTGCTAGGATTGTCTTAAAAAAGGCCACATCAAAAAGGTGTTAGAGAGATTTTGAATGGAAAGTTGTTCTTTAGGAATAGTTCCAATTCAAATGGGAGATAAATTTATTCAAATGCAATGTCCCAAAAATGATTTCGAACGAAAAGAAATATATATGCCTTATGTTTCAATGGTTGGTAGACTGATGTATATTTAGACATACACTCAACTAGATATAAGTTTTGCATTCAAAATGTTAAGTTGTTACCAAAGTAATCCCGAAATGAACCACTAGAAAGCTACAAAGAAAATCCTCAGATATTTTACAAGGCACCAAGGGTCACATGCTCATTTATAAAAGAATAGATAACCTTGAAGTGATAGGTTACTCAGATTCAGATTATACTGGATCTATAAACTCAACAAAGTACACATTTGGTTATATCTTTATGTTGGCTGAAGGAGCAATCTTATAGAAAAGTGCAAAAGAATCTATCATCACTACTTCTAGCATGAAGACTGAATTTGTGACATGCTTTGAAGCCACAATTCATATATTATGGATGCTGAACTTTATCTTAGAGCTTAATGTTGTGGACAATATAGCTAGGCTGTTGAGAATTTATTGTGATAATTATGCAATTGTTTTCTTTTATGAAAATGACAATTATTCCAAAGGTGCAAAACTCATGAACTTAAAATACTTGTCAGTTATGGAAGAAGTGTAAGAACAAAGAGTGTCAATTGAGCATATTGGTAATGATCAAATAATAGTAGATACAATAACCCTTTAGTTTGTCACCTAAAATATTTTTCTAATCATTTGAGACACATGGGAATAATTGATAAGTTCTTATTAGCATGATTAGTATGATATGTATAAAAATTTTCTTGTATTGTCTGACACTTGTGAATTCAATTAAAGTTATATTTTTGCTTATTTATGCTTGCTATCTACATATGTTATGTGCATCCATTGTTTTGGTTTGATAACATATAATATGTGTATTTAAATAAAAGATTACAATATAATTCGATTGTTTTTTTTAAATTGAATTAATTTGTGATACATGAAAGAAACATGTTGCATATTAACATGGATCAGTATGATTCGATTGATTTAATTCTGATTAAGGATGATAACTTGATTATTGCAATGAAAAGTACATTTTTATGATTATTGAATCTTCAAGTCGTAACATGGATCAAGTTTGGAGATTATAAGAATATTTAATTAAATATCATAAAAGTGTGACCTATGACTAACAAAACTAGCTTTAATAAAATAAGAGTTATGTGATGGTTGTTACTCTTTAAAAGGTTAATAATATTGGTGGAGATTTAATTTTAAATTATAAAATAAATTTCCACCTCTCTCTCTCTTTAAAAAAATAAACAAATAAATAAAAGAAATTGTCATCGTAACTGATATAACTTCCTTATCAAAGTTAAAAAGAAAGTTATCATCAATTTTAAAAGTTTGTTTTCTTTTCTCTGTTCTTTGTGGGCTTAATTTTTCTAACCATCAAGAAAAGAAAAGAAAAAGGATAGAAGGGAAGGGAGAGGGAAAACAAAAAATCAAGAAGGATCATCAAAGATAATTTTTAGATTAAATGTAAAAAATTTACATGAAATATAGCATTTATTACCATTAATAAAAAAATTGATAAAAGAAATCAGGCTAAAATAAGAATTTGACTTGCTAACTTATAGAAGAAGGTAAACGATGAGTTGGAGCACACAAGATGACAACACCAAACTAAGTTGCAGCTTCTCAAAGACAAAATAAGAACTTTGGTATGGAAACCTTATAAAGTAAAACAATAATTCAATGACAATTCCAATTCCAATGGAGATGACCATGCTTAACCCAATCATCGTGTAGCTCCATCCTTGCATTGAGCCAAATATCATGTAGCCCAAATAGTTTTAGGAGAATGGTTAGTAGTAGCTCCACCACTCCACGAGACTAGATCACATGCAGTGGAATCCCCATGTTCTAATATGGAAGCTCGATGGCATACCCAACCACTAGATAACGAACAAAACAACCAGCTATGGTTGTCATCCCTCAACATTGAGAAGTAATGGTCAAGTGTTGCATACCTATGTGGATGGGAGTTCATCATTCTCATCAAACTATCATATATTATGAGTTACAGGACAATGATTGTGAAAAACAAGAAAAAGAAAAGAAGGGAGGGTCGAATTGTGTTTTAAATTCTATTTTTGTTTTTTTCAATTATCGTCTGATAATTCATAGTTAGATGATAAATTCAGTATTAAGTGAAATGAAAAACTTTTAATTTTTGCAACTTTTGTTTTAACAGTTCACCCTCTTGAAGTTAGTTATGCAAATAAAGTTATACTAAGGTAATTTTATACTTGTTCGTCTATAGCAACATATTATATTATGTAGGTAATCCAAAATTACCTAAGACAAAAATTTGTACGAAATAGATAACTATAATTTTTTTTAATATTATTCATTATTACGATAAATATTTATATTATTATGTATTATTATTAGTATTTCATTATTATAAACATTTTAGTTATTATCATTCACAACCTCTTGTAAAAAGGGATTATTGCCTAAGTCTTTAAGTATACACATATAAGTCACAACCACTACACTAACATAAACTTTTGTAATCGTTTATCTATTATTATTATTCTTATTATGACTATTATTATTATTATTATTATTATTATTATTATTATTATTATTATTATTATTTTTATTTTTATTATTATTATTATTATTATTGTTAATATTATTATTATCATTATTAATAAGTATAATATTAATAATATTAAAAAAATATAAAAAACAAGAATATTATTAATAATAATATTAATCATATTAATGATAATATTCATCATAGTACTAATAATATTAATAATATTATTATTATTATTATAAACATTAATATTAATATTAAAAATAATAACGATAATATTATTATTAATAAAACTAATAATATTAATAATATTAAAATAATAATAATAATAATAATATTATGATTAATGATATTAATAATAATATTAGTAATGTTAATAATGTTAATAATAATAATAATACTAACATTAAAAAAATGTTCGTAATATTAATATTAGTATTATTATTATCATTAATGATATTAACAAAAATAATAATAATAATAATAAAATTAATAAAAATAATATTATTAATTACATAATGCCAGCAACAATAATAATATATTATTATTTTTAATATTAATAATACTAATGTATTAAGTATGATAATATTAATAATAAAAATAATGTTAATATTATTGCTAATAATAATAATAATTATGATTATTATTAGCAATAATATTAGAAATATTAAAAATGCTAATAGTAATAATAACAATAATTTTAATAAAGTTAATTATTAATATTATTTACGGAAAAATTCTTACGAATTTAGATCCGTACGTAATTACATACAAATTTTGATCTATAAGGAAAATCCACTAAAGTTTTGATATGATCTTTATGGGAGTCAATATCTTTTCCCAAACTGAATATCAAAACGATCCCTTCATAATTTCTCATCAGTTGGTATCAGAACTTTAACTCTTGATATTCAGTGAGATTTTTTTTTTTAATTTTTTTTGAACTTATGGAAGGTACTAATACTAAACTTACTACTCAATTCGTGAATTGTTTATTGATGATTTTGTTTCACAAATGGGGAGGAAATCAAATGATAACTTCGAAGAAAGAAGGAAAAGAAAAAGAAAGAGCAAAGATACAAAGATAAAAAGAGAATGTATGATGAGTATTGGGAAAGACACGCCATACTTGTGATGATAGAAAGATAAACAAAGAAAAAGAAAAAGAGAGAGCTAGTAGAAAATAAAATTAGTGAAGAGAAAGAAATTAAAGAGAAGAAGTTCAGAGAAAAAGAAATTAAAGAGAAGGAGTTGGGAGAAAAAGAATTTAAAAAGAAGGGGTTGAGAGAAAAATAAATTAAAGAGAATGAGTTAAGAGAAAAAAAGAAATTAAAAAAATACAAAAGAAAAGAGAAAAGGAGAAATAAATGAAAAATAAGTGATCAAAAGGAGGAAGAAAAAATAATTACAAAGATGTCTTTAATGATTGTGTAGATATTGTTGTTTACTCCATTCAATAATATAAGAAAGAGTTTTTCATAGAAAGTCTCAATAACATGTCATTTGGTATTAATCAATTAGTACCATTTGTAGGGATTTTAGTTTTGGAATGGAAAATGAATAAAAGGATGATATTTGATCCCGATATTACGTTTCTCTTGCAAGAAGCGTACTCATGACATTCAAGGAAAAAAGTCTTTGAAGAAGGAGGGAATGATATGATCTTCATGGAGTCAATACAATTTTAGATTTTCCTTATAATTTTTATTATGTTTATAATTAACTAGTTGAATGGTCACATGGTAAGATGAAAAAACATGCGAATCATTCATGTTCTCATGGTAGAAAATAATGAGATATATAGTGATTGTCAATACCCAATTTCGTCTGAGCAAATAAAATTATTTCTTAAAAAAAGGCTAGCGTTGATTATATTTGTTGGAAATAGTTTTTTATTTTATTTTTAAATATTTTAGAAAGATAAAGCATGTTACTTTATTATTTAAAATAAAAAATAATAAAAATATAAAATATAAAAAAAGGTTTTAAACTCATTCTATTTTTATGAAAAAAAAGAAAGACAAAAATGAAGTTTTGGTCCATTTTAAGATAAAAAATGTAAAAAAGAAGTTAGAAGGATCCAATCCAATAGGGATTCATTTAGAAAAAATGAAAAATAAAAAAAGTGATCTAATTAGTTTGGTGCTATTGGCCCATTTCTTTAGAGGTGTTAAATGTGTAAAAAAGGAAGGGGTGGATGTTTGTTGTTCGAACCCGACATCTCCATTAATTATACTTAAATGTCTCTCTAGTGCCATTCGATCCCCTCTAATTAATTTTTAGTTCTTCTTAATAAAATGCAATAAATAAAGATTCATCAGTATATGAGTAATTTGAAGAGTTTTAAAAAAGTTTATAAAAGGTCACTGCTCAAAATAACAAAGGGGGTTTTTGTCTTAAGTTGTAAAAAGAGAAGGGCACACATAGCAGAATTTACACAGAAAAATTACATAGGTAGAAAATACAGGATCAAGAACTACAATCCAGTTGTTTTTTCTTTACCATTTGGAGAAAGGCAGAGAGAAAGGAAAAAAAAGGTCTTCAACTAATACGCTTTTGTAAAATCTGCTTTGTCTTGTACTGGTGTTAGCTTTGTAATTGCATTTGTGGTTGCTCTATTCTGTTTGATTTGTGATGATATCAAATGTCATTATTTTCTTGTATGAAATAAATCAATTTGTATTGTGAAAGAATTCTATATTATACCTGGATCTGCTGCCTGAAGCATATCTCCTTATTGAGGAACTACTGCCTTGCACAATTTTACTTTCCCAAGCCAGAAAAATATCCAATATAAAAAATCCAACTAAATAATATCCAAGATTACAACAAGAACCCCAAACAAGAACAAAAGATTGTATCCTTTGAAACAGAGTACAACAAAGACATTGGAAAAATAGGTAAGAGCATTATCAAGCACGACACCCCCAATGATGATTCTTGGCCAGGTAAAGGGTGAAATTCAACATCCAGATTGCACCATCGAGTTTCACCAATGAGAATTTCTTGTTGAATGAAGAAATAAGTATCATCCCTTAACAATGCCTTTTGAGCTTGTCTCCATACAAAATAATTTTCGTCTAGAACTATATAACACACATAAGAACCCAAGCAAAATTATAGAGCACTCAATGGAACTCGAACAAAATTATAGAGCACTCATCAGAACGCAAAAAGAATCACAAAAGTGAACTTGCACGAGTTATGACAAAGATGTTTCCAGAATTGATCAAGAGATTGACAAAGGTGAACTTGCACGAGTTATGGAAAAATTGAATAGTAGAAATTACAAGCACTCAATGATCAACTTCATAAGAGAGAAAAAGTTGAAAAGAAGAACAAGACTTGTGAAGAACGCGACCAACAGTTCTTGTCTCAATGTTCAGAAGAACTACACATATGAAAATTTTTGAAATGAATTGAAAAATTCATTAAATGCATTAAAGAAGAAAATATTGAGCAATGTAGAGGATTCCAGTCATAGAAACTTTAACAGTAATCATTCTAATGGCTATATAAAGACATTGAAGATGAAGAACAAAGAAAAAATGAAAAACAAATAAAGCAATTAATGTAAATACGATAGAATTCATATTATAGTCTCATTGTTTATCCCGTTTTTTGAGAGCAAACCATTGTAAATTATTCACATTGTAAAGGATACCTTGTGAGATTTGATAGTTCTCTCTATAGAGAGCTTTTATTCTTATTGTGAGAGGTTTTGATCTTTGTGGGGGATTAAGATTGGGATACTTGGAGAGATTTGTAAACTTGTTCTTGGAGAGGTATAAAAACTTGTTACCTAGAATGTTAGAATACATGTTCTTGGAGAGGTGTTAAAACTCGTTACCTGGAGAGGTTAGAGTACTTATTCCTAGAGAGGCGCTAAAACTCGTTATCTAAGGAGGTGGAGAATACTTGTTTCCTAGAAAGGTGTTTAAACTTATTTTTAGTGAAAACTCTTAAGAAGGTTGCTTAAGAGGATTCAACGCAGCCCTATTTGTAGGGTGAACTAGTATAAATCCTTGCCTACATCTCTCTCTACCGTACACTTTTTTTTATATCATTTTTGAATTGTTCGTATTTAATGATTTGAATTCAAGCTCAATTCAACCTCGTCCCCCTCTTTAAAGCCAATTGTAACTACATAACACTTGTTTGATTAAGTTCAACCATGTGAAGAGAATTGGAGAATAATAATATAAAGAAGAACCAATGAAGAATTAAATGAGAATGAACCTAAGAGTCAACCTACTTCCTTCACTATTTACATCATTTACTCTATTTTCCTACACTATAATTTGAAGGTACAATTGGCTTCAGAAGAAGGGTTGAATGCAACCTGAACTCAAGTTATGGAATATAAATATTCAAAGGTATTTAAAACATAATTCAAGAAATATAAAATCAGAGTGTAAGGAAGAAAAAATAGACATAAATTTATGTTTACCCTATACACAGGGCTACGTCCAGTCCCCTTAAGCAAACTGCTTAAGAGATTTCACTAATCGAGTTTTAACGCCTCTCCAAGAACAAGTATTATTACAGCTCTTCAGGTACAAGTCTTAACACCCCTCCAAGAACGAGTATTATTACACCTCTCCAGATACGATTTTCAACGTCTCTCTAGGAATGAGTATTCTATACCTTTCCAGATCCATCAAAACTCACATGGTATACTTCACAAAGTGAAGAATTTACAATGGTTAAGCATACAATCCTTTTTCTAATTTGCTCTCAACAGGAAGGTATAAACTTGTTCACAATGTTTCTTCTTGGGGTTCCTCGTTTATCTCATTCTTCTATCCATCTTTAATGGTCTTTATATAACTTTGGAATGATGATCATTGAAGAATTCAATCTTATCTAAATAACAAGATTTACTTTGATGAATATCTTCTGATTCTAATTCATTTGAATTCTTTCCATTGTTGGTTCAAACTTGAATGTGGAGCTTTATTTCATGTGCATTGCGAAATATCTTCTCTTTGAACGTGTTTTAATAAATTCTTCAATTTATTTGAAAATTTTCTATTTCTGCAGCAATTAGAATGTTGAAAGTTATTGGTTGCGTTCTTTACAAGTCTTTCTTTTCTCTTTATATAACAACTCTTGCTTTCTTTATATACGAATTATGTGGTACTCCTTCACTGTGGTATGTCTTCGTCTACCAATCTTTTTTCTTCATTTTTCTTTTAAAATTGTCTTCAACTTGTTGAATTATGTTAATCTTGCAATGCTTTAACTCATTCTAGAAATCATTTGATCATGATTGACAATTTATGATTTGTATTTTAAGTATCTGAGTCAATCATATAATCACTTTGATATTCTAAAATATAATTTCTTCAATTATAAAAACTTTCTATTTCAGAGATTATTATTGTAGGAACAACTGGCTCTAGAAAGGGGGCATTGAATGGAGTCTGAACTCAATTCCGTATAAATAAAAATCACCAAGCAAGATTGTCTAAGGCAAGAATATATAAGCACAAATAAAGCAGTTTTATACTAGTTCACCCTAATCCCTTGGGCTACGTCCAGTTCTCCCTTGAACAAACCGTTTTAGAGGTTCCACTATATCATAAATGGTTACAACGGGTACACAAACTTTTCCAGGTTATAACGAGTACACAAACCTCTCCAGGTTATAACAAGTACACAAACATCTCCAGGTTATCATGAGTACACAAACATCTCCAGGTTATCATGAGTACACAAACCTCTCCAGGTTATACCAGTTCCAATCTCCCCCTAAGATCAAGACCACTCAAGATTGAAATAAACACTCTCAAAAGAGAGAACAATGAAAGCTGACAAGGGTTTACTTCACAAAGGTGAAAAATTACACAATGGTTTCACACAACCCAAAAATCTAAATGCTCTCAATAGTAGATTGACAATAAACAATCAGTAGTATATACTCTAATTCTTCAATGTATATTGTATAATGTATTTCTCTTTTTTTTTTCTTCTTTTTTTTTCTTCAATTTGAAATAGTTCCTCTATATGTAGCTTTTTAGAAACTAGCTGTTGGGAAGCTTGAACAGAGCAATTTTGACTTTCTGATGTATGGAGCTCAAACTGAAAATATTTCTCTAACATTTTAAACTGCATTAGACTTGATTAATTTTGTATCGAAAATAATTAATTTAAAATAACATAGAGAAATGATATTTGAGATACTCATCATTAATTTGAATAGTTTCCATTATGAACAAATTTGAAGGTTAAAGCACAATATGATATAAAATCAATTAATCACATTTAAGTATTTTATAATAATTTGAATAATTTCCGTTATGAACAAATATGAACGTTAAAGCACATAATGCTATAAAATCAATTTAAATCAAGTTAATAACACATAAGTAAATATTAAGAAAACTTATCTTTTTATGGACCATGTGTCTTTTGCTTTAATAGTAATAATGTTAACTGCACAATGTATATGAGTCATCAAATATAAATGTATATTTGAGTTTTGTTATCATCAAAACTTTATCAAATGATTTGATCCTCTAAAGGGACTTTGAACCATCTAATATTCAAAAACTATAATTTCAAAACTTTATAAGTCTATCTAAATTATAGCACTGAAACAAATCAGACTTAAATGAAATTAAAAAATAATAAAAACATTAACTTCATATTTCTAAAATTCATTTGCAATTATTTGAAGCGTATAAGAAAGTAATAATTAGAAGTATAAGGTTTAGAAATTCCTTGATAAAATTGTGTTGGTTGCTTCGTTTGTCGCGCTCTTAGAATTGTCTTCGTCTAGTTAGTGTTACTTGATTCCTCTGTCTCTAACGCTCTTAAGTTTATGTCCATCGTCTAACATCTTTGTATAGCTCATCCAAGTGTTCTAGATTATCCTTGACGTCACTTTACACTATTGTATCTTCTATCCTTTGTATACTGAAGGTATCATCCAATATGTTTATTCATGTAAGTTCAATAAATCCTTTGATTACTCCTTGCAAGGAGGAGTGTGTTTGTCAATTTTTTCCATGTACTGTTTGACAATAGTTTTTATCTTGATTTGTTCGTTGTTAGAACATGTCAATAAGTCTAAAGTTCAGATGTCGTCTAATGTATTTTAGTTTTTCAACGAAACCATATTGGAATTTGCATTTGGTCCAAGTTCCATTTGTTCGTCTATTGGTCTTGGCTTTTCTTCTAATTTGAACTCCTTAGCACGTGAAGCCTTATTGTGCGTCTGGTACATATACACTGATGTTCTCATTTTTTCTAATGATCTTGTCTCTTCATCTAATGCTTAGTTTGTATCCTTAACAATTCGTTATATCTTTTTACTATGTTTTATAGTATTTTTTATCATCAAAACCATCATTAGGGATTATGTCATATTGTTCAATGACTTAACACAATCCTCAAACCCCATTTAATTTACTGTTATTACTAATTTTCATTACTTGCAGATAAGTTTTAAACACTAATAAAGTAGAATTACTATTGGATTCGTTGGGAGACTACTTATGGTTGAATTTTCCCTTTCTATACTATCATATCTTTATTGTTAGACGGTCTATATTAGATACATTTAAATTGCTCTTGAAACGAAAACAATCAGTCAACTTCATCTTGAATATTGACTTCTAATAGAACCTTCATCATCATCCTTGCTTAGCCAATGATCATGAATCTCCTCTTATGAAGAGTAATGTTATTGATGTCATTGATTCCTTTGATTACCTCATATAACTCCATCAAGAACCACAATAAAATGTTGAAGAAATTTTAACACCAGAACAACATATGGAAATCTATAATCTCACAACCTTGTGGATATATGGTCCTTCATGGCATAAATCCAATTTAACTTATTTTTTTTATGAATGCAGTACATCAGAACCAAATCTTCTTCATTTAACATAACATGATTACTCTCCCTAGGTGTAATTTGTCAAGCTAAAATGAAAAGCAAATAGCCTCTCCACTAGTTTGAGTCGACCAATATGAAATCCCTTCATAGATGTAACAAGTTTCCTTAACCAACTTTTAAAACTCTAAACCTTGTTGAAATTGTTAGCAACAATAGCATTCCCTTTCTGTTAGCAAAATGTTCAATGATGACAAATACACCAATCCCAATGTAGCAAGTAATAAAATTATCATTCTTCCCAAAGGATTTGTGTAATATAAAATAATTAAACAATTATAATAAATTTAGATTAAGATCAAATATTGAGAAAATTAAAAAAAAGTTTTACCAACAATTGAAGGCTTAAAAAGGTTTAACAATAATATGATGAACTTGTCAGGATTAGATATTACCAATATTCACTCTCATGTATTACTATAGTTATATTCATTTCTAAAAGTCATCAATGTTAATCCACGAAATTACTCAAACTTGATTCCTCAGCAGATGAGCCTTGTGATTATCTATTAACCGTCAATTCCTTGATCAATTATATAGATAGATGAATCTTACATAACACAGTGATTTTAATAACAACAAATAAATCACACTCAAATAAATTAATTCAGATCTAGATTCAAAAGATATTTTCTAATACTCTTAAGAGTCAATAATCGAGTTGTGGATTTGCACAACAAACATAAGTACATAATTAATAAACTGATGAATTATAAGAAAATTATGTATGACAGGATATAATCAAGCATATATATGAGTATATGAGAGTTTAGAATTCAAGAAATATTGAGTAAATTAAAATAAAAGTTTTATCAACAATCGAAGGCTTAAAAGGGTTTTAACAATAATACGATGAACTTGACACAATTAGATCTCACCAATCTTCACTCTCATGTATTAGTAAAGTTATACTCTTTTCTAAAAATCATCAATGTCAATCCACAAAATTTCTCAAACATGATTCTTTAACAGACGAGCCTTGAAATTATTTATTAAACATCAATTTCTTGATCAATTATATAGATAGACAAATCTTACATGACACATGGATTTTAATAACAACAAATGAATCATGCTTGCAGACACGAGCTTTCGTTCGGTAAATTAAATCAGATCTAGATTCAAAAGATATTTTTCAATACTCTTAAGAGTCAATAATCTAGTTGTGGATCCACACAACAAGCATAAGTACTAAATTAATAAACTGATGAATTCAAAGAAAAACATGTGTGACAAGACATAATTAAGCACAAATATGATTACATGAGAGTTCAGAAATTATTTAACCTAATCCCAACAACAAGAAATTTAGTTCCTTATAGACATGAGGAAACCAAACATTACAAGAAGAATAATGGAATAAGAAGATTACTCCAAACAAAGCCTACAGATGCCTTCAAGAGTCAATTTTGTTCTTTGTTCTAGCTAAAAAGATCTCCCCTAAGTTTATTAATTAAAATACCACAAGCAACGCTTACGTCCAACATAACATTATGCGCCTGGTGCCCTCTGGATTCTGTTACTTTTCCAGTACTGAACCCAATTTGCACCGAGCCATCTTCTTGCGTCTAATGCTGCCTTTGATTCTTTGCTTTTAGGTTTTCTCCAATTTGGGCCTATGTGATTGCTTTGGACTTGAATTTATTTTGTTCTTTTTCTCACTTCTTCAAGGCTTGAGTTCTAATTCTTTTATGCAATATTTTCATGCTAAATTCCATAAACTTCTCTTGGCTCTCAAAATCATTTATTAAGAAAAATTACTAAAAATTGAGAATTAAACAAGTTCTAAGTTTAAAAAGAGTTTATTTTTGACCTAAATGTATCAATAATATTATATAAAATGTCTTTATTACTTTGCCGAGTTGAACACTTGCATATTTTAGTCCAGAAATAGTTTTCCAAACCTCTATTGTCATTTCAATGTCTACACCTTTGACTTGAGAGTGTAGATTTGAGCCTTCAGAGGACCAATTTGTGAAAAATGCTTTGATCAGATCAAGATAAATTCTACCAGTCATTTCTAGAAAAGTTTGTAAATTTTAGTGTTGTAATGAATTTTACATACCTTTGAGAATTTCTTCCTTTAACAAAGAGAAATTCAGGGCCTTAAGTATATCAATATGTTTTCGGCTCCTCTCTTGAAGAAATACACCTATTTTCTCCTCATTGTCAAAGAACCAAGTTTCAAGCTTTCCTACTCTGGGTTTTAAAAAGTTGAAGCTACTGGTGTACAAGCTTCATCAGCCAGTGATGATCTTCTTTTGATGATATGACTATATTTTGTTCCCTTTCTTGGTGGAGTTGTAGAAGTGAATATATTTGATGAATTAGGGTTTTACATGGGAAGAAACTGAGAATGCAACATGCTCGTGTAAATGCAATTCAGATTTATATATATTTTTATTTTATTCAATCAATCATTTTTCAAATTCAAATAAATCATTTATGTACAGTTAGGTGAGAAGAGCAGAAGTTTTGTAACCGCCTTATAACTTTGAAAATAAAAAATTGTGCAGATTTCAATTCAGATTGGAGAGTTACATTATTGGGGATAAAACAGACTTGGTTAAGGTAGTAACTTTTTAATAGGCAATGTAACAGGTGGCAAATAACTTTGACTCTTTTTTCATATCAAAACACCCATGTGTGATACAAGCAACTAGTTAAATGTCATTAATAGATTAACAGTCGAGGTTAAATGTCATTAAAAGTAATGAAGTCCTCATTCAATCGAGTGATTTAATATACTAACAAATTAAAAACATAGAAAAGTAAATACCAATGACAAAATCAAGTTATTTTAACCAATTATATCATCAAAAGCAATCTATTAAAAAAAGCAAAAAACAAGATACTGAAATAAGAAGATTTATATTATATTTGAGTAATCTAAAATTCCAAATTCAGTTATTAGGTAATTAAACTTATGTTTACTTAATGTTTTTGTAAACAAGTCAACTAAATTATGAGCAATATTAATGAACCTAATTTTACTGTTCCCATTTGTAATATGATCTCTTATAAAATGATGTCTTATTTCAACATGTTTTGGGTTAAGAGTGTTGAATTGAATTTTTAGTAAAGTTTATTACATTTGTGTTATCATACATAAAATGTATCGTACTTAGCTGAAGACCATAGCCTTGTAAATGCTTATTTAACCACAGAATTTTAGCATTGTAGCTCGTTGTACCAATGTATTTTACTTTAGTTGTGGAAAGTGCTACACAAGCTTGGTTTTTTTTTGTGTATGATACCAAGCGCAATCCACGTAGATGACAAGTACCACTTGTATTTTTCTTGTCTAAACTTAAAGTAACACTTCCAGGCTACTACAAAATCCAACACTGACAATTCTCTATAAGTATTTGAGGATTCTTTTTGTCGCATTATAATGAGATTTCTCAGGATTTGATTGTATCTTGCACACATACACACATCCAATAAGCTCTCTAAACTTTTGTTGAGTCCAATGTCGTTCCTCTCTCATTTAAGTCCAAGTAGCAGTTAGTTGACATAGGTGTAATAGCTTACTTGCAGCTTTCCATCTTAAGTTTCTTCAACAAATCATTTCAGTACTTTGTTTAACTTGAGAAGATACCATGTTTTAGTTGTTTGAATCGAACACCTAAGAAAAAAATTAGTTCACCCATCATAGACATCTTAAACTCTCCCTGCATACCTGAAACAAATTCTTCACACAAGCTATCATAAGTGGCACCAAAGATTATGCCATCAACATAAACTTGTACAAGAATTATAATTTTCAACTTTTGTTATGAGAAGATTCCTATCAACTTTTCCTCTCTCATAATTTAAGATAGAAGAAAGTTGTTTGGTCCCTCATACCATTGTTTTGGAGCTTGTTTCAATTCATAAAGAGCTTTCTTTAACCTGTACACATGCACTACAAGAAAAAATCTATTTAAAGATCAATTTTTAGCTACCAAATGAAATGGTTGCTAATTGAGACCAAAATAGCCACCAAATTAGATTTTGGTTGCTAAATAACTACAAAATAGAAGTAATGATTGAATTTATTGACCAATTAAGTCAAGATAATTGGTATCTAACATTAGCTACCAATATTTTAGTGACCTACACCATTAGATTCTAAATTAGTCTCTAACTTAATTAGATACCAATTTAGAATCTAATGGTATAGGTCACTAAAACTTTGGTAGTTAATATTAGATACCAATTATCTTGACTTAATTGGTCACTAAATTCATATTTTATATTTATTTAGCAACCAAACTTTAATTTGGTGACTATTTTGGTCACAATTAGTAACTATTTTATTTGGTAGCTAAAAATTGGTCTCTAAATAGTTTTTTTTTTCTTGTAGTGATGGTCTGGATGTTTATGATCCTCAAATCAAGAGGTTGAGACACAAATTTTTTTATTGATAAATCCATTTGATAATAAACTTTTGAAATCAATATGAAAAAACTTAAATCCACCCATACAAGCATAATCAAGGAGTAATCTTATAGCCTCTAGCCTAGCCACAAGTGCATAGGTTTCATCGAATTCTCTTAGTTATAGCCTTTGGCCATAAGTCTAGCTTTATTCTTAGTTATAACATCTAGTTCATCCATTTTATTTCTGAAAAGTCATTTAGTACCTAATTATATTTATATTTTTTTTTCTAGTGGCCAAACATTATTTCTCACAAACTAGTTTAGTTCTCATGCTTGAAAGAAATCTAGTTTTCATCTTTTAAGGCATCACATATAATTTTAAGTTTCATTTATGAAACAAAAGTCATTGTATTGCAAAAGTTATTTAAAGAATGTCTAATATATATTTCTTTCTTCATTTGTCCACTAACATTATTAAGATAAAGATTTCTATGAATTCTCCATTTTTTTTAAAGATCTTACCATCCATTTGTTTAACACTTTCATCTTCAAATTTCCTTAGTTTTTTTTTTTTTAGAATCTGTTTAAACAATTCAAATTTAAATTTCTTTTCTAAAGCTTTTGATTCCAAATTTAAACACAAAATAAAAAAAATATTCAAAACAAGACTTCTTAACTCTAATATTTGAATTCAATTAATTAATCACACTAAAAGTAATGTCAAACTAATATCCAATTAAAAACCTTACCACAATTATTTAGGAGAACGGTGAATCATGTAGAAGAAAACACATATTATTAACAGATGACTCAAAATTAAACTGATGATAATTATAATCAATAAAACAATGTTATTTAACAAAATAACATGCTTATAAGAAAACAACATTGATCAAGAATTAATAAAGAATTAATAAACCTATATTAAACCGATTAGCAATGAAATAACTACTAAAATTATCAACAGAAAATTAAACTGTAAACTAATAAAACACAAACTAAGATTAGAAATGCAACTTAATACGATTTTAGAGATCAAAATAACATTCGTGCCAGATTTGAAGAACAACACTAATTCCAAGAAAAACGCTATTTCAACCTAGCTTTCAAAGTCAAGTCATTTTTCTTTTAACAAATTTTGTATTAGAACCTTGCTTTGATTATGAAATGATAAGTATTTTCTTATGATTTAACTTGATTTAATGTGTGAACTTTGTCAACACCCGATTTTGTCCGGATAATATTTTAAATTAAAGTATAATAATAAAAAATAAAAAGAAATAAAAATGAATAATAACATAAAAATATATTTATTAGTTTAAGTTTTCTTGAAATAATAACAATAAAAAAATAAATAAAATTTAAATTTTTCCATTACAAAACAAAAAAAAAGACTAAAAAAGAAAAGGTGGTGATTTTAAAAAAAATAAAAAAAATAAAATAAATAATTAATAATCATAAAAAACTAAAATAACAAGAAAATAACAAAAATATCTAAATTAAAACAACATAATCTGAAAAAAAATAATAAATAAATAAATAATAATAAAAATAACTGCTTTAAAACTTGCTTTGCAAGTTTAAGAAAAAAAATTAATAATAATAATAAATAAAACAATAAAGAAAGAGTCAGCTCAGATAATAACCCACATGCTCCACTACATAAAAAAAATTAATAATTAATAAAAATTATTACCGTTAGAAAATGGCTCAAGTCTAATTCCTAGGTAGATTCATTTTGAAGATTAATTTAAAAATAATAATAATAAATAAGGAGAATGGGTCAAAGAGTGGTAACTTCTCTGAACCACCTTGATTTCAAAAATAATAATAATAATAATAATAATGCAAATAACAAAGGGAGATAAAAGCACACGTAAAGGGATCATCGTTTTTTTTAGTCAAAGAAAAGAACACACGTGGGGAGGAACGAAGAAAAAAACAGAGATAGAGAAGAAGAGAAGATTGATTCTCCTGTCTTTCTATCCACAAATTGAGAAGCAAGGAACTTTTGAAAAGGAGATAATCATTTTTGAAGAACGCTCACAGGTATAATTTGTAAGCTTTAGATTTTCATATGGATCTTGAAGTTTGAAATTTATAAATCATGTGTTCTTATCTTCTTGTAATGTTTTTTTTTTTTATTTCTCCATCATTTCATTTTCATATAAAGATAAAAAAATAAAAAAAAGGAAGGTCCTTTATCTCTTTATGACATTTTGTTTTTTTTTCTTATTTCTTAAATAATAAAAAATTCATCATATTCCATCTTCCATACATTAGTCTATGTATTTTGTGCTCCCAAAACCACTCCAAAACAGTCCCAAAACGACTTCCGCCGACACCGCCATTTTTCCGCGCCACCAACAACCACCATTTATCTCCAAAAATAGCCACCATGTAGTCCCTTTAATCTCAACAAGATGCACCTAAAACAACAGCCAAACAATACTCAAAACAACACCACTTTGCCCCAAAAATAGAACCAGTTTTATCCTCAAAACGGCACCTCTTTACTGTCAAAACAGTATCGAAACAACCATGAAATGCCACAAAAAAGGTGCAAAAAACGCCCCGTCGGTGCCACCGTCGTCGTCGACGGCGGCCGCCGCCGCACTGTGCTGTCGCCGCTGTCACACCGTGCCGCCATCGCCGCTCCTTCCTCATCGTTGTTGCCACTTTTGGTTCATCATGGGTGAAGAAAGGTGATGGTGGCTTAGGATTAGGGTGGTGGTGGCTTAGGGTTTAGGAGTTAGGCCATTCTTCCTGCACCTCTATTAATTAGGATTTACACTCCAGCTCTCCACAATTACCAAAATGCCCTTAGCTCAAGTTGAGTTTCTTATTGGTGAGATCTACTTCCTGCACCCCCATTAATTAAGTTCCGCACCCACACTCTCTACAATAACCAAAATGCCCATAACACAAGTTGAGTTTCTTATTAGTGGCGTTACTTTCTGCACCCCCATTAATTAAGTTTCGCACCCACACTCTCCACAATTACCAAAATACCCTTAACCCAAGTTGAGTTTCACTGAGTCATGTTCCATTTTTGCGTGCATGATTTCATTAAAATTAAAATGTCAATTCTATGTTGCATATAACTGTCGCATGTTATTTTCCAACACTAAATTTGATATATACCCCAATCCTTAAAGCCCAGGCTTTAAACCTGACACTGTTCCTCAAAGCCGAGGCTTTAAACCTGGGACCGTTTCTCAAAGCCGAGGCTTTAAACTTGACACCGTTTCTCAAAGCCCATGCTTTAAAACTGCCACCGTTTCTCAAAGCCTAGGCTTTAAACTTGGCACCGTTTCTCAAGGCTCAGGTTTTAAACCTGGCACCTGGCACCGTTCCTCAAAGCCCAGGCTTTAAACCTGGCACCGTTCCTCAAAGCCCAGGCTTTAAACCTGGCACTGCTCCTCAAAGCCCACGCTTTAAACCTAGCATTGTATCTCAAAAGCCCAGGCTTTAAACCTGGCATTGTATCTCAAAAGCCCAGGCTTTAAACCTGGCATTGACACCATTCAATTACCTTATTTTCAAACATAAACTTTCAAAAATACAAATCAAAACAACTAACAATCTTATCATCAAAGAACTACGTAACCCTGATTCTCCACCCTTAAATGGAGATAAGTAGGAGCAAGGTCAAACCTTGTCGAGCTCCCTAAAACCGAAAAAAAATATTTTGTTTGTTTTATTTTAATCTCTTTCTTGGGAAAATAAATATTTTAAAAAATCACACTCAGATTACTTATTTAATTAAAGATATCGTCTTAGGACGGGCGTTGTGGGGGTGCTAACACCTTCCCCACACGTAACCGACTCCCGAACTCTAAATCCGGTTTTGTGAACTTGTCTTATCTTGTTTTTGGTTTTCCATAGTTTTTCCTAATAAACTATAATGGCGACTCCTCTGTTTTGAAAATAAAAAAAAATTATTTTTGTTCGCCGACGCCTCGTCGTGACCCCGGTTGCGATAAACTTGTTTTAGTTTTTATTTTTATGCTATTTAGAACAAACAATATAACTAAATAATGATTAGCACTGAACATGCATTTAGTTCAAGAAAATTATATAAGTGTGAAATTTAAATTTATGATTAAAAAGATAAAAAAAACAACAATAAAGAAAAACATAAACTCAGAATAAGAGTACAATAGACAAATTTATATTGGAACAAAATAGAAAGTCTATTCAAGACAGAATAAGAAAAGAAAAGTTCAAAAGTAGATATAAGAATTGAAAAAGATAGCGTTACTTGATGGTACAGAATTCTTATTTCTATGAAATGATAAGCTCCATGGACAACTTTATGATTTATTTTAAATGCTTATTAATGATTCCACTCATATTAGAATATACTCCACTACAAAAAATGTTGACATTGTTAAATCTCATGTGAGATTATAGAGTTTATGAGACGTGAGTTTAGTGGCTCTATCATAGGTGCACAACTGGAAACAATGGCGATCATAATAATTCAGGGAGTCAAAAATAACACTGTTTATTTATTTATTTATTTATTTATACATTATTTTATAATTATATCTACTTCCAGAAACATTTTTAATCATGAAAATTTCTTAGAACATTATTATATAATCTAATTTTATATCAAATTCTTCCCCTAATATATATGTTTTGGATATTGTAATTATACCAAATTTAACTTTTAATCTCTGCAACTCTCCGTCCTTATAATTTTCCAACTTTGCTTTTAGCTTTTGTAATCACTCTTAAAAAGTTCTTAATTGAAAGTGATGGCAAAGAAAAAAATTAAAACACTTAAAAACTTAGACAGAGAAAAACTGTAAATTTTTCAATAACTACAAGCAAAAATCAATATAATTAATTGCAAAATATAATAAAACATTTAAACCTAAAATAAGATTAAAAAATTCAAAATCATATATTCGTTTTAAAAAATCATTCTCACAAAAATACTATAATAATCATTCTGCAAATATAATGGTTATAAAAGTAATATATTCATATTCAGAATTACTATACACTGCTTATAATAAAGAGACTACCCATAATACAAATATCAGCCACATTACATCAAACCCTTAAATGAAACTCTCCAATAATTTGTAAGAGATCCGTTCCCAACACTATTGATATTCTTATAAATGTGTGAATCGTCTATTAATTTTGCGTACACGGTTATCAAGCAGACTCCACAAACATTCTTCTGATTATAATTTGCCTTAGAATTTCATGTATTCTTGTTTCATAAGCCATGGATCGTTGAAGATGGTAGCTGTATTGATCAGAAAATCACAAAGCGAGTAGAACAACTATAAAGTTAAATTTTATTTGTTATATAGTTTACAAACTCTGCAAAACCACCTTGCTAAACAAACGTGTCCTTAAATATTGAACCACAGGTATCATAAGACTGCAATGAAGCAAAAATGAACCATGTTTCCAACTTGGAAAAGGAACACGCGGGCTAGTCTCTGTTCAATACAAGATAACCAAAACAAACCCCAATCATAGGTCAAGAACCACATCGATCCAGATTGAGAAAAAATAGAAGTATAGGGGTCCCTGGACAATGTAACAATACATAGGTCAGAGAAGGGAGAAAAAGTGAAAGTAACTACATCTCAAGTACAGGGAGGAGCTTTATTTCTATCTCAAACAAAAATAGAACGTGCTTTACGTTACTCCATCAACGAATTTGACATGATGAGACAACTTAAGCATCTGATAATTATTGCCAACAATAATCTTTCCTGATGTGAAAAATGAAACTTGAAAGCAGCTAGTTGACAACATCAAGAACCAGCTTGCGAGACTTTAGAACGGACCACCGCAGACGGCGGTAATAGGCGGCTTGAAGTAATGCGAGTGATAGAACAAATATCCATTTAAATCCCATCTGCATATGGTAGCAATGTCCTTAGAACACAAGGTATTTTCTTAATTGATCCAAGATAAAAATGATAATACATGAAACAAACCAGTTTTCTTTCCTCCATTTCGGGTTCGGCTGCCCAGGAAAGGAATGACACTACATCTTTACCCATCTGCAGTGAAACATAACCAAAGAAAATTTTTATCTTAGTTCTTCCCATGTTTATAGATAATCAAGGTGATAAGATTTTTACTGAAACCAATCTCAACAAACCAAAGAACCTGAGATTCTGTAGCAGGGGTACCATCTTCATATTCAACAGCACCATCATTAAGCATTTTAGGCATAGCAATGGCCCCGCCGGGAAAGTAAGGATTATAGTGCAGTCCTTCTCTAATCTACATTATTATTTAGAAGGATCACGTTATTCAAAATTTTCCCTTCAAGCACAATATATTAGAAAGGCGAAAAAGTATAATGAAGTTCACCCATTATTGGATATAAAAGCAAGACCGACAACTAGAGTCACATAATAAATACGAAGAACATCGGTGTATGCTATATACGTGTAGATCACACTTGATAATCATTCTATGTCAAACATTGAGAAGAACTATGTTTCACCTGGAGCATTGGCCTTACATTATATTAAGCAAGAAAATTATGAGCAAAAACTTCATATACATTGTTGAAGGCTCTTTAACAACCCCCTAACCCACCATGTATGCATATTTTATTCATTGGTTAAAAAAGAAAATTAGAGGGAAAAACAAACATTACTTTGGATTTGAACCACCAACCCATCCCGTTGTCTAGCAATTTCAATATTTGACAACTTCCGTAGAAGAATGAGCAAAGTTATCAGTGATATGAACGTCATAATTTATTATTCCTCAAAAAGAATGTTTTGAGAAGAACTTACCGAAACACCAGCAGGAGGGTCGCGATAGCCGGTCAAAAGTGCAAACACATAGTTCTGACCATTGTGTCGAGCCTAAACCATCAAAGGTAAATTATTTCTGATATAAAAGCAATAGAAAATCTGAAGATGTTAGTAACAGACTACAGTCATTACTTTGGTGACGAGACTAAGATCTGGAGGATAGGCTCCACCATTAGCAAACCTAGCAGCGGCTTCATTTGCATATGGCTGAGGAAAGCGATCACTGAGTTTACCAGGGCGCGTAAACATCTCACCCTCATCATTAGGGCCATCAGTCACCTCAATCTCCGCTGCCATAGCCTTTACCTCTTCTTCTGTATAAGCGACACCAACCAAATCACGGTATGATATCAAAGACATAGAATGACATGAAGCACAGACTTCTTGATAAACTTGATGACCACGGCGAATCCTACACATTCAAAAATCAGTTAAATATAGTAATATCTCGATTAGTATAAATAGTTATATAGCATTGACGTAGAATATTGATTTGTGGAATCAGCAGAATGCAGTTCACAATATTATGAATCCTGGTCCAGAAAAATGTCCTGAAATAAAACTACATTCTAACAATGATTGCATGATATTTTTAAGAAAAATTAATGAATGATAACATTACTATTCAGCAAATACACAAACAGGATTTAAACCCTGCGAGGTACCTTGTAAAAGCATTAAATTATACAGCAAGGGAGGAAGACTAAATAACTGATCCAAGGGTGATAAAACTGAACATACGAGCAATATGACAAAAAATGAAAAAAAAATGCACCTATAATTAACAACTACTTATAATTCAGCTTTAAAATGCAACTATAATTAACAACTACTTATAATTCAGCTTTAAAATGCAACAGGGACTAGTTTGACTGTACAAAGTCACTAACTTGACAAATCATATTGTTGAGCCAGAAAAATACAAAGGGAAATTTCAGGTCAGACTCACGAAGCATGATCATATGAACTGAGAATGCCCTTGTGAGGCCATGGATAGCTGGGACATGCCAGGCCATGCTCGGCTTCATCAGCAAATGCTGTTGTTGAAAAACCTAAAAGCCCCGTGACACCAGCTCCTACTAATGCAAGTGCTCGCAAGGAGTTGCTGCCAGTAGAGTCAGCACCATCTTTCTTTGTGATAATGGGTGACGTAAAAGAAGAACTCTATAATGAATGTAAATATGGGAGGCACAATGTTATATAGTCATCACAATTTTTATGAGATGTACAATATAAGCCACAAGCTGACATGGATGCCAATCGCACCACAAACACTGCCATACTATACACACACATATATAGAGATAGATAAATAGAGAGATGAACCTCATTAAAGAATATTATGAGACATCATTTTACTATATACAAAGCTGTCTCATTGCAAAATATCCCAAGATATGATGAAATTATATTTTCAAGAAAGATATATTCAACTTTTCAAATCAACTTACCATGTTTTACATTTTTTCTATGATTAATAATCTTATAAAAGAAAAACTAAGATGCATTAGTTTTAATATGCTATTAGTTGACTTCTCTATAAGAAAAAAATATATTTTTAACTAGTATGGGGTCCTTCATATTGAGATGTTCATTTAAGCGTACAAGCTACATGGGAGGTGTTAACTAAAGAGTCCAAGCTAACAAAAAATAGCATTTTAATTGGACACTGATGAGAAGTGTCTGACACATGTCCAACATGAGTTAGAGGTATTAGTCTCATTTCAAATAGGAGAGATGTTTGCACTTCAAATTTCCACCATACTAGTTTGCAAAATGGTCTTTCACTGTTTCCTACATTTCAAATAATTACTAAAAGTCTATAATGCAAGATAGTTCCCATTAATTGGAATTGGCTATTTGGGCCCAAAGATTCCGCAGTCCTATTAGGAGGTTTTAAACACTAAAAAGCATATCAGATTTAACATAGAATTCAAGAATGTTAGGTAAAGAAGAATGGAGAATGGTATGTCAACTGGACCAACTAGTATTCTTTTTGAAAGTTGAAGCTTTTAGGGAGGAAGGGTATAACATAGCTTAGTAAATCATTCACCAATACAATGTGATCGAATAAAATGTTAAATGAGAAGAGGACCAATTTGATACATATTTAAAAGAATAAAGGGGATGAAAAAAATTGAGCAGACACAGGGATCAAGCTAATATGCAACACTGTAGGACTACGTAAAAAGGTTTTAAATTACTATTGTAGTGATGAACTCATGATCACATAGTGGAGTTATGAATCCAGGCTTATCATGGTTGTGGTTACCATCACAACTGAGATGTTGTAGATGCATCAAATGATGTAGACTGAGACTTAAATCCTTCGAAGAGAATATTTTTTAGAGGAAATCAGGTCAAGAGTGTGTGCTTGAGAACCAATTTTATGTCAATGAAGCTATACATCTGTTTCTTGATTTCATTTAAGATTCAGAAGGAAATAAATATATTTTTCACATATTCCTTTTTTGGAGGAAAAAAAGGAAAATATAGATTCATGCAAATTCACTTACACTTATAAATAAGAAAGTGAGTCAGTGATTCCAGAAAAAATATATTATCTATGCCCCCAATTATCCCAAAAGATTTGAGTTATCATAAGTCACTACACATTTGAAGCTAAAGAAAATGCAAAACATAAGATTTGGATGTCTCCATTATACAAATTGAAAGAAACTCTAATCCTCATCTGTTTTCAGCAAATCATTCAAAGCTGAGACACTAAACAGAGTTTTGTTTCCATCTAGTGCAGCATTGCAAAGCCAGTATATTAAGACATAAACCCATTGTCCTTATGCTGTGACAATGTCTGCGAACATAAAATTCATCAAGGAGTTGCAACATTTGTAGAGTAGACGGTTTTCAAAACAAGACAGACAAATCAAATTCAAGTTCTGTTTCAAGCTTAAGATCTGATTGTGACTGTGTTATTCTTTCATCTGCATGGCTGCTTTTCGGTTGTTTCCAATACATATTAGAACTTAAAAAGGTTCACACACTGCATACATAAACTGAATAAGCTATCGGAGGCAAGAATATTTGGAGTGAGGTAATTTTAATAAGACAACCACAATTGGTGAAATTTTAATAAACATTATGCATATCACTTTTACCTTATTTTTATGAGGTAATACTCACCATTTTCAAGTTGAGTCACACAACCATTTATGTCAACACTCAATAAAATATAGCAATTGAAATAAATATAACTAACTAAAAGATCATGTGACACTTATTGAGGAGATTCCAAAAACTCATAATCTTATATGGTACTTTGGTGACAAGAAAAGAAGATTAATAGAGGCTTAATTAAGAAAAAGAAAAGGATCTAATGGAACATAGTCAGGATTATAAAAAAAAAAAAAAAAAAAAAATTTACTAAAAAAAAAAAAAAAAAAGCAATCCAGGCAAAAAAGTTTCAACCCAACAATCTATTTGGGACAAAAGATCATATGCCCTTCATGAAGAGGGGAGCATGAGAGTTGTTTAACTTTAACCAAGCAATGTCATATTCAACAAATGAATTCTAGTTTTATTTGACATGTTGCTCCCTCTCATTGTTTTACAGAATATATCAATATTAAGTGTAAGCAATGCATGACTTGCATTAAATGAATGCTTTCAAGCCAGGAATGCGAAAATGTGTATGCAGTGGAGTAATCTAAAACTCCTCCTAAAGGCCAACACATGAAATCTATTTACTAATTCAGATAAATTAATGATATAAAAATAATGTCCAGTTCCTGCGGTGATAGTAGTGGCAGAAGTGAAGGCTAGCAATCTTTACCATGTAATACCAATGAGCAACAGAAAACTTGGGAGAATATTAGTACATACCTCATATCATACTCTGATAGACCACCTCTTATAGCAGCTTTGCACTTGAAGAGATTTTTCTACCACAAAATGCATTCAATTAAAATCTTCATACAAGCATAAATTCATAAATGTACTCCTTATTATACTACATTAGACACAGAAAATCAATGTATTAAGTATACTGTCAGTTACCCTCTTAAAATGAATTGAAGATTGAAATACACAAAGAGAAGAGGAAAAGCATTCTTGAGGACAAAAATATGTGGATCATGCAAGGTCATAACTCCCCCAGTCCCTGTCTTGATCTCCCTGATTCTGTCTCCATCGGAAGATCTGATTTAGAAATTAATATCATCTATATACATTAATTCCACTTTACTTTCAAGCAATCCGTTGTAGTCTAGTTGGTCAGGATATTCGGCTCTCACCCGAAAGACCCGGGTTCAAGTCCCGGCAACGGAATTTCCAACTCTTTTTGTTGAATTCTTTTTCAAAAAAATAATATACGTTCTAAAATTTCTTTACATCCTCCAATATTTCTATACACTTGAAGTTTTTTTCTAAATAGTTCTTAGAATAATGTTTCTAAAATTTTTGTCAGATACACAAATCTCTTAATACCAAAATGGAGCTCTAACTATACAATCTCGTTTCTCATCTATAATTTGGATCAGAGAAAAAAAAGTAATAGAAAGGAATAGATATGATAATGATAGAAAATAAAAATATATATGTTGTTTAGGTACATAGAAATAAAAAAGAATGGAGTGTAAGAATTTCTCTTCGCTCTTTTAAATGAGTAGAAAAAAGAGTAAATATAAAGAATTTATATAAAAATTCTTTCATAATAGCTAAAAGAATGTAATTTTTTAATTTAATACTTTGTCATAAAATTATTTATTACTTTAAAAAATTATATCATCTACTATTTTTCCTGTTTCTGTCCACTGTATTTCTAGTCAAAACTTATTTCCATCATTACATGTGTGTGTGAATTGTTGAACCATAACCACATAATAGTACTACACACAACCTTAAATGAAACAATAGCTTCAATTAATTCCAAGCTTTTGCATGTGAAAACATTTCAAAACAAATAATAACAGCACTACAACAACACTAGCAATCAACTTTCTTCCCCAGCAGCTCCTATTGAAACACCAAACTTAGTTTTTAAGGTTACACAAAGAGTCTACCATGCTATGATATTAAATACCACTTTTCTTCTAGTTCGTATTTCTCAGAATATTACACGTACAACAGAGCCGATACCAACCAATTCAACAGCTATGTTTTCCAACAACCTCAGCTTGAGCAGCATCCAACTCTCTTCAAAGCAGACACATCATTTTTCAGGTCAATTTTCTCCCCTTTGGCAGGCACAGATGCATTTCCATTCTCACCACCCTCTACTTGTTTCTTGCTAACAATGCGGTAGATTTGAGTTAGAACTTCAGCAAATGCATTCTCTACATTCGTGGCCTCCAGAGCTGAGGTTTCCATGAAGTAAAGTGACTCTTTCTCAGCATAGGACTTCCCATCTTCTGTTGTAACAGCTACCAGGTGGCGAAGATCTGATTTGTTTCCAACAAGCATCACCACAATGTTGGCATCTGTGTGGTTTCGCAGCTCTTTCAGCCATCTGTCAACGTTCTCGAATGTCGCGTGGCGAGTGACGTCGTACACGAGAAGCGCACCGACGGCGCCACGGTAGTAAGCACTGGTGATGGCACGATACCTACAAAGAGAAACAGTGTGAATCAACAAGATGCAATGCGAGTTTGTGGGAAGTCAGTTTACAAGTTTGGTAAACTTGATACACGTGATTAATCACAACAATGGGTAGCTATGAAACAATGTAGAATCACGTTCATTGAGGTGATAATGGCAAGAGAACAGAAACCTAGCACACAGTTGTGGCATTGGTATTGAACTTCAATAACACTGCAAGACCATACCAGCATTTGAAAGTAGGAATCCATATCAGACAATTCTTTTATACAAAGATTAAGGTCAATACAAAGTCAGTGATGCACATAAAAGAGACTGAAAAGAGCATATCTTAATTATCCACGATTTCACATATAAATATCATTTCAGCCTTTCAGATGCAACAATCAAGTTCCCAATACACACTTTCATTCAATCACAAGGTCTGCATGTAGTAAAAATTCAACAATACTTTATTCTTACCAGTATAGGTGGTGCTATAAGGTTTTTGGTTGGGAGGAAGGGGAGAAATGAAGAATTTTTTCAAGGAGATCTTGATGAAGAATAAGCTACAGTTTGTTAAACTGTTGAAGGGAATAATTGACAGAAAATAGAACTATGGGCCAAAATATTGACACTGTAATATAAACTTCTAGCTTAAACTACCACGTATGTCTCTGAATAATTTGGAAAATTTCAAATAGGTCCCCAAACTATTTTTTTTATTGGATCCCTAAACAAAAAAAAAAAAAAGTAGGTCCCTGTAGTTAGTTTTTGGCAGCTTGACACTGCAAGAAAATCACAAGTTATGGCAGTTTTAAAGACCCTGGGGACTCAATTAAAAAAAATTGCATGATCAAGAAACCTAATTAAAAAAATTAGTTAAAGGGCCTGATTTGAAAATTTCCAGAGTTAAGGGACCTACTTAAAAATTTAAACCAACATCATGTTGTTGTTCAATTGGAATAGTATGTAATGAGAACAGCAAGGATGATGATGAGTGATTTAAATATCATTGATGTGTCACCCTATAAGCTTACAGATACAATTAATTTCCTTGAGAATAAAACAGAACTTGTTTATTCTATAAGGCTCATTAACCTCACCAGAGTTTCCACAAAATGCAATGATGCCAACAAGGAGTGTGATTAATTACTCAAGTACGTAGCCCAAGAAAAAGGTCAAAACTTAACTTTTCAAGAGATCGTTCACTTATATAACATATATTAAATGAAAACTTTATATAATCAATTTCTATTGGCATATGCTTAATCAAGGCATGCTTGATTTTATTTTGAAAAATCAGGCCAAAGTTCATCTGAGATCACATATGATCAAAGTCCAGACATATATATACATATTTCAAACCATTCCCAAGCTATAAGGTAGAAATGAGAAAGCTAAAGTTCAACAAATTTACCCATAGAACTAAGATCTAAAATGAAGAAATTTGCATAATAATTCCAAGGTCAGATCATGAAGAAAATAATACTAAAAGGAAATCGTAGAAAATTTTAAGTTTTGCAGATTGGGAATATCCACTTACGGACAGAGTATAAATGGTTTAAGTTAACACAAGAGGGTCAATATTTTATTTTCAAATAGCAACACCTACCATAAAAAGACAACAAGATATTTAACCAAATAGTGAAAAGAGAAATTACTGATGCATACACCACAGTAGATAGCCTTTTCTCAAGAAGGAAAAACCGTGCAATGAAGCATTGTCTGTGCATGAGCCATTACAAGACCCAAATGTAGTACAAACTACAAACTACAATCTAGTCAGATATCAATTAGTAGTGACCTTCCTATTCAAATTCAAGTGTTACACAAATTTCTATTTTGAGATCTTCCAAATCACGAGTTTGAATCCCACACCATCATCCAATTCAACGTTGAAACCCCATTTAACAAATTTGACCATGTCAACACTCACACACAAGATGCCAAACTCATAAAACAACACGGCAACACATCATCAGGCAATAATCTATTCCAATTTCAAACCAACAGCGCTTCAAAAAATTGAATCTACATGACATCAACAACATCCGATTCACTCCATTTTCTAAACACTACATCGCCTCACTGACGGTCCCACTTCCACCGCCGATCTCAAATGCACAAAATCCAAACCGACTCCAGAAACCAAATCTAGCACAAAACAAGCAACAAGACTCACTAACTGAATTTCCTGATTCCACAAACACACACTTCACTTACCCTTTTTTAGCACCAATTCACAACTCATTCACATTACTCAAAATACAGCGAGCTTCCACACTAGATCACGATCCCCCCAATTATACAACAAAAACAACAACATACCCTCGTCCCAATAGATAGCTCGACTACATGGATCACACAACAACATTAAACTCAGCTAAGTAAAAAATAAAAAAATAACAACCCAACAAAAACCCAGTTGAGCATGCGCAGAATTAGATCCACCCAAATAAACCAACCCTTCAAAAATCACTTTTTTCCCCATTATTGTTGACCATTTGAAAGTAGGGTTTTTGACTTGAAACTGGGGTACCCATTAGTGTGTTAAGCATGATCTTGCATTGTGATAAGGGAAAGGAGAGGGAGAAGGGGCAAAACCTTTCTTGGCCCGCGGTGTCCCAGATCTGGGCCTTGATGACTTTGGAATCGACGTTCAAGGTGCGAGTGGCGAACTCGACGCCAATGGTGGACTTGGACTCCAAGTTGAACTCGTTTTTGGTGAAGCGAGAAAGCAGGTTGGACTTGCCGACGCCGGAGTCTCCGATGAGGACAACCTTGAAGAGGTAGTCGTAGTCGTCGTCGGCTCTGTAACCCGCCATTGGTGGTGGTGCTGCGTGCTCTGTTATGTGGTGTGAATGAAAAAAAAAGGGAAGCGAAGAAAAGAAGAGAGGAGTGCAAAGAAGGGAAGGAAGAAAAAGCAGAGAACGTGAAAAGAAAACGCTTAAAAGAGCGCCACTCACTCCCTCACTCACTCATCAAATCATTTTCTTATTTTCTTTTTTTGTCTTTGTTTCGATTCACACGCACAGGTGAACTACTCTAGTGTTTTGGAGATGGGAATGGTACTCATGTTTTGATTTTTCACTTTTTTTTTAAATCATTTAGTTAACACTTTTAATAATTGAGATAAATCATATTGATTTCTCTTGCATACTTGATATATCAATGTTAATATTATGTATAGTTATATTGTCAAATTAAAAATAAATATACACCTATAATTAAACCTGTTTTTTTAAAGTAAGATTTTGAGTTCATATTTAAAAAATAAAAAATACTTTTTAGCTAGTGACTTTCAATCATTGGAGGTTTAAATTAAAAAATATAATAGAAAATTTTATAACTTCTATTAATATAAACTTGCCTGAATATCTGGACAGAAAAAAATTACAGTAACATGCAAAAGGTTTAATATAAACTTAATACTGTTATGAATGAAAAAAAAAATACATAACTATAAAGCACACAAAAATCAATGTAAATAACTTTTTTATTCTCCTCTAACCATAAATTATTCTGTATAATAAAATTGTTAACTTTTATAATATCTATTTTAAATATTTATTATAAATTTTGACTTTTTTTATCACTTAATTACCCATATGTTAAACGTTTATATAATTTAGCAACATAATACTATCTTGCAATATAAGTTATAGTTGTCATTAATAGATTATTAAAATATAAATAAATAGAACAATAAAAGATGTTGGTACTGTCTCTCATACAACAACTTCACGGTGAAGAAGCATTCAAATTTCATGGCATTTGGTGTAGCATCAATTTATGTGGAGTTAAAATTAAAGTTTTCTTCAAGATGATAAAATTAAAGTTGATATGAGATTATTTAGGGTAAACTAGGGAGGTCCAACTCACTTAATTGAAAGTTAACTAATTATGTATGTTATAAATATCTAATATCCGTATTTGGTAAAGATGGACAAGTTTATTGGTCCCTCATTTTAAGAGAATTAAATAGAAGTTGAACATTTTCTTGCGTGACTAATTTATGAAAAACCTATAATTTTTTAAAATAGATAAATTTTAAAATTTTTATAAAAAAGAGTAAATTATATTTGAAAGCATAATTCAAAACAAAGAAGTTGTGTATTCCAGAATGAATTTACTTTTAGTCAAATATTCTTCATTAAAATATTTTAAAATATGTTATTTACTTTTTTTAATTACTTTTAAGAAAGCAGTGCTTAAAAATATGATTTTTTATTTTTATACCGCTCATATCTTAAAGTACAAGTTTTTTTATTTTTTTAATTATTTTTTTTTAAATCATATATGTTAACAATCATATATTAACAAGATTTCTGTTTTCGATTTTTTTTTCTCTTAATTTTTGTGAAATCTTGCTATAAAACACGTTTTTGAGTTTTTTTTTTTTTCCTTTTCTATAGATTATTTT
>Ga0209489_100967_pt1 | contig 57779 bp, 29 predicted proteins | sample SiratrowhiteBW_FD_187527 | JGI IMG/M metagenome (GOLD analysis project Ga0209489, IMG submission 187527) | Root nodule microbial communities of legume samples collected from California, USA - Siratro white BW (SPAdes) (version 2) | ecosystem: Host-associated > Plants > Roots > Nodule | place... | reverse complement strand
CCTTCCACAAGGGCTACGTCCAGTCCTTTGCAAACTAGCAAAGATTTCCACTAAAACAGATCACAAGATCAGTTTACAACCCTTGCTCCCAGCAAGTTACAAACTGCTCCCAGCAGTAAACCCACAACTCACTGAACCCCTCAGCTTGTGTGTAACCAGTGCAGAAACCCACTGCACCACAACACTTGCAGTCCGCAAGCAACACTGCTCCCATCAGCACTCACCCTCTACTGAACCCTTCAGCAGATGCGAGACCAGTGCAGAACCCACTGCACCAACTTAATTACAAACCCAGTAATTGAAAACAGCAAACAGATTGCAAATCAGCAAGATCAGAGAAGATAACAGAATGCTTCTACACAAAACAGATTACACAGAATGAAGATCAGGTGTAGAAGACTTAGCTTTGGTCCAGAACCAAAGCAGCAAGAACCTCACTTCAAGGATGCTTCAAAGATTCACGTTCTTGGAGGTTTCTTGATTTGAAAAGCTTTGCAAAAATGATGATCGCACAAAAGGGGCAATATCTCTCTTAGTAAAACTCAAGGAATGATTTTCTAAAGTATTTGTTTTGATAATTCTGAAAGTGATGATTCTCATTCCTTTAAATACCCAAAATCAGTTTTAAAAACTGCTTAGCTGTCAAAATTCAATTAATTGAACAAACCATTCAATCGATTGAATTTGACCGTTAGTTTGATCCAGTCAAAGTTTTTAGTTGTAACAGCCATAACTGTATTTCTGTTGTAACAGAAATAACTGTCACATTCAATCGATTGTTTTGGAAATTCAATCGATTGAAAACTTTTCTCCAGCAAAAACATTTTGGGTTATTTTTATTAAAAACAGTTTTAATAAAAATCATTGTGAATCTTTTTAGCACCTCAGAAGTGATGATCCATGCCACAAGTGATTAAGGACTAAGCCAATCACCAACACACAAACCCAACTACGGACCAAGACCTAAACACCCAACTATCTTCATGTTGGCACAAAGTCTTCACTTGAATAATTCTGGTCCAGGTTGGTTCTAACAGATTCTTCATGAGGCCATCTTCATCAGCTTCATATGCTAAGCCTTGGTGCTCACAATATTGACTTCATCAAATCACGTGCTTAGCCTTGGTGCTAACACATTCCAAAGTGAAAATACCATTTTACCCTTTTCATCTTCTTGTATTCTAGATTTCAAAACCTAGAATACAAAATCTTTTCTATTCTAGATTACACAATATAGAATACAAAATTTTTTTGTATTCTAGATTGCAGAAGTTGAAATACAACTTTTGTAATTTGGATTGCACAATCCAGAATACAAAACGTTTTCCAAATTTGGGAGTGAATTGTGCTTATATGCTTTGTGATGCGCGCTGCTGAATGCGTCCCAAATTAAACTAGTAGGTTAGATGTTGCAATATAGCTAACCTAGGTCATTCTTCCAAGGACTACTCAAATGTTCTCTTAAGCCACTAGAAATATAAAACAATAGCACAGGGGGTGACAAAGTATTTAAATTGAACATGGAACTTAAACAGAAACAGAAACTCAATTAAAACAAAATAAAGAAATTGAAGTAATGAAAGTCAACCCGACCTCCCTTCGATTCTCCCAAATCCCTCACTGGCCCTAGGTAATCCAAATTACACCCATGGGTTAACTAGAACGGAATCCCTGCATCTATTTAGCATCCCGAATACTCCACAATCGTGAAGCATTATATCGAACACCTAGTGCGCCAAACCAATGCAATCACATGGTGAGCAACATCATTGGTTCGATTCGATTCTGATTCGAGAATTCCACAACACATTCCAATCAAACTTTTTATTCATTCAATTACATAGTCAATCCAACTATTAAATCTAACAATTAGATTAAAACAACAAGTGAACAAGTAATTGCAAAAAGAAATACAAAGCGTGAACCTAAGGATTAACGCAAACAGGAGAACCTCTGGGGACCACATTGAACAAAGGAGTTAATCACTCATCATCATGGTTGGCATCCCAATTTTAAGCGGAAAGAACACGAATTGAGAGAAAAAGATGCAGAAGTGAAGAAGAATTAAGGAAAGAAAATTGTATTCAAAATTGTTGTGTATTAACTGCTGCCTACAAAACTGTCTCACTATTTTCAACATTACACTATTCGTCTTTTTGCACGACTTAAGGTGGCCTAGACTCACCTCTATGTTGCCCTAATTTGACCAAAAACGCACAATTTTGATCCCAACTCAATTGGGGTTAAATGACTAAATTGTCCTCAATTAATTCCGCTCAAAATGTTATGTAGATTTCGTATACCAACTTTAAGGCTGATTTTGTCCACTTTTCAGTTCGAATTTGTTCTTTGGTCGTCTAATAAAGTTTGTAGATCTTTCAGTTATCTGCAAAATGACATAAAAATCAAGTTAATCTGAGGTCTGCAGCAAAAGTTATGGACAAAATACGAAACATCCTCAAGTTTGGAAAATTTCCAAAAATTTCGTCAAATTGAATTAAGAGGGGGTGAATTGGATTTCAAAATCTTTTTCAAAACTATTTTATCTTTTCAGAAAATGCAAGTCAGTTTGATAAACTGGATCTTTATTGACTTTACTTATCAGTGCAGTAGAATGAATTAGTAAACAGAACTCAATCAAGTCACAACACAATGCAGTAAACCAAACAGATTTATCGGAATTCAAATGTAACTGCGGAAGTGATCTAGTCTACTACACAGAAACAGACGGAAGTTAACTGCACAGAATGAACTGGTCAAATTTAATTCAATTAACAGTCTGAATTATTAAGAGCCAATTAAAAATAAAATACCTTTTATGAAAGAAACAATTATTAAAAGATGATTAAGTCTTAAAACAATAGAGTCCAGTATTTATTCTGAAAACAGTTTATACAGTGAACAATTCAATTAAATCAGTGATAAGAAAGAGAAAGAAGATTCAAGAACACAAGGATTTTTATCCTAGTTCACCTAACAAATGGGCTACGTCCAGTCCCTTACACACAATAAGGATTTCACTAAAAATGATCAACCTGATCAAGTTTACAACACTTACCTACAACAAGAATACACTGCACATCGCAGCAACCACTACTGAACCTACAGTAGACTAAGAAAGCCCACAGAGTCCACTGTGTGTTTCAAGAACTCCCTTGCTGAAACCCACAGCAAGTCATAGTTATACAAAATCCACTGTATAACCCAGAAACGCCTCACTGCTCCCCGCAGTAGACCACTGCTGAACCTACAGCAAAACAAGAAACCACACAAAAACCCACTATGTGTTTCAAGATCACCCTTGCTGAAACCTACAGCAAGTCACAGTTATACAGAACCCACTGTATAACTAAGAAACGCCTCACACTTCTCCCCATAGTAGGCGAACCACCAGTACAGTCTCACTGTACCACGAATTACACTCTAGTAATTCAAGAACTCAGTAGCAGTTTGAATACAGTTGAAAGATATACACAGAAATCAACTAACAACAACAACTCTATACAAAAGATCAGAAATGTAAGAAGAAACAGGTATATAATGCTTAGACTGAGGTCAGATGAATGATGTAGAAATGTGCAGTCAGTTTCCAAATTTTCAGCAAAATGCAGAGATTCAGTTCTTGATTAATTATTTGAAAACTTCAAATGATCTTGATCTCAAAAAGGTGGTGGCGTTTTCTCTCAAATCAAATCAATGTAGTATGTTTGAAAATTCTCTGTATTATTTCTTTTGAAAATACACCAGCTATATATAAACAGTTGTAGTGACAACTGTCAAACTTTAGTCGATTGATTTGACACTCAATCGACTAAATTTTAAAAGACAGTTAAAACTGTTTATCAAAATCTGAAATATGTTTTTAATGATTTTTTAAAACCTTCCTAAGCCAATTTTCACAGTGGAGCTTATCAATGATCAACACATTCATCATCACATATTTTAACCTCAATCTAGACCCACCAACACCACCTAAAGCCTAGACCCAAAAAGTCCAATCTTCATGCAAACTCTATGCATCTTCACTTGAAAGCACTTGGTCTTGACTTGGTCAACTTGACTGGTTTCTTCAAATTAACTCAGCAGCTTTAGTTTTAGTTGGTTTGGCTTCATCAAATCAATACAGCAACTCCTAGTGCTAACAAAGACCAATTAAACCAAATACAGAAAAAATGGTCCAAAACCTAATAATTACTAATTGATTTATCATTATTCTTATCACTATGCAATAGGAAAGTGGTTAAAATAAATAAATATCACTTTATATAAATGCAATGATGTACAAGAGGAGCAGATTGAAGAGTAGGCGATCCCTTTCGATTTACTGAATGTGATTTGGGACATCATCGGAGTATAGTACAAGATCAGCCTTTCTTCTTGTTGCCATGGGGTCGATCTATAAACAGGGTAAACCCATTGGAAACAAAAAATTGGAGGGTATCACATTGATTGATAGTAGACAAAGGACAATCCAGAAAGCAAAGTTGTTGTAGCGATGGCATTGGAGGTGTGCTGCTGTTTAGAAGAGAAAGAGGGGTGCTCGATGGAGAAGATGAATAGGGGTAAAACTATCATTTTGTTCTTTTATAGAGGTGTAATAAGAAACTGTGGAGGTGTAAGAAGAATTTGCCCTCAAATATTGGTGCATGTGTGCCCCTTTGATTATTTTATCATTACTGAAAATCTGTGGTGATTTTTGCCAGACTGCTTCTTCCTGCACCTCCGTAGAGAACATGAAAAGACTTAAATATGTTAGCACTGAGGCTTGCTAAGTGATTTGATGAAGTCAATACGGATCAAAACTTGCTAAGTGGATTGCTTGAAGCCATCATGGACCTCGATGGGAGTTTTGGTCTAGAACTTAGGTTGGGTGTGTGTGAGTGGGTTTTGGTTCAAAATCATTAGCTGCATGATATATCACTTAAGGAAAGCTCCATAAATTCAATCTGTTTTACAAATAAATAATTGAATTTAAGATGAGGTTTAATAGAGTTTGAAAAACTTATTTTGAGAGTAAAATTAGTTAATTATTTTCATAAATCAATTTGTTGGATTTTTTCTATGTTATGGAAAAATCAATTGATTGAATGTTTGAATCAATCGATTAAGTTTTAATTGTTTTTAAACCAGTTTGGCTATATAAAGGCATCGTGCCTTTTCTATTGTATCTAAGACATTTGACTAATCATTTTGAGAAATTCTAAGAGAGAAAAATGTGCCCTTACTGTGAGAACTTGTTCTACACAATTTACATAAAGAAAACCATCATCTTGAAGTCTTACTTTGAGTTATTTTCATGCAACCTTGGTTCTGCACCAAAGTTTAATCTTCTACACTGATTTACGTCTGTTTGTAATATATTCTTTGTGTATAAGCACTGTTGTTTACGTTGCTATTGTATTGCGAGTGGTTTGGTTGCAAATTACATAAAGTTTGTGATTTGTAATTGTGAGTTTGATTCCCATATTGCATAGGGTTCTTAATTTGGGTTTGTGCAGTAGGGTTCTATACTATTTACAGCTGCTGTGGGGTGTAGTGATTTGTGTGCTACAGGGTGCAGTGTTGTCTTGCGTGGAACAAGTGTAATTGACATTGTATTGGATTGATCTTGTTGATCTTTAGTGGAATTTTTTGCTTGTTGGCAAAGGACTGAACGTAGCCCTTGAGGAAGGGTGAACCAGTATAAATCTTGGTGTTCTTGATCTCTCTTTCCCTCATTTTGATCGCTTTTCAATTCTGTTGTAATTTGGGCTTACTGTTCATAATTGTTGTTGTTGTTTTGCGACTTTATCAACTGGTTGATTCGCTCACTTAATTGATTGTTGTCTATTCTTAGTTCTTGTGTGCTATTTTCATCTGATCAGTTAATTGGCATTCTAAAAACTCGCTTTCATTAAGGAATTTCAATTTACTATTTTTGTAGGTTGAATCAATTATTTTCTCTACTGCTGTTATTTTTGTGTTCTCTGGAATTAATTGATTTATTTGTTCAATTGACTGGTTTATGTTCTTGTCTTCAATATAAGTGATTCTTAATTAACTATTTCTGTTGTTTATCTAATTGTTTGTGAGCAGTGCTGTATTGAGCTCTTTATTCAATTGACTGCATCCATGATTGAATAAATTCTTATCTGCTGTTTACTGCTCTTAGTGAGATATTCAAATTAATTGTTTTTGGGATTCACTTAATTGTTTCTGCATTGATCTGGATTGTGCAGTGATTTCAATTTATTGCTTTTGTATTTCAATCTGATGATCTCTGTTGTTTATATAATTATGTGATTATTCAGTTGATTGATTTTGACCTGGAATTTATTGACTTTTTGTTGTGCACTTCAAAACCGCACTTTTGATTGTTTTAATTAAGAACTTTCTTTCTATACTTCAATACTTTCCATTTTATTGCAAAAATTTTTGAAAGTTCAATTCAACCCCTCTTGAACTCGGCCTAAACTTGTTTTCCATTGGTATCAGAGCTAGGACTTGAATCCTAGTCAAGTTTTTTGATCCATGGCTGATAATAAACTACCTTATGCTGAGGGTGCTTCTATACACAGGCCACCCATGTTTTCTAGGGTTTACTATCAGTTTTGGAAAGTTAGAATGAAAATCTTCATTGAATCCATTGATCGTGGAATTTGGAATGCTATAGTAAATAGACCTAATATTCCTATGACTTTATTGAATGGTGTGCTTGTTGAAAAATCCTTTGATAAATTGACTGATGCTGAGAATAAGAAAGTGCAATATGATTGTGTTGCGAAAATATAATAACCTCTGCATTAAATCTTGATAAATTCTTTAGGGTATCACAGCGCAGCTCGGCTAAAGAACTGTGGGACATATTTGAAGTCACACATGAGGGAATCACAGATGTGAAGAGAGCTAGAAAGGATGCACTGATCCAAGAGTATGAATTGTTTAGGATGTAGCCAGGGGAGACCATTGCAGATGTACAGAAACAGTTCACTCACATTGTCAACCACTTAATTGGATTGGGAATGCAATTTGACAAGGAGGAGCTAAACATCAAGATCCTAAAGTGCTTAGACAGAAACTGGCAGCCTAAAGTGACTGCTATATCAGAGACTAGAGACTTGACTATACTCACTACTACAACACTCTTGGGCAAGCTGAGAGAGCACGAGTTGGAGATGACTAGGCTAAAAGAAATGGAGACAACGGAGAAAAATAACAGAAGCCTAGCACTTAAGACAAAGGTTGTAGATGTAGAATCCAGTGAGGAAAGCTCTAATGAGTGCAGTGATACTGAGAATCTCAATCTGTTGACAAGAAAATTCCAAAAGTTCATCAAGATGAAAGGCAAAGTGAAGAACCGGCAAAGCAAGAGGTATAACAAGAAATCTGATAATGGTTCTACTAAATTTGCCTATTTTGGCTATGGTAAACAGGGACACATGAAAGTGGATTGTCCAAGCCTAGTGAACAAAAAAAGAGCACAAAAAAAAAAAGAGCAGCAGACCTAGAAAGAGTAGAAGAGCATATATAGCATGGGAAGACAATGATACCTCTTCCAGCAGCTCTTCACCTGAGGATGTTGAAGAAAATATGTGTCTAATGGTTGGACAGAATTCTGAGGTGAGTAGTATGAACTCTAGCACCCCATTTAATAGTGAGAATTACAATTCACTTCTTCAGGCTTTCTTAGAAACCCATGAAGAAGCAAACAAATTGGTTTTATCTAACATCTGATTGAAAGGGTTAAACAATTGGTTGGAAGGTAGAGTTAAAGAACTGGAAGATGAACTTTTAAAGGTGAAAACCGATATTCATAATCATGAAATGACTTATAAAGCTTCCATTCTAGCAAGCCAACTAACTATGAAAATTGTTTTGTTCTGCAAAAGAAAGTTAACTATTTGATTACTACTACATCTAAACTTTCCATGGGAACCGCAAATCTTAATGCAATTTTGGGATCTTAGAACTGTGTTTTTGAAAAAGATGGAATTGGATATCAATGTGGTTTTCAAGGAAACCAAAAGAAATTTAGCAGTTTCTTTAAAGCTAATGAACAATAGTCTTCACCTTTCATGACTTGCTTTTATTGTTTAAGAAAAGGCCATCCTGTTAGGAATTGTAAGGTTAGAAAGTTTGATGTACCTAAGGGGCTGGTTAGGTGGGTGCCTAAAAGCATCACTAACACTTGTGGACCAAAGTTTAATAGGTTACCAATTCCTCAAACTTAATCTGTTTTGCAGGTTTGTTTGGCATCCAAGAAGCAGCTGTGGTATTTAGACAGTGGATGCTCCACACACATGACTGGTGATGCTTCACAACTGAAAAATGTAAAATGAAAACCAGATGGCTTTGTCACCTATGGAGACAACAACCGAGGGAGAATACTTGGTGTTGGTGACATTGGATGAAATGATTATGTGATAATAAATGATGTGCTTTTAGTAGATGGTTTAAAGCACAACCTACTCAATATAAGTGAACTGTGTGACAGAGGCTACAAGGTTACATTTAAGCTAGATTTGTGCCTAATTGCAGATTAAAAAACCAGTGAGACTGTACTTGTGGGTAGACGGGCAAACAATGTATATAGGCTCAATGTCTCTTGCATAACATCTACCATGAACTGTTTGCTATCTAGGAATGATGAGACATGGTTGTGGCATAGGCGCTTAGCTCATATTCATATGCATCATCTCAATAGGCTTGCATCTAAAGAGCTAGTAATTGGCTTACCTAAGCTCAAGTTTGAAAGGGACAAATTGTGTGAAGCATGTCAAAAGGCAAACAAACCAAAAGCTCTTTTAAACAGATAAATGTGGTTTCAACATCTAGACCTCTTGAGTTACTTCATATTGATTTGTTTGGTCCCTCTAGAACTATGAGCCTAGGAGGTAATTACTATGGTCTTGTAGTAGTTGATGATTTTTCTCATTTTACTTCGACTCTTTTCATTGCCACCAAGGATGAAGCTTATCATGCTTTTAAGAGACTTGCCAAAGTTATCCAGAATGAGAGGAATTGTAGTATTTCTGCCATTAAATCAGATCATGAGGGTGAGTTCCAGAATGAGATATTTGACAAATTCTGTGGTAAATTTGAAATCAAGCACAATTTTTTTAGCACCAAGGATTCCACAGCAGAATGAAGTGGCAGAGAGGAAGAACATGTCATTGAAGGAACTAGCAAGGACTCTCTTGAATGAAACAGATCTACCAAAGTACTTTTGGGCTGATGCAGTGAGTACAACTTGTTATGTTCTCAATAGAGTGCTCAATAGACCAACCTTAAAGAAAACCCCCTATGAGTTGTTTAAAGGTAGAAAGCCCAATATCTCTCATTTGAAGGTTTTTGGATGCAAATGTTTTATATTGAACAATGGTAAGGATTTGGTTGTGCATATACTAAATTACTTGTTTTGGCTGTGGTAAATAGGGACACATTAAAGTGGATTATCAAAGCCTTGTGAACAAAGAGAGAGCACAGGAGAAGAAGAGTAGTAAACTTGGGAAGAGCAGAAAGGCATACATTGACTAAGAAGACAATGATACATCTTCTAGCAGCTCTTCAAGCAAACTTGTGTCTCTTGGATGGATAGAAATTTGAGGTGAGTAGTATAAATTCTAGCACCTCATTTAATAATGAGAATTACAGTTCACTTCTTCAGGCCTTTTTAGCAACTCATGAAGAAGCTAACAGATTGGCCCTATCTAACAATCGATTGAAAGGGTTAAAAAATTGGTTGGAAGGCAGAGTCAAAGAACTAGAAGATGAGCTCTTCAAGATGAAAACCTATTTTGATAATCTTGAAATGATTTACAAATCTGCAGCTTCCAGGGACTTTGATTCTAGCAAGCTTGCCAACTGTGCAGATTGTATTGTTCTCGAAAAGAAAGTTAACTATTTGATTAAATATGCATCTAGACTTTCAATGGGAACTGCAAATCTCAATGCAATTTTGGGATCGCAAAATTGTGTGTTTGGAAAGGCTTGCATTGGATATCAATGTGGTTTCCAAGGAAAGCTAAATAAGTTTAGAAGTTTCTTTAAATAAAATGAACAACAATCTTCACCTTTCATGACTTTTATTGTTTAAGAAAAGGCCATTCAGTTAGGAATTGCAAAGTTAGAAAGTTTGATGTACCTAAAGGGTTGGTTAGTTGGGTGCCTAAAAGCATTTTTAACACTTGTGGACCCAAGTTTAATAGGGTACCAACGTTTGAAACCTAATCTATTTTGCAGGTCACTTTAGCATCCAAGAAGCAGCTGTGGTATTTAGACAGTGGATTCTCCAAACATACGACAGGTGACACTTCACAATTGGTGAATGTGAAATGGAACCAGACGACTTTGTCACCTATGGAGAGAACAACCGAGGGAAAATACTTGGTGTTGGTGACATTGGAGGAGATGATGATGTGATTATAAAGGATGTACTTCTAGTGGAAGGATTAAAGCATAGCCTACTTAGTATAAGTCAACTATGTGACAAAGGCTACAAGGTTACATTTGAGTCAGACTTGTGCCTGGTTGCAGATTCAAAAACCAGTGAGATTGTACTTGTAGGTAAACAGGTAAACAATGTGTATATGCACAATGTCTATTGCATAACATCTAGCATGAACTGTTTGTTAACTAGAAATGATGAGACATGGTTATGGCATAGACGTTTAGCTCATATACACATGCATCATCTAAATAGGCTTGCAACTAAAGAGCTGGTATTGGCTTGCCTCATCTCAAGTTTGAAAGGGACATATTGTGTGAAGCATGTCAAAAGGGTAAACAAACCAAAATCTCTTTTAAATAGATAAATGTGGTTTCCATATCCAAACCTCTTGAGTTGCTTCACATAGATTTGTTTGGTCCCTCTAGAACTATGAGCTTAGGAGGCAATTACTATGGTCTTGTAGTAGTTGATGAATATTCTTTTTTCACTTGGACTCTTTTCATTGCTACCAAAGATTAAGCTCATCATGCTTTTAAGAGACTTGCCAAAGTTATCCAGAATGAGAAAAATTATAGCATTTCTGCCATTAGACCAAATCATGGGAGTGAATTCCAAAATGAAAGATTTGACTAATTTTGTGGAAAGTTCGGAATTAAGCACAACTTTTCAACACCAAGGAAGTTACGATGGTCTTGTAGTAGTTGATGACTATTCCTGTTTTACATGGACTCTTTTCATTGCTACCAAAGATGAAGTTTATCATGCTTTTAAGAGACTTGTCAAAGTTATCTAGATTGAGAAAAATTGTAGCATTTCTGTCATTAAATCAGATCATGGGAGTAAATTCCAAAATGAAAGATTTGACAAATTTTGTGGAAAGTTTGAAATTAAACACAACTTTTCAGCACTAAGGACTCCACAGAAGAATAGAGTGATGGAGATGAAGAAAAGGTCGTTAGAGGAACTAGCAAGGGCTCTTTTGAATGAAACAGATTTGTCAAAGTACTTATGGGCTAATGCAGTGAGTACAACTTGTTATCTTCTCAATAGAGTGCTCATTAAACCTATTTTGAAGAAAAACCCCTATGAGTTGTTTAAAGCTAGAAAGTAGAAAACCCAATATTTCTCATTTGAAAGTTTTTGGATGCAAATGTTTTATTTTGAATAATGGCAAAGATAACTTGGGGAAGTTTAACTCAAAAGTTGATGAGGTATCTTCCTTAGTTATTCCTTATATGGTCATGCATATAGAGCATATAATAAGAGAACCATGCTAGTTGAGGAATCTAAGCACGTTGTATTTGATGAGACTAAACAGAATGTGCAGGAAAGTGTTAAGACAGGTGTAGATGATGAAGATCCAACTAGACAGAGGATTGATGCAGAATTGCAAAATGAACCAAAGAAATTTGCTCAGTTGCACGAAAATTGACAGATTGAATATGGAATTCAATCAATTGAATCTGGAGCTGGTGCAATGAAAGACAGTTATGGACTACCTAAGGAGTGAAGAGTACCTAGGAACCTATCATTGGACAATGTAATTGGTCAAGTGCAGATAGAAGTTTCAACCAAAAGATCCTTGAACCTCTATTGTGAGCACATGGCCTTTGTATCTCAAGTGGAACCCAAAATCGTGGCTAAAGCATTGAAGGATAGCAACTGCATAAATGCAATGCATGAGGAGCTGAATCTTGTTCCTAGATCAAAGAATATGAATGTGATTGGAACCAAGTGAATTTTCAAGAACAAGCTAAATGAACAAGGTGTCATATTGAGGAATAAAACTTGGCTAGTTGCAAAAGGATACAACCAAGAAGAGAGAACTGACTTTGGAGAGACTTATGCTCCCGTGGCTAGTGACGTTGCTGCTAGCATATGCTTGCATGAATGGATTCAAATTATACCAGATGGATGTTAAGAGTGCTTTTCTAAATGGATATATCAATGAAAAAAGTCTATGTGAGTCATTCACCTAGATTTTAGGATCACAAATATCCAAACCATGTGTTTGAATTCAAGAAAGCTTTGTATGGGTTAAAACAATCACCTCGACAGTGGTATGAGAGGTTGAGTAACTTCTTGCTTTGTCGAGGCTATGAGAGAGGAAAAACAGATAAGACGTTATTCATTAAGAAAGTATGCAATGATATTATTCTTGTTCAAGTTTATGTTGATGATATCATATTTGGATCCACTAATGAGAAATTGTGTGAGCAGTTTGTAACAATCATGCAGGGAGAGTTTGAGATGTCTATGATGGGAGAACTCAACTACTTCCTAGGATTGCAAAACAAGCAATTCAAGCATGGAACCTTCCTTAGTCAAGCCAAGTACTACAAAGAATTGCTAAAGAAGTTTGAAATCAAGAACTGCAAGGAGGCTGCAACATCTATAGCTACTGGATGCTATCTTGATGTAGATGAAAAAGGAGTCAATGTTGAGCAGACCAAATACAAAGGATTAATTGGCTCACTCCTTTATCTGACTGCAAGCAGACTAGACATCATGTTTAGTGTGTACCTATGTGCAAGATATTAAGCAAACCCCAAAGAATCACACTACATGGCTACCAAGCGAATCCTAAAGTATCTCAAAGGGACATCAGAAGTTGGACTATGGTATCCAAGTGAGGTATCCTTAAGCTTAGTTGGCTATTATGACTCTGATTTTTGCAAGTTGCAAATTGGATAGGAAGAGCACTAGTGGAACTTGCCATTTGCTTGGATCAAGTTTAATATCATGGCACAATAAAAAGCAAGCTTGCATAGCATTATCACTGCAGAAGTAGAATATATAGTTGCTGGAAGCCGCTGTGCACAAAGCCTCTGAATCAAGCAACAACTAAGTGACTTTGGTCTAAATCTCTCTAGAATACCTCTTATTTGTGATAATACCAGTGCAATCAACTTAACAAAGAATCCAGTGTAACATTCCAGAATCAAACATATTGAAATTCACCACCATTTTATCAGAGATCATATTAACAATGGTGACTGTGAATTCAATTTGTTGCTTCTAAAAAACAATTAGTTGATTTATTCACTAAGCCACTTAATAAGGAGGGATTCAATTTTCTACAAACTAAACTTGGGATAATTAACATTAGTAGTATTATTTGAGACTGTCTATGCATTTTTTATACATTTTTGGTTTTTTAATTATGATGCACATATTGAATTTGTGCGAGCTGGGAACTGGAAAGAGGAAGTCTATGCAGTTGTAAACTCAATCAAAGAATGGTAATTGTGTAAGTTGAGCCATCCAAGACATGGAATAAGTGTGAGCATGAGTGAGAGTGTACCAAGTGCCACTTGTCTTCAATTGATTGAAAGTCAAAGAGTCAAAAAGCTACTGAAAAAGATCCCTAAAGCTAAATCTTGTCTGACTCAATTAATTGTTTATCTACAGAATCCCAACAACTCAAATTTCAGCTTATTGTTTTTTCAATCAATGCATTATTCTTGCTTTATGCTACTTTTTTTTTCTCCACATTAAATACTGCATTGCAAAGAATTCTGCTATATATCACTGCACTGCATACTTGTATTCTAATCTGTTGTGTGGCCTAGTACCCTCTACTTTTCAAAAACACCTACTCTTCAACCAACCATGTCTTCCTCCTTAACATCAAAGAAGAAAACGAAGAGGTCTGTTGGAAAAAGAGTGCTGGAAGAGGAAAACAGTGAGGTTGGATATCTTGAAAGATGGTTTTTAGGCAACCAGGAATGAATTGAGGTTTACCATCATTAACTGAACAAAAAGGCCATAAACAACCCTAAATGTTTGAGAATGGAGTGGTTGGAGCAAGAGAAGCTGGATAATGTAAAGAGGATGTTGAAACACCAAAAGCTTGAAAAGTTCCTAAATTGGACTGGGAACCTCTATCCATATTTGGTGAGAGTCTTCTTCACCAATCTCTCATTTGATGATGCAACAATGTACTCCCATGTTAAGGGAGTTGATATGGCTATAACAGATGAAGTGTGGCTGGTTTGAGAAACACTAAGAGGACAATTGGCAAAGGAAACACCTCTGAACTTGATGACTTCAAAAAGGTGCAGTTCTTCGGGTCCTACTAGAGAAATCCACATGCTGCAATGAGAGGCTATCATGTTGGAGACCTTTCCTTGACTCCAAGGATTTTAGCTTTCATAGTTATATGGCTGCTAACTCCAAGGGGATACAACCATGTAGTTTTGACAAAAGAGGACTTGATACTCATGTACTGCATGATGAACAGGTTCAAAATCAATTGGATAAATGTCATCAAAGAACACATGACCAAGACTAGGAAGCGTACAGAGTATCGCATACCATATGTGGTGCTTGTATCCAAGTTCATAGAGTATTATGAAGTTGATGTGGATAATGAAGTGGTGGAGGTTGTAAAGGCTCAACATGAAATCACTGCAACAACTCTTCATAAGATAGGATTGAAGAAGGTGGATGATGAATACTGGATTTGCAGAGCTGATGAGGAAGAGGTTGGACAGCAGCCAAATCAAGAAGGAGAATAAGCATATGATAGAGCTGGAACCAGTTCTGCTGCTACTGTTGGAGGTGGAGCTGCCCCTGGACAATTTGCACTCATACCATATGAGCCTCCAATGGAAAGAGGAGAACCATTTTCCATATTTGAACAAATAGTTTTGGGACAGCTGAACACTATTGGTCATGAGTAGAGAATCCACCATGAGTTCTATGTAGCATGAGGGTAAATTGAAGTTATCCAAGAGCAGCTTGGGTAAATGTACTATGGTATAGCAAAATAGGCTTAATCATGCATATCATATAAGCTGCTCATAGGGCTCTTCAATCCCATTTGATGAATCAAATGGGGGAGAAGTAGTATGTGTGTTGTTGTGTTGCTTTTGTTATGCTGTTTTCTGTCCTGCTTTCTAAAACTTAGGTTCTGGTTCTAGGGGAGACTAGTGTTAATTGGAATAAGAAAGGGGTCATATGGCCAGCTCATCCCAGGGATTACTACAACCTTTGCCTATTCCGGGGGTGGTACGGGAGGAAATCAGAATGGATTTTATCATTAGACTACCTAAATCTAATGGATATGACTTTATTCTCGTGGTTGTGGACCGTCTCAGTAAATATGGCTACTTTATTCCCCTTAGACACCCCTATTAAGCAAAATCAGTGGTGGATGTGTTCGTGAAAGAAGTGGTGCATTTACATTGGATTCCAGCATCAATTGTGAGTGATAGGGATTCCATTTTCATGAGCGTGTTCTGGAAAGAATTGTTCAAATTGCAGGGAACTCAATTGAACATGCATCCGAAATCGGACGACCAAACAGAAGTATTAAATAGGACAGTGGAGACGTATTTGAGGTGTTTTTGTTGGGAACAACCTAAGAATTGGATGCACTACGTGTCATGGACAAAGTACTGGTACAATACTAGTTATCATGGGGCTGTAAAATGCACCCCATTTGAGGTGGTGTATGGGAGACCTCCTCCACCCATAACTCGATATGTACCAGGAGAATCGACAGTAGAAGGGTGGCTCAGGACCTGATCAATCGAGACGAAGCATTGAGGCAACTTAAAATTCCACCTATTGAGGGCACAAGATCAAATGCCGAAATTTACCAATAGGCACAGGAGACTGGCGTCAATTAAAATAGGGGATGAAGTATACTTAAAGATTAGACCTCATAAACAGCAATCCATGCCAACAAGATTACACCCAAAGCTGTCGGCGAGGTATTGTGGCCCAGTGGCCTATAAACTGCAATTACTGGAGGAAGCTCACATACATCCGATATTTCACGTATCCCAACTTAAAAAGGTGATTGGAAATGAACGAATAGAGACGACAATTCCTCCTGAATTTCAAGGGCTAGAAGAAGGGAGGATTCCGAAGGAGGTGTTAAAGACTAGAGTAATTGACAGACAAGGGGAAACAGTAAAGCAGGTATTAATCCAGTAGGAAAAAGGAGGTACCGAGACTGCAACCTGGGAGGACCTGACGACGATGCAAGAACAGTTCCCAGAAACTCACCTTGAGGACAAGGTGGCTCTTTTGGAAGGGAGAATTGTTAGGCAGCCAGGTCATCAAGGACAGGATAATAAGTATAAGGGGTTAAAGACTTATTATAGGAAGAAATTAAAAATGTAACAGCCGGAGAGGAAGTTAGAGTTAGTTAGAATGCTACTTTGTAAAGGTGGATCTATATAAAGAGATCAACCTGGGAAAAAGGGATAGAGAGAAGTTAGTCGAGAGCAACAGGGTTTGGCCTGTGTGACAGGGAAATTAGTTTCCTGTGTGTACTATAATCACAATGACAATACAATAAAAAGGTAATTCAGTATATTTCTTGGAGTTTCTTATCTGTTGTTGGTGCTAGTGGGTCTAGTAGCGTAACATTCACACACAAGTGAGTAGATATGGAATATAAGTTCTTACTCTAAGAAATAACTTCACAACACTGAACAATTTAGAAAGAAAATCTCTCTATTTCTAGATTGTCTAAAGAATGGAATATGTTTAGCAAATTGTTGTCAAGCTTCATCAACATTGAATGACTTCTATTTGTAAGCTTCACAAAAACATTTGTTGTGACATAATGCTTCGCTTTTTGCATCAATGCTTTATCATATATGTTTGACTTTAAGTTGATGCTTTCACTATCGACTTTAAGAACACACTTCATCTAAACAATTATCTCTACTATACTGACTGTACTAAAATAAGTTGTATGTGTATCAAGATCTACTTTGAAAACATTTGAAAATAGTAAGACTTCACTTTTGAAAGCATCCGAAAATATAAGCTTTGGAGTGGGTCTGTTGATTGTATGGTCATCTAGTCATAACATAGGTATCTAGAGCTTCCTTTGTGTCTGTCACTTCTTCGCTACTCATCTATTTGTTCTACTGGTCAAGCGCTTTAAACATATGTATCAGTTCTTGCTTTGATCTTCAATGTGTATGATATCTTATCAAATTGTGTAATGGTGTAAGCTTAAAAAACTTTAATTGATTAACACTTAACAAGCTCGTTAAATTAACTAAAATTTGGTATTATTTATTATTATCTAATCATCTAAATATAGATTTGTGCCTATTCTTGAATAAATTGTCTTTGCCTTAATGAGTTCCAATAATTAAGACAAATTTATATTCTGTGTTGGAATAGGGATTTATGTTAGTATCACTACACTACATGAAAAATATTTGCTATGCAACAGTAGCAGAATCTGGATGAAAAATCGTGTGGATTAGAAATAAAGAGAAAGGATCCTCAAATGGGATAACAACAGAGGGAAGAACATAAAGTGAGAAATGTCATTGATTGATTTGCTGGCAATGATTCATATTTATGGATTTAATAGCGAGAAAACAATGAGTGTATTCGCTATTGATTTAAATTAAAGTATCTCGAAAATGTAATCCATTTTAGATAATCAGATACATAATCACCATATATATCTTCTCACTCCAGAGAAATACAATATAATATCTATGGTTGCTGTACCTGTGCACATTAAAGAAGATCAATGAGGTTGCAATGGGCTAAACTTTTTTTTGTCTTTCGCCGCCTATTTTCTGAGACACCGTGAATTTAATACTGTTTTGATGGTGCAAATAACCATTTGATACAGGCCAAAATGGATTCATGCAGTTCTTTATTTTCTCCTTGTGAGTAAGGAAGCGAGAAGATCTACTTGGATTTGCTTCCCATTCATTATGATAGTTAAGTCTTTTCAATGCTGAATGAATTCATGCAGTTCTTTCTTTTCTCCTTGTGCATGATTAATCCAAAATGACCACTGATGTGTCTCCTCTACCTACTTATATGCTTTGTCATTTTCATGCTGCAAGGTACCTGTTTGGTGGCAGTAGATCTGTAATATGGGACTCTAGTTATTATGATAATGCCTTGGCCTTCTCTGCCACTGTCCTCTTGCCCCACTATCTCTTCTCCCCAGATGCTGTTTCCCCTTTTGTTTCATCTTGCCTTCAGGACCTAGACACAAGTTTCATACCCTGAAACTATGTCATTCACAAGTAGGTTAACTTTTTCTTCCTCATCAACATAATGACTGATGTCTTAAAGAGCGGTTCAATACTTCAAATTCTTCATTTTTTTAACCACTCGAATCTAGCTATTCTGTTAATTTTTCAAATAAATGAAAAGCCTAGTGTTGTCTTATAGAAAGTAACTATTGGTTAGTTGTAATAATGAGTCACTTTTACACGATCATATATTTATTATCAGTGTAATTTTTTTATCTCATCAATAACTATCTTCAAGACACTTTGCTGACTTTTGCATTAGTACTGACTACTTCTAATCTTGCAAAAATTTGTTACCTTCTTGAAGATTTATTGAATTCTTTATTTTTACTTTTAATATGAGATATATTTTAAATAAAATGTAAATAATTTATTTGATCAACCAGTAAAATCTAGTCTGGTTAATACCACTTTGCGGCAAAGTGTGTGAAGATAATCACAATGTCAACATTTGCCTCTTAAAACTAGCATAAAGAAAACAATTGTCTCTTAATTTTAATCGGTTCAGGCACTTAATGTACCAACTAGGAATGGAGTTTTATCTTTTCTTTACCATGAACATAATTTCTTATTGTATTAAAGTTTTATCTCAAACTAATACGATTCAGTTTAGAAACAAATAAAATCTGGCCAATGAAGATTTTTCTAGATAATCAGACTCGGATAACGTCCAAACAATTCATAGATTGAGTACATTAACCCCGTGTGCCCAACTCCATTGTAGATGAAATTTTATCTCTTGTTCCACGTATAAGTTTGAAGTGCGGCGTTTAAATTTTAACGTTATTGGTAACATATTTATTCCGTTTAATGAAAGAGTGGCACTATCAGGCTAAACAGGTGTGCATCAAATAACTGCTAAACTTAGATGAAAGACCTCAATTTTAGGTAACTTTATTGGTGCAAAAATGTTACAGATGCAGGGCCAAGTAGGTGCATACCAACTGAGCTCAAATTGAGGGGTAAATTATAAGAGCGAAAAGCAGAAGGATCCAAACCATCCATTAAATAAAATGAAAATAAAAAGAAGAAAAGAACAATAATGTTTATATTAAAGAATGAATATTTAAATGAATTATAAACCTACAACAATGTCCAAGAATCAATTAGAAAAAAGGAACCGTTTATTGGTGGGGCAAGGTGGTGAAAAAAGAGCATGTTCCCGACACAAGTGGACAATGACATATTGTCAATGTAACATCTCTTGTGGCTTACAAACATAAAACAGAGCCACTTTACAGCAGAAGCTAGTGTACATCCCAACATCGGCGACAGATACAAATGAAAAAAAAAAAAATGAAAAAGACTTTTGACAATTTAATTAAAATGCCATTTTTTTCCCTATGATTCAAGTTTCTAACACCTGTGGACTGACCTGTACAATTGTAAACATTTTTTCTTTACCGTGGGAGCATCCTTTTCAAACCCTTGCCTCTAGACATTTATAGTTTAATTTACACTTACAACTGAAGCAACTTAATCTGCCAGACTACAAAATTGGATCATCCAAATATGCAGATAATTACAAGCAAAACCACTTCCAGCATCCCTCATGCATGTTACAGATTACGTTTTATGCTTCCACCCAACAAGTAGCTTAGTGTCATTTTTAAATGTCATCATTGGAGATCCTGTTGGACCATATAATCTCAATTTCAAGTGTTCGGGAAGAACCGTCTTTGTTACCATCATGATTAAGACTGAATAATCCACTATAGACCCCCTCTGATACAACTTTATCAATTTGAATGGTGACTCTTCCAAGAGTTGTCTGCAAAAAAGAACAATACTCGCAGTCAGTAATTAAAGCCCTACAGTTTTAGTATGTGCTTGGTTGAGATAGAGGTAAGGTTGAAAAACGGGGTAAAGATTGATTTCACCCAACAGTGAAGTACATTTATGACAGAAATAGACAGGGATCCTTCAGTTATTAACAAAATGACACTAGTATACATCATAAAAAGAAAGCTAGACATTCATCCTCTCAGAAAAGGAACTGGTATGCAATTTCCACACATAAAAATGCAGAATGAGTATATCACTAATGGAATGAATATCTAGTTACCTTCCCAAAAGTATTCTTGCTTTTGCATATGATATGCAGTTTTTGGCCCTTTGGAGGTACATCAAATGCCCAAGTGAATCCTTCTTTCCATTCGGGAGAAGTACTATGATTCACTACCTAACAGAACCAAAAACCATAAACGGTATCAGTAATATTGTACAATAAAGTCTAATTCTCAAAAGAGACAGCACAAAAATCAATTAATAATGTAATAAATAAATTTTGGACGATGAAAAGTAGGTCTGCAGTCTTCACATCTAAAACTGGAGTGATTCACAGTTAAATTATACCCGATAATTGAAGTGAAATTCTATAATCAAAAACTGAATCCTTTTAACGCCGTTGCAGATTTGAGGAGTTGAATTATGACAGGAATGCCAAGTGTAGGGTACTCCTAGATCTATGAATATTTTAAATAAAATGATTTCAAAACTACTGCAATTGTAATCAGCACGGTACTTCCATGAAAACAGGGAATGCTGAAACTTGTAATAACTAATAGAAGAAAAAGGACTGCAAAGAACAAAAGACCAACAGTTTCAGCTTAAAAATTATTGAAGAACTTCAACAGCATACATTGGCTGAGACATAATATTAGTGTTATAGCATATTTTTCAAATTAACAATGTACCTTGGTTTGTTTTGGAGGACCATTTCCTATTGTTAACCGGCAGAATGCGTTAGTGCTTCCCATAGTTTGCCTGAGGTTGTTTCCACGCTTAATGGTGACAGTCAAACATCCAGGTAAGCAGTGCAGAAGAGTATCTGCCCTCTCATGGAAACTAGGAGGGCAGGTTTTCATGAGCATTTGCAAAATAGGGATGGCTTCAGCAGCAATCATAGCTTGGGACTTTGCTATATCTATTGGCATAGTCGACCAAGATTGTCTTAGCAAGCAAAACGTGTCAAGTACAGAGTCCTGAGCCGCTTCACCACCAGATTTAAGCGCCCCTACCAAATGAGGAATGCAAAGAGTTGCTGCTTCAGATGTGTGGAGCTTAGGGAAGTTCATGAATATCACATGCAAAGTTTTCAAAACCGCTTCATTGATTGTGGCAGTTGACCATAACTCTCTTTCCAGTGCAGCTGCATAACAAAATTGGTAAGATACATATAAAAGAAAAGCATCACAATTATATCCAATCTATGTGAAAATTGATTTTTCTCAGTAATATAAATTTGAGACTGATACAGTAAAAAACACTATTTCACTAACTCTCACATTACAGAAAATCTTTACTGGTCCTCCATTTCTCAGAAATGAAAATAAAAGCAGAAAAGTCTTTGTTCAACAAAAGATTTATTATGAAAACAGAAAGGATAATAATTTATTTGCACATGTTGACAATTTCTAATTACTCTAGAAAACATGCATAAGAGTAACGTGGTAATGCATGCTTGTAAGAAACTCAACAAATCAAAACTTATTGACTTTCTAGTTCCAATAAGCCCAGAATGAACATAGGCTAAGTCACAAGTTGAAGACATCTGTTCATATTCTAATAATATTGGTTCCAACAGAAAAATTAAAAGAAACATCTAAAAAATAAAAAGCATTTCCCATTAACTACTACAGCTATTTCTCAAAATCTGATCATTGTAAATTAAATGAATATTAACTAACATGAAGCAGTATATAAGAATGAGTTTGATCCATGAAAAAAATGCACAATTAAATGAATTTCATTTGAATCTGTTAAAACAGACATGACTACAGCTATGAGACATATTCCAAAAGTAGTTGCTTAAAAGTATGCATGCATCAGTGTGAAGCAGGGACATTGTGAATAGAAGCATTTATGACGTACCTGTCAAAGACCTGATCAACTCATTTGATACATATTCTTGCAGTGTATGTGTAGAAAACAAAAATTTGATCAGTAAAGCAGCTTGTGCGGCAACTTCTGTGTTTAGAGACAACAGCAATTCTTGTATCACCAGTATGCCCCCAGCTTCTGCAACAGCTCGTCTATTTGTCCTGCTGTTCATGACAAAGTTTTGCAATGCACATATAGCTACCACCTTCATTTCTTCAGTTGGCTGATCTTCAAGTAAACTTATCAATGCCCGACATGCAGAAACAGAGGCACTAGATCTAGCATGTCCTTCATGCTGGGAAAGATCTCCCAAAGCTAAAGCAGCAAGAAGCTTACCAGACTGTGATCTGGTTTGTGGATCCAAGAGATACTGGGACAAAGGTGCTATAGCATACTTAGACACCTTCATCTCTCGTACTCTCACATTGTTAAATAAAGCTTCTAATAATCTGCCAGATGCTTCTTCACAATGATGAGATCTTAAAAGATCTAATAGAGCCTCTATAACTCCAGCTTCCATCATCTGCTCAGCACTTGAAGCATCACTTCTGTCATGAACTATTAAAGCATTAAGGGCCATGCTAATTGTACTCTCAAGTGTTGAGTGCAAAAGTTTTACGAGAACTACCACAGGAACTTTGAAGTAGTAATCGGCATTGGAATGTAATACATTAGAGAGAACTAAAGCAGCTGATTCCCAGAGTGCATGCGGTGGCTGAGGATCTTCTTGAATAATAACCTTTGCAAGCTCGAAAATACCTCCTGCATCAGCAACAGCCTTTGGCCAACTAGTGGAAATTTTTTCCAATGCTTTTATAGCTGTTTGCTGTAAGTTTAATATTCCAATTCCTGCAAGCTGTACGAGGGGCACAACTGCATTCTTAGTTGTAATATCTTGCTGAAAATGTTCCTGTGCAAGAAGATGAGATAACAGTTCTGTGCCAAGCTGCTGAATAGCTTGGGATGGGGATTCCAGAAAAGAAATCAAGGGTTCAATAACTTGGCTTGGAGTAAGCTTCAAGGTGGCAAGACTTTGTGGTTTCTCCAATATATTTACAAGTGCTTGTAACGCACTATGCTGTCCCCATAAGTTGAAATCTCGACGGAGCAAAACATGGAAAAGAGGTTCTACAATTTCTGCAGCATCTGAACTTCTTGCAATTGCACTACTATTAGTTAAAATGCGAAATAGCTCGGATATTGTGGAGCATAAAGAGCTAGGTGCTAATTGTAGTAGCTTGAGACAATTATCAATAATGCCAGCTTTCACCATGTCCAGTTTACTTGGAGTCCTATCTTTGCCCAATTTGATAAGAGCAGATACGGCAGCCTCGATAAGCTGATAGTTAGTACCAGAAACCAAGCTCACAAGGAGATCCACAACATTGTAGGCTGCTGCAAGCTCTACCTGTTGTTCATCTTCCAACAATCTCTCAAAAGCACAAACCCCAGACTCTATTGCTGTCTCAGAACCTGACTGCAACAGTAATATAAGGGGTTCTATGCATTCTGAGGCAACTGGATCTGCTCTGATCTTGCTATTGGCAAAAAGAGCAAAGCAGAGTTGGGCAGCATGGCTCTTCAGTTCCAAGGATGAAGCAGAAGACAGTATTTTGTATAAACATTTAAGTGGGTTTCCTTCCATATCAGTAAGAAGAGATACTTTTGAAGAATTTCCTGAAGTTAACTTGATCAAGGACATGAGAGCAGCCTCCTGCTCATGCCCTGATGTCGTGTTAAGCATGTCAACCAATGGCTGAATGGCTTGTTTAGCTAATTCTGAATCTCTAATGTTGTCGGCATCAAAAAGTTCATGAAGTGCTCTTGCTGCACTGTATCTAGCAGTTCTTGATCCAAGACGCAAAACAGCTATGAGTTGGTTCAATGAACTAATTGATGCTTCGTGTTTAATAAGATCAGAATTGCAAAATAATATTCTCAATAACTCAGATATAGCGGCCTCAGTCGAATCTTGAGGACTCAAGGACAGGTATTTATTCAAAGCTTCAAGAGCTCCAGCTTCAGCAAGGATTAATTTATTGCTATCACTTCCATCTGCAATGGATATCAAGAGTCTAACAGCAACTGGTGGAGCAGTAGGCCTTTCTGGTATTGGTCTCAGGAGATCCACTAAGAGTGGTATAGATTTCCTGGCAGTAGACCCCACTTTTACATCTTCAATTTCAAAAAGGTGATCCAAAACAACTTGATCAGGGTTTTGTACCAAAGAAAATTCTTCAGATAAATCCATGAGATTAGGCATGTCTGACTCTACATGCCCAATAATACTTATCAATCCAGCAACAGCACCAGAATTCGCAATGGCAAGATCTATTCCCTTATTGCCATTACAAACAAGACTGGCCATAGCCTGGGCAGCAAAATATTTATCAATTACTTCATCAGATCTTAGCAGAAGAGTGATAGAAGGTATAATGCGCATTGTCACAGGAGACTGAACAACATTTGCATCCTGAAATAAAATGGCCAAGAGCAAGGCATTGATCCATATTCCTTCTGTATCCTCATACTCTGCCTGTCAAAAGTGGTAGGAAGGAATCTATTTAATTCAGCAACAGAACTCATGCTATGATCAACAGACAGAATCAAATACGCAATCAAGATATGTAGATCAGCAACAGAATAACAATTGTATGACCTAAATTTAGTAGAAAACAGAATGTACAATGTACGTTAACTAAGCCTTTAATCTTTTCACTCTTCAAAGAAGGAAAAAGAATTCTCAAAGAATCTGTTGAAAAAACATAACAAAGTTTAGAAAGCACATATGTTAAAATTATGAGATAAGTAACTTATATTTTAAAATATTAATTCATATTAATAAAAAAAAATCAGTATATATTTTTGTGATCCATTACAGGCTACCCCTAGTTTGGAATCTTTTTCACAAAGCCCAGCCCAAATTCAGTTTGTTGCTAAAAACTGGTCAACCTCCAATTCTAAGTTTCCTTTTTCTTTGGTTAAACCTTCTCAATGATTTATTTATTTACACTGAATTTTTCTGAATGACTTTAAAATCCATGTTTCATATTTATCAAATGATAAAAGATGTTACGAAAAATACAACCATTTGTCTTCATTGTTCACCTCTTTCTTCCAAAATCTGCTTCTTTTATCACACTATCGAAAGTTTGGTCCAATTATAACGAATTCTAAAATGTAAACTCATATGCCCTCAAAGTTATTGTTACTGTTCCAATTGCAAATAGATATTTTCCAGAAAGCATAAAGCAATGCCATCACACAGCTGAGATGGCATACTTCAGTATTTGCTATTTGCTGGGATATGGATCAGTACAAAATATGAAGAGGCTATCTAGAAATCAAAGGGAACTGATAAAGGAAGCGTTAATAAAAATCTTATTCGAAATATACCTGTGGATTTGAGGTGTATCTTCCAAGTTTGTCGGAGAGAACTTCAAGTCCACCAGCTTCCATAATTGTGAGCTTGCTCTTTATATGGAAAGAAGCAATAAGTGAAAGCAACCACATCGCAATAGTGCTTCCCAAGGCAGTGGCAGGATCAGGAATATCAAACTCATCAACTTCTTGAAAACCATTTCTCTCCATAAAACCTTTAGAAGTGAGAACTTCCATTTCTAACGAAGAATACCTAAAACTCTGCTTTATCATTTCAACTAAAGAATATATTAATGGTTTCAGATACCCAGAAATGTCAAGTGAATCCATTGAAAGCTCTTTCTTCTCCTTGGCAGCACAAATTAGCAAGGCAGCCCCTCCAATTTTTACTTCTAGACTGGAGGAGTTCATTATTCTGTTAGCCAATGAACCAATGGATTTGGAACTAGTAGATAACAAATCACCAAGAACGACTGGCTGATCCCCACAAAGTCTAGATAGAATTTTAATTGCCTTGTCTTGCACAAGGGAAGGTCCCTCAGCCAGGCAGCAGACAAGAAGTTCTAAGCTTGACGGTATTTCAGCCAGAGCTGACCATGCAGAGTAATTGTTGCTGACACCCTGTTTGGTCCTGGCTAGCAATGCAATTACTTCTAAAGCATCAGCAGCATCAGTTCCGTCCATATCCATAGCTCTTAAGGCATCAACCAGTGCAAGCACAGTGAAACGACATTGAGCACTCCCCTTGAGAACATCACCTACAGGAAAATGCTTCAATAATTGATGAAGTGCACGAGATGCATTTTGTTTACCTTCCAGGGTCCCTTCTGCCAGAACTCTAGTTAAAGCTGAAACAACATCTTCAGCTAGAGCCTCAGCAGCAATAAAAGGATCAAAGAGAAGGTTGGCCAATGCAGCAACAGCAGTTTCAGCAGCATCAACAGAGGATGTTTTAGCTAACTTGATTAGTGGCTCGACATCACCCTCTACAATATAAGACATTTTATTTGCAGCCTTGTTCTTTGTTGGACGAGACAGAGCACTTAATGCTCGAGCTGATTGAGTGGCAACAACTTGAGTTTTGCTAGTCAAAAGCTTCATGCAAGGAAGCACGATCTCATCAGTTGCAAGACTATCACAGATGTCTTGTCTTGTGATAAACAAATCGGCTAGAACCGAAGCTGCATATTCTTGGGTTTCCTCATTCGATGAATTGAGGACCTGAACTAGAGACCTCAAGCCCTTATTAGCAGCAGAACCTTTTTGAAGGAGATCATTCTGTGAAGCCATTGTAAGAACGTGACCTAAAACTCGGATTATGTGGGCTTTCGAGCTTGGAGAATCCCCCAGGAGCAATGCTAATAGCTGATTAATTGTGGCAGAATCAGCTATTCGAACAAGCTTTGTGAGTGCCATAGCAGAAGCTTCCTGCCCTTTTAGTCCACCACTCTTAAGAAGCCATAAAAATGCCGGTATGGCTCCAGCACTTTCAACACAAGCACGAATATCTTCACTGTGACAGCACAAACTCCACAGAACATTTGCAGCTTCCTCTCTTGCTTTCTGTGATCCTGTCTCCAACAACTGCACTAGTGGAGGAATCCCTCCAGCAGCAGTGATAGCCCACTTGCTGTCATCGACCTGATCAGTTAGGATTGCTAGCAGCTGAACTGAGTACTCTTGATGCTGCTCACTGGATAATCCAAGCAATGATATTAGTAATTGGATACCTTCTCTCTTTTTTATGGCCTCCCATAGTCCAATCTTATCACAACACAAGGTTGTCAATGAAAGTATCAGGTACTCTTGAACATCAGTGGTAGCCATGGTTATAAGTCCAATAAGAACCTTCTTTGAATCCGCCTGAATGAGCCACTTTGAGAGACAGATGTTTCCGTAAAGGCTGGCCATAGCCTCAAGGACACGCTCTTGAATCAGTTTTCCGTCCCGAGGCTTTAAAAGAGTTACTAGAATATCCTCTATCTGAGTTGCATCAAAATGTTTATCATCAACACCAACTTTTTCCTCAAAGACCATGAGTGTATAAGCAAGAGCCCCAATTATATCCCCAACTGGTGCATCAAGGTGAGGAGAACGTGAAAGTTCTCCAAGATATAGTATTAAAGCAGACATGCCACCGCAGATATTGGCTAAAGCTTGAGTTGCATGCTCTTGTAGGGCCTGGCCACCATCACCTTGCATACACTCATTAGAAGGAGCGACTATTGCTCCAATAAGGATTGGAATTCCATCTGCATTAACAATGACCTTTTTAGCCGTAGTAGATTTTGAAGAGAGGGCCTCTAGGGCATCAGCAGCACTAGCCCTTACAGAAATGTCATTTTTTGGACCAACAAGCTGCAGCAAAGCTTTGACTGCTCCAGAGTCTATTACTTTGGGGATGCTATCACTGAAAGCCAGCATTAAACGTGCCAAAAGAGAAGCTGCATTTGACTGAGAAACAGCATTATCTGAAGACAAGAGCCCTACTATGATATCCACACCTCCAGCTTCTAATGTTGCTTTCCAGTAGCCATCTTTGTCACCACAAAGATTTCTTAATGCTCCAGTAATAAAACCCTCCACAATTTTGTCTTCCTTGTTCTTAGGATTTAGTTGACTCCATAAAGTTGGAACTACACCCTCTGTGACAAAAATTTTCATACCAACATGATCATCAGACAGACCACCTGAGGAAACTTCAAATATTGCTTCAGCTGCTGCCTTCCTGGTCTCCGTGGATTCATAGTTTAAAAGTGACAATAATGGTGGGATACAACCACCAAGTAGTACTTTTAACCTCAGGTCTTCATCTTTGCACAGGACACTTAGAGTTGAAGCAACATTAACTTTTGCAAGAGGGGTTCCATTTCTGAGAATGTTTATGAACAATGGCATGGCTTGGGCATGAGAACCAATGAGTGTTCTAGCATCCTTTCTTCTCCTGGCAATGCCTAGTAAGCGAGCTGTAATAGTTTCTTTCTCAACTGGTGATGACAAGTTGGCATGCAGTTGCTCCACAAAATTAGCAACTGTTGCCATTGTAGATTCTGAATCATCCATTCCCATTGTCTCATTAAATTCCCTGCATATATATTTAGTGGCCACTTGTTAATATCTATTTTCACATTTGCAAGTAAATGATGTAATGCCAAACTCTGGTAAGTCATAACCAATCATCACTTCTATTTGAATAAATTTCACCATAAACACTTATAAGAAGGAAAAAGAAATATTCTTCTGTAAATTAAAATTAGCTAATGTATAAGCTACTTTATAGAAATATAATTTTAACCTATGGGAGAAACCTATTTTATTTTTCCTTCTTATTTTTTTCTCCTATAAGTCCTTGTGGATCTAAATTCTAGAACAGAACAAAACGTACTTTTTCTTACTAAAAGGTTAAGCACCAACTATAACTAATGTTATTTGAAGTTTTTATATTATACTTTGATCAACAATAAACTCCTGATGAACAATAAACAAAATTACTTACCCAGGAAGAGAGGCAGAATAAATAGACTGTCGCTGTTCATGAGAGGGAGACTTTGACATTTGCACCAATTCGCCAGTTTACCCTCCTTGCTTGTTGCCTGAAAATTCACATATTCTAAAATTTAAAACCAAAATTCCAAAAAAATAATCCACATACACATCAGATGGAAATGCATTTGGTTCCTCATGCAAGACCAGTTGACAGAAACATTGTTTTAAAACGTTATTACCGGAGAGAAACCAACTTTAAAACAAATCACACACTACCAATAGCACAACAATATCAACATCACAATACCTAGACCACATCAAAACGCAATCCACAAAATTTTACACTAAGGTTAAGTGATCCAAAATCCAAAGCATCCAACCAGCATTTCAGTTCCTAAGTTCCACATTCTACATTGAAATCAAGGTTTTAAAAAGCAATCCGCAGCCGTGATTTTTCCCGCACATCAAGGTTTTTTGAGTGACGCAATTGTCGCATCGGTTGCATTTTTCCGTAATTCCCCGCAATATCAAGAAAGGAAACGAGATGGCGACCGGAATTCAAAACCTAGGTTGCAATGCCACATTTCACAGTGCAGCACACCACAGAGGAAACATGTTCACATCAAACACACACAGCCCCGAGCAAAAAACAAAAAAAACAAAAAATCAGTTAAAGCCAAAACAAGCTACCTTGCTGAAATGCAAATGCCGCAGAACTCCTCCCTCCTTCCACTACCTCCGGCGCCGCCACATCCTCAATTCCCTTCAAATTCCCGCGAAACAAAAGAACAGATCAAAAGCCGAACCGCATTTAGATCTTCACAAAGAACAATTGAACAAAATCAGATCCAACAAGCACAGATCGTTCGCAGGAGCTAGGGCACAGCGAGACAAAGACAAGAGCGAATCGAATCGAATCGAAAACCAGAAAACGAAAATTAACTACTCACACAGCCCTATACCTCGAAATTGAGAAGAAGAAAAAACGCAGATAAGAAGCTGAGTGAGAACAACGTGAATGGAGACACAATGAAAACAGAGGAACACGAAGAGTGTGTGAGAAGAGTGTCAGAGAGTGAGTGTGTGTATCTTTCTCAGTCTTTTCCTTTCCTTTCCATGGCTTTTGTTTCTTCTTCTTCTTCCTTGTGAATCTTTTTATTTATTTTTCATGAATAAGAGGATTATTTTATTTATTTATTTATTGCAATAGTATAATATTTTAGTTTTTAGTTTTGACGGGGTGTAGCATTTGAGGGGGTAAAATACGTGTCCCCAACAGCTTGTACTGAAAGTCTCGGTGACAGTTGGTTCACCCATCTTCTTATTGCTTGCATCTATGACTATATAAGTCCAATTTTAACACTTTTTTTTTATTGTTTGGGATTTGTGCATTTTCTGGTTTTAACTGATGACTTTAGATCTCCACCCGTTATTAAAATTGGTTAAGACATGATTTAAATATTAATGTTTCAATTGAGATTTAATTAATATTAATAAACTTTTTTTAATAATTAAAAATATTTAATTTTATAGCATTGAAATTAAAATAAAATTTATGTATCATATTTAAAGTGAAATGTACATAAATATTTATGGATAATGACAAGTTTATATGTATGATGAAATAATATATTAATATTTTACGTTAGTCTTTATTTTATTAAAAGAATAATGGTTGTGATTTAGTATTTATTTTTATAAACCGGTTTCTTAGCAGTTTTGATCGATTTTTAAAACAGTTTTATTGAATTAACATTCATTTTTATTGGTTTAATATTAGTTGTGTGCATAACGAGTTTTGCATGTCAATTGAAATGAAGAAGAGACCCGTTCTTGGATGGAATGGTCGCTGCAATTTAATTTGAGAACAGATTTGGTATTTTCTTCTTTAGTTATATGCCTGTTTGGAATCCTACTCGTTGCTAGTTTATTTATTTTAAAGATGTTATCTATTTTTTTAGGTTTTAAAATATCAGGAGTATGTTTTGACAAATTTGTTTGGATCAACTTTTAGGAGAGAAAAATCACAAGAAAAATTTAAATAAATTTTGTCATAAATTAAAATTAATTTCTATATAAGTTAATAATAAGAATTAAATAAGTTATGAAATAGTTTCTACAAATTAACTGATATATAAGCAAATTTTTGTTAATAATTGCCTCCTACATACAAAATTGGTTCTTGCACTAAATATTTTTAATATACTAATAATATTTTTATTACTTTTATTTTAAAATTTATGTGTTAGATAATTTTTTTCTCTCTCACATGCTCATCTCTGTTACTTAATAAATAATAAATAATATTCTATTAACAAACTTTTTTATAAATAATTTTCTGCTAACAATCTTTTATTAGTTTCTTAATAGATATTAAGGAATGTGTATTTTTTTTTTTCAATCAACATTGAATTCGTTATGGTAAAACTAAATATTTAAAAATAATATATTCCACTGAATTTTTAAAATTAATCATACCACTGAATGATCTCAAATTATAAATATATTAATAGTAAAATTTCTTATTTTAGTAAACTAATAAAAAATAAAATAGTCATTGACAAAAATTTATATTGTGCAAGAAGTAAATAATACAAGATGCAATTGCCAACATCATTTTTATCTTATAAAACCTATTGTAGATATGATAGAGAAAAAGAATATTGTTAACAACAAGAAAGTGTGTGTCTTCACGGAAAGTGTGAGAGTAGAAAAAATATTTAATACATAAATTTTAAAATAAATTAAATAAAAATATTTTCGGTATAATACAAATTTATCTAGTGCAGGAAGCAATTTGTATGTTTTCGCAAGTAATAACCATTTTTGTTTTATAAATAAGCTTGTTTTATTTTTATTTCTAAATTATAGGTAATTTTTTTGATAAATTGTAATATTTATTTTTATTTAAAAATATGTGGTAAATTGAGTTTGTTTCCTTTTTAATTTTCACTTGTATATAAGAAATTGATTCTTGGAACTTCGAAAAAAATTATATAAAAACTACTATACATTACCTATAGACAAAACAAATTATAAGTAATTTGCGTTTAAGTAATTCACTTATGCATCTTACATATAGATTTTTACTAGATAACGACAAAATAAAATAATTTTTTTTTATATTATTGATTTATTATTATATATACAAGTGACATTGTATCAACAGCAATTTTATAATTATATATATTCATTATTATTATTATTCTATCACGGTTATTATAATTATCATTATTAGTATATGTAATATTAATAATATTATTATAAATAATATTAATAACAATATTATTATCGATATTAATAATAACATTAATCATATTAATAATAATATTTATCATAATATTAATACCATTAATCATAATACTAATAATATAATAATAATATTATTATTATTAACATTAATATTAAAAATAACAATGATAATAATATTATTAATAAAATTAATAAAAATTATATTATTATTATTATTATATTAATAATAATAATAATAATAACATTAAAAATAATGTTAATAATATTAGTAGTAATAATAATATTATTATTATTAATGATATTAATAATAATAGTAATAATAATACTAATAATAATAATGGTAATAATTATTATTAGTAATAATGTTAAAAATATTAAGAATGTTAATAATAATAATAATTTTAATAAAATTAATTATTAATATTTTTAATAAATATTAAGAATGTTAATAATAATAATAATAATAATAATTTTAAATTCTTACTATGTAGTTACTTATGGATTTTTTGGTTGGTAACAGATCCGTAAGTGATGCTAAATTTATGTACGGATTAAAATCTATATGTAATTACCTACTATTTTTTTTGTAGATAAAATTCATAAGTAAAATTTGTATAAAATGGATCTGTAAATAAAATTCATAGGTAATGCTAAATTTATCTACGGATCAAAATCTATATATAATAATCCGTAAGTAAATCGATAATTTCTTGTAGTGAAAATCAATTGATCTTAAAAATTGAGCAATGATAATTCAAAAGACAATTAAAAGATATGTTTTTGTCTTATATAATGACATACCAAAGTAAATTAAGGATAATTTTTCATAAAAATTATGCAATGGTCTATCTGCAAAGACTTATATAAAAATAAAGTTGTTAGGTGTTAAAGGCATTATGAAACTACAACGTATTCTATCTCATATATTGATCTAACAAACAAGTTTTATACGTGAATGATTTCTTGTAAAAATAATACTAGGAAAAACACGAAAAAGATAAGATAGACAGAGAAGCATTAAAAAGTGACATAAATTTTAACAACATGATAGAATCTAGTCAAGTTAGAGAAGATAAAGGTCATGATGATTTTAATAGCAAAGAAAGAGAAAATTTTAAAAGAAGAGGTTATACTAACTTTAGAGAAAAAGGATGTGGTAAATTCAATCAATGGAGAGACAATAATTTCATAGTATCTACTCGAGAAAAAACTAGTAATGTTTCTTGATTTGCTAATCGTGAAAGAAGTAGTTTTGAATAAGATAGTAAAATTGTTTTTGGCAACAAAGCAACATATTATAGATTTTTATAATAGGTTTACAATGTTGAAAATCAATACCAAGATATTGGTGAAATTCAAATAACCCACATTTTATTTTTGGAAGCAACAATTTTTAGAATATGAAAACTTTTGATATTTAGATACTAGTTGTAATAACCATATGTTTTGAAATAGGAAACTATTTTTTTTTTCAAATCAATTAGTCAAGTCTATAATATGATTTGGCAACAACACCAATACTTCAATTTTGAGAAAAGGCAAAATCACGATTAGATTGAAGGATGGTACTCAAAAATTCACCTTTGATATTTTTATGCTCTTGGTCTTCATCACAACTTACTTAGCATAGAAAAATGGAAAAAGGCTATCGTATAAAGATTCATCATAGAAGTTGCACATTAATTGACAAGAATATAAGGTTTATTACTCAAATAAAAATGAATCCAAAACACATATTTCCTTCGAAAAATCAACATAAAAAGTATCCTTGTGTGAGTTCTATTTAATATTAAAAGAATATTTTATTCTTTTAGATTAAACTTTTTTCAAAGAAAGAATATGTTTCTAGTTTACGTGTTGTAATATTTCCAACAATTTGTGTGTTAGACTTGCCCATTAAGAAAAAACATAGAGAATCATCTTTTATGGGAAAGACATTTAGAGTACAGAAGTTATTAGAGATTGTACACTTAGAATTATGTACAATTGAGATTCCTACTCATAGTGGTAGTTGATCGTTGTTATTTCACGAGCAAATTAAAAGAATTCCAATGTTGACTGCCTAATGTAGTGCTAGACCATCTAACAACAAAGAGATGATAGTATAGATAAGGAAAATTAATCCCAAGTCGTCTGATGTTGACTCCATCAAATTATTCCTCAGAGATTTAGCTCTCCATTAGAAAATAGTTAAAAACACAGTAGAAGAATAATATAAGAACATGAAAAATAAGAAAATAGACAAAAAAGGAGAATAACTAAAACTCTCAAAGAAACTTGTGCAATTAATTTCTTTTCTGTGTTTTGAGCAAAACTATATATTCCTTGAATAGGCTTTGCAAGTAACCTAATTTTTCAAACTCTGAAGAAATCATGGATATAAAATGGCTCTAATCAGGTCTAGAATCCTAATTAAAAACATGTAAAATAAGCAAAACCAACTTGTAGGTTTCTCTTTACAATTTTTTAGCAAATTTGCCTTAATTTATAAAAAATTGTAAAAATGTAGCAAAGGAGTCCAAAACCAAAAATTTGTATGTCCATTTCAAAACCTTATAAGTGTAGCATTCAATATAACTAGAATCAACTAAAAATGATGTCCATCAAAAAAATTATGGCCAAAATAGTGATTGAAAGTAGATGAGCTAAAAATACAAAGATTAAAGCAATTGTGTAAAATGAAGTCAATTTGTTACTAATACTTAGCATTTAACTTTAACCAATTCTCAATAGGGAGGTCAAGGTTGTAGGTTTACTATTGGTAAATTGAGCTAAGAACCTTGCACAAAAGGTATCAAATGAATCTATCAAATTTCTAGGTAAAGAATAGTACCATTAAAAGGTTGGTCCCTTAAGAGTAGTAGGGAAAAGCCTACAATGTACTCCCAGATCCTTGGAGAAGAGGTTGGCTTGGGTAAAATATGCCTTGACATGTGCTTTTAGGTCCATCGATCCATCTTACCAACAATGGTCACTTCCACTTTATAGGAAGTCAGGTCTTCATAACATCTAACATGAAAGGGTGAAACCCTTGTTGCCTCATTTTGCGAGGGTGTTGCAACAACCTTAAAAGGTGGTTGATCATATGTCTATGTTTCCCCTAGTGATAAGGCCCATAAGTCTAGGCTTGAGGACATATTACATTGTTGGTTTGCTCAGCGACTCAAGAAAGGTTGTCAAATTAAAGTTGTTGTGTTCATGTCTCCATTACTAACCTCTTAGACTGAGCACCTCGCTACGTGTTCATTAGTTTTTATTGTTGTGGTTGTTGAGACTCAATGGCCTGTTTGTTATATTAGGTCTCTATTCATACTCAGATCGGTGTGTGGTCCAATCCTAGTTTAGTATAGTGAGTTATTTTTAGAAAGGTTGCAACTTAACTCGATATTGATTCAATTTCGATCATACAAGAGCTCTACATCCTTATCAAATTTATTCTAGTGATTTTCCTTATTTTTTTTTTAAGGAGAGCCTCCAAGTGCATTCTGAGGGTTCTGACAGTTGATTGGTCAATCTCAAGATGCGATGATGATGATTATGTAACTTATTCCAGTTATAGGAGTATATCTAATCTGATTTGATTTTATATTGTTATGTTAATAAATCTCTACCTATTTCAAATACAGTTGATTTGATTCATTATTATTTTGTTAATATTTTGGTTCATCTACGTATATCTCAAATATAAATATGTACAATATTTATTCAAATTTTATAGATGATAAATATATTTAAAAGATATAGTTTAATAGTCAATTCAAAAGTATTTTAAATTATTTTAGGAATGGTAAGTTAAAACTTATATTAGCTTATCATGGAACATCATGCTAATTTAGTATATGTTAAAACTTTATTAGTTTATCATCTAACACATATTATCATCCTAATTTACTATAATTTAAGTAAACACACTATTATATTGAAAAGGCTTTGTACTATTATAATTTAATAACTTTCATTATAAAATTATGCAACCTAGTGGGGTTGGAGTTTATTTATAGACCTAGTGATTATTAATAATTTTTTTTTGGCCTAGTGAATGTTACATATCAAATAATATCCATGGAACTTGGCTTCCCAGTTAATGAAACAAATTCCAAATTACTTTCATATAGATGAATCCCATTAAATAGAGATGTTTTCAAAGTTAATTAATGTTTGTGAGTCCATTAATGTTGGAGCTACTCAGAAAAATAATTTAATTATTGAGGCTTAGAATTCTTGTAACCTCACCCGTCATGTAACATATATATGATGCTTGGTGTTGTATTGTATTTGAGTTAACATATATATGATGCTTGGTGTTGTATTTGAGTTTAACGAAGAAAATAAAGAATTAGTAATCTCTAAAATAATCTTTCCAAATAAATGACATGAGAACCAAATTGTAAAGGAAGTTAACATTAAACATATTATGGAACAAGCAAACATTCTTGTTATTCATGAAATATCGAATTATTATTTAATTTTAAGAAAATAAGCTATCCAACCATAACTTGGAATTAATATTTTATTTTCTTAAGTGAGATAACACTATATGAATTTTATAAACTTTTATGATTCAATGGCAACACAATCATTCCAAACCTTCTCACTCCTCTTCAAGATTTGAGCGTTATTGCTTCTGAATTTTGTCTTAGTCAAAACATATTTTGTCATGTCATCGTGACATACTTTTCCAACATCATACACAAGTTCGTTACAACAATCTTCAATAACAGTTGTGTTACCAAAAAATACAGCAAAATATATATCTTTACTACAAATTGAATCTAACTTTGATGCACAATTAGCCAAATAATGTCCGTACGATGACTGTGACTCAGGCGCATTTGATGGTGCCGAAGCAACATTAGAAAGCCCAATGTTGAACATCATTGACGAACTAATCACAAAACATAACAACATTAGAGAAAAGTTGTTGTTGAATGTGGCCATTGTTGATGATCAAAGAGGGTCTTGATAATGATAACTTTGGACACTCTGATGATGACACTGAGATAGTTTATGGAGAGTTATATTTATAGTTGAATAACATAGCTTTTAAGAATTCCTTTGCCTCCATTGTCATATTAAAGAAATGAAAACTTATGTTAATAATAATTAATTAACATCTAAAAAACTGAAATCTTTCATTAATTTACTTATTCACGTTTTCACTTATGTTTAACTTGAAAACACATTTAATAACAGAAGAGAAACATTAAAGACACATTATCATAACTTGATATAGTTGGAGTAACATTGTAATTCACATGAACTTCAAACTTTTCAAACTTTTCTAAATAAATGTTAACAGTACACATTCTTTCCATTCTCTCTATTTAAATGAAATTTAGTTAAATCCAATTGGATGAGATTGCATTCTCCATTTACTAGATCCTATAACCAAAATTAGTAGGACTTGCTTACATTTAACTAACATTAATGACTACGATGTTTATTAATAGTTTTTTTTTTCTTTATTTTAATACAGTAATTTGCTTTTGGAATTCCACATAAAATTAGTGCTCTCCAATCATTTTGATTGTAATGCTAGTAAATTATTTTTTTAACGATTATTATAATTTTTGTCTAAAAATCATACAAATGTATAAGTATTATTTTACAAATTTATATATCGAATATAAGTATATTTAGTAAGATATATAAAATAATTTATTTTATAAATTTTTAATTTATAATTACAAGTTCCTTCAACTAATTTTTAAATTGTAGCTCATAGGTTATTTTTTTTTTCTATTATTATCCCTTGTATTTTAACACAATTCCTTCTTATTCTTAATTTTCTTACGCCTATAGTTACCTATTTTAATTTTAAAATTACAATTAATTACTTATTATTTTTAGTATTTATGGTGTTACTTTTTAATTTTATATGAAGTTCAAATTAAAATAGATTTATCATTAAAAGTTAATATAATTAGTAATTCATTACATAATAAATTAGTTTATAACAACACCTTATATATTCCATTCAACAATGAATATAACTTATTATTTATTATTTTTAGTATTTCTCGTGTTACTTTTTAATTATTTCTAGTATTTCTCGGGTTACTTTTTAATTATATATGAAGTTCAAATTTAAAAAGGATTTATCTTTAAAAATTAATATAATTAGTAATTTATTACATAATAAATTAGTTTATAATAGCACCTTATATATGGAAACATCAATTTTAATGAAGAGATTTTGAGAACTTTAGTAGGAAGGTGAGTTGAACAAATGGTCCGATAGAAACACATGTAGAAAATCGGGCGATGGACACCAAAACACTTTTATGGAATGACAAGTGGAAAGAGAACTATGTAATCAAAATAAATACAAAAGGTTTCAGCTGAAAAGAAAAAAGAAAGAGTGGTTGGCATGGGCGAAAGGTTGGACCAGAATTGGAAACTGAAATTTATGTGAAGAAGAGAGGTATTTGAAAAATTTTACCAAAAAGGCACCTCATACTATAAGGTAAAATGATGCTGAGAAATAGCGAGGATAAGTGAATTTGGAAAGGAGAGAATATAGAAATATACACTTTAAATATGCTTACTCTATTTTATATAGACTTAAATGTGGATGTGAGGCAAAAAATCTATCAAGAAATGTGCAACGACAAATAGGAGGGTAGATAAATGTACAACTACATAATAACCAACAAAGTTTCCTATTATCTCTCTTAGAGGAAGAAACTACCCATCCTGTTCTCTTTTCATGCTATATATCTTCTTAATCTTGAAACAATGTTATGCTTGGGGCAATATCCGCATAGCTTTCTCCAAACAGGCACTGTTTACCATTTTGACAACATAACTTCCTTGAGAGGAAATTATATAGAAAGCAAAAATGTGTTGGATTGTTTATCTTCTTGTGAGATCCATACCCATTATTTTTTGGTGTGTCTATGACACATAACAGACCCAATATAATACATCATTATAATTAGGATAAAAGACTAATCCTAAGTGTGTGCAATTATGAGGGCATTGGTGTATATGGAGAAGTGTGTGAAAAACAGCTTTGAAGAAAAGAGAGGGAGAGGCAAATACAGTTCACAGCTACTTCCTATAGCAACCTGTGTTGGTTGTTTTGACGATCCAACGGTGAAGCCTTATCTGATTGAGCTTCAATTTTTATTGAAGATTCCTCACTCATAGTTCTTCAATTTGGACGGTGAGATTATCTACTTGAAGTTTGTAGAAGCGTTTGGAATTTTGTGAAGAGCTGTTGTCCGCAGGAAGTTCTTGTTACTGTAAATTTTGGATTTTTTGTAAATCCAACGGTGAAATCTTCTCTAATTGCTCTGAAATTTTTAATAGAGTTTTACCACTCATGGTTCGTTGTTTTGGACGGTCAGATTTGAGATCAGAGTTGTAGTTTGTTTTCAAAAAATTCGTGAACGTTGTCTATTTTTCTAGTGACGAGATTCTTGAACTCTTATCTATTTTAATTTGTTGATATTTTTGGGTCATTATTTGTGACTGCTTGAGGATTAGGAGATATATTTAATATCTCATCTCGTCTCCAAGCGTATACTCAATGAGATATATATCTTTGATCTCTTGACTAAGCATACAGGAACTTAATTAAGCTAGTACAAGAGTTTGATTGAAAGTCGTATAAAGTCGTATATTGTATTTGGAGTTGGATTACTTAGCAAATTCATGGAAAAGCCTCGTATGTATCATTTTAAGGAGGTAAAATTATTTTATGATTTTAAAGGCATTTTGACTGAATAAATTTTTTATGCTAAAAATAGTGAAATAAAACTAATTGGCTATACTAAGAGTGATTTGGTAGAAGTTATAAAAATATATCGAGATATGAATTTCATCTTAAAAATGATGGATTATCATGGTCTGTAAAGAAATAATCAATTGTCCCTCTTATCAACCAATGAAGAAGAATACATTATAACAACAAATCTATAATTTTATTATGCAAAGTGTTTCATGGATGGTTCAAACACATCAATATTCAATTTCATAATATGTGAAGATTGGTTGAGTTGAAGAAAGTGGAGATCAAATGTTATCCAACTAAACAACAAGTTACATACATTTTGAGTAAATCATTAAAAATTTAAGAAGTTATTTTATAAAGAAAATGTTTGACATGATTAGAATTTAAGTTTGATTAATGATAAAAACTAAATAAAAATTATTAAATCTTGATTTTCTTATTTATTAATATTATTTATTATTTAATATATTTTATGAAGCTAATATAAAGATCTTATATATCATTATTTCTAATAATAATAAAAGAGGAGTTGTAAATAAAGTTGTAAGAAATTTTCGTCCTAGTTCCATGCTTTTGTTAGTGTGTAATCTTTAATGAGAATAATATATACATTCTCCTATTTAGTTATACACAAATTATTTTTAAATTACAATATAAAATTCACAAAGACATTAATGTCAATTAATGTGACATTAATGTGAAAAAATATAGTAAAATAAAAGAATACCGCAGACAAGAAACTAACTAATATAGAGAGAAAGAGGCTCCTCCATAGACTTAAAACAAAATATAGTTTCTCACAACTTGGTATAATTAAATTTCTACTATAATATAACTTAACTACAATATGCAATATTATTTAATTATTATATTTTTTATAATAAATAACATTTTTGGTTAGGTATAAGACTGGGAAGGTTTTAGGTTTGGGTAAGAGATTAGAGCATAGTCTAGGTATGTTTATGTAGTCTATAATTAGAGGTTCTTCTTTATGAAGGGGTAAGGTTTGACCGAATGGTTTAGAATGAGTTGTAGGAATGACAATTTAATCTTCTATTAGTGAGGTTGTTCTTCCTCGTTTTGCTAACTTGGATGATGGTAGGTGCAGATGGAGGGGGAATATGCGGATTATTAAAGCTTGGGTAGGTGAGGAAGCTTCATTTGAGGTTTATGCAAAGAGCCTTACTTAGGTACTAGAAGACTTTTGCTTCTTCTTGGTGACTAGAGTGTGTATGTCTATAAGCTTTTACCCTTAGTTTAGTTGGTTGGGCGAATGTTGAAGACTTAATTTGATGCTTGAGCCTCTTCAACTTTCTTTGTGGCTTAACTTACGTTTGTTGTTATTGTTGTTTTTTTTGGAGAAAATTGAATATCTTCTAATTATGGATTAGGTCTAAGTAGATGAGATGTATGGTATTCTTCCTAGTTCTTGAATGCTTAGGTGTTTATCTAAGAAACTCCTCTACAAATCTCTTAGATGTACTTCAGGAATTTGCACCATGTGACAAGTAATCTAATGCTTCTTTTGTATGGAAAGCTTTAACAAATGAAGGTTTTTTCTACTTTTGGGCATTTAAGGAGAATGACTTGTTCTTCTTACTTCGGACATCTTGTTGTAGTTCAATTTCATGAACTATGAGGATACCTATAAGTTCTTCTAGAGAGTAATGGTGTCCAGATTCTTAAAGGTGTGAAGGGTAGTCACCTAAGGTCTCCATATTTGGGTAAGATTATAAGGATCTTATCTATCTGATCATAACTTTGGTAGATTCTTCCCATTAAGCATAAATCGTTTAAGATGCTTTAGAACTAATTGAACATGGATTAGTGGTTCATTATCTTCCACATTAGAAAACTCATATTGACATGACAAGCTAATAAGCTTGCTTCTCTTTGCAAAAAACAAGTCAAAACACAATAAGTGAGGGTTGAATTGTGTTTTAAAACTTTTGAAAACATTTTGCAGTTCGATGAACGTGTTGAATCATTAGACGATCTAAAAGTCCCTTAAAATGATATAATCATCTAATAATGTTTTGATGATAAGAATACTCCAAATATGTGTTTAAGATTTGATTATTTATGTGTATTGTGCAATTAACATTATTTTTATAGCAGTACACAGATGGTCCAAGTAGAGATGAGTTTTCTTGATATTCACTATTAAGTTGTTAATTTAATTTAAATTTAAATTTAAATTAAAAGATTTCAAAATTCTTCAATAAGTCACATTTTTTTTATATATTGACAACTAATCAGAATACTAACTAATGAAATTATCATATCAATTTGCAATGGGTTAATTATGTATAATTCTCTTAATTATTTGATATGAATGTTGTGCTTTAATTGTTATTCGTTATTTTAAATTCAAATTATGATCAATTGTATGAAATTTTTGCTTACACTAAAATTTTCACACATTCTTTAAGAGATCTTGATGTTGATAAGGTGTTATGAGATCTTCTTGAAAGAATGAAGCAGTGTACGCTATCTACAAATATAAAATGAGCATTCATGAGTTTGATATGTACCATAAAAATACTTAAGGCTTGTTTATATAAGACAAAGTATACTTATGTCTTTCCAAGAAAAACCTTATTAGACTAAGTATACTCACTTGAGCCTATTTTTTAAAAGTTTATCAAATGAAGAGCATACGTACTATGCTTGAGTCTGTTAGATAAATCACATAACAAACAACACTTGCGTCTATTTGGCCACACATCTTGTATTTGTTAAGATACAATGAACACTTACATTTGACATGATCTGATTGTCATAAAAGATTATGTTTTAACACTTTACTATTTAAGTACAAAGTCAAAAATTATATAAAGGGTGTGTTGAACTTGGATTTAACAATCCACCTTTTTTATGGTGTTTCAAACAATAAAATTTAAACATATTTTCAAAAATCATTTTCATTAGATCAAGTTTTCATAAGAGATGTTTAAGATAAAGAAGATGAAGTCTAAATTAAAAGAAATAATATAGTCCCCTAAAATAGACATTGTTTGTTTAGCATTATGAAATATTTAAGTAAGCTCCCCTTAGCTTTAACTTCTCTTCTTCTCCTATACTCTTTCATTTTAAGCTTTTATCTCTCTAACATCCCTTAAAATTTATCCTTCTCCTTTCCCCCTTAAGAATTCTTTGGACCTAAGCACATGTAGTTCAAAATTGAGTATTTTTTGGACAAGTAATCACTTCTGGCTATATTGGGTCTTATTTGGATAAAAAATCACTCTTGGTTAAGATAAGATTATAAAGAAAAGCAATCAAAAGATCACAAGGATGTTAACTAAAAGAGGGTTTATGTCCTTAAATAGATACAAGGTTAAGTTTGCTAAAGAACACTAGAGTGTTTTATAAAACAAATTGCATAGGTGAGGCCACAAGATTATCACAAGCATTTTTACCTAGTGATTCTTATGTGGCGTCAATTTTTCTTCTTTAAAAGTGCTCAATTTATAGAGGCTTGAGAAGTATAATTGTTGCAAATCATTTCTTGTTGTTGTGTAATCTTGAAGTATTCTTTGTTCTTCAAGCTGGGTATATCATTATAGATTAAGAGTACAAGAAATGTTATTCATGCAACATGAAATGCAAACTTCTTCTTGAAGATATATCTAATATACAACGTGAGTTATTGGGCCTATATGAGATAACTGTTATCTAATTATGAGTAAAGCTTAAGAATGTACATTGTGGATAGTCTATGCAAAGGTGATAAAAAGACTTTTTAGAGGAGTTGTGGATATTTGACAATTTTGAAACACTTTTTGAGAGATTTTTTATGTTAATGTTTCTAGTGAGATCCTCTTTGTGGTAAGGTAAAAAAATATTATCTATAAGAAAACATGGCATAGAAATTTATAAGTTGAGTTGAACTATGTAATGCTAAAAGATACATATCTTATTTTTCTAACTAAGAATGAACTTATTAAACAAAGATTCAATAATGCAAGTTGCTTTGTGTTTGTGGTCAACAAATGAAGCAACTATATCCTTTGATATTTGATAATTAAATAATAATATTTTATGTTTCACACTTTATTGTGAAGCATTGACAACTCAAGAATTTAGGAGACCTAAAAAAACTTAAAAAAATGAGGCCTTTTTTAAATTAATAAAATAAATAAAATTATAATATTTTTATCTAAAATTTATTTGAAGTTTAACTCTTCTTTTTTTTTTTTTTTTTTTGAAATTTGAAATAACCTAGTTCATATCTTCTAGTTGACATATTTGTATATTTTTATACAGAATTAAAAATTATAATATATATAACAATGAATATAACTTATAAGTATATAAAATGAGACTAAGTTAAAAAGATAAAATCTAATTGTCAAAATAATGAATCTACACTTCCCTGAATCTGCACTAATTATTTTAAAATTAATTAAATAATAATGAAAATATTTTTTTTAGATCAATTCATCTACTTGATATTCATGCACTCAAAAGGAGCAAGACACAAACTTTGATTCCCCAATCTACTGTTTCAAGTCTCCAAATAGAGACAGACATAAATGCATAGTATAAAATGCTAAAACAAATTTAAAATTAGAAAATGACAATAAAAAAACTCAAATTGAAATAATATTATTGAAGAAGCAATGAAAGAAGGGATAAGGGAAGGAGATAAGTGGAAGAGTCAAAGAATGATAAGATATATAAAAAATGATGTCAATATGAAGGAATAGTAGAAAGAGATAGAAAGAAAATTAGAAATTTTTAATAGGTAGGATTCCTTGACTGTTAAATTTCTTTTAAAAAAATATTATTAATTTATTATAAAAAGTTCCAAAAATATTATTCATTAAATAATAATTATAGTACCAATATAAATTTAAAGTCATTAAAGAATATTTATAACATCCATGTAAACTTGAACTCAGTTAAGATATTTTAAATGTTTAATTAAAAATTAATTTTTAGTGTAATTTTAAAATTAAATAATTTTTTTAATTTTATAATAATGTATTAGTATTATTTTTTTAGACTTCGAGACCTTGAAGTCTAAAACAGTTGCTTTACCTGCTTGGATCTTGAGTCATCTTTATTATGTTGTGAAGTACTCAATTAAAATCACTTACGGTAATATTAAGTTTATTGAAATTTCGTCTAACAATTATAATATTAAATCTCTTAAATCTTGATATACAACATTACTAGATTTAAGTTAATGTTTGTATTTACATAGTTCCTTTTTGCTTTTATACTATACTTAATATAACATTGAAAACAAGATACAAGATATAATATAACAGAGAATATATTTCTTTTATAACATTGTGTAATACAAGTGCCATTTAATTTAAATATATATATATATATATATATATATATATATATATATATATATATATATATATATTATTCATATTTTATGGAAAAAAATTTGTTACAAATATTCACTCAAATATTATCAAATTAAATCAAATAAAATGATTACTATAAGTGAGTCAATTTATAAGTAAAAACGAAATTAATTGTGTTATAACAATTTCCTTTATTAACAATGTTATAAGTGTTAGAATGTTTATCCATATTATTATAAAAAGTTCTATTAATACGTACAATTGTATTAACATTTTATTTGACATTAATACTTTATTTGACATTGTGAATATGATTACTCAGTTATTACAATGGTGATTATAATACATAATAAAGTGTATAAGTCAATTAGAAAAAAAAAAACAATTAATTAATTCTTTCCTTTTCATCATCAATAACTAAGATATATAGTGTATAAGTCTATTAGAAGAAAAGACAATTAATTAATTCTTTTCTTTTCTTCATCAATGTGACTATCCTTAATTAAAAGACAATCTAAAATAAAGTGTTGGATTTAAATATCAATAATTTATTTTAAAATTTACCATAAAAACTAAAGAAAGTATTATATCGAAATAATTTAAAGTACAAATATATATCTCATAAATAATTCTTTTATGTGAAATTTGTATTTTCAATATATTAATCCATTAAACACCTCAAATAAAATTTTTATTATTCATAATTATTAATTCCATTCCACTCAATAGAATTCTTTGTTATGAAATATAAGTTAGTTTATGCAAAAACATTCAACCATTCAATGGAAATGGAAGACATTGAAGGTGATCTGTGAATGAAAAACTTGGATTGAATTGAAACATGCAAAACAAGTCAGAAAAGCTATATACCTGAATTGTGTGGAGAAGCATGTGTGGGTTCAAAGCTCTTCTCTGAAATCCTATGCAATCAGTAAACCTTTTCAGTCAAACTCTCATTCTATCATTATTATGACAACATGCTGTCGGCATTCAACAACTGTTTATCTCTGACAAAAGTAAAAAAAGTACGTGACATGGTGGGAACTAACTAACAAAATGCCAACTACATATTTTCCTTTTCCTTTCAATTTTTTACTATCAAAATTCTTCACATCTAAATTTAGTTACACGTATAATGATAGTTTTTATTAGCTTGGAGTTTTGAATGAAATTATATTTAAATATATTTCACATACAATGTTAATTATTATTCACTTTGTATAAAATATACAATGATATATAAATAATATATATCAAGGATGCGTGCATATACATCAAGAAAATCAATAGAAATGTTAATTTGTAAATAAAAATCAATCGATTCCAAACAAAAATCAACATGAATAATTCAAAATTAGAAAAATGAAATTGTGATTAGTTATTTTGATTGGATATATTATTTGATAATTATGAAATGATATAGTTAGAGTAAATCGCTATATATTTGTTCGTTTTGAAAATTTTATTATAATTTTGTTTTTAAAAGACGTTTAAGAAAATTAAGAGAAATTATATTTAAATGAACATTGATTTTGACTCTAAATCATCTGAGATTATTAAATATATCGAAACGATTTCTATAAAAATATGTATTAGTAAAAAAGTTAAAATACTAGAGAATAATTACCGCATAAATATGTATTAGTATGAAAGTTAGAATAAACGTAAGATACAAATGATGGATTAGGAATAGAGATAACAAAGATTTAATTAAGAATAAAAATTATTGGTGAAATGGATGTATTATTTGTAGAAGCAGTAGAAGTGTAGGAGAGAGATAATTGAGGAGAGTGTGAGGGAAGAGTGGTTAATATTAAAAGAGTGGGACGAAGGAATTGATTGAATTTGGATGGTTATGAAGAAAATGACACATGCATGGTTGGAGTTACAAGTGAGTGAGTGGAGAGTGAAGATGATCTGTTTTCTACTATTATTTATAGCAAATGTCTGTTTCAATGAATCCATCAGAATCTACCATGCTCCATCTGCATGTGCCTTCACGCACCTATTTTGACCCCTGTTACTAATTAATACTCAGGAATACAGGTGTGTGTGTATATATATATATATATATATATATATATATATATATATATATATAATCAATCTCAATTTCCTATCATGATCAAAGCATGAAATCAGTAATCTTCATTTTTGTAAGGTAAATAAAGTATTTGTATATTTTATTTCAATATAATAAGAAAAAAATTTAGTTTAATACAAAAATTTTAATTTTATTAATTTTATTTAAATTATTTTAATGATTTAAGTAATCGAATATATGTTTGGTCTTGAGTAATTTATCGTAACGTGTATTTATTAAAGAAATAAATAAATAATAGTAATATTAATATGCAATTAATTATTTTTTAATTTTATTTTTAAAATTAAAATCTTTAATAATTTCTTTAAGTTTATCTATATGTTAACATTAATTAAACACGTATAATAGTTATTAAAAATGAAATACGTATTCCATTATATTAACATTAATAAATACGTGTACCTTAATCTTTGTTTTGTATTTTTATTTATGTTGACAGTAAGAAATTGTTCTAAAGAAAACAAGCATAAAGCAATGTTAAAATTACGTTACTTGACTTTTTTTTTTATTTATTTAAATCCTTTTATATGTGGAAGAATAATCACGATATTACCTAATTCTGTGATTAGAGTCGACCTAAAAAAAAAAAACTCGTGGCAGAAAAGGTTTAGGAAATCAAAACATGTTGAAAATATTCTAGCTGTGATAGAGAAGAGATACCATAAGTTAGAATATTTAATGTCGTAGTATGAGTTTTTATGGATTCTAGAATTCTTACCTATATTTGGTTATTCTTTTGACTAAATCAGGTGTTATTTTTAATGTGGCAATTAATTTCTGGATTTGAAAATTTCGTTTAAAAGTAGTCACATGAATAGGGTTCCTTTAACAATCTAGATTTATTACAGGAGAGAGTGTAAAGATACTGGTGTTATGTGATTGTTTTCGCAAAAATATCCATAATTTTCTTTATTAGTTTCAGGATATCATCTAAGTTGGCACATAACACTCTTCATTTTCCAAGTCAGGATTTTGAAAAGAGAGGTTTGTTAAATACCTAACACCATAATATCTTTATTGGATTAATCTTTAATATCTTCTAGGGTTCCTATTTATTTAGTAGGTTTTCTACGTTCGATTCAAAGTCATTCAACGAACTAGGTGAATTATCAAGCTTTTCCAGTACAAAGAAATAGAATAGTTTGCACATTTTACATGTGGAATCACATTAATTTAATCTGTGATTTTTTACCTGTTCGGTTGGTAATGATATTGTTTTTTTCAATCCACTTGCTTTGAATTATGTGCAGAGATGTATGTCAATGATTCTCCGACTTTTATTGCATCCTGTCTTCTGGTTTTTTAATTAATTTTAGATTAATTAATCTGATCCGATCTATATTTTATATATTATATACTCGGTTATCCAAATTAAAGAATGTATATCGTTCGCAATTTTAAGTTTACTTACATTACAAAAAAACATTCTAATTTTTACTCATGTCTATTATGTAGATACCTATCTATTATATTGTTTTTTTTGTTATATTTACTTCTTACAATTACGGAACTTATAATTTTACACCAATGATTATTCTTTCAACACTAATTAGTTTTTTTTTTCTTTGTATTTGTTTCACTTTCTTTCGTGCTTGTTTTCTCTATGCACTATGAACACTATCAACTTCATCATGACTTTTCTAGTTCCTATCTTTGTCCTATATGTTCTTATTTTATAAAATACTCCATTCTTAAAGACAAACGTGAAAATATTGAACACAAATAGAAAAACATAGTTGATTGGGTGTTTCAACGTTTGATGGCAACAACAATAGAGAGTAAGTAATTTGTTTTTCACTAAGAAGCCTTTGATTTTTCATTTTATAAATATTTGTTTCCTGTATTTTTGGACTTTGATTTTAGTTAAAGAAGAAGTCGATGATGTTTATTCATGTCTATAAAAATATTTTTGAATTATATGAAGCAAAAGGTAAGAATCTAGGATTTAGGGGTTCTTGGGATTCTTTAAATAGTTATAAAAAAAAGTTTGATTATCCTAACTGTAATGTAAATACAAAGTAAATAATATGTTTACATTATTGTTTTTGCACAATTAAAGGCTAAAAGGTGAGGAATCTCTCAAAGAATTACATTTGATAATTTGATATTTTTGTCAAAGATGAAAAGAGATTTCACATTAAGGTTTTGTTTGCATTAAAAAGTAATTTGAGGAAATGAATTTGAAATGATTTGAAAGGAAAGTATGTGTAAAGTTTAGTTGTTTGGATTAAAGAAAAGATAGTGAGTTTTAAGTAGAAAGTTTAAAAAAATTTATGAATGATGTGATATGTGTAATTAATAAAAATATTTTTTAGTAAATAAAATTATAATTAAAATTAAAAATAATTAGTTTGATGAGTGTGATTAATAAATTATTATTTTTTAATTATAAGATTATTAATTAGTTTAAATAAAAATTAAATTATTATTATTAATAATATTATTTTATAATTTTATTATTATTATTTTTTGTTTTTAATATTAATGTTATTAGTATTTTATTTTTATTGTTATTTTGTAAATTTATTATTATTTTAACAATAATAATATATAATTAATTATATTTATCTTATTATAATATAAATATATATTAATAAATTAATTATATAAAAGTTTTAATAGAAATGGTTATTTCTTTGCAAATCATCGCTATCATCCGAAAAAAGTTTGTCATGAAAATTTTTATCAATTTGTGTTTTTAATTAATATTTTATTTATCAAAATTCGTGAATTTTCGTGTTTGTTGGCTTTCTTGCGCCCTATTACAAACAGAATGTAAAAGACAAGTTATGGTGTCTTTTTTTTCCTATATAGGATTTTATGATAATTACTTTTGAAATTTTTATTTTTTTTTATCATCAAATCATCTATCCAGAAATTGAAAAAAAAAAAAGTTTCTGTTGACCCCACCACTATAAAGAAAACTATAGAAAAAGAAAAAAAATTAAAGAATTTTTTTTAATGATGTTTAGATTTCACTAATTGTTGTTTATACTTGTTTTGTATTATTGCAAGAATTGTGTTTAATGTATTTAATAGATAGAATGTATTTAATAGATAGAAGTAGTTAAAATTATAAAATTATTATGTATATAATTATATTTAAAGCGATATATGCAAAAGTATATTATATTAAATGGGTTATAATCTTATATTTAGAAATAATTTACCAATTTTTATAGATGTAAGGAGAAATTATGATCACTTAATTTACTTATAAAAGTGCAACAAAAATTTTCATAAAAGCTGAATATGAAAAAGAATCTAATTTTAAACTTAATAAATAGAATTATAAACATTCAAACTTTACTTTTTTTTTTAAAAATATGGATTTAAAATAGAATAATATATTTCAATTATTTAAATTTAGATATATAAAATCCAAATTAGTTTTTTTTTTTACAAAATATGAATTCGGATTTAATTTCAATCCAAATTTTTTAGATTTGGACTGGATTTGAATTTCACTACCAATTATTTAGAATTGGATTAGATTTTTCAAAATCAAATCCATGCATGGCTTAACTAAATACTAAACATAAATGACGAAATTATGTAAGATTATTTTTTATCGGAAAAAATTAAAATTAATACGAAATATAAAAATGATAATCCAACCCTTACTGCTTTATAGATGAGGCTACCAAACAAAAAACCAGCCTACCAAAAAGCTGCAATTCATTGTTAAGTTTCTGAAGTACAAAAAATGCACAGTATTATTATATTTAACTGCTGATCTGACACCATCTATTTTTCCACCACATCTATAGTTACAACTTAATCTGGTAAATCTTTTTCTTAAGAATTATTTGACAATTTTAAATATTCAAATTTATTTATTCAGAACAGTACTTAAGTTAAATTTATAGACAATAATACATATATTTCAGTTGAAATCAGTTTATTATTATTAAATTACACATAAAAAGGTAAATGGAAAATATACCATAGTGAAAAGACGTACCAAATCAATTAAAAACTTAACATAATTTTAGCCAGCTTGTTAATACAATTCCAAAATAGAATTACAAATTACAAACAAAACATACAACACTATAAAAATTGCTAATTTTAACTAGGATTTATTTTCTGAGGTTATAACAACCTCCAATAACACAACATATAATAGAGGTTTTCCAAACCTCACTTAATTACCACCAGTTTTTTAATAAACTGCAGTCATGGTATGATAATTTTTAATAAAATGTAATAAATGATATTTTATTTTTTAATTTTTAACTTTTTAATTATATTTTATTTCACGTGATTTGTCGTTCTCGCGCTCGTGTTTAAGAGTTTCGTTTCGAAGGACTTCCGCTTCATAAAATAACCCTTTTTCTTTTACCTAGCAATCTAAGACCATTTACTATTTCAAAGCTTGAGATCTTTGCATTTCAAATTTCTCGTTTTCTCCTTTTGAGCATCAAATTCCTTGGTGCCTTGATCTTTTGCCCCAAGCCTTTTGATCCTTGCTTCTTTTAGGTTCGTTAGTTCTCCCAAGCTTTTAAATTTTTGCTTCTTTTACTATTTTTTTAACATCTATCGATTTCTCTTCACCATATACACACTGTGTTTCTGATATACGACTTAGGATTTCTCCTAAGAACACGAAAAGTATCGCAACTACCAATGAGAAATTATAGGGTTCTCATAAGGAGAATCGAAAAACCCCAACACCAACCATAAGAAAACCCTAAGTTGAAGGTTCAGATGCGCACGTGAAAGATAAGAGAGAGCGAGGAAGAAAACAAGGTATGATTTTATTTCACAATCCTGCTAAAACTTTATGATTTTATATGGAGATTGCTTCACTTGCTTAGGAATTGTTTGTTGTTTAGGCATCGCTTGACTCTTTGGTTTGTTGCATGTGTAGTTTTCTGCAGTTTTGCAAGTTTCTATGACTAAGAAAAATGAGTCAATTTCAGTTGAAAAAAGTTGTAAATATCTTTTTTTTTGGCAGCTGAATTATTAAAGATGATTGGTATATTCTAACATAATTCCTGTGTCATATTGATGGCTGTCCAAAATTCATTTGTTTTAGCTTGGGGTTTGATTAAATAATTTTTCTTATTTATTGATTCACCGTTTCAGTTAGACAAATCTAGTCAGAAATGAATTATTTGGTTTGATGTGGAGAGATGTTGAAAGTGTAAGGTTGATTATATGTTGTTATTGGTTACTTAGTTTTATCAGGAGTCTTAGGAACTTTAACTTGGAAAAACCAATTCCTGATTTGACCACGATACTGATGAGTCATTATTTTCTCTTATTTACTTGTCTTTCTGTACCTATTTTAATTAGTGATTTGTGCTTAATTATCTATTATTTTCTCAATTTCACTATTTGTGCTTCATTTACCAGAAATTCGTAGTTTTATTTAATTCAGATTTTCTGAGCTAATTTTATTATTATTTTTAGGGCAGCTTTGGAGTTTTATTGGGCTTGGAAATTAATTCTGGAATTGAAGATGAGCTGCCACATTATTAGTTTTTATTTTCAGTTTTTATTTTTAGTTTTTATTTATTAGACCAGAATTGAAAGATTTGGGCCCATTAGGTTTAGTGTTCAAGACTGACCTAGGTCTAGCCGCCTATTAAAGGAGGTGAAGCCAAAGGAGTCGGGGACTCTCTAACTCTCTGCTTTTGGGATTCAGTTAGTTCTCTCTCTGGAAAAACTGGTTTTGTATTTATTTTCTCTGCAATTTAATTTCATTTCTATTTTTATTTAATTTAGTTTCGTTCCTGTTTTAATTTAATTTCGTTCCCGTTTTATTTAATTTCGTTCTTGTTTCAATTTTGTTTTGCATTTAATCTCTTTTTGCGTTTAATCTCTATTTACGTATTATCTTTGTTTGCTTTATTTGAATTTAATGGAAAGCTAATTTATAAGGTTATCCTTTTGATTCGGATTGCAATGAAGCTTTGAGGTTATTTTTGCTCTCTTCGTCTCTTAACTCTTCATTATTTTATTTTTTTGCTTAATGTTTTTATTAATTCATGCTTAATGTTTCAGTTAATATGAAATTCTATGAAATTCATGTCTCTGTTCATGCTTAATGGAGTGAGTCATGGGTTTGGATGGAATGAATGATGTATGTGAATGCTTAATTTGCATAAGGAAAACTTGTGTTAATTATTGCTTAGTTAATTAATTCGGGTTGGAATTAGGGTTGAATACGTTGAGCATGAATTTTTGTATCCTGTGATAAGCAAATTGCAATCTAATAAAAAAAAGTAACTTAAATTTAGGTTAAGAAAATCTAATTCGGTTATTGTTTTCTTTATTAATATTATTATTTCACAACAAACCCCCCATTTTTTGTGTGTTTAATCCTTTGACAGAAAACTAGGTCCTTGGGAGATGACCTATGAGTCACTTTTTAGTACTACATTTAATTGCATTTATTTGATCGGATACGACTTCGATCAAATATGGCGCCGTTGCCGGGGACCATCGATTTCTCTGTTAAGGATAAAGTAGCAAGTGAAACAACTAATTAAGTTCTTGCTATAGAGTAACTCTAATTTCTGTTTTTGCTTGCTACATTAGTTAATTTTCTATTGGATTTGTTGCCTAATTTGGTTTTTTTAAGGTTTATGCAGTATGTGCTCTAAGATGAAGAAAATAAGATGAAATGTGTGATCAAGTGTTCTATGTTCGTGCTATATAATGCATGCTTCCACACATGAGACAAATTTGAAAATTCAAATCCAATCTGTGCAGTTAATTCACGCAAGCAAAGCATTGAAAGATAATTCAGTAAAATCTTTTCAGTTTGGATTCTGTAAGCAATAAACTAACATAGATTTTACTAAGCTTCAGAGTTTGTTGCCTTTTGACTTGTTGACTTCTAATGAGTCTGTGACAAGTGGTGCTGAGTTGCTTATCACTCTTCACATGCACTCTGCATTTGATGCCAGCTCAGCCCGGTCAAAGCTTTTTGACTTGTTTTGGAATCTTCAGTAGAATCTTTATATTTCCCATATAGTGTACGTCTTGTAACAACTTATTATCCATAGGTCCTTGAGTTTCCTTTATCATCTTTCTCTCGCCCCAATCAATTAATCAACAATTAAATCAGATCAGATATTTCGCATCAATTGCAGTAGGTTCAGAGAAATTTCAGTAAATGGTCTTTATTCATTGATGGCACAAATATTGCATAAAATATAACTAAGATCAACTATTTATTGTCTGATTTAATTTTCAAATATTTTTGAAATCAATAATTCCCAATTCAATTATGAGAAAATTAAATATCTCTTTATTAAGAGTTTTTGTAAACAAATAAGCTAATTGATTCTTATAATTAACAAACTGAATTACACAATCACCATTAATTACATGATCTCTAATAAAATGTGGCGTATTTCAATATATTTAGTTCTGGAATGTTGTATAGGATTCTTTGTTAAATTTATTGCACTAGTGTTATCACACAATAATGTGATTTGAGACAAATTGAGACCGAAATCACTTAGTTGTTGTTTAATCCATAAGCTCTGTGCACAACAACTTCCAACTGTAATGTATTTAGCCTCTGCATGGATAGAGCTACACAAGCTTGCTTTTTACTGTGCCAAGAGATAAACTGATCCTAGAAGATGACATGTTCCACTTGTGCTTTTCTATCAATTTTGCATCTTGCAAAATCTGAGTTAGAATAACCAATTAAATTTAAAGATACCTCACTTGGATACCATAAACCGACATCAATTATCCCTTTGAGATATTTCAATATCCTCTTTGCTGCCATGTAATGCGATTCCTTAGGCTTTGCTTGAAATCTTGCACACAAACATACACTAAACATAATATCTGGTCTGCTTGCAGTTAGATATAACAGTGAACCTATGAGGTCTTTATATCTGGTTTGATCATAATTTGTTCTATTCTCACCAGTATCCAGAGAACATCCAGTGGCAATTGGTGTAAACGCCTCCTTGCAATTCTCCATGTCAAATTTCTTCAATAGTTCTCGACAATATTTTGATTGACAAAGAAATGTTCCATGCTAGAACTGTTTAATTTGTAGGCAAAGAAAGTAATTGAGTTCTCCCATCATTGACATCTCAAATTCTCCCTGCATTGCTTTAACAAACTGCTCACATAGAATTTCATTAGTTGAACCAAATATTATATCATCAACATATACTTGTACAAGAATGATATCATTGCATGCTTTCTTAACGAACAATGTCTTATCTGTTTTTCCTCTTTTATAGCCTTGTGAAAGAAGGAAATTACTCAACCTCTCATACCACTGTTGAGGTGCTTGTTTAAAGCATATAATGTTTTCTTGAGCTTAAAGACATGATCTGGGTATTTGTGGTCTTCAAATCTAGGGGGTTGACTCACATATACCTCTTCATCAATATATCCATTGAGAAAAGCACTCTTGACATCCATTTGGTGCAATTTAAATCCATTCATGCAAGCATATGCTAATATCAATCTCACTGCCTTCAGTCTAGCTACTGGTGCATAGGTTTCTCCAAAGTCTATACCTTCCTCTTGATTGTATCCCTTTGCAACCAACCTTGCTTTATTCCTTACAATGACACCTTGCTCGTCCATTTTATTCTTGAATACCCACTTAGTTCCAATAAAATGCATCTGTTTAGTTCTGGGAACTAGTGTCCGGACTTCATTTTGAGTAAACTGATTTAGTTCTTCATACATTGCATTGATCCAGTTGCTATCTCCAAGTGCATCAGATACAGTTTTGGGCTCCACTTATGATACAAAGACCATGTGTTCACAAAAAATGTTCAATGATCTTCTTGTTGATACTCATTTATGAACTTAACCAATTACATTATCTAATGAAAGATTTTTGGGAACTCTCCATTCTGTTGGTAGTCCATAATTAACTGTACTTCCACTAGCTCCAGAATCAACTGGTTGAACTACCTGTTCAATTGGTTGAGTCTCTGACAGTTTACTGGCTTCTTCAGATTTATTATCCAAACTATTATAAACTTGTTGAACATTTGGAACCTCATCATCTGCACCTGTCTTAGGGCTTTCCTGCATGTTCTGGTTAGTCTCATCAAATGCAATATGCATGGATTTCTCAACTAACATGGTTCTCTTATTATATGCTCTATATGAATGACCATGTAGTGAATAGCCAAGAGAAATACCTTCATCAACTTTTGAGTCAAATTTGTCCGGGACACCAAAAATGGGACAATCCAATCTGAGGATGTGCATTCCGAGTATCTCTCCAATACCTCAAACACTTACCTTTTCCCCATGGGTTCGAGCATGCATATAGGCAATGTTTCCAAACGAAAAGTTGATAATTACACCATGTTGACATTAGCTTCAAATGTGTCTGATTTTCTCAAAAATTGAAGTTGGTATCTCGTGAACTCAATGATTACCAAGAACTTCTGATTCTACATTGAAATTTTGAGAAAGAAAAAAGAAAACACTTTTGTACATATTTTCACTTTGAATTTTGTACATATTCTTGAAATCTTTCAAATTCTTTGTACATATGCATTTTAAATAAAAAAAGTTATTGAAAAATCCTTTTGAATGTACATAAAAAATATATATGGAAAAATCTCTGTACATACTTTTTGAATAAACATTGGAACAAATCATTAAAAAATATTCCTTTGTACATAAACTTTGAAACATTTGAAAATCATTGAAAAATCTTTTGTACATACCGTCTCTTTTGGAAAATTTGTACATATCTTTTTGAAACACTGTCTTTGAAAAATTCACTAAAAAAAATTATCATTTGTAAAATCATTGAAAAATTTGTACATACATTAGCATTGAAAATGCAAGTCAATCAAAAATAGAATTTCATGTATTAATATATGCATTATCGTCCAAGAAAATAAAAAATAAAGTTCATGCATTCATACATACATTTTTATTCAAAATAAAATAAAATAAAATAAAACAAATTTCATGCATCATATATGCATTCTTCAAAAAGAACAAAACAAAAAAAAAAATCAAGTTTTATGCATTCATAAATGCATTCTTAAAAAAAAAAAAAAAAAAAAAAAAAAAAAAAAAAAAATAAAATATACATTTTTAAAAAAAAAAAAAAAAAAAAAAAAAAAAAAGTTTTATGCATTCATAAATGCATTCTTAAAAAAAAAAAAAAAAGAAC